>Ga0209192_10000029_pt1 | contig 185302 bp, 153 predicted proteins | sample ArcticOcean_MG_C_11_FD_187433 | JGI IMG/M metagenome (GOLD analysis project Ga0209192, IMG submission 187433) | Marine microbial communities from western Arctic Ocean - ArcticOcean_MG_CB2_154 (SPAdes) (version 2) | ecosystem: Environmental > Aquatic > Marine > Oceanic | place: Arctic Ocean... | reverse complement strand
TTGAAGCGTCCACTGCCCTCGCCATTGTTTGACCATTGCCATGCGAGTAAAACAGCTGAAAGCCTCCATCTCCGTAAGCTTCAACTTGAGTAACGCTCCATCCGTCGCTTCTATTTGAATTGCCAAAGCTGCTGATAACAGCATCATTGCTATCAATAATATGATTTTGGTTGGCAGCCGTTGCGAGCTTATAGTTACCATTGGTCTCTATCGTCGTCAGGTTGAGGCCTATGACGCCGTCACCATCTAGATCAGCTTGGAATGCTGTTTCATGTTGAGCCATAGGACGCGTAATGGTTGACAGATAATTCATTGAAGCGTCCACTGCCCTCGCCATTGTTTGACCATTGCCATGCGAGTAAAACAGCTGAAAGCCTCCATCTCCGTAAGCTTCAACTTGAGTAACGCTCCATCCGTCGCTTCTATTTGAATTGCCAAAATTGGCGATAGGGCTAGAACCATAACCATCACGAATGTGGTGTTGGTTACCGCTGATGTCAAGCACCTTAGTGGAAATTGCCCCTGCGGCTATTTTTGCGTCACTATTTAGATCAACATTGAAGACTTGTTCATATTCTATCGCAGGCCGAGGTAAGGCGTGATTGCCCATTAATACAATATCCGATCCTGTATGTTGACCTGATGCATCAAACTTAAACCCAAAATTATTATAATTAAACCAAGAACTATTATTCCAGCCTGGTTGAGTAGAGTTGCTTGCGAGAACCAGAAAACCACTGTCATTTGGATTTTCTTCAACGTGGGTCGGCGTGTAAATAGAGGTTAAACCAGTCAGACTAATACTGTTGCCACTACCATCTGTAACATAATAAGTGCTGCCTCCTCTGGCGAGGCTATAATAACCACTGTTTTCCAGGTAATTCAAACTACTACCATTGCTATCAAGGATATAATATCTGTTACCATCCTCGGCTAGACTGTAGGCTCCGTTGGCCTCTAGATTGTTAAAATTATTTGACATTAAAGGCTCCAATCGAGGTGTTTATGCTATCACTTGTCTTCTGGTTGGCTGCGTTCCTAAAGGACATGAAGAGCCCTGCGCCAACTTCTTAGACGACAAAGTTTTTACTATTAATAAAATTTGATTATAGGTAAAAACGAAGAATAGCATATTTTACTATATAGTAAATTTTATTTGTCAATAAATTTGATTGAAGGTGAAGTTTGCTTGCAAGACAACATAGGCGGGAGTAACGCTTATCCGTTAAAAATAGCTAAGGGCGCGAACTCGTAACGGCCTAAAGTCGCTAAACCTTATACAGAGATCATCATGGAAGACTCAGGCATAGCTCGGGGAAACTCCGCTCGCCAAGCTAATAAAAAGTTGCGTGAGCAGCGAATCCTGAACCTTGCCGTGCACCTAGTCGCGTCAGATGGGATGGAGGACTTTACGATAAACCCTCTAGAGATAGGAATTTTAAACCCCATTTTTCGAAGAACGATCATGGTGAGGTGCTGGAGGTGGGAATGGTGCCCGACTGGACCCGCCACGGGGATGACTCAGTGACCTTAGATTATTAACAATACAGATTATTAGAGGTGTTTGTTGATTTGAGTACAAAGTACACGAACCAATCTAGTGTGGTATCCCGTGTTCGTGATGCTTTATGGGGCTATACGCTTTTTTATTATTATAAATTAATAAGTTATAGATATTTTTCCAGATTTAAATGGGGCTTATTTACTAAGGATGCACCCTTTATATGAGTGCCACGTCCAATGGAGCACCGACCATCGGCAGTTTTAATACCCAGCGCTGTTGCAGACCTCTTTAACTCAACGGTCTCAAGCTTCATCCCAAGTGGGCTGAACCTTTCTGACGCTGTAATAGATATCTTAGAGAGGCATTGACCATACTAATTGACACAGTAATTTGACACAGAGCTATGCGTCAATAGGCTTACATACTAGGATATTAAGGGTTTCTGATGGGGGGCTAGATATTCACCAAACATTGACCAAACATAAGGTGATAGACAATGAGCTGGCTATGGTCACCAAATAAGTCAGCCAGACTCACTTCAGCCTCGCCCAATTCAAAGCGGTAGTTCTTACCCACCCTTACCCAGGGCAATTGCCGTCGCAATTCGCTCAGGCGATCTCGTTCTTTCGTATGGACTTTTTCCAATGTGAGTAACTCTGCCCGATGACGAATCCATTCTTCGCGATCAACAGTATTGTTCTGCATGGCCATCACACCTCGTTTTTCTATATGCCCCTAGCATACGACGAGTGATTGCGAGGAGACAATGATTATGCTCTAGTCGCTGTCACCAATTGTTTATTCACAACATGCCATCAATTGCACGCCATCAAAGAGACGTCGGGACCCAAACAACTATGGTACAAAAAAAACAAGGCAAGAAAAAAGGGAAGAGAAATCACGCTGATGATGAAATACCCCTGTTACCCGACACCAACCAAATTAAGGAAATTCGGCTCAAATGGCTGCATAACGGTAAATCTCGACCTGACTTTGCTATTGAGCCAAGCCAGGGGCAGGAATCTGTCTGGGACTTCCCACGCCCGCCGATAATCCAACCGGTGCGATCGGCGTTAAAAGTTATGCGTGGCGATGTCTTATTGGCTAAAACGAGCCGAGGCGTTCGCGTAATTGAAACCGCAGGTGCACCAACCTACTATTTCCCTCCCGAAGACGTAAAAACCGCTAAGTTCGCCCTGGGTGAACAAGGCAGTCTGTGCGAATGGAAGGGTTATTCTCAACCGCTGCTGTTTAATGAAGACGAAGTCGGTTGGCGTTATGTCAGAATGTTCCAAGCCTTTTCAACATTATATCTTTGGCCTGCTTTTTATCCGTCAATGGTCGATTGCTTTATTGACGATAAGAAGGTGGATGCGCAGCCCGGCGGTTACTATGGCGGCTGGGTTACCGATACCCTGACAGGTCCCATCAAAGGAAGCCCAGGCAGTCAGGGTTGGTAACGATCGATAGTTAACAAACGACTAAAAACAAACCTGGCGGCATTTAGTCGAGTGATTTACCGAGCAACTTTGCCTCTTGCTCGTATTTAGCATAGGAAGCTTTCAAGGTAGCGGAGTTCAACAAGCATTCTGCAACCAGTTTGCCGGAGGCTTCCTCAAAAACGGATGTCATTACCCAATTCGACTCGACCCGTCGACTCTCACTTAACTCAACGATCTCTCTTTCTAATCGATAAGGTTCGTTGACAAACAAAGGGCCATCAATCAATTTAATTTCCTGGTCAGCGTATAGGCCTACTGCAGGACCTTTGACAGGAAACTTCGCAGCGCGATTGCTGTAGTTTGTCAGCACGCTGAGCATTTCCATTGGTATAATCGCTCGTCCCCAGGGCGATTGATTGCCACCTTGCGACGTATACCAGGGTGAAAGCTCGGTGATACCCGCAAGTTTGTTATTTAAACTAAACGGATACAAATCACCCATGTTTTGATCGAAATCCATAATGACTTGTTCCGGTGCTGCACCTTTCATACCCACCGATAGATCAGACAAGATAACCAACTGATCTGGTGCTCGAAGTTTTGCGCGACGACGGTCCAACTCCGTCTCCGGATGCTCAGACCCTACACTTGCTGTGCCTTGTAATACGGGCGTGCCATCACGCTTCTCGGCCCAGATGTTGGTAATCTGCGAACCCGGTAATGGTACTTCAGCGAAGGCACGCACCTCTTCACCCTCAATGACCATATTCAGATAATGGGCGCTAATACAGCCTTTCTCAAACCATACTTGTCCCCAAATTTCCTCAAGCAGCGGTGCGAATTGACTAAAATGAGTTGGCCCTTCAATCGGCGCACCTGAAAAACCCAAGTCTTCTGCCATCTTGTCGTCATGAATCGACATATGCCCGTCATAGGTTTGATCCCCCAGCATTTGTCGTGGATGCCGCCAGTCGCCGCAGATTACCCGCTTAGTATCAAATGCTGTCACGATCATGTCCTTGTCTTGTTAAAAGAGTTGATTTAAGTGAAACAGACTCTATGCCGCATCTGTTTTGGCTTCAAGCATCTAGGCGTCAATTTATTTCTCAATTGATGAGTATTTGTTAGTCTCATTCAACAGCTCAATAAATGAAGTCATGACCCATTACTATTTTCGCATCCTTATCAAACAAGAGCAGACAACATGACCCAAGCATTTGAAGGCATAAAAATTCTTGATTTCACCCAGGTACTAGCCGGGCCGTTTTCTGTCATGCAGCTGGCTTTACTTGGCGCAGAAGTCATTAAGGTGGAACAGCCCACTACAGGTGATCAAACCCGTGGCTTGATGAATGTCGGTGAAGACATTGGGCTGTCACCGTCCTTTATGGGCATGAATCTGAATAAGCGCAGCCTCACCTTAAACCTCAAGTCTGCGGATGCGATCAGCATTATCAAGCAGCTCATCGTCGATACCGACGTGATGGTTGAAAACTTTAAAGCAGGTACGATGGAACGACTCGGACTTGGCTATGAAGAGTTGAAGAAAATAAAGCCAGATCTTATCTACTGTTCCGTTACAGGTTATGGCCAGAACGGACCCAAGGCTGGTGAAGCGGCTTACGATGGTGCGATTCAAGCATCCTCGGGCATGATGTCACAGACCGGACACGCCGAAACAGGGCCTACCCGAACAGGTTTTATGCCGGTTGATATGGGTACGGCTCTCAACACGGCATTCTCAATTTCAACAGCCTTATATCGTAAATTGGCGACCGGCGAAGGTCAGCGAATTGATGTTGCTATGCTCGATACAGCTCTTGTGATGCAGGCCGCCCAATACAGTAATTACCTCAATCAAGGCACATTGATAGGCCTGCAAGGTAATGCATCACCGACTCATCAACCAACAGCCAATGTATTCAAAAGTTGTGACGGACATGTGCAGGTCACCGCCTTGAGTCAAATTCAAGTCGAAACCCTGTTCGAAATTTTGAACTTGAGTCACCTGTTAGATGAAAAACAATATGCGACCCCCGATGCAAGACTCGATAACCAAAACGTCCATGATGTGATCGCACCGTTGTTTGCAACACAGACAACCCGACACTGGATGGAAACCCTGTCAACACAAGGTATACCCGTTGCGGAGATCAGAGCGTTGCCTGAAGTGGTCGAAGACGAACAGTTAAAAGTACGCGACGTGTTTGCCAACTTCCCATCTCCGGCTGACAACAGTACCCCGACGCAAGTCGTCAAGGCAGGCTATATGATGAATGCTGACGGCCCTACCCTTCGAACACCTCCGCCCTTGTTAGGGCAACATACGACGGAGATACTGATGGAGTTGGGAATGACGACATCGGACATCGAAGCATTGAAACAGGCAGGTACTATTTAGAGCCACTAGATTAAAACTCCCGAGCTTAAGAGCCAATAGTTTGCCTAACTCAACCCATCGACGGCACGCGCTTAAACCAAGGTGCCGCTTGTTCCAGCTGTGCACCAATCCGCAATAACAGTAACTCATTGCCAAAAGAGGCTGCTAACTGCATTCCTACCGGCAAGCCATTTTTGGATTCGTGCAGGGGCAGTGAAATCGCCGGGTTACCGGTCCCATTGTATAAATGTGTAAAGCCCCAGAAACTTTGTATATGCGCCGTATAGGTTTCCTGATCACCGTCGTGGGTGTTCATATAACCTAGCGGTACCGGCGGTTGGAGTAGGGTTGGGCTTAAGATCAAATCGTACTCAAGAAACCGTGATTCAATATAACGACTGGTTTGATGAATGATTGCCGTTGCCTTGGCGTAGTCGGACGCCCTAAAGGTTTCACCCAACTCTTTCGCGCCTAGAGTGACCGACTCGATATGCTCAAGACCGACGTCATTCAATCCCAAATAGTCAGCTCTGGCCTGAACAGTATTGGCGACATTGGCAACAACCAACAGATAGGTCGAAGTCGAAAACATCTCACGGTCAAAGTCCAAATCAATATCAACAACTTCGTGACCTAAGGACTCCAATAATTTCACTGTGTGTTGTACCCCAAGCAAACATTCTTCATGAATCTCTGTCGCTCCGGACGCTGGCTTTAGGTCAACGCCAACTCTTAGTTTTCTTGGTTTTTTAGTATGCTCATCAAAGTAAGAGCCATTGAAATGTGGCGCGTGATAAGGATCACCTTGAGCTGGCCCATGCGTGACATCCAACAGCATCGCTGTGTCGCGTATCGAGCGAGACACAACATTATTGCTGGCCATGCTGCCCCAACCTTCGCCGACATCAGGACCAGCCGGCGTTCTTCCTCTTGTCGGTTTTAACCCAACAAGACCACAGCAAGACGCAGGGATACGAATGGATCCACCACCATCAGTTGCATGTGCTGCAGGCAGAATACCTGCCGCAACAGATGCTGCTGCGCCGCCACTTGAACCACCCGTTGTTCGCTGAAGATCCCAAGGGTTCCTGCAAGCACCGAGTTTCACAGATTCGGTTGTCGCTGCCAGGCCAACCTCTGGGGTATTCGTCTTACCCATTATGATCAGACCGGCTTTACGATAACGACTGACAATCTCGCCGTCGTGGTCAGGTACGAACCCATCCCAGAGGCGACTGCCCATACTGCTGGGCACATCCTTCACCATGTTTAAATCTTTTATTAGAAACGGAACGCCAGACAGCGGACCGGCGACAGGCTTCAATGCCTGTTCTCTGGCGGCATCGTACATATCAGTAACAATCGCATTTAAGGTCGGATTATGTTCCTCCGCAATTGATATCGCAGTATCAACGACCTCACTGGCGGATGCCTCGCCGCGTGATATCAGTTCAGCCAAACCCACTGCGTCATAGTCTCGGTAGTTACTAATAGGAGTGTTTGTCATTTTCGCCCACCTTTAAAGAGAATCTACTCACCAACCAAGCTATAGAAAATTGTCCTCAAATGCCAATTTGAACGACCTAGTCGCTGATCGGTTAGACACGTCACAGCAATGGCAAAATTACGATTAATAGCAACTACATCGTAAAATCGTTACGGCACCCGGCAGAGTGAAAATGAACATCTATCAGGTTAATCGGATACTAGGCGACCCTAACTCTCACCACCTTCATCGTCTCAAACGGCAGACCGGCGACTTTTTCAGTGACAGGGTAGTAAGTGAGGTTGACGCGAGCACCCACAAGGCTTTTATATCGTTTGCGACGCTTGTATTTGAACGGCACGTCATAGCCATCAAGCATCAGCGCGTTAATGAACCATTCGCCTGACGAACGCTGCTTGTGGGACACAACTTTTTTGTCTTCGAGATGATTAAGTTGCTGATTTTTTTTCAGCAGTTTGCTGGCATCACTTTTTATCATTTGGCGCTAAATCCATCTGTCCTATCCAGATTACGAGCAATCGCTGCTCGCTCGCCCAATTCGTAGAATTTCTCTATACTGCCTCACATCATCTTGAAAGCAAACAATCACAGCTTTAAGACAACGACTATTTTAAACCGTACAAGATGCTAATTTGCGCATCTACCAGGGAGATTGCCACGTGAAAGACGAAACAAAACTAGTCCATTCAGGTTACAAAACGGATCCGACCACACATGCGGTCGCAACGCCTATCTACCAAACCGTCGCTTATGAATTCGATAATGCGCAACACGGCGCAGATCTGTTTAATCTAGCGGTACCAGGCAATATTTATACTCGTATCATGAATCCAACAACGGATGTGCTTGAGCAACGGGTCGCAGACTTAGAAGGCGGCGTCGGCGCACTGGCACTGAGTGCAGGCAGCGCCGCAATTACCTATGCTATTCAGAATATCACTGAAATGGGCACCAACATCGTTGCAACGCCTCAGCTTTATGGCGGCACTTATACGCTGTTCGCTCACATGTTGCCCAAGCAAGGGGTAGATGTGAAGTTTGCTGAAGACGATTCAGCCGAGAGCATTGCCAAGCTTATTGATGAAAACACTCGGGCAGTTTTTTGTGAAACCATTGGTAATCCAGCGGGCAACATTGTCGACATTGAAGCAATTGCAAAAGTTGCCCATGAAAAAGGCGTTCCGCTGATTGTCGACAACACAGTGGCAACACCTATGCTGATCAAGCCCTTTGAGTATGGTGCCGATATCGTCGTCCACTCGTTGACTAAATACATGGGTGGCCACGGCAACTCATTAGGCGGCATTATTGTTGATTCGGGAAACTTCCCCTGGGCAGATTATCCTGAAAAGTTCAGCATGATGACGACACCCGAACCCTCGTATCATGGCGTGGTTTATACCGAAGCCATGGGACCTGCTGCGTATATTGCCCGCGCCAGAACCGTACCGCTGCGTAATTCAGGTGCGGCGATCTCACCCTTCAACGCTTTCTTAATTCTGCAAGGTCTTGAAACACTGGCACTGCGTATGGAAAGACATTGCTCAAACGCGGTGGCCGTGGCGACGTATCTTGAAAGTCATGACCTGGTCAGCAAAGTCAGCTACGCAGGACTTGAGACTGATAAGTACCATGAACTCGCACAAAAATACTGTAATGGAACCCCCGCCTCCCTACTGACGTTCGAAGTCAAAGGTGGCTTTGATGCGGCAGTGAAATTCTATGACGCACTGGCGTTGTTTAAACGATTGGTCAATATTGGTGATGCGAAATCACTGGCTTGCCATCCGGCATCAACCACACATCGACAGATGTCCTCAGAAGAGCAAGCCAAGGCTGGCGTCACTGAAGGCATGGTTCGGTTATGCGTAGGTATCGAGCATATCGACGATATCATTGCCGACCTTGAACAATCACTGCAGGCAGCGGGTTAATTGGCAGAGTCCTCCTCAGCGCAGGAAGGTGACAATGCAACGCCGGTAAACCCCAAGGACTTTACCCGGGGTCCTGTCTCAAGCCATCTAACCCGATTAACGGGTTATATGGTGTTGGGACTCATTTCGGTTATGGGCGCCAATCTGGTTGAAGCAATCTATATCGCCAGGGTGAGCACGCAGGCATTGGCAGCCTTGAGCTTCACATTCCCCTTGGTCATGGTGTTCCAAGGCATTGCGATGGGGTTAGGCATTGGCGCCTCCTCGGTTGTCGCCCGGACAATGGGTCTGGGTAATCTCGATAAAGCCAAACAGCTCATCACCCATAGCTTTGTGCTGGTGATGCTGCTGACCTTTGTCATCTGCATACTGGCCTACTTTTACATCGAATACGTGTTCGTACTGTTAGGTGCACAAGACGACATACTGCTTTTGACCATTGATTACATGCAGACATGGATATTCGGCCTGCCCTTCTTTACCGTTGCCATGGTTGGCTCTACCTTGATGCGCGCTGCGGGCGACGCGGTGACACCGGGCTACCTGATGACCATTGGTTCGATACTACAAGTGCTGATCGCCCCCGTACTTATATTTGGGCTTTTTGGTGTACAGGAAATGGGACTGCATGGCGCCGCAATCGCATTCATTCTGGCTCGCTCTGTGAGCTTCCTAATGTATACCTATGTCATCGTTTTCAGGGACAAACTTATCAATCCAGATATGTCCGGATTTTTGAATTCCAGCAGAGAAATAATGCACGTCGGCTTACCCGCCATTGCCAGTAACTTAATCAGCCCGATTGCGATGAGTGTAATCACAAGGTTACTCGCCGGCCATGGCGCCGCCGTTGTTGCTGGTTTTGGCGTCGCTTCTCGGGTCGAATCGATGATCGCCATGGTGTTGTTTGCACAGTCGATGAGCATCGCGCCCTTTATTGGCCAAAACTGGGGCGCGGGTCTATTTACGCGCGTCAAACAATCCCTTAGGTTTGCCAACATTTTGGCGATGTGCTGGGGTGCCGTCGCCTATGTATTTTTGTTCTTCTCTGCGGCCTTTCTGGTTTCACTCATGAACGATGATCCCGAAGTCGTTCTCGCGGCAACCACGTATTTACTCATCAGCCCTCTCGTGATGGGGTTCATGGGCGTGGTATCGAACTCAACCTCCGCCTTCAATGCGTTAGGTAAACCCATGCCTTCTTTGGTGATAAGCATCCTGCAATCTCTCGTGCTGAACATCCCCTTAGTGATACTGGGTAACTACCTATTCGGCTACGAAGGTATTTTTATCGCATGGGCATTCACCATGGTACTGATGGCCATACTGAGTCGGGTTTGGGTAGGACGAACAATAGAGGATGGTATAAAGATCAGATTGGCTGAATAGCCAAATCTTATGCTACAGGGTCTTAGACATAAGCTGAATTAGCCCTGCAAAGCGCTGGGCTAATTCTTCTCCTCGGCAGGATTTTTTTCTACCGCGCTTCACCAACAACATTAACGTCGCAAGCTAGCTAAGCTTCATACCCGCCAGACTACCCTCTTCTCGCCAGGCATCCATTTCTTCAAAGAACTTCACTGGACCCGCACCATAGGCACCGTTCTGTACACTTTTAGGATTCGGCTTACCTTCGTTGTTGTAATAACCCGGTGTGCAAGACGCTTGAAAGCTCTCGCTGAAACGAGAAAGACCAATAATCTTCTCGACCCATTCATCCTCAGCTTCTTTGGTAGCTTCGACAACGTCAACATTTGATTGCTTGCAGTAGTCAAGAATATAAGCGATCTGCTTAGCCTGCTCGTTCATCGCATGGGGGAAGTTAACGGTGAATCCCGCCTGTGATGTATGAATAATGAAACAGTTTGGAAATCCGTTTGTGTGAATACCATGCAAACTACGGACACCGTCTTGCCACTTATCTTTCAAACTTTGGCCCTCTCGACCAATGACGTCGTAACCGGATCGACGCGTGTACTCCGTACCCACTTCAAAACCTGTGGCAAACACGATGCAATCCAATTCGTACTCAACGCCATTAGCCACAATGCCTTTTTCGGTAATGCGATCTATGCCTTTACCCTGCGTATCAATCAAACTAACGCCGGGCAGGTTAAAGGTTTCCAGATATTCGTCGTTAAAACAGGGACGCTTACAGAACTGCCGATAGTATGGCTTCAATGATTCAGCGGTATCCGGATCATCAACCAACGTTTGTGCCCGGTCGCGAACCTGCTCCATCTTTTGAAAGTCAGCAATCTCCATTTTGTCAGCAATCTCTTGCATAGAAAGCGGCTTATCAGATTTAAAATTCACCATCGATGCTAGATTACGGATGATCTCGGTCCAACCATCATTAACCAAATCGACGTCAGCATAGCCGCCAGATACTAGTGTATTGAAGTTATCCATACGCTCTTTCTGCCAGCCTGGCTTAAGGTTCTGCGCCCACTCGGGGTCAGTTGGATGATTGGCTCGAACATCGACCGATGAGGGTGTTCGTTGGAACACAAACAATTCATCTGCACCGCGGCCAAGGTGCGGGACACACTGAATAGCGGTTGCGCCGGTACCAATAATGCCGACTTTCTTGCCTTTCAATCCGGTCAAATCACCCTGCGGTCCACCACCCGTGTAGTTGTAATCCCAGCGGCTGGTATGGAATGTGTGCCCCTTAAAGGTTTCGATGCCTTCAATACCCGGTAACTTAGGCCGATTCAAAGGACCATTCGACATCACAACATACTTCGCTAGCATGCGATCATTTCTATTGGTGGTAACGATCCAACGATTGATGCTCTCGTCCCATTGCGCGCCGCTCACTTCAGTTTGAAAGCAGGCGTCTCGATACAATTCAAATTTCTCACCGATCGCGCGACTATGGGCCAGAATCTCTGGCGCGTGTGTGTATTTTTCTCTCGGCACAAAATTTAATTCTTCGCATAACGGCAGATAGACATAGGATTCAACATCACAGGCCGCACCCGGATATCGATTCCAGTACCAGGTACCACCGAAGTCGCCGCCCTTCTCAATCATGCGGATCTTGTCTACACCGGCTTCGCGCAGTCTCGCGCCTACAAGCAATCCGCCAAAGCCACCACCAACCACAATGACATCAACCTCGTCCTCAAGCGGTTCGCGCTCGATCTTTGATTCTATATATGGGTCGTCTACGTAATGGGAGAAGTCACCAACAACTTCCTGATATTGCTCATTCGCATCACCACGCAGGCGCTTGTCTCGCTCTGTGCGATACTTTTCACGTAGCGCGTTTGGATCGAAGCCAAGGTCATTCATAGCATTGCTTGCCATTTGTTTTCTCCAATTACGAAAATATATTTGCGCCAGAGCCTAAAGACTCTGCAAGATAACTTGATACCTATTAAACGCAGGCAAGCAGCAACATGCCAGAGGCATAATTGCTGCGAATAATGATAAATAATGTGGCTGTTAGCTGGTTCGATGCGCTCGTTTGAAATAGCCCTGGCTATCTGCCCTATCGGTAAAAAATCAGCGCTGATTGCTCAGCGCAAAACCTTCGTAACCGTTTGCGGCCACTTCGTTACATTTCTCAACATAGGGTGGGAAACCGAAGTAAGGCATAAAGACTCTTGGCTTGCCCGGTACATTGGCACCGAGATACCACGAGTTACATCCTGGATAGAGGGTCTGATCGGCAACTTCATTGACATGACCAACCCAGCTCTCTTCAGCAGCTGGCGTCGCCTCAATGGCACCGAGGTTTTTGTCGCGCATATAAGTGATACATTCGGTGATCCACTCGACGTGTTGTTCGATAGAGACCATCATATTGGTAAGTACTGAGGGCGAACCCGGACCACTGACGGTGAATAGATTTGGGAAACCTGAAGTACCCAAACCCAAGAAGGTTTTAGGACCTTCGGCCCATTTTTCGGCGAGGGTTAAGCCACCCTTACCGCGAATATCCATACTCAGCAGAGCGCCTGTCATCGCATCAAAGCCCGTCGCAAAGACAATGGCATCGAATTCATATTCTTTTCCATCGGTCACCAAGCCCATTGCAGTTAGCTTCTCAATCGGATGTTCACTGACATCAACAAGATCGACATGATCTAAGTTAAAGGTTTCGAAATAGCCGGAGTCTGCGCATAACCGTTTACAACCAACCGTTTGATTCGGCGACAACAATTTCGCCTTAGTAGGATCATCAACCACTGCATTAATTTTTTCATGCATAAACGCTCTTGCACTTTTGTTGGCATCATCGTCGAGCATCAAATCACTGAAACAGGCAAGAAAGCCTAAGCCACCTCTATCCCAAGCCTCGTTATAACGTTCGTCTAATACTTCCTTAGCAGACTCAACCGCATTGACACCGTCTGGCTCAAAGCTTGCGCCAAAGCCATTGCTACGATTCTGCGCACGAAAGGCGTTGTAGGTATCTTTGATGCTCGTGACGTATTCGGGATCGAGCGTATGGTTGTGCGCTGGTACAGAATAATTCGCTGTACGCTGGAAAACCGTTAGATGTGCTGCCTGCGCCGCTAGAATCGGAATCGATTGAATCGCGGATGAACCTGTGCCAATGATCCCAACGTTTTTACCGGTAAAGTCGACACCTTCATGTGGCCATTGGCCCGTATGATATGTATCACCTTTAAAGTCACTAATGCCGTCAAAGTCCGGCGTGTTTGTCGAGGAAAGACAACCTGTCGCCATGACACAATGTTGTGTTCGCGTCACTTTATTATCTGAGGTCGTAACGACCCATGTCTGGGTTGACTCATCATAGATAGCCGAATTAACGCGAGTCGAAAATTGAATGTGCTCTTTCAGGTTGTATCGATCAGCAACATGATTGGCGTATTTTAAAATCTCCGCCTGACCTGCGTAGCGTTCTGACCATTCCCATTCTTGCTGCAAGTCATCATCAAAACTGTAGGAGTATTCCATGCTTTCAATATCGCACCGCGCACCTGGATATCGATTCCAGTACCAGGTACCACCCACACCATCACCCGCCTCAAATACTTTAAACTCAATACCTTCGGCTTTCAGTTTCTGGGCCAAATACAGTCCACCAAATCCAGCACCGACTACAACGACATCTACAGACTCTTGACTCGACATTGTTACTCCCCGCTTGTTCTTATTGTTTGTTCTTGTTGTTGGTTCTTATTGGACGTTCTAATAGCGATTTCTATCAGCGAGTCCTTGTTAATACCCTTGGCGAATCGTTTTAACTTTAAATTGCCAGATTGATCGTAAGGTCGACCGCTACAATTACAGAATCTTGTGTGCGTGGCAAGTGACAAGCGTCTGTCAAGTTTTGTGGTAAAACTCGCATTATTAAGACCCATATCGCCTGCGCCGAGTCCTACAACGCAATGTACGGATTGTTTACCTCGAAATTAAACGCGCTTTATCCGATTTCTTATACCCGAATTATTTCAATTTCAGCTCGCAAACCATTAAGCTCTCGCCCTGAAAAAGCCTTCCTCAAAAAACAGCCCGTAGCGTCTTAAAAGAGTGACGAAATAGCAGTATGGATAACCAACAAAAAAGCCAAGGCCCTTTGTCTGGCGTCAAGATACTCGACCTATCTGCGGTTGTATCTGGCCCGATGGCGGCCGTGATGCTTGCAGATCAAGGTGCAGACGTCATTAAGGTAGAACCACCGGGTTGGGGTGATGGTGTGCGTGGTCTAGGCGCCAGCAGAAATGGTATTAGCGCGATTTTCTCGATGATCAACCGGAATAAAAAATCCATCGCGATAAACATCAAGCACCCAAAAGGCCAAGAACTGGTCAAGCAACTGGCACAAAGTGCCGATGTACTGTTACAAAACTATCGACCGGGCAAGCTGGACCAGCTAGGCCTAGGCTTTGATGATCTTCATGCCATTAATCCAGAGCTGATCTACGCCTCGATCAATGGTATGGGTGAGGTGGGCCCCTACGCTGGCCAAAAAGTCTATGACTATGTCATTCAGGGTATCAGTGGCGTGTTAGATGCCCAATCTGATCATTCATCTGAAAGCGCGTCTGCCCATAGTGATCTATCGATGGTGCGGACCATCATCTACGACAAGGTGACATCGCTTACCGCCGCACAAGGTATTACCGCAGCGCTGTTCGCCCGAGAGCGCGGCGCAGGCGGACAACATCTACAACTAGCGATGTTAGACGCTGCTCTGTATTTTAATTGGCCAGACCTGATGTGGAACTACGCTTTCAAAGGTGATGGTGTCGACTATGCGGGTGACTTGGCTGACATGTATGAGATTAATCAGGCAAACGATGGGGCAATTGTCTCTCATCGTTTAGGTGCAGACACATCAGACTATTCGACTGAGCAACTGATCGACTTATTTGCCCAGAATGAAATACCGATATCAAGGGCGAATCGACGAGAAGATGTTTTGAGTGACCCTCAAATAGCAGCCTTGGGGACACTCGAAGAATTTGAACACCCACGTGCAGGCGCCATGATTCATCCAAGAGCACCAATGCGATTTAGTAAAACAAAACATCCCGAACATCTTCCTTCACCCGATTTAGGACAACATACAGTGGAAATTCTTATGGAACTTGGCTACGACATGCCGCAACTGCAAGACCTTGCACGGGCAGGCGCAATTGCCTGAATCCGTCGCTGCACCAACTGCACTAAAAATATTAAAAGACACGTTTGGTTACGATTCATTTCGCGGTCCACAGCAAGACATTATCGATGTTCTCATCAATGGTGGCGATGCGCTGGTATTGATGCCAACCGGTGGTGGTAAATCACTGTGTTACCAAATTCCAGCCTTAGTACGCCAAGGTTGCGGTGTTGTCATTTCGCCGCTGATTGCACTGATGCAAAACCAGGTTGAAGCACTACGACTAAACGGCGTGCGCGCTGAGTTTTTGAACTCAACGCTTGATGCTAGGCGGGTCGCTGAAATTGAAGCCGACTTACTTGCAGGTGAAATCGACCTTTTATACATCGCGCCGGAACGGCTCAATCAACCGCGCACGCTGGCTCTATTGCAGGACGCGGATATTGGCTTGTTCGCAATCGATGAAGCCCATTGTGTATCGCAATGGGGTCATGACTTCAGACCGGACTATATTCAGCTCAATATTCTGCATGAGGTATTCCCTGATGTTCCTCGCGTTGCACTCACCGCCACAGCTGATGCACGGACACAGGCGGAAATTGTCTCGAAACTGGAACTGGGCGACGCACGTCAGTTTATTGCTGGCTTCGATCGGCCAAACATTCGATACCGGATTGCCCTGAAACAAACGCCCAAGAGTCAGTTACTCAGTTTTTTACAAACAGAGCACGAAAATCATGCGGGCATTGTGTATTGCCTATCAAGGAAAAAGACAGAACAGACGGCGGAATGGCTAGGCCAAAAAGGTTTCAAGGCTCTCCCCTATCACGCCGGTCTGGATTCTGATGTCAGAGCGAAACACCAATCGCGCTTCCTGAAGGAAGAAGGCGTCATTATCGTTGCAACCATCGCTTTTGGCATGGGCATTGATAAACCCGATGTTAGATTCGTTGTTCACCTTGATTTACCCAAAACCCTAGAAGCCTACTATCAAGAAACCGGCCGCGCAGGAAGAGACGGAGAACCCGCAGATGCCTGGATGGTCTATGGACTTCAAGATGTAGCAAAACTTGGTCAGATGATGGATAAGTCGGAGGGCTCGGAAGAATTCAAGCAACTGGAACGTCTCAAACTAAATGCCATGCTTGGCTTCTGTGAAATTACCACCTGCAGGCGGCATGCGCTGCTGACTTACTTTGACGAAGACTCTCCGGCTACCTGCGGTAACTGCGACACCTGCTTGAATCCACCGGAAACCTGGGATGGCAGCCTTAGCGTACAAAAAGCATTGAGCGCAGTGTATCGCACTGGGCAAAGATTCGGCGTAAACCACCTGACGGATGTTCTTCGTGGCGTTGAAAACGACAGAGTTATCCAATTCGACCATCATCAACTCGGTGTCTTCGGCATAGGCAAAGAGATCGTGTCGGAGGAATGGAAGTCCGTCTACCGGCAGCTGTTGGCGCGTGGGTTTTTACGTGCGGACGCAGACAAATTTGGCGCGATAGTCTTAGAAGAAAAGTGTCGAGGTTTACTACGTGGTGAAGAAACGATTCAACTTCGCCGCGACATCATTGACAAGTCATCAAAAAGCACTGCGAAGAAACTAACCAAAACACCCCTGCCCGACGATATTGATGTGACCCTATGGGAAGCGCTGCGGGAAACTCGACGCACCCTCGCAGAAGAACAAGGGGTTCCGCCCTACGTCATCTTTCATGACAAGACACTACAGGCAATGGCAGAGGACATGCCTTCGACGTTGGATGCATTTTCAAGGCTACCGGGTGTGGGTGAGCGAAAGCGCGACAAGTATGGTGAGACTTTTCTGAAGATCATAAACGGCTAAGCAAACGCGGCTGGTAGACACTGACTCGCAGGAGATTCCTCCGAGCGTTGGGCTAGCCGCGTTTTTTAATCGTTACATAAAGAGTGCAGCTGCAGCGCCTACCTTGTCGAACAGCCAGTCTTTTGTGTCCCGAACCCAAGCCGGCGATTGATCGTGTTCCCATTTACTATTCGCCATCGCGATAATGTACTGATGCACATCTTTCGCCTGCTGCTCATCTAATACATCGGCGAAACTGACCATGCCTAGCGGACTAAAAATACCGCCACGCACAATCTCATCAAACATATCGTGACTGCCTTGGGACATATACCGAAGATCTGCTATAACGCCATTCGATGCTGCGCCGATGCCATGACAACGCATACAATGCTGCAAGTACAATACTTGGCCATTGGCAACGGCGGCTTCATCACCAGTTACTGCCGGTGGCTGTGGCAATGGTCTAACGATTGGCTCAACAGGTAACTGCGTGTCGCCATTCAGCTTGTAAACTAAAAGCCGTCCAGGCCCACCCCCAATGGCTTCAGGTTGAGCAAAGACCAAACCTACGGCACCACCCCAACCGGCCATCACCGCAATATATTGCTCGCCGTCGACCTCGTAGCTTACCGGTGGCGCAATAATACCGTTGCCCACATAATGATCCCAAAGTCGTTCACCATTTGTTGCATCGTACGCAACAAACTCGCCGGTGCCGTTACCCTGGAACAACAGGTCCGACTTCGTCGTCAGTAAACCACCATTCCACATCGTTTCATGTTCGATGCGCCAAGCTTCCTGCTGCTTGACAGGATCCCAGGCGATAACACGACCACGCATTAAATGTTTTAGAACCGGCCCCAACATACTCGCATCCATTTGCGCAAAGGGGCTATCGCCGGCCGCCTTGTCATCCTGCCCTGTATTCCAATGTCCACCGGGTAGGTATTCGAATTCTTGCGGCGTATTATAAACTGACAAGTTTTCCATGGCCGGGATATACATCAAACCGGTGTTGTCATTAAATGCCATAGGTTGCCAATTGTGTCCGCCAAAGGGCGCCGGTTTGGTAATTTGCGGGTCGCCGCGATAATCTGCGTTTTCTGTTTCAACCGGTCGACCTGTTTCAATATCTACATGGCTCGCCCAAGATATCGGCACGTAGTTCTGTGCAGAAATCAGCTCACCATTGGTTCTATCCATGACATAGAAGAACCCGTTTTTCGGTGCTTGCATCAAGACCTTTCGTTTTTCGCCACGAAGCTCGATATCCGCCAAGACAATGTGTTGAGTAGCCGTGTAATCCCAATTATCGGCGGGTGTGGTTTGATAGTGCCAAACGTATTCACCTGTCGTTGCATTCAAGGCAACAATAGAAGATAGAAACAGATTATCGCCGCCACCGGGGCTACGAATGTAGCGATTCCAGGGCGAACCATTGCCAACACCAATATAGAGTAGATCGAGGTCCGGGTCGTATGCCATCGAATCCCAAACCGTACCGCCACCACCGACTTGCCAAAAAACATCCCCTGTCCAGGTTTTTGCAGCCATCGCCATCGCGGCGGATTCATGTGGCAGGGCTGGGTTACCTGGCACGGTATAAAATCGCCAGCGCATACTACCGTCTTTGACGTCGTAGGCAGAAACATAACCACGCACACCGTATTCTGCTCCGCCATTACCAATGATCACCGTGTCATTTACAACGCGTGGTGCGCCAGTAATCGTGTAGGGCTTAGTATTGTCGATGGTGAGCTGATCCCAGATCACCTCACCAGTTAAACGATCTAATGCAATCAAACGTCCATCAATGGTACCAACGAACAACTGATCACCGATCACAGCGACACCGCGATTAACAACATCACAACAAGCGTTTATAGCCCAGGCTTTGGGTACCTGCGGGTCAAAGGACCACAGTAATTCACCGGTAACGCCGTTATTAGCAAAGACCTTGCTCCAAGAACCCGTCGTGTAGATGATGCCATCGACGACAATGGGAGAGGCTTCCAGACCACGATGCGTACCCGTATCGAAATACCAGGCAAGCCCTAGCGACGAAACATTGTCAGCGGTAATCTGTTCGAGGGGTGATTGTCTGTTCTCTGAGTAGGTTCGACCGTGAGATAGCCAATTTGCCTTGTCCGCGTCGGCATTAATAAGACGTTGTTGATCTTCGCTGCCAAAGCTCAAAGGGATAAAGATGACAAACAGAATAAAGCTGAATAACCGATGCACAATACCAACCCTAATGAGATAATCTAGACTCAGTATAGGGACTTGCTAGTCGCTAGTCTGCACTGCAACTCGCTTGTTGATCAATCTGGGCTAGTAGCTCAGTGATGAAGGTCTCACAACTTGAAACAGGTCTGAAAACAGCGGTTCGACCAAACATTGGCATGCCAATATAGCCTCGAATTTCCAAATTGCCTTTTTTCAATTTCATTTTACTTTGATAGGTATTACCGGATTCAGGATCATAAATCGATCCCTGCCATTGCCCGCCCTGGTATTGATAGTCAGAGAACATATCGATACCAACAAGGGTGCGTTGCCGAAGAGATTCCTCCAGATTATTATCATCCCGTCGCACCATACCTGCCCTCTCCGGATCTTCTTCGCCAGTATAGACAGCATCCTTAATCACAATGATTTCGCCCTGAAGGCGACCTGCCTGTTCCGTAATTTGGAAAATCGAACCCGGTGATGCCCACATACCCTTAACGTCATCGCGACTCGATTCCGCAGACGCACTGACACCAAGCAACCCAAACAAAAGCAATGCTGAAAGGCGAATACTGAGACGAAAGCGCGATAAATTACAAAAAATTCTCAAGCCGTACAGAACCATCATTTTTCCCTTTACTCAAAAAAGTACGCGTATTAACAAAGCTGTACTCACAGTTGATGCGTAACTGTAGTCTATCAAACAGCGTCACGCCACGTTACTTCGATGTAACTAATTGTCACTGGGTGGTAATTCAAACTACTCGATACAAACAACTGTATTAGTATGTCAGCCTTACAGACGAAAAAATGACAGGTGAGTTTTGACCCAAATCTACAGACATCTGGTCAGTACCGTTGTTCTCGGTGCCGTTACCCTTAATCTGTTGTTCTGGATTCCAGGCCTAGTTCTCTGCGCGCTGGTGAACTGGCTCTTACCACGCCCAAAAATCACAAGCGTCACAACTAAAGTCGTCGATTTTTCCTACCGCTGCGCCGTGAAGCTAGATACTTGGCTGCTCACCCATGTGCTGAAAATAGATATTGATTACCAAGGCTTACAGCCGTTGCAGAATGGCGAACAGTATCTTGTGTTAAGCAACCATCAGTCATGGTTCGACATTCTCATTGTTCAAGCCCTCATCGTGTCAAATGGTCCGCTGCTAAAGTTTCTTATTAAACGGGAATTGATCTATGTGCCGGTGGTCGGATGGATATGTCTAGCACTTAATTTCCCTCGACTTCATCGAGGTAAAAAAAAAGATGGTAAGCAAGAAGACATAAGATCCGTGAAAGACGCAGTCATGGAACTCGACACAGAAACCTTTGCATTGCTCAACTTCTCTGAAGGCACGCGTTTTACTCCGAAAAAACACGCGCGACAAAACTCTCCATACAAACATTTATTGAGACCGAGAGCCGGTGGATTAGAAATCATGTTGCACAACATGCCAAAGGCCAAGATAATTGACATCACTTTGATATATCCTGAAGCAGGCCTAAACTTCTGGCAATGCTTAAGTGGGCGATTGAGGCAAATTGTGGTCCATTGTGACTACTACCAAGTCAGCGACATAAAGGATCCAAAATCTTGGCTTCAACAGCGCTGGCAAGAGAAGGACCAATTGATAGATGATTCATCGAGTACCAATACACAATCCCATCAAGTTGGCTGATATACTTATTAAACTTTACTTTATACTAGGAATTCTCTAGATGTTGTTGTGGCCTACGCTTGCAGTGATTGCAGGGGTAATCGTGCTGGTCATCAGTGCTGACAAATTTGTAGAAGGGGCAGCGGCAACGGCCAAGCGTCTTGGCTTACCACCGTTACTTATCGGCATGTTGGTCATCGGCTTCGGTAGTTCGATGCCTGAAATGGTGATATCGGCTATCTCTTCCTACCAAGGCAACCCGGGTTTGGCCGTGGGCAACGCTATTGGCTCAAACATTACCAACATTGCATTGATCCTCGGCGTAACCGCAATTATCAGCCCAATTATTGTCGACTCGAAGGTATTAACTCGAGAACTTCCTTATCTCGCCGGCATAACAATGCTGTCAGCAATCCTCTTCTATACGGATGATGAGCTTGATCGTATGGATGGCATTATTCTGATTGTCGTTTTTCTGGCACTGGTAGCCTGGTCTATCTATGAAGGCTTAAGTGTCAAGAAAGACCATCTAGCCGACATGGTTGAACAGGAATACAGCCAACCTATGAGTATGCGACTCGCACTAACTTACACCTTTATCGGGTTAGTATTTTTAGTTCTCTCATCGCGTCTACTGGTCTGGGGCGGGGTTGAAATCGCACAGTCTTTTGGCATTAGCGACCTCATCATTGGGCTTACAATCGTCGCTGTTGGCACATCGTTACCTGAACTTGCTTCCTCCATCGCGGCAGTGCGAAAAGGCGAGGATGAACTGGCCTTGGGTAACGTCATCGGCTCCAACATGTTCAATTCAACCATCGTCTTAGGTATTGCGGGAACCATCGCGCCATCAACGTTAGATCCCGAAGTACTCAAATATGATATTCCAGTGATGGCCGCTCTGACAGCACTGCTATTTATTATGGGCTATAAATTCAGAGGCATAGGTACAGGCATAATCAATCGCCTTGAGGCTGGTTTGCTCTTGCTCGCCTATATTGGCTACAACATCAGTATCGGCTTCAGGGTAATGGCTTAACTTGAACACTTACGCTTACAAAGCCATTACCGCTAGAGAAAATGTTTCACCTTGTCTTTGTATGACCGGCTCATTTTGACCGACGAACCATTATTTAATTGCAGATAAAACTCGCTATTCATGTGCGAACAAACCTTGCTGACCCTGTCCAAATTTACAATCGTACTGCGATGAACCCGTTGAAAGATGGTCGGATCCAATTTGTTTTTTAACTGCTTCATGGTAATTCTCATGACATGTGTAATGTCGTTCGCATGAATACACATGCAGTCCCCTGCAGCGTCAACCCAATCAATATCTTTGATTAACACCAGCGTGGTTTCGCCCGCACCTTTGATCGCAATTTTATCTGGATAGGATTTAGCGCCCGAGTGATCTTTGAGTAGCTGAGTCACAGAGGATTCAGACTTGCCCGTCAAACCGATGATAATCCCAAGCAAACTTTCTTTTTCTGTTTCTGCGCGCTTCGACATGTGCTGGCTTCGTAAATCGCCGTAAAGGCAGCGAACGACGGATCCGATTTCGTCGTGGTCCCAGAGCGGGTGCAATTGTGCCAGATCGACGACTGACCGCTAGGCGCAAAACCGATATCCTTGCGACCACGTCGTAGAACGAAGCTAACTACTGATTTCGCCAATGATATTTCCGTGTACTATGCGGGCTTGATTTAGGAGAACAGTTATCCAATTCACCGGCAGACTCAGCGCCCTACGGCACCCAAATTACTTTCGATACTGGTCTGGTTCGTTCGCGTCGGTTGGCGCAACGCAACTTCAGACAATGGCACAGGGCTGGTTACTTTACGAGCTCACTCAATCTGCTGTCGTACTTGGTTATCTTGGCGCTGCAACTGCAATACCCGCAATATTGATGACGATGTTTGGCGGTGCGGTTGCGGATCGTTTTAATAAAAAATATGTTTTGATGACGACGTCAATGCTGGTTGCGATAATGATGATGCTATTAGCTTTTCTAGATTACACGGATGTGGTGCTGCAATGGCATGTCATCTTAATCGCAGCAATCGTTTCGTTTATTTCAGGCTTTGATTGGCCAACGCGACAATCGATCTTCCCTAAACTCATTGATCGCGAAGACATGCTCAGTGCCGTTGCCTTAAACTCAATTATTTGGCAGAGCAGCAGAATGGTCATGCCTGCTTTGGGCGGTATTTTGCTGGCATTCACTGACACCTGGTTAGTCTTTTTATTTTGTGCAGTTGGGTATGTTGCGATGTTTCTCGTCGTCGCGGGACTTAAGATTAGTCTGCCGGGCAAAAAACCTGACCACTCCACCTTGCGACAGATCTCCGAGGGTCTAAATTACATATTCACAGAGCGCTTGTTCCTTACTTTCATCTCACTTTCGTACCTCAGCATGTTTTTTTGCATGACCCATATTCAGCTTATGCCGGCCCTCGCCGACTTAATAGGCGCTAGCGAACAAGGTTACGGTTGGTTGCTGTCTGCAACGGGGGTTGGCTCAATAATCGGTACGTTGTTGATTGGCTCAGCCCAAGAGTCCAAGCATTTAGGTCGGGTGATATTTTCGACTGCCGCCTGCGCCGCTTTTAGCCTTCTACTGTTCATGCTCATTGTTCAGTTCGCAAATACTATCCCTATCGCTTACCTTTTGGCACTTATTGCCGTTGCTCTGACGTCGATGTTCAGCTCGATGTTTATGATTACGTCTATGACGGTGATGCAGTTAAAGGTCCCTGATTATCTGCGAGGACGCGTGATGGGTTTACATGGCATCACATACAGCCTGATGCCCCTCGGAGGGTTATTCGCAGGGCTGCTAGCATCAGTGACTAGTGTGCCGGTTGCTATCGCCATTGGCGTCGTAATCTATTTGTGTATTCTCGCCGGGATTGCTTTGGGGCAAAAAGAACTTGTCAATTTAAGTGGTCGCTCTGACATTTAGCTTTGAATAGAACGCTATTTAGCGCGCTGAGGTTTGCTGGCAAAACTTCTTTGTGAAGAGGTTTTAATGACAGAATCAGATTGGCCCACACTCTTAGGGTTATTCCAGATGTCACGCGTGATCAACCAATTGTTGTCTGCCTGTCGTCGCAATATCCAAATATGACGACTGACAGATCGAAGTGGTGCCACCGAAGCGTTCTTTTTAGAGCGCAGATATCCGTCGAAACTGACCCGTACAAACGCCATGTCTTCGGAAACCACAAGTTCTTCGATGCTTGTTTGCTGATCAAACCAAAAATTGCGGGTAAACCCGTAGAAACCTTTCGCTTCTTCGAGTGATACATCTTTATTACTGGAAGGCATCATCCAGACTGCATCCGCGGCAAATAAATCGAAGTAATCTTCAAAGTGATCAGAACGAATAACGATCAATGCCTTAAACACCAGCGCTTTGACGGCTTCGTAATCACTTTCTAGACTGGAAAGCACGGGTGCCATTTGACAATTTCCTTTGACGCATATTAGCTTTCGAAGGCGCCGATCTTACCCGCCTCTACCCGCAATAGAAAGTGCCCGTTTCGACCAGATGGTCTCAATACACATTCAAGATCACGCGCCAAAAAGTTTCGTATCCTTTTATTTATCAGATACTTACGCAGGCATAACGCACCTGGTAGCGCACCGACTGTTAGCCCGCTGCGCTAGACCGCTCTGACACCTGTTTATGCCATCGATACAGGTTGATCAAACCCTCATCTGGCTTAAGGCCCACCATTGACGATGCAAAATCAACGGCACTCAACAAACTGATATCGGCAACGGTAAAACGATCCCCGGCGACATATTCTTGCTGAGCAAATTCGGCATCGAGCCGTTCATAATAGCGGGTGACATTCTTGTCGCTGGCCGTTTTGGCATCGGGTATTTGCTTGAAGATACCCATTTTTCCTACGATAGGGCCGTTGACCCAGGAGGTCCCAACCTGTGTCCAGAGCTCCATTTCTATTTGACGGTTGCGCGCTTCAATATGACCTAGCTCGTAGGGGTCTCGACCGAAAAGGTTTGGTTCAGGCTGAATGGCTTCCAAATAACGACAGATAGCCACCGACTCTGCAATCGCTCGGCCATCATCCAGCAATAGGACCGGTATCTTGCCGCTGGGGTTCATTTTCAGAAACGCTGCCGTCTTGTGTTCGCCCTTCGACATATCACAGTGCACTGTTTCTAAATCAATACCCTTCTCCTTAGCAAAGATCGTTACTCGACGCGGATTAGGCGCACCTGGGAAGTCGAATAATTTCATCGTCGGTCTCCGTTATTTAAATTACTTCAGCTCAGTTTGAGCGATATGTTGCTGTAAAAGTCGGCCAAAAGGCAAAAATACTGCGGCAAACGGTAAATCTTGAGCAAAAATGTGATCTACTTCACGAAATATTTAAACAAAAACCCGCACAATCACCAACTTATGACGCTAGCTGAATCATCACAAGACCTTACAGCTTTGAAAAAGCTAAAGAGACCGTTCATTGTTTCGCAACCGACGGAGTCGATGGCGCTAACCAATAACGGTGAACTGTCCGTGTACTTCGTGGGCACGGGCTCGGCATTTGCCAAAAACCTTCATCAGAATAACCTGCTGGTCATCAAGGGCGCAGATCATATCCTGATCGATTGCGGCTCAAAATGTTCTCAAACCATGCATGATCGGGGCTTTGAAATCTCTGATATTAAAAACTTTGTCATCACTCATAGTCACTCTGACCATATCGGCGGACTTGAAGAAGTTCAACTATTCGGTCGATACGTCTCTCAAGTCAAACCAAACATGGTAATTAACGAGCAATACCAGAAAATACTCTGGGAGCAATCTCTTCGCGGCGGCTCAGAAATGTCTGAAAGTACGCCCCTGGTATTTGAAGACCTATGGAATCCGATACGACCGACCCGCGTCAAAGATGCACCAAGGGAAACCTGGCAAACAGATATTGGCAGCATCAACCTGAAGCTTCCCAGAACGATGCACTACCCTGACAGCGCCCCCACGTGGAAAGAATCTTTCTGGAGTGTTGGCGTCATCATTGATGATCGAATTCTGTATACATCAGATACCCGCTTCGACGTTGATTTGCTTCAATCCTTTGATGCCCTTTACGATTTCGACGTCATCTTTCATGATTGTCAGTTATTCACCGGCGGTGTCCACGCTTCATTGAATCAACTCAAGACGCTTCCGGACCATATCAAACAACGTATTGTCCTGATGCACTACGGCGATAACTGGCGTGAATTCGAACAAGAAGCACTCGACTCAGGCTTCCATTCCTGGGCCAAACAAGCACATAGCTACACACTTGAGGACAAGGCCTGCCTCAACGTCTGAAAAGCACGTTACGCTATCGACAACTTCGTACGCTGACAGAAGCCCCCCCTTGCAAGTATCTGCCGACCTCACTGCCAACTTGGCTGCTATCTGGCAAAAAACATAGCCATATGATTTACTCTTAGGCCTATTTTCAAGCACATCGTTTCAAACTAGGGTGTCGTTACATTCTTTCGAGATGACGTTCAACAAGACACATCGAACAGTCAACAATCGACTATAAACAATCCAGAATCGGGAATTAAGGAGCAAGGGTATGGGCTTATTAGACGGTAAAGTCGCTGTTGTAACAGGCGCTGGTGGAGGTTTAGGAGAAACCCACGCTTTGTTATTGGCAAAAGAAGGCGCAGCGGTTGTTGTAAACGACCTCGGCGGTGCGCGGGATGGTTCCGGCGGTAGCGCCAGCATGGCGGATCAAGTGGTCAACAAGATCAAGGCAGCCGGTGGTAAAGCCGTTGCAGACTACGGTAACGTCGCAAGCGAAGCGGATGCCCAAGCCATGGTAAAGCGAGCCGTCGATGAATTCGGCAAAATCGACTTTATGATCGCTAACGCGGGCATCCTGCGTGATAAATCATTCAAGAATATGACCAACGACATGTGGGACGTCGTTGTTGATGTTCACCTACGTGGCACTTACCTCACCGTTAAGGCTGCCTATGACCAAATGATTGAACAAGGCGAAGGCGGTTCTATCGTCGTTACCTCTTCAACATCCGGTTTGATTGGCAACTTTGGGCAGACCAACTATGGCGCAGCCAAAGCCGGTATTGCGGGTTTCGCTCGCTGCCTATTTCAAGAGGGCGCCAAGTACGGCATTCGGGTCAACATCCTCGCCCCTGCGGCATGGTCACGATTGACTGAGGACATTTTTCCTCAGGGTCAGAATATGGAAGAACTACTTTCCGCCGATAAAGTCTCACCTATCGTTGTTTGGTTGGGCAGTGACGAGGCCAAACCGGTGACCGGCAGAACATTCCTCGTGCAAGGCAATAGTGTCACGCTGTTGAGTTGGCAATCACACATGCTGGCGACAAAAGACAATAATGAAGGCCCCTGGGATGTCACCGAGGTTGGCGAGACGGTCATGCAACACTTCGAAAACTGGCCCAAGGGTCCCCAACCGACACCGCGTGAGTTTTAGCGCAAGAGCCGCTGCAAACAACCCAACATCAGGGTTGAAAAGGGGTGGCGCAAGCCGCCCTTTCTAGTACTTATTCACTGCAGAGCGCTCGCACCCGCTATCCAGCCTGATACGCGTCACAATAAACCCGCCCTGATTGCAGATATGCGTTTCAAACCATTCAAACAAAATTTCGCGACTGTTTTGTACCAGACAGGCATTTGCTGGTATGTTTGGCACTCAAAATAATTACACGAAACGGTGCAACGTCATGTCAGAAGCGAAAAACATCGGAATAAATCCAACGAACGAACCCACAAGTATTGAAGACATACGTAACGATAGAAAACAAAAGCTTGCTGCGACGTTTCGTATTTTCGGTAAGTTTGGTTTCGACGAGGGCGTCGCCGGTCACGTCACAGTTCGTGACCCTGAATTATTAGACCACTTCTGGGTTAACCCGTTTGGAGTTTCTTTTAAGCAAATTAAGGTCAGCGATCTTATTTTGGTTAATCACGATGGTGTCATTGTTGAAGGTAAAGGCGCTGCATTAAATCAGGCGGCCTTTGCCATACACTCGCAAATTCACAAACATCTGCCCCACGTGACTGCTGCTGCGCATACACATTCTGTCTACGGTAAATCCTGGGCTAGTTTGGGGCGACTACTGGATCCCATCACACAGGACTCCTGTGCATTCTATGAGGATCATGTGCTGTTCAACGAATTTAACGGCGTTGTACTCGATCTTGCTGAAGGTCAAAAAATCGCCACGATGCTCGGGCAAAAGAAGGCGGCCATACTACAGAATCATGGTTTGTTAACCGTCGGTACATCCGTCGAAGCTGCTGCCTGGTGGTACATCACAATGGAACGCAGCTGCCAGGCTCAGTTGATGGCCGAAGCCGCTGGCAAACCCATTCTGATTCGTCCCGAGATCGCTAAATTGACCCATAGCCAGGTCGGATCAATCGACGGCGGTCGATTTTCATTCAAACCGTTGTACGATGTAATCACAAAAGAACAGCCTGACTTATTCGACTAAACAAGCGCGGCTAGATCGTATAAGAAGACCAAATTAACAAACCTGAAGAAAAATAAAGCGAGATGAAAATATGAAAGAACAATACGGAGACGTCGTCGTCACATATCCAGGCAACTTCGTTGCCCAGTGTGAGATCAAGCGGCCGCCTAACAACTTCTTCGACCATCAACTGATCTGCGACCTCGCTGATTGTTTCGAGGATTTAGACAACAACCCTGATTGCCGCGCAATCGTTCTGTGCTCTGAAGGTAAACACTTCTGTGCGGGAGCAAATTTTGGCTCGGACTCAAATCGAGCTTCAACGCAGCCAAAATCAGGGGATGAGCCTAACCCGCTTTATACCGAAGCCGTGCGCCTATTTCGATGTAAGACCCCTATCGTAGCCGCCGTACAAGGCGCTGCTGTCGGTGGAGGGTTTGGCTTGGCTGTGATGGCTGATTTTCGTGTGGTCTGTCCGAGTACTCGAATGACAGCAAACTTCGTCAAGCTTGGTTTCACACCTGGCTTCGGCTTAACGCACACCCTTGCCCGCCTGATTGGCGTGCAAAAAGCTAACTTGTTGTTTATGACAGGTCGCCGAATCAATGGCGAAACGGCTTCACAATGGGGTCTAGCTGATGTCTTCACCGATGATGACAATGTTCGCAATGCAGCAATAGAGCTGGCCAGCGAAATGGCCGTAAACGCACCTTTGGCCCTTGTCTCCTTACGTGAACAGATGCGCCCAGGTCTTGCAGATGCGGTCAAAGCAACAACTGATATCGAAGGCAGAGAGCAGTATTGGCTACAAAGAACAGCGGACCACAAAGAAGGTGTTAAATCTGTTTCAGAACGTCGAAACGGTAACTTCACGGGTAGCTAATTTCAATTGTTGGTTGTAAAAATGACATGACCTGAAGTGTCACTAAGACAGTGATACTTCAGATTTCAACTTAAAACAATTCGATCAACTCGTTCACTTTTCCCCAAAGGTAAGGCGCCTCAGCCTCAGGTGTTCGACCACATCGGACCACGATCATATCCTTTTGTGGTACACACAAAATTCTCTGTCCATCATAGCCTCCACAATAGAAACGGCTAATGTCTTTCGCATCCATCCACCATTGTGCGCCGTAACAGTATGCATCGTCTTTATAGGTCGGCGACCGCGCATAGTCGACCCATTGCGGACTAACAATCTCTCGTCCATCCCAGCTGCCACCACGAAGATACAGCAGACCAAATCGCGCGAAATCCTGCGGTATCGCGAACAAAAATGATGAACCAATAAACGTGCCCGAGGTATCAAACTTTGGCGTCGCTGTTCGCATACCAATGGGTTCAAACAGCTCGTCATTCATAAATTGCAACATCTCCGAAGCACCGCCGCCAACAATATCTTTAAGGATTCGACATAGAATATTCGTCGTGCCACTCGAGTATGACCACTGGGTTCCCGGTGGGTAGGTCAACGGCATTTCTGCTGCAAATTTCCCCATGTCATGGCGACCTTCGGTTTGAAGCATGGGTATAACATCAGAAAGACCCCCGTCGATATAGTCTTCGTTGAACTTCAATCCGCTCGACATACGCAGCAGTTGATCAATCGTAATTTCTGCTCTTTCGTCATCCTTCCATTCGACGACCGGCGCGGGGTCATAAATATCTACTCGACCTTGTCTTACTAAAATGCCGAAAAGCGCATGGGTGATGCTTTTCGCCATCGACCAAGAATATTGCAAATAAAAGGCATTCGCTCCCGCACCATATTTTTCGTAGACGAGTTCGCCATTCTTGATTACCACCAAACCATAAGTGACACCCTGAGCTGGCGTGAGGTTAAACAAATCTTCAGCAACCGCGTCAGCTGACGCAGGCGCCGAACCGCGCGCCCATTTTTGCGTCGGCCATTGAGTATCCTTGGCTTGAGCCGGCAACGTAATCAGGTTTTCAGCGATGCTAGCCGTTCGAAGTTTCATTCAAGCGGCTCCATAGAAATATCTCGCAGGGAGCGCAAAAACAAACCTAAGCCCGCCGCGCCCAACACCAGTATGACGATAAGGTCAAAGGCACTCATGGCTCTGAAGGTGAATTAATTGTGGCAATAACACCAAAAATAAAAGCGACTAACGAGCCTAACGCCAGAAGCCGGCCAATGAAATTTCGACTATTATAAAAAATCATCCCGACACCGAAGATAAATGGAATCATTATCATGCCGCTGGTAACGGCGTATACGCCGCCGAATGCGTTGAACCCATAAAGGCGCATACCTGCACCAAAGTTACTTGTCACCATGATGGCGTTTAACAACATATAGAAACCACCGCACATCATCACAAACCCCATCAGGAATTGTCCGATTCCACCATTTGTCCCACCTGCGCCTCTCATTGACCTACCTCTTGCATTTGGTTTTACCAGCAGCATAGCGATAAAAGCCGGGTAACGTAAGCGCTTCAGCTGAGGTATGATCGACTAAAAAGGTTGGAGCGAAATGATGGAAATGCCTGACAAAGGAACAAGCTGGGACGACTTGGCACCGGAAATGATTCGGCGTGGTAGCGGAGACGCAAAATGGCGTGAAGGCAAAACCGCTGTGTATGTTTTCAATGCCGGCGAAGATGTTGCACGGGTGCAAAAAGAAGCCTATACCATGTACATGTCGGAAAATGGTCTTGGACCCGCCGCTTTTCCTTCTCTTAAAAAGATGGAAGAGGAAGTCATTCAAATGGGACTTGGTCTGCTACATGGACCGGGTTCCGCAGACGGCGCTATAACTTCCGGAGGCACAGACTCAATCACAATGGCGGTGAAAGCGGCAAGAGACTACGCCAGAAATGACCTCGGTAAGACGGGTCAATTGAACATCGTCGCGCCCTATTCCGCCCACCCTGCCTTCGACAAAGCGGCAATCATGATGGATCTGGAGTTACGTCGCATTCCCGTCGGCACAGACCTGTTGGCAGATTGTGACGCAATGACTGCGGCAATCGATAACGACACAATGATGTTAGTGGGTTCGGCACCGAACTTTCCTTACGGACTCATTGACCCAATTACACAACTTGGTCAAATAGCAGAGGAAAAAAATGTGTGGCTGCACGTCGATGCCTGTGTCGGCGGCTATATCGCACCCTTTGTTCGTATGAATGGTGTCGATGTACCGGATTTTGACTTTTCCGTTGCTGGGGTTCTATCAATGTCGGCTGATCTACATAAATACGGGTTTTGCGCCAAAGGCGCCTCAACGGTTTTGTTTAGAGATGCCGAACTTAAAAAACACATGATCTTCGACTGCAAAGATTGGCCAGGTGGTCGAATGATCACGCCAACATTAGCCGGCACAAGACCCGGCGGTGCAATTTCCGCCGCCTGGGCGGTTATGAATTTTCTTGGCGTGCAGGGATATAAAAATAAACACCAGCAGGTCACTGACGCTCGAGCAGCAATTGAAGTCGGCGTAAAGAAACTAGGATTTAAGATCCTTGGCACACCGCTGTTAGGTATCGTAGCATTCGAGCATCCAGACTTGGATGTGTTTGCAATTTATAAACAGATGTACGATCGCGGCTGGTTCACATCGTTATGTTCACAACCCAAAGCACTACATTTGATGCTCTCACCCTTTCACAAAACAGTCACCGACGTTTACTTAGCTGATCTTTCAGATTCGATCGAGCAGGTAAAATCCGGCGACAAAAGCGCGGTCAAAGAATCCAGATACAGTTAGTCACTTACGATCAATAATAAGAATGGAGTATCGAAATGAATTATAGAAAAAGCATACTGCTCATTTCCTGTCTGACATTGTGCGTTGGCGCAATCGCTAAGGACAAACCCGGCAAACCCAACAATTGGGGAACCTGGGGCAAGGATGATCAACTCGGCGCAGTAAACTACCTAGAACCGAAACATATCGTAAAGGCGGCCAAACTCATCAAGGAAGGAAAAGTATTTAGTCTCGCTATTCCTCTGGATGCCACAGGTCCAGTTTTTCCAAGCCGAATCGCGCCACAACATTTGATGGTTGCAACGGGTGCTGACTATGCCGCAGGTCAACCCGCCTATGCCGGTAAAATGAAATTCGCCGATGACTATATTTACATGGCACTGCAAGGTTCAACCCAATGGGATGCGCTTTCACACGCATGGTATGACTCAACGCTTTATAACGGTGTACCAGAAACGGACATTAGGTCATCGCCAATTGCTGGCGGCGCCACCAAACTCGGCATTGAAAACGTTAAAACCTCTTTTGTTGGTCGAGGAGTACTCATCGACGTGCTAGCTTATAAAGGCGGATCATTGCCCGCTGGCTATGTCATCACACGCTCTGATATTGAAGAAACATTGAAAGCCCAGAAGACTAAAGTCACACAAGGCGACATCGTCATCCTTCGAACGGGCGTTGTGCCTGATTTTTACAAACTGACCGATCCAATTGCCAAGACGCAATTTATGCTCGGACCTCAGACAGGTATCGGTGCAGACGTGGTTGAATGGGTAGACAAGATGGAGATTGTTGGCATTGCTGCGGACAACATTGCACTTGAAGTTCTGCCTAATCCGAACCCAGAAGATACCTTGAGTATTCACGGTAGTTTACTGAGAGATTTAGGCGTCTATATCGGCGAAATCTGGTGGCTTGAAGAGTTGGCAGCAGATTGTGCTGAGGACGGCAGGTATGAATTTTTCATCGCCGCCCAGCCGCTTAATATCCCAGGCGCTGTGGGTTCGCCGTTGAACCCAATAGCGATCAAGTAATCGCACCCTATCTTACTCACTGCTAAAAGTGGTCTCGTCATCAGACCACTTAAGCACGGGTCATATATTTCGATTCCTGAGTATTTATCTTAATGGAATCACCCTGCTCAATGTATTCGGGAACCTGAACGACTAACCCGGAAGCCATGGTTGCCGGTTTCGTTCGAGCACTTGCCGATGCACCCTTGATTGCAGGGGCTGTTTCAACAATTTCCATCACCACCGATTGAGGTAGGTCAATGGCAACAATGACATCCTCAACGAGCAGGGCTGTAATGCCTTCTAAGCCGTCTGACAAAAACTCCAACTGCCCTTGCAAAGCACTTTGTCCCAACAGGTATTGCGAATAATCTTCGGTATTCATAAAGACATACTGGTCTGCGTCGATATACGAGAACAGAACTTGGACTCGCTGGAAGTCAGCCTCGACAAACATGTCACCGCCTTTAAGGGACTCATCTTTCTTCTGACCGGTTAGGACGTTATTAAAGCGTATCTTGTAAAGAGTTGAGGCGCCCCGTGATGACGGGTTTTTTGCTTCGACGCTTTTAACAACATGTGGTGCGCCATCAATTTCGACAACATCGCCTCTTTTTAATTCACTGGCTTTGGGCATGATTCTCTCGCTAAACTAAATGCCCCTATTGTACTGTGACGGCTGCGGTAATAAACAGATGTTCGAAAAAGAAGACCTAGTAATACTCGCAAATCAAACCATACCTTTTGGTCGATACAGAGGACGAGCCCTGATTGATCTACCCGAAGAGTATCTTTTATGGTTTGTTGATCGCGGTTTTCCTGCTGGAAAACTGGGTGAGTTAATGCAGATTACGCTAGAAATAAAGATCAATGGGCTTGAAGCGCTAATCGAACCGTTGAAACGAAACCCAGATGCAAACAAAGATCGCAAACCCAGCAAATCGACCAATAGGCTCCTCAGCTAGGGTTGTCTAGCAGACCTATTTGTACAAAGGTTGCATTTTTCGATTCAGCCATTCCAACAGAATTTCATTCGTTTGCTCGGGTTTCTCCTGCTGAATCCAGTGCCCACAATCGAGTGTGTGTGTTTCAAGGTCTGCAACATACTGTGTCATATCCGCTTGCGGCACCATATCGTGAGCGCCATAGATCATCAGCGCTGGTTGAACAACGTTCTGCTCAACATTCGCGGTCGTTTGCCAGTTTCGAGTGAAGTTACGGTACCAATTACAGGGTGCAACGAACCCACTGTGTTGAAAATTTTCCACAAACACGGCCAAATCGGCTTCACTCATCATCAACTCGCCCGACTCAAGAGAAACATCCGCCATCTTGATAATCGACTGGCCATCCGGTTGTTGCACGGGGCTATCTAACCACTGTTTCGTTCTGAACATATTGCGTAGGAATTGATCCGGATTCTTTTCAAATGCTTTCGCTGCAACTTCTGGCTGACGATTGAAATGCACAATATAGTATTGCGAACCAAGCATTTTTTCCCAAAAAGCTATTGGTTCAGATTGATCACGAACGAAAAATGGCACGGACAGATTGGCAACACCCATGACCCTATCCGGGTGCAATAATGCATGCTGCCAAATAATAATCGCGCCCCAATCATGCCCAACATAAATCGCTTTCTCGATACCCAAAGCATCCAATAGACCAACATGATCGGCACAGAGCTGATGGATATCATAGTCATCGACATGCTTGGGTTGGTCTGAGTAGCCATAGCCTCGTTGGTCAGGCGCAATGACATGATAGCCCTGTTCGACGAGCGCAGGAATTTGGTAACGCCAACTGTATGCAAGTTCTGGCCAACCATGGGCGAGTACAAGCGGGATACCACCGACACCTGCTTCATGCACGACTAATTCGATACCATTGGTTCGTATTTTTCTTGGCTTAGGAAAATTCATCATTCACTGCTTGCTGAGAAATTTAACAGGACAGTATTCGCTCGCTTACTGAGAAGGTGCTTGCTGCGTCCAATCAATGGCGTCTTCCATACTTCTGAATACTTTTATCTGTAGTTGGCCGATCAGTTTAAGAATAGAGGTATAGATCCGCAATAATTGGTAATCTGCACCACGATTAGTAACCAGTGCCGCGCGGTAATTGGCTCCCCTTTGCTGGGAGAAGCCTCTTAATAATACTGACAATTGTCGAATCAGTGACACCGACACAGCCACAAGATGGACGTTGCCGATGTCCCAGACAACATTCATGCTTTGCTTAAAACGAGGGTCCTGCAACGCGCGACCATAATCGTCGGCAACGTTCTGAATAATGGCTGGATCAGACGCATCGCCGACCACACGCATGATTAACAATGCTTGTGGCTCCATAAATTCTATTTCTAGCGACAAATTTATTCCTCTAATGCTCCGGCTGACATTACCGAGACATGTGAAAGCCACTAACCGGTAATATTCAAGACGCAAAACGGCACCTAAATTTAAAAATCTATTGACCTATACTTTCCAAATCACGAAGCAAGCATAAGTTTTAGCCGCGCAATCAGCCTGGCTGATAGTGCTCCTGAATATGCAAGGATACGTTAATTATTCACATGTAGTTTAGTGTTGACTGTGAAAACAACCACCGGGACAATCACGACTCATTCAATTTATTACCGAGGCAATCTAAATGGCTATTGGCGTCATTGCAACATTACCGATCCAACCTGGAAAGAACGCAGAATTCGAAGCAATATTTGCTGAACTAGAAGCGGCTGTAAAAGCAAATGAACCTGGCTGTAACTTCTACTCTCTGCATAAATCCAGAGCGGATGAAAACAGCTACGTTGTGTTAGAACAGTATGTCGACCAAGCTGCACTTGATGCACATGGAAAGACCGATTACTTCAAAGCTATTGGCGCAAAAATGGGTGGCTGCATGGCAGGAAGACCCAATATTGAAATCATGGATACACCGTCCTGATAACAGGACAAAGCCGGGCTGATGGGAGCTTAGTCTCCCATCAGACTTTGGTACAAGTAAGGTAAAGAAACATCCATCCTGTAATCTACACTGCTGTGATTATCAGGAAACTCTTCGAAGAAGTGCTTGATACCCAAATCTTCCAATCTCGACTGCAGTTTACGGGCGCCAAACACTAAGGCGTATTGATCCCTGCTACCACAATCAATATAGATACCTTTTAATTTACTCAAGTTTGCTTGAACGTCTGCTCTTTCAATCATCTCCACGGGGTCGCTCTTCAGCCACCTTTTCCAAGCGGTCAGATCGAGTTCGCAGGTGTTTAAGTCCACCGGTAAGCGCACACCATAAGGCTGGCTTGGGTCGGGGTCATAAGTTGCAGCCATCGCTAGAATCATCAACGTATGCATCGCATCGCCGGATATTTTCTTGCTTTTGTTCAGCATCTTCATAAAGGCGTCAATACTCTCGTACCCCGCCAAGTGCATCAACGTATCTGGGAAATCAGAACGATAGACTAGATCAAAAAACATATCGCCGGAATGACAGGCAACTGCACCCCAATGGTCGGCGTATGCCATGCCATGATACATAGCACCGTAACCACCACTGGACTTTCCAAACAGACCTCGATGCGCAGGGCCAACCAACGTGCGATACCGCCTATCTACTTCGGGTAACATTTCGTGAATGAGAAAGTCAGCCCAGTTGCCCAGTGCTGAGGAGTTGATATATTGATTGCCACCCATCGAGGTAAAGCAATCTGGAAAGACAACAATGGTTTTCCCCATATCGCCACAAGCGATTAGTCGCTCGACCCTTTGCGGCACACTTTCACCAAATGCTTTCCAGCCCACGTGCCCGTGACCGCTGCCTGTGAAGCCGGCTATATCGACCATGACAGGGTACTTGGTAGGTTCCTCGTCATACCCAGGGGGCAAATAAACCAGTACGTCTCGCTGTGAAGGGTCACCAAGTACATTGTTGGATATGGCTTGAGAATCTATGGTGAACTGATCGATTCGGCCCTGCAATTTCTCAAAATTATGAAGTGGCATGTCCATTGTCCTAAAATCTTAGGTCAACTATATCCGCTGTAAAGATCTGAGTCACTTGACCCTTCGCGTAGGCGATAAAAGGACCCGACAATAACGTGATCCATGAGGCATGAACGAAGATTATCTGACAGAGGCGGCCAACTATACTCGCCGACCTCTTAGGGCTCTCACACGACTAAACAAGGCTGCCAGTCCACTGACCAAGGTTTCCAGTGACATCAGGGCCACGACTTTCATCTGATTCAGCACGCTGGCGCCTTGAACACGATGCAGTCGATGCTGGATTTTTTGAATTAAGGGTTGTTGATCACTCCAGCGTTTCACTCGCGTCGAGACTTTGCCCATTAAAAATATCGCAGCTACTAGAAACAAGACACCAGGAATAACCGGAATGATTAGCCCGACGATACCGATCATGATGCAGACGACAGCAATCACGAGATAAATTAATTTATGATGCACGCTTAAAGACTTTTTCGATTGCACAACTGACCTCACTTATAAACATTCGGGATGTAATAGACCGATAAATCAGCATTTCGTTGTTGCCAGTTTAGTCTGCTAGGGTTTGATTATCGCCTTATTATCGGCAGAGCAAAAAAATTCTCTCTGGCACAACATCAGCACACTCCGTGCCAAAACAGTAGCTGCTTGTTTTATATGAATATTTTTTGTTAACGTGGTCGCTGGCAGGTGAATATCGCCAGACTTTGGTGATATTTGTCAATTGGCAAGGTTGTGACGCAGTTCGTCTATCAAAGGGGATAAAATGTATAAAATAGCGCTTCTGCGAGTATGAGCTAACCCTGCATGGCCCCTGCTTCTCTACATTTGATTAACGCCGCTCTTCGAGGCCACTACACGCCACCAAAATCAGGCGCTAGCGTGATCGAGGGCGATGCACTTGTGCATCTAATCAAGGCTCTGCCCGCTCTGACCGTCGAAGAACATGCCGACCCCATTTTAGTCCAAATTCAAAAACACCACGCCGGCACCTCCCTGACCCAACAAGATCAAGCAACACTCGCTTTTGTTGATGATTGTATATCCGGCATCCTCGATACCGGCGACTTTGATTTCAAAGTCGAATGCTTCGTACGCGATTTGGCACCCTTCATGGCGATCACTGCGATTTCGAATGACGCACGATCTCTCTTAAAAAATCACCCCGTTTACGCACTCATCGAGCTGATTCTGAAATACTGCGTCGGCTGGAGCGAAGACTTAGGTGTGCTCGGACAGCAGTTCATGTCCAAAATCGAAAGCCACGTCAGTGACTTGATCAATGATCGCAAAACCTTGGACGAGACTCATGAACTCCTGCAGTCTTACTTCAAGAAAGAAAGCAGTGTCTACGCGCGCATGCAAGATAGGCTTTGCGAACTTGAATTGACGAATCTAGCGTCACAGAAAAGCAAGTTTTTTGCCGCCGAGCTTCTCAACCAACACATGACGGGAAAGCAACTCCCCTTGTTCGTCATTTTTATGCTGCAAGGTTCTTGGTATGAACTGCTTCAGCAAGTATGCAAAACCGCAGGTCAGGATTCAGAAGATTGGCAGCAGTTATCAGCGATCACCGAATCACTTATCTGGTCGGTTCAGCAGCAACAGGACACTGAAAAGCAATCACAAACTTGCAAAAAGTTACCCGACGAGATCAGATCTTTCCTTTCCAAATTTGATATCTCCACTGAACAAATTGAACAGTGTCTGGCAGATGTCATAGGTGAACACGAGGCCATAGCGAGTAACAACGCTTCTGCACCCTGCGATTTTGACTTGCTCGATGTAGATACAACAATCCTTGATATGGGCCACAACATCGACCCTGAAACCTATCAGTATCTAAAGGAACTGAGCCTAAACAGCTGGTTTTTTTATGATGATAAGAATGAACCTGAAGAGAAAGTTGCCCGGCTCCTGCTCATACTAAACTGGCAAGAAACCGACAAACTACTATTCACTAATCAGAACCGACGCAAAGTACTTCAAATGTCTTACCATCAATTCGCTGGGCTGTTGTCGAGCCAGGCAGTAAAGCCGTTAGTACGCGATGGCAAAATGATAGAAGTTGTGCGCACCCAGCTTTCCACTATTATCCGAGGGGTTAAGGCTCAAAAACAAAATCAAAATAAGGCCATTGAAGAAAAGCAGCAGAAATCAGTCTCTCTCGAATATCTCTCAACTCGCAAGGAAGAGATGTTGGCAGCTTTGCAGGAATTGAAAAAACGCTCAAAGGCGAAGCAAGATCGAGCAAAAATTTTACGAGACAAAGCACAGAAAAAAATTGACGCAGCCTCAGAAGCTGTCGAAAGGCTTCGTACCGATGCTTGGATGAACTTGCCTATTATGGAAGGCACCTTAACGCCCTGCAAGCTGGTCGCAATCATTCCTGGTTCTGACAAATATATTTTTGCAAACCGCGCGGGCATCAAAGTAGCTGATTACTCTTCAGGACAACTGTCGCAAATGATCGTGACAGAAATGAGTGAAATTATTGATACCGGCGCCGAATTCGAAGATGTACTCGCAAATGTTGTGACCCGAACACGACAGGACAAAAACAAGACTTTCGATGAATTAACCGGCTCTGCAAGCTAGGCTGAACTGCTGATGAAAATAGTGTAGCCTGTTGGTCCTGTTTAGAAAATTTATAAAAATAATAAAACGTGATCAGTCAAGAAATCGCCCTCGACAAGCTCATCGATGACATCGACGTCCAGATAGAAATTCTGACCGCGATCTCTGATAACAATGCGATACTTTCTGAACAGCTACGTCTTCTGTACGAATCACGCGAACAACTCCTAAGCCAAAATCTTGAGATAAGCAGACTCAGCGAGCTTATCGACCCCGATAACCTTCACGATCACACCACCCAGTTCGAACATCAAGTCGAGCAGCAGCTGCAAGACCAAGAACGCTCGTTAGATAACAACCCCAACTCACAGGAATAGGCATGGCATATCCACTCGAAGGACTAAAAGTATTAGATTTTTCTAGGGTGCTGGCCGGTCCATTTGCAGGTCGAATGCTCTGTGATCTAGGCGCCGATGTCGTAAAAATTGAACCGCCAGAGGGTGATGTCACGCGTTTCTGGGGCCGCAACATTGCGAAGATCCCAGGATATTTTTCACAGCAAAATGCCGGCAAACGCAATATTTGCATCGATTTAAGAGCAGCAGGTGCAATCGATCTCGTTAACGAACTGGTCGCAGAAGCAGACATTGTCATTGAAAATTATCGGCCTGATGTCATGCCTAGACTCGGCATTGGCTACGAGCAATTGAAACAGATCAACCCGAAGATCGTTATGCTGTCGATCTCAGGTTTTGGTAGCGATGGCCCCGAATCCCGACGAGCAACTTACGCACCCGTTATACATGCTGAAGCCGGCTTGATGTATCGGTCCAAACAAAGGTCTGATCTACCGCACCACGATTTGCCATTATCAATCGCAGATACTAATGCCTCCCTACATGGATTAGTGGGTCTGCTTTCAGCAATCATCATGCGTGAAAGAACGGGGCAAGGCCAACACATCGATATTGCAATGTTAGATGCAACCATCGCAACTGACGATCAGATGCACTACGACTTGGAAGACTCTCATGACACAGCTGGGCTGGGTAATGAAATAGCCGAAATGTCTTTTGGCCCTGTATTGCTGTCGACAGATTTTAGAATCTTCTTCAAATTGCTAACAACAAAGCTCGGTTTGATTGACCCATCCAAAGACGGAATGTCATTGAAGGAGAAGATAACCTCTCGACGAGCCGCTGTCGCAGACTTTTTAGCAACGCTTGACACTCGCGACAAACTCGACCAAGTGATGAAAACGCTCAATATTGCCTGGGGAGAAATTCGAGACCCAGCAACACTCGAAGAGCAAATCACTGTTAAAGCCAGAGGCTCCATCACCCAAATAGATGATCGGCAAGGCGGCACCCGTCCAATTACGCAGTCGCCCTATCGTTTTTCTAACGCCGACAGTGGTGTCAGAGGACCCGCTTCACACAGGGGTGAACACAATAATCAGGTTATTAAAGATTGGTTGGGGCGCGAAGACACGCTGCCGCTTCACGAAAACGGTGTGTTGATATTTGACCCCGACTGGGTTCACCACTAATCACATGACAAGTATTCATTTTTTAATCATGCGACGATCAGCCCCAACACTTACAGCAATTAGAAAAAGGGTTTTACCATGATACAACTGAGACAGATTTGCCTTGTTGCTCACAACCTATCAGAAACGATTGATGATCTAACCGACATTTTAGGCATCAACATCTGTTTCATAGACCCAGGGGTAGAATACTTTGGTTTGAATAATACCTTGATGCCAATTGGACGAAACTTCCTGGAGGTGGTCGCGCCGGTAAAACAGGACACAGCCGCAGGTCGCTATCTGGAGCGGCGCCAAGGCGATGGTGGATACATGGTTATTTGCCAGGCAGGCAGCTTAAAAGATCAACAAATGTATCGACAACGTGCCCTTGACCAGGGAATTCGCATTGCCCATGAATCCGAACGAGATAACTGGAATATTTGCCAGCTTCATCCTCAAGACATGATGTCTGCTTTTCTCGAAATAGATTGGGACAGTGAAGATGATCTATCCGGTAATTGGGAACCCGCAGGCGGCAGTGGCTGGATAGACAAAATCAAACAGGATGTCACGGTTGACATAATTGGTGTCGAGTTGCAGGGTGAAAACATAGAGGCGATGCAACGCAAATGGACCGACGTATTAGGCTTACCATGCAAGAACAACGCGATTAAACTTAACAACTCTACAATTCGTTTCGTCAAGGCTAAGGACGGTCGCGGTGATGGTCTCAGCGGTATTGATCTGAAAGTTAAGGATGCTAGCGGGATTAGAACGCGCGCTGCAAAAAGAGGCTGTATAGATGAAAAAGGCATTGTGAGCATTTGTGGCACACGCTTTCATCTTCACTCCGCTTAGTTTAAGTGTAGCTACCGGACGACCTAGCACATTGAGCTCTATCAACCGGCCCTAAATCAACACGCTTACAGACAAGCTGTGGAGCACTGACAACAGAAACAGCTAACGGCTGTTACTTTATCTGCGTCACACCTGTGGTTTTATCCGCTTCAACAATTGTAATCGTATAGGTGCCAAGAAACGTTTTCTTGATGATGACTTCAGGGTTTTCGAGGCTTGTTTTCCACTTAGCGCCATAGCGTTGTTGCCAAACTTGACCGTTTTCCAATTTGAAGCGGGTCTTATCGCCCCAACCAGAAAAATGCCCGGCAATTCTGCTTCGCGTGCCGTCATGCTTTGTTTTTTTCTTTTCTTCCTTCACCGCTTTACTGGTCTTTGCAATTACCGGCGCGTCTTTCGCTGTTTAGGTAATCAACCATGTATCTAATGCTTTAATCTGCTCCGCAGAAAGTGAACTGATGCCCGTTTCACGCTGTTGATCTTCAGTCATCAATTTCTCGATGCCGGGAAATGATTCTGAGGCATGACTGCTCGAGCCAAAACTCAGCATCAAAAAGCCAAGTATCAAGCCGTGGGCAGAAGCCATGTGTGATTTAAGCATCGAAGATCCTGTGATAAATAGGCTAGGAAAATAAACCAGACAGTGATTAGAAACAACTCTCTTATGGCTCTAACATTGATCCTAGTATAGATAAAGATTTAGCCTAAGTGGCCAACAAGGTACATCCTCGGTGCCTAGCATCGCAGTACCTAGAGCGTTAACTCAACTCTAACAGCCCGCTGATAGTAGTTATCATCCTGCGTTAGCCGCCTTTTCGTCTAATCCAGTACGAATGCGCTGATGTTCAGCCTTGTCTATCTTATAACCGGCATAAATAACCGCTGCAATAAGTCCCCAGATCATAGCGAAAGGTCCATCAATTAGTCCAAGGTAGTATATTTTCTGTGGGTCAATTTCACTGGCTGCCACACCCCGCGGAAAATCAATAATATCAAGTGCGACACCAGCGACAACGTGGCCTATGCCATTGGTGACCTTGGCAAAGAAGGTTCTTGCCGAATAAAATATGCCTTCCTGCCTACGGCCTGTCTTGAGTTCGTGTTCGTCAGCGATGTCCGCAAGGGAAGACATAACACTGATATTGAGAATTGACCCGCAGGCAGAGGCCATAAACCCCCAAAACACGACAAAACAAACCAACGTCCACGTCGTGTTATCCGGTGCTAAGTCGAACAATCGCAAGGTTACTGCCATTGACCATGCCACACTCAGTCCTGCTGCAGTGAAAACCGTCGCCCATCGTTTTTCATATTTTTGATGCAAACTCGCCGCTGTCGCAAAACCAATCGCATAACCAATGACATTACTCATGATCAGCCAGCCTATTTGCGTATCCGTAAATTCCCAGTAAAAGGTATTCATGTATAACGACAGCGTCTCGTGTGTGCCAATGGTTATCGATAGAAAAAATAGTCCGAGCAACAAATACAGGTAATTACGATTTTGAATCGCAGACCCCATTTCCAACATAAGTTGCTTAAAACTAAAAGGCGGCAGATCGTCAGGCACCGGCCTCATGCGTGCTATCTGGCCACGGGTCGCGAAGGCAGACCCAAGCATACAAATCATAATCAAGCTCGAGCAGAAGATCACAATTGGCGAATAAGCACCTTGCGTCATACGGCCATTTTCAAAGCCTGGAAAGATAAAGAACCAAACAACAATGTGCATGACGATCACGCCGATATAAGTGAACACATTGTTATAGCTCATGATCTTTGAGCGTTCGATATAGTCATCTGAGAGTTCCGCGCCCATTGCTAAATGAGGCACTGCGAATAACGTCGAACAAATTCGCATCAGTACGGTGAACACAGCAAACCAAACAAACAAACCGGTTTCATCTAACCCTGCCGGGGGACTAAAAATGAGGTAGATGGTAATCACGAGTGGCAGAGGTGCTGCAAACATGAAGGGGTGGCGTCGACCAAGTTTTGATCGCCATCGGTCCGATATCGAACCCATCAGGGGGTCGGTTACCGCATCGGACGCGATGCCGATGGTGACGGCAAGCGCCGTCATAGTGCCAGAGAGACCGAGAATTTGGTTATAGAAAAAGAACGTCAGCGCGTTGAATATCCAATTTGTTGCTGCTTCACCTGAAGCACCAATTCCAAAAGCAATTTTTGTTTGAAATGATACTGAACTAACTGATTCGCTCACTTTTGCTATCCTGTCTTAATTAGAGAATACGCGGCTAAACGCCTAAGTACTGCAATGACAATGGAATCACATTTAAGATCGATTGAGATTAGGAATGATATGCTTTGCCACCTGATCCAGGACTTTATAACGCGGATCGAAAGGCGGTAAGATCATCACTTGATTTAGCCCCGCCAGCTCAAGCGTGTTGAGTTGATCAAGTATCTGATCTTGCGTGCCGACTAAACAGCTTGCTTCAATGGTCTGTTTGGTCACAAATTTTTCTTCTTCCGGCAGTACCCAGCAATTATGACCGGCATGAATTCTCTGATGCCGCCTCTCCTCAGGAAAGGATTCAATCAATTGTGTATATTCATCCCAAACACCTGCTAAATAGTTAGGCGGTTGATGACCGAAGTTTCGATATTGGTCATAGGCATAATGAACAGCAGCTATCGCAAAGGCGCCACATTCTTCCTTTACACGAGGCGAATCCACAGCCTCTCCCGGCTCAAGCACTACCATTGTCGTTAGGGCGGTGGTGTAGAACTCATCACGATTAATCACCCTGCCTGTTTGCCTGGCACCCTCTTCGATCATATGCCACATTGACTCCATAATGCCGCCGCTCGCCGCGAAGGCAACAACCGCGCCTTCACCGTACTTACCTGCCAGTCCTAATGAGCGAGGCCCAAAACCGGACACATACATGGGGATAGGGTCATCGAAGTTCACAAAGCCTTTATCTGGCATCACATGCCGAATATATTTTTCTTGTGGAGCTGATTTTGAGCCTAATTGCACCGCAGACTCCTCACCTCGCAGCAACGGCTTTATCTCCTTTAGATAACGCTCAAGCTCTTTAATGCGATGCGGTGGCATACCCATGATACGCATCGCCGTATTACCCGCGCCCACACCGAAAAAGGTTCTACCCGGCGCTATCGCGTTGATTGTCGCTATGCCGGCTGCGTTAACGGCTGCGGGTCTTGTGCCCGTAATGGCGACACCAGTACCGAGTTTAATATGGTTTGTTTTGTCAGCGGCCAGTGCCAAGGTTGCATAACAATCAGACCAAATCATCTGACTATCAGCGAGCCAAGCATGACTAAATCCCAACTCTTCAGCTCGAACAACATATTTAATGTCTTTGATGTGCGATGCAACACAAACGCCAATATCCACTTATTCCCCCTTATATTTCAGTTAGTCTAACGCCCAGCTGTGCTGAGAACAGGTTAAACACGTGAATCAATGTATCTTTACTGTGCGATATTGTCTATCCCATCCAACTTGGCTATTGTGACCTCATCAAACAGACATTGTGATGGCTACATTCAGGCCCAAACTGACTATGACCGACTACCGTTTTATCAAGGTCACCCCACTGACGCCGACCATTGGCGCAACAATATCTGGCGTCGATTTGAGCCAACCACTGGGCGACGAGGTCTTCAGCGAGGTGAGGCAAGCTTGGTTTAAACACCTGGTGCTGTTCTTTCGTGATCAGGCAATTTCTAACCAGCAGCATATCGCTTTTGGCGAGTCTTTCGGGGCACTGCACATTCATCCCGCGGCACCCTATCTCGACAATAATCCAGCATTGATGAAGATCCACGCCGATGAAACATCCAGCAGAAATAACGGTGAAGATTGGCATACCGATGTCTCAGCCGATGAACAACCACCGATGGCAAGCATTCTGCGCATCACTCGGACGCCATTACACGGTGGCGATACCCTTTGGTCAAATATGTACGCGGCATTTGATGCGTTGAGCCCAACCATGCAGGCGCTGCTGATGCCCCTTGAAGCTGAACATGCGGCAGATTACAGCGGTTTCTATGGCGAACATCCGCCCCAGAGACAAAGCCCAAGTGCCATTCATCCCGTTATCCGACTGCATCCAGAAACAAAGCTACCTGCTCTGTATGTCAACAAAGGTTTCACCAAGCGTATCTGTGGACTGACCAATATCGAAAGCAAAGAGGTATTGTCGATGCTGTTCGATCATATCAAAAATCCTAATTTTCAATGTCGATTTCAATGGCAAAGAGACTCAATGGCGTTGTGGGACAATCGCTGCACACAGCACATGGCTGTGTGGGACTATTTTCCAGAAACCCGCAGCGGTGTTCGGGTTACGATCAAGGGAGAGAGACCCATCGCTGCTCGTTGACACTTAAACGCGCTAACTAAAATAACAATAATCTGAATATTCAACACGAGGCTAGCAAAATGAAATCACCTATATGCGATATGCTCGGTATCGAGTTTCCACTCATCGCGTTTACCCATTGCCGCGACGTCGTTGTCGAAGTATCGAAGGCTGGCGGCATGGGCGTACTTGGCGCGGCAGGTTACAACGCCGAGACGCTGGAGATTGAGCTCAAATGGATCGATGAACATATAGACGGTATGCCCTACGGCGTCGACCTTATTGCTCCCACTAGCATGGCGGTTACCGATAAAGACCCGGCTGATGCAGATATTTCAGATCGTATTCCGGATGAGCACCGCAACTATGCGGCAAATATTCTCGCTCAACATAAAATTGATACGGCGGATGTATACCCTAAAAAGTCTCGACTAGGCACAGGGTTTCTCACCGAGAAGGGAGCGGCCAATATCATCGATGTTGCTTTCTCTCATCCGATAAAATTGATTGCCAATGCATTAGGCGTCCCACCCCGCTACATGTTGGAAATGGGCAAACTCAATGACGTCAAGGTCGCTGCGCTTGTTGGCGCGAAAGAGCACGCGGTTAAACAGGTTGAAGCCGGTGTTGATATCTTAGTTGTCTCCGGCACAGAAGCAGGCGGTCATTGCGGCGAGGTATCAACCATGGTGCTGGTACCAGAAGTTTGTGAGGCTGTAGAAGCCTATGGCACACCTGTCCTTGCTGCGGGTGGCATTGTGAAGGGGCGGCAAATGGCAGCTTGCATGGCAATGGGTGCGGCCGGTGCGTGGACCGGATCAATGTGGTTAACAACAACTGAAGCTGAAACCTCACCGATCATCAAAGAAAAATACCTTCAGGCTAGCTCAAGACAAACCGTTCGATCAAAGGCCAGAACGGGCAAATACTCGCGACAACTTCGATCACCATGGACCGATGCATGGGAACTCGAAGATGCACCTGAACCGCTACCCATGCCACTGCAGTCCCTTGTTAGTGAAGCGCCACTGGCTAAGATCATCAAGCTGGCCGAAAGCGGACATCAAGGCGCCAAACAATTGGCAACTTTCTTCGTTGGCCAGGGTGTCGGTTTGATGAACTCGATTCAATCAACGCGTTCAGTCGTCTATGAGTTCAAGGAGGATTATTTAAACGCTGTAGAGAAATTAAACTCAACGCTGGAAGACTAGAATCATCGCGACGAGCGCAGCATCGGCTAGGTCGAGGTAAAAAAAAGGGAACTGACAAGTTCCCTTTTTTTATTTTAGCGCTTCTTCTTTCTGTTTCGAAACTTAGTACACAAGAATTGCTCGACCGGCAATTTCGCCATTTTCGAGCGCTGCGGTGGCTTCATTGATCTGATCCAGCGTGAATCGTTCCGTCACCATCGCATCGAGATCCAACAGACCCTTATCATACCAATCAAGGTATTTAGGGAAATCTCTGTCGGGAGAACAACTGCCGCCAATACTACCGACAAACTTCTTCTCATGAATCAGCATGTCGATTGCATTTAGCTCAACTGTTGTCTGAGGAACGCCAACCAAGACAGCCGTTCCACCGGTTTCAGCACCAAATGTACCATTTCTGACCGCGGGTACAATTTGCTCCATGGTTTGCTTCAAACCAATACAGTCAAATGCATAGTCAGCGCCCGATACAGGCGTGCCCATGAAACTCCGACGGCTCGGATCAACTGTGAGCGCTTTAATTTTCTCAATGGCATTCTCATTACCGGCGTTAATGGTATGTGTCGCACCAAACTGCGCGGCAAATTTCAACTTACTGTCATCGAGATCAACGGCGATAATCGGATTGGCTTTAACCGCTTTGGCGGCAACCACGGCAGATAAACCAACACCGCCAACACCGAAAATAACGACGCTCTCGCCTTCTTTGACGCCGGCCGTATTTTCAACCGCACCTGCGCCGGTCATAACCGCACAACCAATAATGGCTGTCACTTCTTTATTGATATCAGCAGCAACCTTGACGACGTACTGCTCGTCCGCGATTGTCGTATCGGCCCAAGTAAAGACATTCTGTGACGTTGCGACAGAACCATCGGGTAAGGTCAACGCAGCGGACTCAGGCGCCCTCTGCGTTGCCGCTGCATTGCGAGGCACCCAGGTGACCATCACGACGTCACCAACCACAACGTGATCAACTTCGCTACCTACGCTCAATACGGTGCCCGTCGACTCATGCCCTAATACAACCGGGCCCATGCGGGGGTTATGCATCTGATGCAATTGACTATGGCAAACACCACTGGCGAATTGCTTCACAACAACCTGATAAGGACCGGGATCGGGTAGCGACATTTCGATTATTTCCAGCGGTCCTTTTTCCTTTGGTAAGACAATAACTCTTGCAGGTGTTGGCACGTTCTCTCCTCATTCAAAATCGAAAATACATCCTAAATGGATGCACGGGTTATCTCATTTGTTATGTATGGTATAAGAAGTCCTGCGAAATAAATAGCGGCTATGTTCCACCCCGCATCCAGGCCTGTTAAGACATGCTAGGCAGTTTTGAGTTAAAAAGTGACGACCAAGGAGACATCAAAATCAATAAGTCCATCAAGTATCAGAAACGCCCCGTTTTTCTCATTCGCAGGTTATGCCTTTGCTGGTTAAGCGTTCTATTAGGGACCTCAAGTTTCACCTTGTCTGCCTCGCAGGACAGTGCCCCGAGTAAAGCAGCATTCCAAAGCGCTTATAGCGCTTACCAAGAGGCCTCGGCAGTAAGGAACTGGTCTATGGCACGTGGCAGCGCTGAACAGGCACTTATAGAAGGGTTGAAGGTGTTTGACGAGGCTGGTGATAACGTTGCCAACCTAAGACTCAATTTCGCACGGGAGCTCATTCGTTCAAACGAATACCCCACAGCGAAAGAACAGTTAACGCTGTGTCTGGCCACCAGAGAAACGACCAAAGGAAAAGAATCGAGAGAAATTGTCGAGGTACTCGTCGAGCTAGGTAAAGCAGAAGCAGCGATTGGTGATCCAGAAGCTGTTGACCATTTTCGCCGCGCCCGAGACCTCTCCAGTGTCTACAACGATCATGAAATCGTCGCAAACATTAATCTGACGGCAGGCAATACTTTCTTTCAGACGAGACAAGATGCGGATGCCACCGAGTTTCTTAAACCCGCTAATCGATACTTCACCAATCAATATGGCACCGCGGACCTTCGTGCGGGTCTGTCGGCATTGAATCTAGGACGCTTGCAACAATTGCAGGGAGACAGTCAATCAGCGCTGATCACTTTAACCAATGCGTTAAAAGCTTTCACACTCGATCAACCACGTATTGTCGATCTGAATATCACGACTCGAAAGATGCTCGCCATTGTTCAGGAAAGCCTCGGCAAGTCAGAAATGGCAACTGAGCAACTGCTCGAGATTGCTAAGCGTCGCGCAGATGGCGGCGATGCAGAGCCTGAACTCGTGTACGGTGGCAGTGTTCCTGCCACCTCGAATACCGATGATATTGCGATCACAGGCAGCGCTGTCATTCAATTCGACATTGACGCAACGGGACGCGTCATTAACACTCGGGTCGTGTCCTCCTCCTCAGAAATAGCCAAAACGACGGGTGAACAGATGGTATCAACCCAACGATATTCCCCAAAGATGCAATCGGGTAAACCGGTCGAGGCAACGTCCGTTGAGTTTAGGTTTGACCTAGGCCAATAAAAATTGGCGCCTAAAAGCGCTACCAACAACACGCTAACCTGAAAAACGAAGCCAACAACAATGAGACAGAAGTAAGCATGCGTATCAATGCGGATTTTGAAAAGGCGGCGTTTGAACATACAGCTGATATGGCATGGGTAGACTCTTACATGCCTGGCGTGCAGCGCAAAATGCTCGATCGACTCGAAGCTGAAAGTGGACGAGCAACGAGCATCGTCCGTTATGCGCCGAAAAGCTATTTTGCCCCTCACACACATAACGGTGGTGAAGAATTTCTGGTGCTGCAGGGAATTTTTTCAGACGAGCACGGTGATTTTCCTACCGGTACTTATGTGCGCAACCCCATTGGTTCGCAACATAAGCCACACAGCGACACCGGCTGTATCATTTTCGTGAAGCTTTGGCAGTTCGAGCAAGACGATACACGGCAATTTGATACTAATACTCTGTTAGCAAATTGGACTGAATTGACGCCTGCGATATCGGCATTAACGCTGCATGAATTCGGCTGCGAAAAAGTTCAGTTACTGCACGCGAATCAAAGCGGTAGTATCGAAATCATTGGCGCAGGAGGGATCGAGTGCCTCGTGCTAGAGGGCACTTGCGATATGGGTACTTGCGATATCGGCACAACGACGCATCAACGACACGATTGGGTCCGGCGACCGGAAACAACAACGACGATGAGTTTCACGAAAGATAGCCGTATTTATTTAAAAACCGGCCATCTGGCGAAATTTTGATGCAGCGACCCGTCTTAACCGTACTTGCCTAGGCGATAACCTTGCTTTGCAGCAGCGCGTCGATTGTTGCGGCATCGAGTTGCAACGTATCGGCCAACACCTGTACCGTGTTCTTACCTAACACCGGCGGGGCCAACTTGTAATCCAGCGGTGTTCGTGAGTATTTGATTGGATTACTCACCAAAGGCATACCATCCAATGTCATCTCGACCCCGCGCGCTTTAACTTGTGGATCCTCGAAGACACGATCAATTGTATTGATGGGTCCGCAGGGTACACCCGCCTGCTCCAGCGCTTGCAACCATTCATCCATGGACTTAACACTAAAAGCTAACTGAAGCAGAGGCACGAGGTCTGCACGGTTTTCAACTCGACTCGCATTGGTCGCAAAACGCACATCATCGCTCAGATGCATAAGGTCGAGACAGCCACATAACTGTTCAAACTGGCTATCGTTACCAACCGCAACGATGATATGGGCATCTTTGGTTTCAAAGGTTTGATAGGGCACAATATTGGGATGTGCATTTCCCATACGCTGCGGTACAGCGCCACTAACCAAATAGTTTGAGGCTTGATTGGCTAGACAGGCCGTCACTACATCCAGCAACGACATATCGATATGTTGCCCAATGCCGCTCTGATTGCGCTCTTCAATCGCCGCCAGAATTGCGATCGTACTGTAAAGACCCGTCAGTATGTCGGCTAGTGCGACCCCTACTTTTTGAGGACCCGATTCATCCGCCGGGTCGCCGGTAATACTCATCAAACCCGTCATACCCTGAATCATAAAGTCATAGCCGGGCCGATGTTGATAAGGACCGGTTTGACCAAAACCCGTAATAGAGCAATAGATCAGTCGAGGGTTGATCATCGACAACGCCTGATAATCCAAACCCCGTTTAGCCAGATCCCCTACCTTAAAATTCTCTATAAGAATGTCTGCTTTAGCCGCCAACTGTCGCACCAGGTCAGCCCCTTGCGGTTGAGCAATATCGATACAGACCGATTGCTTGCCACGATTTGCCGACATAAAATAAGCTGAGATCTCCTCGCCATCGGCATTCTGAAAAAACGGTGGACCAAAACCACGCGTATCATCACCTTTACCGGGTCTTTCAACCTTGATGACAGTCGCGCCCAAATCAGCCAGCGTTTGGCTCGCCCAAGGACCTGCGAGAACACGACTTAGGTCTAGCACCAACTTACCTTGCAAGGCGGGTTTATCACTCAAAGGAATCTACCTGTTTCAGTCAAAGAGCCCGCATCCTAACGATTGCGACTTAACGGAGCAAATTCACATGGCGCAACTCGCGTCCGCACTGCTGGTTGTGCTGATGAATATAAAAAAATATAGTACGAACCCGTACAAACTCACGCAAACACTTTGAGAAAAAGAAATGAACAAACCTGGCAGCCAAGATTGGTTAGATAGTGTCACTGAAGACATCATCGACCCTAAGCGAAGAATCATTGATCCACATCATCATCTTTGGCGACATCCAGGCAATGTGTATGACGTTGATAACTTGCATGGCGATACGGGTTCTGGTCATAACATTGTTAAAACCGTGTTTGTTGAGTGCCATGCGGAGTATCTAAAAGACGGACCCGCGCATTTGCGACCACTCGGAGAAACTCAATTTGTTGCTGAACAAGCCGCCCAATCCAAGTCCAACGGCGGTGCCGAGATCGCCGGTATTGTCGCCCACGCAAACCTGACCTTGAATGATGAGCTGGTCGAAACACTCGCCGGTCATGAAGTGTCAGGTAATGGATTATTCCGCGGTATTCGTCACGCCGGTGCCCGCGCAACACACCCAGAAGAATTATTTATCGCAGGGCAAGCACCACAGGGTCTCTATAAAGATGAGAAATTCAGGGACGGGGTTCGACTGCTCGGCAAAAAAGGCTACAGCTACGACACTTGGCACTATCACTACCAAAATAAAGACTTTTATGAACTTGCGCTTGCTGCGCCAGACACCCAAATGATACTAGATCACTTCGGCACACCCGTGGGTGTTGGTTATTATGCGGATAAGAAAACTGAAATCTTCAAACAGTGGAAGATAGATATTAAGAAGATCGCCGAATGCGACAATGTTGTTGCCAAAATAGGCGGACTGGCAATGCCGGACAATGGCTTTGGTTGGCATACGCGCGCTACACCACCCAGTTCCGACGAGTTTGTTGAAGCGCAAAGGGCATATTATTTACACACGATCGACTGTTTCGGACCAGAGCGCTGCATGTTCGAAAGCAACTTTCCGGTTGATCGCTTCTCTCTTTCTTATCCTGTGTTGTACAACGGGCTGAAGAAAATCGTTGCCGACTTTAGTGAAAGTGAAAAGGATGCCATGTTCTACGGCACAGCTGAGCGTGTCTATCGACTATAACGGCTAATGAAGGCCGCTTAGATTGGCCGTTCACCCTGCACGATAACTCTGTGCATGTGTCTTCGTTTGCCTTGATAGTCATTTAGCGCATTATGAAACACACAACGATTGTCCCACATGGCTAATGAACCTTTGCGCCATTGAAAACGCGTCACGTATTGCTCTTGGGTCAAGTGCTTTGTAAGGAACTTAAACATCGGAATGCTCTCATCACGGGTCCAGCCTTTTATACGATGCGTATGTGGTTTACTGCAGTAAATGCTTTTGCGACCCGTTTCAACATGGGTGCGAATGATAGGATGTTCGACTTCTTGTTCTGCAATTTCAGCACTGCCACCATAAGCATCGCCGAGGTTGCCCTTCGCCGCTACAGAATTATAGTCACCGCCCGAACCATGGACCATCTTCGGCGAGAAAACACCGGTGAGGGGCTCCAGGGTCTTTCTCATCGCCTCACTTAATGACTCGTACGCCATTGTCGCGTTAGCAAACAAGGTATCGCCGCCCGTCTCGGGCACCTCCAATGCATATAGCAGAGTCGCTTTGGGCGGCAAGGGTTGATAGGAGGTATCTGTGTGCCAATCGCCGCCAAAATTCATCTTTGCGTCAGCTTCTTTAATGATAGGAATAACATTAGGGTGAGTATCGACCGCCTTCATAAAAGGGTAAACATCGAGCGCCCCAAAGTTAGCGGCAAAATCAGCCTGCTGCGCTGGGGTTAAATCCTGATCGTGAAAAAACAGCACATGGTTTTCTAGCCACGCCCTGTGGATCTCCTCTTTGCATTCGGTAGAAAGTGGTTGAGAGAGGTCGACACCAGAAACTACAGCGCCCACTGGGCCAATTGAACTATCAACATCTATTAGCTTATAAACCATGACTTTTCCCCTTTAGATAGATAATACTACGCCAGTTGCGAACAAACGTTAAGGGTGCAAATTAATGAATAGTGAACAAAAAAAAGTGGTCGTCGTTGACGGCGATGACGCGTCACCCGAGGTCATGATCCCAGCGGTGGCGCTGTTGGAGTCGATGCAACTGCCGATTACGTTCGAGCGCCCGGTCATCGGCCAAGCGGCGATCGATGCAACCGGCGTTGGATTTCCTGAAGAAACTAAACAGGCCATTGATGATTCCGATTGTACCTTCTTCGGTTCCACCAGCGGCGCGAATACCCCGGCGCTATTTTATCTGCGCTGGGGCAAGCAAACCTACGCAAACGTCAGGCCTTGCCAATGGACTGCGGGCTACAACACGCCGCTTGCTAACCCGCAGGGCATTGATTTCACCATCATTCGCGAAAACCTTGAAGACTTGTATCTCGGTTTGGAAGGCGATATCGAAGATCTGTCAGGTCTAAATTTGGTTTCACCCCATGCCCGTGCCAATTTGTCAGATCTTGGTCCAGGTAAGTACGCCATTAAGGCGATTACACAGGCAGGCAGTGAACGGGTCATTCGCTATGCATTTGAACTCGCTAGAAAACGTGGCCGCGGCAAAAAAGTCACACTTACCTGCAAATACAACATGCTGAGTGAGTCCGATGGGTTTTTCAGAAAGATCGGAAATGATATTGCGAAGGAATACCCGGACATCGAATACGATACCTACATCATCGATGACTTCCTATGTCGCATGATTACGAAGCCACAACTGTTTGATGTCATTGTCATGCCGAACCTTTACGGCGACATCATGTCCGACGGGGCAGCGGGACTTCTTGGCGGCTTAGGACTGGCTCCGAGCGGTTGTTATGGTGAGCATTACGCTTACTTTGAATCTGCTCATGGCACGGCACCGGATATCGCGGGTCAACACATTATTAACCCTACCGCGACTCTGCTCTCCGCAGCGATGATGCTCGACTATTTGGGCTTCGGCAACGAAGCTGCGCAATTGAACGCGGCAATCAAGCAAGTTTACGCTGATGGTAAGGTGCTGACCGTTGACCAAGGCGGCAATGCAAAAACCTACGAATTTTGTGATGCCGTGGCTAAATTATTGTGACCAAGCCCGCATCAACGGAACTGCGTTTTATCTCTGTTAGAAAAAATTCTGAGAACTGATGTTGATCAACAGAGCGTTTTGAATAAGCCCCGCTAGCGTACCCTAGGTATTTGTGGCGTCAGTACGCAGGTGTGTAACCCAGAAAACCGTGCCACCGGCAACGGCGACGGGAATCAATATAAGATTGATGATGGGTATAGCAACGAGAAAGTAGACAATCACCCCAAATAAAATTGCCTGAAAGGGAGTTCGCTCTAAACGACGACGAAGATCCTCGAAACTAATTTGATTGTTGTCGGCGGCATAGTCAGCGTATTGAATCGCCATCATCCAGCCGCCAAAAATAACCCACGCAAACGGCGCTATCGCGTTAACAACGGGAATAATCGATAAAATGAACAGACCCAAAAATCGTGGCAGAAAGTAAATCAACTTCTTCAGCTCACGGCCAACTGAACGGACAACAATTAGCATTGGGTTTATTGGCTGACCCACCTTGCTACCGGTCAGTCGCTCTTCGATCTTCTCCGACAGAACAGCATTAAAAGGTGACGCAATAATGTTAGCAACAATGGAGAATAAATAGATCCCAACTGCAAAAACAATAATCCCCGCAATCAAAGCAACCAGCCAAGAGAGAAATTGAAGCCAATCGGGCAACCAACTGGTCAGCGCTAACATCCATGCATCGTACTGTGTACTACAGTAGGCGATCACCGCGGACAAGATGACGATATTGATTATGAGAGGGATAATCACGTAGGGGCGGATACCCGGCTGCCGGACTAACTTAAAACCTTCAAAGAAACACTGGATACCATTCATAGGGTGAATTGTAACCTTAATCCATCAAGGATTTTACTCATCCAGACTGGAATCACAGGAATTATCTGCGCTATCCTCGCGGCATCCTGCTCATCATGAGTAATGGTACAAAATATCGAGTGATCTGATTCACTGTCGAGGAGAAACACAATGAAAACCTTTGAAGGAAAAGTCGCTGTCATCACGGGAGCAGCCAGCGGTATTGGTCGCGGTCTAACGGAGCGTTGTTTGGCTGAAGGCATGCATGTTGTCATGGCCGACATCGAAGAAGATGTACTGAACAAAACAGCCGACGCACTAAGAGCTGAGGGCAACAATTCAATCGTCACCGTCAAGACGGATGTTTCTGTTCTGGCTGAGATCGAAAATTTAAAACAGGTGGCATTGGATTCATTTGGCGCAGTCCATCTGCTGTTTAACAATGCGGGTGTGGGTGGCGGCGGCAATGCTTGGGATGCGACTCAAAAAGATTGGGAATGGGTCATTGGTGTTAATTTATGGAGTGTCATCCATGGTGTTCGAGTGTTTACGCCTCAAATGATTTCTCAGGGCGATGAATGCCATATCGTCAATACAGCATCTGTAGCTGGGCTCGTCGGCGGCAGCACAAACGCCTGCTATTCGGTTACAAAGCATGGTGTCGTTGCGCTAACCGAAAACCTCTACCGCGACCTTGCGACGGCGCAACACAACATTGGTACGTCAGTACTATGCCCAGGTTTTATCAACACCAACATTATGGACAGCGGTCGAAATCGACCTGATCACTTGCAGGAAGCAGCAGCAGATGAACCAGTAACACCAGAGCAGGAAAAGATGCGCAAGTTAATGGCAGACTTCCTAGAAAAAGGTATGCAGCCTGGTGAACTGGCAGACATCGTCTTTAAAGGTATACGAGCTGAACGACTTTATATTCTCACCCACGAAGACTTTAACGAGATCATTATGTCGAGGGCGGAGAACATCACAACCGGTAACAATCCGCCGGTTACAAACTTCGCAGGGCAATAGCCAGACTTATCGCTTGGTCTTCTGCTTGCAAGGGGCTTTAAGCCCTCTGCAAGTAGTAGTCACTAATCGGTAGCGAGCGTATACGTCGTTTAGTGATTTTGTGAAGCGCGTTAACGATCGCTGGAGCAACGCAAGGTAGTCCCGGCTCACCTAACCCCCCCCACTTGTCACCACCGGATAGAAGCCAATGAGTCTCCATGATAGGCACCTCAGACTGTTGAATGACATGATAGGTATCAAAGTTGTCTTCCAACACGCGACCTTTTTCAATGGTAATCTTGCCGTATAGGGCCGCGGATAAACCATAGATAATGCCACTTTCAATTTGCGCTTCCGCAATTGAAGGGTTTACGAGGTTGCCGCAATTAACAACAGATACTATGCGGTGCACGTCTGCCTTACCGTTATTCACAGACACTTCTGCGACCTGCGCCGCGATCGTACCGAAGCATTCATGCAATGCGACACCTCTGGCGGTACCGGGTGGTAACCGTTTATTCCAATCAGATTTTTGACGTAACTCCTCGAGCACTTCCAACAAATCAGGTCGATTAACAAGGTACTGTTTTCGAAATAATATCGGATCGGTTGTAGCTGCTTCTGCCATCTCATCAATAAAGCATTCCATCGCAAAAGCATTTTGAGAACTGCCGACTGAGCGCCACCAATAGGACGATAGATGCGTATTCTTGATGGTGTGGGTGATGCTTTTTGGGCTAAATTCGTAAGGCATATTTGATAACCCTTCGACGGAGGTTGGGTCGATACCATTATCAACCGGCGCACCAAGATCACGAAGAATTGAATGCGTGACGGAGTGATTTGTATAGGCAACAACTTGTTTCTCAAGATCAAACCCTGCCTTAAAACGCATTGCCGCCATCGGCCGGTATCGACCTGATCGCATATCTTCTTCACGACTCCAGATAAGCTGTACAGGGCGATCAATTTCCATCGCTATCTGAACCGCTTCTTCAACAATATCCGTATGCGCTCTTCGACCGAAGCCGCCACCGAGCAAGCAGTTTGTCAGTTGCACTTTCTCAGGGGCAACACCGGCTAATTTAGACGCTGCATTAAGCGCTGATTCCGGATCTTGCGTACCAAGCCAAAGAGACAAGCCTTCATCCGTTCTATGCGCAGTACAATTCAGCGGTTCCATCGAAGCATGAGCAAGATAGGGTACGAGATAATCGGACTCAATAATCTTCTCTGACACTTCCAACGCAGGCAATGTCTCACCTTGCTTTAAAACGGATGTGCCTTGAGTACCTAAGGCAGCAAGGTATTCATTTCGAAACGTTTCCGAATGCGTTTTGCCTTCATCACCAATCGTCCATTGAATGGGTAGTGCCTTAGCTGCCTTGTTAGCTTGCCACCATGTCTCTGCAACGACAGCGATACCATTGTCGAAACGAACTGCCAAAATAACCCCCGGCATATTTCGAATTGCATTGAAGCGAAAGCTTCTGACACGACCGCCTAAAACAGGACAATGTTGAACCGCCGCGTAGGCCATATTATCGAGGCGCACATCCATACCGAAGATAGCTGAGCCATCAACTTTCTCCGGCGTATCTAATCTCGGCTTTGGTAGTCCAATTAGACTGAAGTCTTCGGGAGATTTGATTTTGACGTTAGCGACAGAGAGCTGCGCCGCTAGACCCGCGACTTCCCCATAAGTCACTGATCGACGAGTCGCTTTATGATGGACCTTGCCATAATCAGCATGACACTCTTGACGACTAACGCCCCATGTTTCGGCTGCAGCCTTGATAAGTTTTTCCCTCGCTTCAGCTCCGGCCTGCTGCAGGTAGGGCCTGGATATGCGTACCGCACCACTACCGCCGGTGAGCATTCGTTTATAGACACCTGCCTGACGAATACTTCTGTTCACGTCAGCATGCTCAGCTCTAACGTCTCGCCAATCTGCTTCAAGTTCGTCAGCAATGATCATCGGCAATGCGGTGAGTACACCCTGCCCCATTTCAGATTGTGCAACGCGAATTGTAATCGTGTTATCGGGGTCTATCGTCAGCCAGGCATTGAGCTCGCTCGTTGTCATGGGTGCAACGGGCCCAATCATTGTCTCTTGACTAGGGTCTTGTGCGGGAATATGGAATGAAATCATCATGCCGCCCGCTACTGTAGCGGATGACTTCAAGAAATGTCTGCGGGATAACTTTTCCATTATGTTTTCGACCCCGATACGTTGGCAACACTATGGATAGCTTTGCGGATTCGGGTATAGGTGCCACAACGACAAATGTTTGTCATCGCGTTATCAATATCACTATCTGAGGGATTCTGATTTTTTTCTAACAACGCGACCGCTGCCATGATCTGTCCGGACTGACAATAGCCACACTGAGGTACATCCTCTTTTATCCAAGCTTTCTGCACAGGGTGTGATTTGTCGCTTGATAAGCCTTCTATGGTCACGATATCAACTTGTAAAACCCCGGAAACAGGTATCGAGCAACTTCGAGACGGCGTGCCATTTAGATGCACCGTGCATGCACCACATTGTGCGATTCCGCAACCATACTTGGTACCGGTCAAGTTAAGGTGGTCTCGAAGCACCCATAACAAAGGCGTATCGAGCTCGACCTCCAGTTCATGGAACTCGCCGTTAACTTTAATTCTTACCATGAATACTCCAACAACTAGCGGATGCCTTGCCAGGCTTCACGCCTTCCCTTATCTGGATCGGCAATGAGTTTTGATTCTGTATCAAAGACCATATTCAGTCGTTGGTCTAGATCATAAGGTGCCCAACCCGGGTTACCTGTTTTGATAAATGCCACCCACGCTCTGTGCATTGTATCGGCGACGTTTTGTGGCATGTCGCCTTCACCAATAAATGCGACAACACCGGCACGATCTAGATTGTTAAACATAAACGGAATCTCAAGTGCATGGGTAGACCTTAGGCCAGGTACCCTAGACTCCCAAGCAAACAGATACATCCACGTGTTGCTACTTGAACCATTTTGCATTCGCGCTTCGGCCAAACGTAGGCAGGGAATTCTAAACACATGATCCGTTGACAGATAGGTCGTCAGATCTGTTGTCGTTGCATCAGGATAGGCGCTTTTATAAGCACGCAACAGTCCGTCTTTATTCCCATAACCTTCGGCAGCTGCCTCCAGCTTTGTCTGATCTGATTTGCCGGTGACAAACAGGGTACCTTCATCTTTGTTGGTACCGATCAGCACATCGACATCACGACTTAACCCGTTCTCAATCGCAGTCAGCGGCGACTGCGGTAATACTGCATTGCCCTCGGCCGGATAGAAAGGTGTCACTATGGAGCCGATACCTAAGCCGTCAGCTCCTCTGGCAACCTGTTTATCGATTTCAACCTGAAGCGAAAGCACATCCTGCGCACTAAGATTTTGAAAGGCTTCGACTGAATCAAGTCCCGATTGCTTAATTAATATGTCCGTCACTTTCTCAGCTGAGGGTTTTGGCAATGTGTGATGAGCAGCACCGCTTTGCGGTATTGCACGTGTAAATAAACCCTGCGCTCGAGGCGAGCCTAATAGTGTGCCGACGCTAAAACCACCTGCAGATTCACCCGCAATCGTCACCTGATCGGGATCGCCGCCAAAGTTTGCGATATTGTCCCGCACCCATTCCAGTGCTTTGATCTGATCAAGGATGCCGTTAATACCAGAGGTCTCGTAACCTTCACCAAATCGGGTTAAGTCAGTGAAGCCGAGCATACCCATGCGGTAATTGATGCTGACAACGACGATATCACTATCACGTGCAAATTTTGCTCCGTTATACCAGGGTATACCGCCTTGCCCTGTTCGATAACCACCGCCATGTATCCAGAAAAACACCGGGCGCTTCTTATCGTCAAGTGACGGTGTTGTCACATTCAGGTACAAACAGTCTTCATTCCAATTTACCGGCGCACTATTTGTCATGCCACCCGTAACAACTTGCGGCGCCGCGGGCGAAAAGCGCGTTGTTTGACGCACTTGCGACCAGCCTGCATGGGGCTGTGCTTCCTTAAACCGGAGCGATCCGATGGGCGCCGCGGCATAGGGTATGCCTGCAAACAACAGCACATCTTCGCGCACTTTGCCTTGTATAGGACCGTAAGTTGTATCCGCTATGTCGCTCATCAATGTCTCCTACTGTTAGTTAATCTGATCGGCAACGATCAGATGCGCTCAATAATGGTCGCTGTACCCATGCCGCCACCGGTACACATAGCAATCAAAGCGGTATTCTTATCTTGTCTTTCAAGCTCAGCCAGAACTGTCTGAATCAACATCGGTCCCGTCGCACCAATGGGATGTCCCAGTGCAATCGAGCCACCACAGACATTGATTTGATCATCGTTCACACCAAGATCCTTTTGGAATTTAAGTACGACCGCTGCAAAGGCTTCGTTAATCTCAAATAGGTCAATATCATCTTTCGTCATTCCGGCTTTTCTGAGACAGATTTCAGCTGCTGGGCCCGGCGCTGTTAGCATGATAACGGGTTCCGTACCTGCGGTTGCGGTCATGCGGATTCTGGCTCGTGGCTTTAGCCCATGCGCTTTGGCATAGGCGGGTGAGGACATCAAAATGGCGCTTGCGCCATCAACAACACCCGATGAGTTGCCGGCGTGGTGAACATGCTGAACGTCTTTAACGTCTGGATAGACCTCTTTGCAAATATCATCGAAGGTTTTGACATGGCCATCGAATAAAGTCTTTCCCATCTTCTCAAAGGATGGGTTGAGGCCGTTCATACTTTCCAGCGTTGTACCGGGACGTGGGTGTTCATCCCTATCCAGCGCCAACGTTCCATCTTCGTGGTAAATAGGCACTAGAGAATCTTTAAACCGGCCTTCTTCGATTGATCGTGCTGTTCGTTGCTGACTACGAACGGCATAACTGTCGACATCATCGCGACTAAAACCTTCGATAGTCGCTATCAGGTCGGCTGATATACCTTGAGGTATCAAGGGATACTGCTCAAATAGATGTGGGTTGTTGGCTGTAAACCCGTCCGTGTGCGTAGGCGAATATCGCGACATGGATTCAACACCACCGCCAACAACCAGATCTTGTTGTCCTGACATGATACCCATCGCTGCAAAGGTCACTGCCTGCTGACCTGAGCCACAAAATCGATGCAATGTAACCCCCGGTGCTGTGATGGGCCAGCCTGCATCAAGCACCGATAATCTAGCGATATCGTGTGCATGGTCACCTGACCCTGAACCGCAACCCGCAATTACGTCTTCAACATCGGCAGTGTCAAACCCCACTTTCTCCTGTAGTCCGTTGAGAACCTGTGCCATGACACGCTGAGGGTGAACCTCACTTAAACTTCCCACACCTGCTTTGCCACGTCCTCTCGGTGAACGCACTCCATCAATGATCCAAGCTTCTGTCATGACTGTATTGCCTCTTTATAATAAATTCATTTGATATTTGATTGCTAAAGACTTCGATTGTACTGCGGCAGCGGCTCGATAAACAAATCATCGAAATACGACGCTAAACCGAGTGCTTTAGACACATCGCCAGGAACAACCTATTTTTGAAAAGCACAAATTGAAACAGACGATGCTGACAATTCGTCTGCTATGATCAACCTGACAACGTAATTTAACAGGCACCAACGCATCGACGAAATCATACTCAATTGGCTCGAGACTGAAAAACAGCACGCTTGGATGGTTATACCTGTATTAGCTTTTCTAGAAGCCTGCCCAGGCATCGGCATATTTGTGTCAGGTGTCATCCTACTGACAGTAACGACCATTCTTTACACTGAACAGCTCGCCACCTTATCCCAGATGCTACCTCTGGCCTTTGCTGGCGCCTGCCTATCGGATCATCTTGGCTTTTATATTGGTCGCTGGTTTGGTCCGAAATTTCACCACACAGCTTTTGCTAAAAAGAGAGCAGCGATGTTTCAAAAAGGCGAGGGCTTCATTTTAAAATACGGTATTTTTGCCATTATATTTGGTCGACTGATGACAGCAATACGAAGTCTTGTGCCCTTGATGGTGGGCATCAGTGGCACAAGCCGGTTGAAGTTTACACTGACGGACATCGTCGCTTGCAGTGTTTGGACGGCGGGTCTAGGTCTACTGGTCGTAGGACTTGACACTATCCTACCTTGATCTCTGCAACTGTTCTGTTGGCCAACCTCAATGCCAAAATCTAGGTTCTTTTTTTTGCAAACTGACACCCAATAGGCTGCTAATCCAACTTCAACACTTTTCCCTCAAGGTTTTCTGGCGTATCCAGTTTCAACCATTGCGCAAGCGTCGGCGCGATATCCACACTGTGCGCAGTACTTTCATCTAAACCTCGCACGATACCTGCACCCATAAATATCAAAGGAATATCACGATCATAATCATAGGGCGAGCCGTGGGTCGTACCGCTTTCTCTTGTTATCACGCAATCCTCGTGTGTCTGTAAAAGAAGATCGCCACTCATACCGGCGGCATAAGAGTTGCGGTATAAGCGCGCCTCCTCAGAGCTGCCCGTACTAATTTCTTCTGCACTCCAAGCGGCTTTGACTATTTTTTGATCTGTGAGTATTTGATCGAGCACTTCGATGCCTCTATCCAACGCCAAATCATGTTCACTTAAGAATGTTCGATTGAAGACGAATTGAGAGCCGGAGATCTTAAAAGCATCCGCAGGCGAATGCGGGTGAGTGAACTTCTTGAAAAGTTTCTGATGGATCGAAGCAACCAGTTTTTCGACCGATATTCGACCGGAAACCGGGCATTTACTACCCTGCTCATCTCGATACTCGGGCAACTCTGCGACACCGTGATCGGCGGTAACGACGATCAAATAATCCGACGCACCCACTTTATCGTCTAGCATCTTCAAGAATGTATCGAAGCGTTGGTCCAATCGCTGCAGCGCATCAGCAGCTTCAGCGCTCCTAGGCCCATAATGATGACCGATGACATCTGTCCCAGACAAACCTATTGCTAATAGATCGGTAACATCGTCCGCACCCAAATCTTCAGCTTGTACAATCTCGGTGGCCAATGCGAAGGTTGATAAGTCCAACCAAGGTGAGACATAGACAGGCTCATAACTGCCTCTTTCATCACGTAATGGGTGACCGGAAACGCGCTTGAATCGAGTTGACTCACCTTCGTAATCATCGACGCGAAATTCACCCTCGGCGTGGTGCCATTGCTGTGGGACATCGACAAAATGGCCATCGGCAAAACTATTTTTACCATTGAAGCTTAGGACATAGTCCGCCAGTTCTGAGGCGTAATAGCCGCTCGTGGTAAACCGACCGGACTTTGAATCGAACCAAAATGCGCCATCTGCTTTGTGTCCCCCCATCGCTATTGCCGCCCTATCTTTACCTGCAACAGCAAAAACCCGTGCGTCGGCGTTTTCTTGCTTGAGCCAATCACCCAGAGTTGTCACCTGTAAGTTCTTCGGCGACCTGTTCTGCTGGCCACCCAACACCCTTGTGGCATTATTTTCATCGCCCATGCAATAGCGTTCAGTAAAGGTTTCATGATCAATATAGCTATTGCCCGGCACGCCTGCCTGACCCGGCGATGCGCCACTTAAAATCACCGCGTGACCGGGACAGGTATTTGTCACCGCATGATCGAGTTGAGCGTTTGTAAACACTCGGCCCTGCTTGAGTAATCGACCAAAAGCCCCTGTCGAGTCAGCATTGAGCCGATCCCGACGAAGCTGATCAACAGCGACAACGACAATCAACTTGGGTCTTGTCTGATCAGAGGCGGAAGGTAGCGACACTGACAAGAAAAATAAAAACAACATTGCACACAAAACTAATTTAATCATGGGACAAGTATGGCCTAGCAGACTTTCATTAATGGCGATGTGTGGTTAACGTTTAAATACGCTCAATACTAAGAATCATCACGGGATCGATCGGCACGTTTTCATGTCCACCGCGTTTTGTGACAGGCATGAATTCTATCCGGCGCACGATCTCCATGCCTCCAACAACCTTTCCAAAGACCGCATAGCCAAATGATTTACAGGTTTTTGGTTTGTATAAGCCACGTTGTAACGCTTCAGCATATTTCGCTTCATCCTCACGGGTGCAACTTTTTGCTGTGTGATCCAGAAAAACATTATTGTTGGTATTCACAAAAAACTGCCGGGAAGCGGAGTCGATTTTATCTTGGCGTGCCATCGCGACAGTTCCGGTGAGATTTTTCAAACCATTGTCAGCTTCGTTTTCAATCTCAGCATTCGAATCAATCTCTGTCATATTCACACGGTGGCCACCGCCTTGAATCATGAAGCCTTCAACTACGCGATGCCATATCGTTTCCCGAAAGCCATCTTTATCAACATAGGCGAGAAAATTGGCAACCGTAATAGGCGCATTGACCAGATCGAGCTCTAAGGTGAAATCCCCAAGGGTTGTCCGAACGAGCACCTGTGGATTTTCTACCAACACCTGCTCCTGCGCCGCAGCAATCAAGTTCGCTGAAGTAAAAAGCAGTAACGTCGTGAACGCATGGGTTATGTATCTCGAAAATCTCATCTCAATCCTTATAGGCTTTTGGCGCAACAAACCCGCCTAACGCTTGCGTCACGAGTCGTGAAAACTCGATACAGTATAGATCACCCATCTCTCGAGCCACCACCTGCACGCCGATGGGCAGCGACTGGCTGTCGAGTCCAGTCGGAAATACTGTCGAGGGCAAATACGACACTCCCGTCAGTCCAGCCCAGAAAACCTGTTCGAAGTAGTTAACCGGGCTGTTGTTGACGGTAATCATTCGTTCTGAGTTTTTCGGGTTCTGGTCATGCGGAAATGCGGATGTCATGCACATGGGTGTTAATAATAAATCATACTGTTGGAAGAATTCATGCCAAGCCCATCGAAGATGGGTGCGTCGTTCATTGATGGCATGCCATTCTTTGTAATATAGGCTCGATGCGCGCGTGACTTGTGCAAGGGAGCTCATATCATTCTCATCAAGTGCTTCACGCCGCGCCACGTTCGCTTTGAACACAGACTCATCCTGCCTTGCGGACATCGCAGAGTGAAGTAAGGCTGTATAAGCATCGTGGGATGCCTGAACATCAAAATTAGGACGGGCATTATAATCAACCTTGCCCCCCGCAGACTCAACCAACTGCGCAACCTGCAGCACACGCTCCTTCATCGATTCGTCGACTGGCGCAAGCGGATCATCGAGCCATACGCCGATACGGTAATCCGCGAGGCTTTTTTGTGTCGGTATGGGCAATTTCAAATCCCAGCCCGGTTGATGAATGTCGTCCGCACCGCCGGCAATATCCATCACAAGCGCAAGATCTTCTGCGCTGCGCGCCAGTGGACCAATAACCGATATGTCAGAGCCCGTCAGCACACCCTTAGGTGCATGACCTCGCATCGGTAGAACGCCCCATGTTGGTTTGTGCCCGTAAACACCACAATAGTGAGCGGGGTTACGAATCGAGCCTCCTATATCACTGCCCATTTCTAATCCCGTTAAACCGGCAGCAAGTGCGGCTGCAGAACCTCCCGAGGAGCCGCCGGGTGTGCGTTCTAAGTTGTGAGGATTACCCGTTGTGCCATAGATTTCGTTATAGCTTTGAAAGTCTGCCAGATTGATCGGTACATTCGTTTTGCCAAATATGACCGCGCCTGCGTTCTGCAGCCGTTGGCAAGCCACCGCATCTTGCGTCGCAATATTGTCTTTGTTTTTCGGATCACCCCAGGTCGTTGGCAAACCCGCGATGTCATAGGATTCTTTTACCGTCATGGGCAAACCATGCAAGGGCCCCCAATCTTCACCGCGACCGAGTGCTTCATCAGCTTGCTTTGCCCGCGCTCTGGCCTTGTCTAACTGACAAACAACAATCGCGTTGATTTCGGGATTATGCGCATCCATACGCCGAATGTAGTGTTCCAGCATTTCTGAACTACTGATGTCATTGTTTTTGATCTTGCCGACAAGTGTCGTTGCATCTAAAAAAGCCAGTTCATCCACAGCGCGGTGCTCCTTTTTGTAATTTTAGTTAGCGTCTAGCTTAAGGCAGTTTCAATTACCTCTCAACTCAGGTTAGCATCGTGGTTATGAATGAAGATATAAATGAAGATAAGCAACAAGTAAGACCCGCAGCGACGGTCATTATTGTCCGTGATGCGAAGCCTCAGTTTGAAATATTCATGCTAAGGCGGACCAACCAAGCGGCGTTTGCAGGCGGTATGTATGTCTTTCCCGGCGGACGGGTTGACGATCATGATCATGCTGAAGACTACGATCACCATCATGGTGCGCCCTCCACTCGACAGGCATTACAAAGACAAGCCCTCGGCCCTGATTGGCGCGCATTCTGGATTGCGGGTATTCGTGAGACATTTGAGGAATCCGGGTTTCTACTCGCCTACCAATCATCAGGCCAACTGTTTGAGTTTTCCGATGAAAACCGGCAACGCTTTAGCCTCTATCGACAGCAGCTACATGATGGCGAAATTAGTCTCCGTAAGATTTGCGAGCAAGAAAGTCTTACCCTCGCGATTGACTTGATTCATTTTTACAATCGTTGGATTACGCCAGAAGGTCGGCCTCGGCGCTTTGATACACGATTTTTCATCACTCGCACGCCAGGCGTTCAGACAGGTTTACACGACGGCACCGAGACCGTCGATAGTTGCTGGATCTCTCCGACGGAGGCGATACGATTAAATGACAAAGAAGAATTTGGTCTGATGCGGGTAACCCGGCACCAGCTTGAAACTTTTGCTAAGTATGAAACGGCAGACGAATATATCGCTATGGCTGAAACCAATGCACATTTTCCAACAACCAATCCGAGCAATCACCCAATTGATTGATCATCTGTATAACGTTAACAGAATATGTAATTGACGAAGTCGTTCGTAATTTCAATATGACTCTAGGAGAATAAAGATGCCCGTACCCTTTGAAGGCGGTTGCCGATGTGGCGCAGTAAGATATGTCTGTAATAGCGAGCCTGCGATGATGGCGCATTGCCACTGTCGTGATTGCCAGTACTCGTCTGGCGGACCCTATGCAACGCTCGTAATCGTGCCAGAGGATAGTCTCGAAATTACCGGAACCGTTAAAGACTTCTCCCTTACGGCTGACAGCGGCAAAGACGTAACTCGAAAGTTCTGTCCTGAATGTGGCACACCTGTTTTTTCAAAACCAGAAGTGCTGGAGGGAATGATGGTTATAAAAGCACCGAGTATGGACGACCCATCATGGATTGAGCCGGCGTTTCACATGTTCACTGATAGCGACCAACCGTGGACGGAAGTTAGCGGCGCAATACCCAGCTTTGGCAAAGGCCCAGGTTAACGAACGTAAATCTTCAAGCGCGATCTAGCCTGCTAACTCGCCAGCGAGTTAGCAGGTTCAAGAACCGTAGCCTCAGCCTTTTTGCGGCGCAACAGACTTCTTATCGCATGTGGCGCCATCAACATAGCCGGTGTCACAATCAGCGTCAGAATTGTTGCGAAGCTTAAGCCTGATACGATTGAAGATGCCAGCAAAACCCAGAAGGACGCGACGGGACCGCCCACCTCAATCTCTCTCGACAACAGGTCGATAGAGACGCCACTCGCCATCGGCAATAAGCCAAAGCCTGTCGTGAATGTGGTTAGGAACACCGGACGTAATCGCAGACAACCTGTCTGTATGATGACCCGTTTGATATCCCAACTCGGATTTTCAATTCTCAGATAGTTGAAGGTATCAATCAATACGATATTGTTATTCACTATGATGCCTGCGAGCGCAACAATACCCACCCCCGTCATAATCGCGCTAAAGGGTTGATCCAATACTAACAGACCTAACAACACACCTACGGTGGACATGATAACCGCAGACAGAATTAACGCAGCCTGATAAAAACTATTGAACTGAGTGATTAGCAAGATACCCATCAGTGCCAACGCAAGCGAAAATGCCTGACCAATAAAGGCCATCGACTTATCCTGCTCTTCATTAGCGCCTCGGAAAATAACCTCAAGCGTTGGGTCAACCTCCGCTGTTTCTAGCCACTGTGTTATTTCATCTACCTTTGTATCCGGCAATACACCGGCAACTGTATTGGCTCGAACATACATGATGCGCTGGCTATTCTGTCTAAAAATGGTACTGACCTTTGGCTTCGCAGTTCGTTCTACAAAACTACTGAGAGGCACCTGACCACTTTGGGTCGACACCCTTAATTCGTCAAGACGACTGATTGTTCTAAATTCTTCAGGGTAACGAACACGTATATCGACTTCATCGTCAACATCATCGGGACGATACTTACCCACTAGCACGCCATTAGTCACTAATTGAATCGCAGCACCGACGCCTGCCACATCGGCACCTAACATCGCGGCCTTGACTCGGTCCACCTTCACTTCCCATTCAATACCGGGGACTGGTGAGGTGTCATCGACACCAATCAGCCCTTCCATCGATTCTAAATGTCGACGGATACGCTGGGTTTCACGGGTTAAGATTGCCATGTCATCACCGGAGACCTGGATCTGAATATCTTTACCCACCGGCGGACCTTGCTCTTGTTTTCGTATTTCAGCACGAACGCCTGGAATGTCAGAAACCGCGTCTCGATAACCTTGCTCGACGTCCCAGCCGGAAATATCCCTATCACGACGGTCCGACAATTCAATGAACATGCTGCCGATCTCATCCGCGGTGCGACCCGAGCCTGCACTGAAACCGCCACCACCAGACCGAGTGTAGATGCTTGATATGTGCCCATAATTAACGACACGATCTTCAACGTCAGTAACAATATCCCTGAGTTCCGCTGCTGAATAGTTGCCCTTCGCAGCGACGACAACACTCGAAAATGTTGGGTCAACATCGGTAAAGAATTGCATGCCGTTACCATATTCGCCGTACGCACGAACGATACTAAACATAACAGTCAGCGCAATTGTCATAACAATAAGTGGATGGTTAGTCGTGAACTTGAGTATTTGTGCGTAGAAAAATAAAACGCCACGAAGATCGCTGAATCGACCTTCTTCGACCGCCAAGATATTGCCGGACTCGACCTTAGGTTGTTGCTTTGATATCAATGCACCGATTACGGGCGCAAAGAATAACGCGTAGGCTAAAGAGCCAAATAAAACAGCAAAAACGGTTACGGGAAGGTATTTCATGAAGCCGCCGGTAACCCCCGGCCAAAACATGAGAGGTAAAAATGCAGCTAACGTAGTACCTGTGGATGCTAGTACAGGCCAAAACATCCGGTCGATTGCGTAAACATATGCTTCTCTCGGCGACACCCCTTCGCTCATTTTTCGATCTGCCATCTCGACAATGACAATGGCACCATCAATCAGCATTCCGAGACCGAGCAACATGCCGAACATGACCATAAAGTTATAGGTAAAACCCAAAGCGTTAACAATGATAAAGGCAAATAAGAAGGAAAATGGGATGCCAAGCGCTACAAGAATGCCTGATCGAATGCCGACAGCAGCCACAACGACCGTCAGCACAAGAAACATGGCGGTTGAAATATTACCTTCGAGGGTTTTGATCTGATTGAGGGTTTCGGGCGCCTGGTCAGCGATGTAACTGACTTTGACATTGGAAGGGTATTTAAGCTTATTGATTTCGACACGTTCTTTCACTTTCTGGATCGTCTCAACCAGACTGGTGCCTTTGCGTTTCGATATTTCAATGGCGACGGCAGGCAAACCATTAGCTCGCGTGTAGCTGACCGCATCTTTGAAGGTTCGACGAATAGTTGTGACATCGCTAATCGTAACGACACCATTGCTTGTCGCCTTAATCGGAATGGTCAACACATCTGCTGCATTCTCGATCACACTGGGAATTTTCACCGAGAAACTGCCCTTGCCGGTGTCGACCGCACCTGCAGCAATCAATCGATTATTTCGCGCAACCGCGCCAATCAACTCCTCATTCGTGATGCCATAGGCTTCCAATTGCGCAGGATCTACCACCGCCTCTAGTAGCTCCTCTCGCTCACCATTGAGTCTCGCTTCAAGCACTTCAGGAATGCTTTCTAAGTCTTCTTTGAGATTCCGAGCGAGCTTATACAGCACACGATCGGGTACACCTTCACCACCCAGACTGATCGTAATAATAGGAAAGTCACCGGCAGAAACCTCATTTACAATCGGTTCCTCAGCGGTAGACGGCATCTTGACCTGGGCTTTGTCGACCGCTTCATTAACATCTAGAAGTGCTTGGTCAGAGTCAAAACTATAGTCGAACTCAATAACAATCGTCGCGCTACCTTCACCAGAGTATGAGTTGATCTCTTCCACACCCTCAATACTTTTTAATTCCAATTCCATTGGACGCGCTAACAGGCGTTCAGCATCCTGCGGCGAAATACCCTCATGGGGAATTGTGACAACGATAATAGGTACAGAAACGTCTGGGTTTGACTCTAAGGGGATAACAGAATAAGAAACTACGCCGGCCATCAAAATGACACACAGTAGCGAGATGATCGTGCGAGAACGATCTATCGACGCGGAAACATAAGACATAGACTACTCTCTAAGATTCTGCAAAAGAGCCGAGTGGTGACAGGTCTGCCTTCACTCGCTGCCCATCAAATACTTCTTCATGACCCACGGTAATCAGATTGATACGACCGGGAAGACCATGTACCCAAACACCTTCGGGGGTCTCACCTAATATTTTCACAGTCTTAAAGTGAACAATATTCGTGTCGTCTACAATCTTTACACCAATGGCGCCCGCATCGTTCAAAACGAGCGACGCAGGTGAAATCCTGTGCGCAGCTTCCTGGCCGATAGGCATGCTCATTTGCGCAGTTAATCCTGCGCGAATACTATTATTTGGATTTGATACAGTGACTTCGACGGGATAGGTACGTGTCGCAAGGTCAGGCGATTGCGCGATAAAACTTACGGTACCGACCAACGACTCGCCTGTAATGAGTGAGATTTTGACTTCGCCGCCTAGCGCTACGCTGTTAATACTTTTTTCAGCCACTTGACCAACAACGAGAACCGGATCAATTTCCATCAGCGTGACACAGTTCTGGCCAACGTTTAAAAAGTCGCCCACTTCAACGGACTGCGTTTCAACCACACCATTAAACGGCGCCACAATCAACGTTTTCACCAAAGTAAGTTCAGCTCTCTTGACGTTAGCTCTTGATCCCTCTAATCCGGCCGCAGCTCGAGCAAGTAAAATTTCTGACTGCAGTCCTCGAGTCTTTAAGTCGACCATGCCGTCGTATTCTAGCTGAGCGCTTTTTAGATCAGCTTTGGCCTCGTCTAAATCGCTCTGGCGCGTGTCGACCGCAATTTTACAAAGTAAATCGCCCGCCTCAACTCGCGTACCTTTTACGGCTGGAATCGCTTCAACGCGTCCGGTGACTTCTGATTTGACTTGAACAATTCGGTTAGCCTGAGTTTGGCCAGAGACCTCGAGGAAAAGTTTACGTAGATTGGCCTCACTGCGGACAGCTCTGACGTAAGGAACCTCAACCTCTTGGCGTTGCTCCGCGTCTGTCGCTTCATCAGCAATAACGATATTCGACGCAAGCTCGCCCGAGAAGAGCCAAACACCCATGGCAACAGCAATAAAAAAAGCAATTATGTTCTTGTTACTCACACACACCTCTAAGGCCGGTTTATATCGGGGAAACCAATACGAAACCTTGCCTAAGCAAAATTGTAGATCGTTGCGTTTTTATTGTTTTTGCTAGTTGTTACATTTTTTGTCGCGGGATCGATAGTCGAAGTTGATGTCACTGAGATCCGAAGTCGGATCTAACTTGTTTTAACATCTAAGTTTCGACGATCGGACCTTAGTGCTTATACCTATAATTAGCAAGGACTTTAAGCTTCTACGCACATTTGTGGTGCAATCCACCGTTTTTGCACCGCAAACGCTTTAAACGGTGATAACCCTAAACATTACGCGTGTTTGCTGGGGCTGGATCTGCTTTAATCGCGCGATGAACGAAATTATCGCCATCGCCGTCGTTTTCTTCCTAATTATGGACCCATTGGGCAATATCCCCTTGTTCCTAACTGTGTTGAAACAGGTCGACCCAGACCGGCACAACAAAATCATTTTGCGGGAATTGGCGATCGCCTATATCGCTTTAATGGTTTATTTATTTGCCGGTCAATACATCATGGATTTCCTTGGGCTATCGTCTGAGGCGATATCCATTTCCGGCGGCATAATTCTCTTCATCATTGCGATCAGGATGATCTTTCCGTCCGGACAAGGTCTATTTGGCGATTCAATCGGCGGCGAACCAATGATCGTGCCGCTCGCCATTCCAGCTGTTGCAGGTCCCTCAGTGCTTGCTGTGCTGATGTTAATGACCCAGACCCATTCGCTAATCACGTTGACTATCGCCCTCACCGCCGCATGGTTGATCGCATCAGTGATTCTCCTTTGTGCAACGCCATTACATCGCATATTAGGTCCCCGCGGCCTGTCTGCGGTCGAACGTCTTATGGGTATGATACTGGTTATGATGTCGGTTCAAATGATGTTGAACGCGATCCAATCTTTCGATTTCAATCGCGTTGGGTGATATTGAAACCTCATCCAATGTATATTGAACTTATCAACACCGGTTTAGGCAGGCATTAACATTTTTAACCAAGCGCTTTCAGCCAAACTTAGCTTAGTCCAATCACGTTCAAAGCTCACCGAGCTCAGAATTCTAGATACTCAATGGGTCTAACTTGACAGATCCCAACCTCAATCCCAACGCAGTCGGCAGCGCAGGTGCTGAAAGACTGGCCAACCCCCTCATCTGGGCTTACTCCTTGCCAAGAATCGGCTTCGGCGTTATGGGATTGCTCTTCAGCACGTACGCAATGAAGTTCTCAACCGACGTCCTGCTCATTGCACCGGCCGCGATGGGCGCCATCTTGTTTGCCTCCCGACTTTGGGATGCGGTCTCTGATCCGCTTGCGGGTTATCTGTCCGACAATACAAAGTCTAAATATGGACGACGGCGAATATGGCTGTTTGCCTCGGCTGTGCCAATTGGTCTGGGTTTGACCATGATCTGGTCCCCGCCTGAAGTACTCGAGGGCTGGATGCTGGTCGCTTGGATGGCACTCGCGATTATCACTTATGAAACAGCTTCGACGGCTTTCACTGTTCCGCACGGCGCATTAGGCATAGAACTCACGCCGAACTATCACGAACGTACAAGATTGTTTGGTTACATCCACATGATCAGCTCTATCGGCAGCGGACTCGGACTACTCGCGCTATATTCCCTCGATAGCGCTGATGATAAAAGAGAATTTGCTCGATATCTTTCTGCCGGTGCCGCCATCGCTGTGGTCATTCTCATTATTGCCTCGACCAAAATATTACCAGAACGGCCTGATTATCAAGATCGAGGCTCGAAGAACCCCTACAAGTCATTCTCAGATGTTTTCAAAAACCCCCACTCGCTACTCCTGCTGACAGTTTTCGCGATTGAGACCTTTGGCGCCGCCAGTATCGGTTTACTGGTTCCTTACATGATTGATTACGTGATCCCAAAGGATTTAATGCCGCTCAAACCATCCTTGTTTATGATCTCGGTACTCATCAGTTACGTTATTCCTCAGGTTGCATTTACACCCTTATGGATAAAGCTCGCTTCCATTACGGGCAAGAAACTTCTCTGGACGATTTCCCTATTCCTCACCTCAGGCTGTTTCGTCGCCTACTATTTCGCTCTCGACTATCCGATGATGATCTGGGTTATCTCTTTTGTGTTTGGCATCAGCAGCGGTATTGCACTCGTGATTGAGCCCTCAATCAAAGCTGACATTGTCGACTATGACGAGTACCTTACTGGCGAAAGAAAGGAAGGCGCCTACTACGCTGTTTCGAACATGGTAAAAAAGGCCGCAGCATCACTGACGGCTATCGTAACTGGGGTCGTATTGCAGTGGACCGGATTCGAGCCCAATGCCGCGCAATCTCCAGAAACGATAGAAGCGTTGCGGTTACTCTTTTCGATCTTACCTGCCTGCGGCTACTTTTTTGGCGGCATTCTGTTTTTAAAATTTTCATTTAATGAGTTTGAACACAGTGAGGTCAGGAAAGTCATTGCCGCTCGAATACGCGCAGCGCAATCAACAGAATAATCGAACATCTGTGCTCGATGGGTTTCGCCCGCTGAGTCGTCAGGTTATATTCCTTACAACTAAAAAATCACAATAGGAAATTCTCATGGGCAGTTTAACGGGCAAGAACATCGTCATCATCGGCGGAACATCAGGAATCGGACTTGCAACCGCCATTCAGGCGAGCGACGAAGGTGCCAATGTATGGGCTGTTGGCCGGTCCGAAGACAGGGTGAAGAGCGCTGCGAGTCAGTTTCCAAATATCAATTTTGAAGCCTGTGACACCCATGACCTCGACGGTTTGGCAAACCTGTTCAAATCCGTCGGTACGGTCGATCATATTGTCGGCGCTGCAACGGGCGCGAATCGCACCATGAAACCCTTTATGGAACAGACTGCTGAACAATTCAGCGAAGCCTTCGACAAATTTTGGGGCTACTGCAATGTCGTCAGACAAGGCGTTCCGCATCTTACAGACACGGGCTCAGTGACCTTAGTGAGCGGCACACCCGCAAGAAAATGTAACCCGGGCATGTCTTCTATTTCTTGTGTGGGTAACGCTGTCGAAGCTTTGACCCGGGCACTAGCAACTGAGTTGGCACCAAGGCGCGTCAACGTCGTCGCACCTGGTACGACAAATACAGGTATGTTCGACTGGATGGGTGATAAAAAAGACGAAAATCTCGCCAATATGAGCAAGGGAATTTTGTTACAGCGCGCAGGTTTACCGGAAGAAGTTGCTAGTGCAATATTGCTGACTCTAACCAACAACTACATGACAGGTGTTACCATCGACGTTGATGGCGGACAATTGTTACCTTAGTCGAACCCGCGCTGAGAACTGAAGCCTTTGACGGCTTCAGTCCTCATGGCGACGAAAATCTGTTTGCATGATCTGCTTGATAAGTTAGATCAGGCGTACCCGTTAATCCTCGATTGCACCATATACAATGTTCTTCAGTTGGCCACGAAAGTTAAATGTGTTTGACGGCATAAATTGAGTCATAAAGATGACGATCAGATCCTCTACAGGGTCAACCCAAAAAATAGTCGAGGCCGCCCCTCCCCAATAGTAATCGCCAACGCCAGTCGAACCGGCGACCGATTGATCCATTGTCGTCGCAAAGCCTAAGCCAAAGCCCACGCCTTCATAGGCGGTCTCCGAGAAAGCGCCAATCGCCAGTCGAGATAGATCCTGATCATCTTTGAGGTGATTTGAGTACATCATCTCTAACGTGCGTGAACCTATTATTCGATGACCGTCAAGCTCTCCACCACGGCGCAACATTTCACAAAACTTGTAATAGTCCAACGTCGTACTGGTGAGTCCACCACCGCCGGAGAAAAAAGCAGGGTTGTGAAGATAAGGACTATCTAATGGATCATCAACCAATCTCAAGGACTTATCTTTATGGCGACTGTAGTTCGCTGTAAAACGATCCTTCTTTTCATCTGCAACAAAAAAACTCGTGTCATTCATGCCGAGCGGTTCAAAGATATGCTTAGCTAAGTACTCATCGAAGGGCATACCGGAAATCGCTTCAACCAGCCCGCCACAAACATCGGTTGAGTAAGAATAATGCCATTGCTCGCCCGGATCGAAGCGAAGCGGCACCTTCGCTAATTTGTTCATAAAGCCCGATAAGGTTTCGCCTTTATCACGCCTGACATCCATCGCACGGTAAGCTCGATCAACCGGATGTGCGGTTGCGCCGTAAGTAATGCCACTTGAATGATTCAGTATGTGCCGAAAGGTCATCGGTTGTTTCGGTGCCCGGGTTTGCATCTGCTCGCCTTCACCTGATACCCAAACTTGTTGGTCGCGCCACTGCGGCACCACGCGATAAATCGGATCGTTTAATTGGAAGTGGCCCTGTTCGTATAGCTGCATCAAGGCGATTGAGGTGATGGGTTTGCTCATAGAATAGATTCTGAAAATCGCATCATCCTGCATGGGCTTGTTACGTTCTATGTCCATCACACCTAACGACTTTGCATATGCGGTATGACCGAATCGACTTACAAGAACCTGGCAGCCAGATATCTTACCGGTTTCAATATAGTTTCGATTCAGATGGGCTTCGATCCAGTCTAATCTCTGCTTAGAAAAACCGGCCTTTTCAGGCTCCAACTTCATGTTTACAGACATATCTTATTCTCTTCTTCGTTGCGGTGGCGTGCGTCCGCCACTGTTTTATTTTGGTTTAGCGACATGCGGTCGTATCAAATTACAACGCAGCGGGTTTGTTTAACGCTAAGTTAAAACCTTCTTTAAGGTTTCATCAAGACTCGTCAACGTCAAATCAAGCTCATCACAGGTCGGTTTCACATCTATCTGGTCATCATGGTCTAGCACACCAAGCATCGCGCGTGTTACCGGTGGGTTCGGCAGGAGCTCAAGGAAAAATGCCAGCGTGAGTCCTATCGATATAGGTAAAGATGTCACCTTAGGGGAATTGTTAAATAGGCTCGCAGCTCGCAGAATCAAATCCCGGCGGGAGACGGATTCAGTTCCAGCAAGATCCCATTCACCATTTGTTTGTCGAGCCAAAATAGCACTGACCGCATCGACGACATCCTCTGCATAGATTGGCTGCTCAAGTGAATCCGCCCTGAAGGTAAAGGCACGCTTCGCGCTCGAATTTTTCTTCAGAGCCATCGAGGCATAGTCCCCTTCACCCAACACCATCGGAATCCGAAGGATCGATGCAGGCACATCGCCAGCCGTTAATATTGCTTCTGCGTGCCCTCTGGATTGAAGGCAAGCGTTCTTAGATTGAACCGACGCGCCTATGATATTGAGATAAACAATACGTTTCACATCACTACGTTGCGCTGCAACAGACAGAGCGCGACAGCTATTTTCATGTGCATCGGAAAAGGTTGCTGTTTTTGACTCCTTGATGATGCCCACAAGGTGGATAACTTGTTCGCAGCCCAATAGAGCGTTCGCCAACTCATCCGATTTGAGATAATTGACCACAACAACATCTAAGTCTGGAAATGTGTGCATAAGCGCCTGCTTCGCTCGATCTGAACGCACAATCGCTTTCACAGTATGATTATCACTCAGACGCCGGATCAACCTGATACCGAGATGGCCGTTCGCGCCGGTAATGGCTATGTTCATAAAATTTTATCCTTAACTATTTCGCAAAGACGTACTTGGCGCTTGGAATCCGACTGGATTGCACCGTATCATGCCCTCTATCAGCATGAATATATTTTCCCTACCCAATTTACTAAGTGCCTCAAGGCTTATCCTTGGACCTTTGGCTGCCTGGTCTATTATCGAGAACCTATGGCTGCCCGCTGCCGTCGCACTCATGACAGCAATCGCAACCGATTTACTTGATGGATGGCTCGCGCGCAGATGGCAGCAGACCTCAGCACTCGGCGGACTAATCGATCACGGCAGCGATGCCTTTATGGTGGCACTTATGCTCCTAGCAGAAGCTAGTATGGGGCTCGTGCCCTGGCTGCTACCCATTTTGGTCATCATGGCATTCAGCCAATACACCCTCGATTCAAAAGCCCTTGTTGGTCTCCCATTACGGGCAAGCAAACTCGGTCGTTATAACGGTATTGCTTATTTTATTCTGGCGGGATTTCCAATCATGCAACATGCCCTAGGTATATATCTTATCCCCACTCAATACTTTTACTACATCGCTTTTGTACTGATCGCCACGACGTTAATCTCAATGGGTGAAAGGCTTTGGACCCTTATCAAAATACGGTCTAAATAGACGCGCGACGTTCGAATAAATCGTTAACATCCATCACTTAACATGACTTAAAATCCAAGTATCAAATTCTCGGATGGCACGCATCCTACCACCATGCGAATCTCACTTACCATTGCAAACGACTTCATGGGTCGCTATGTTCTAGATTCCAGTATTCGATATGAATGATATGAACTATTTTAAATGGCTAGTTATCTTTATTTTGGTGACGTGCCTGTCATTTTTTGGGTTCTTGTTCTACATGAGCATGCATGATGGGCCCATTGAGATATTCTCCGGTGGCGCCTTTAAATCTGGCACACCTATGTCTAATGTCGCGCCGGATTGGCCTTCGTTAAAGGACAAACAAACAATTCAAGTTCAATCAATTAAGCCTGAAAGATCACGGACTACTTGGTTCGCAGTCATTGATGAGCGTGCCTTTGTTCCGAGCGGATACATGAATACAAAAATAGGTAAGATTTGGAAACAATGGCCAAAACACACTGAGCAGGACCCGCGGTCAAAAATTCGTATTGATGGACGAATCTACGACACACAATTATTAAGACTCACGGCGGATGATCCATTGATTCCAGCAATTGTTGATGAGTTGAATCGCAAGTATCCATCGAACGCCAGTGTTGAAGATATCGCTGCAAATGGCACTTGGATTTTTGAGGTTACAACACAGCGTTGAGTTAGGCCGTGTCGCGACAGCGATACGCACCCTGTAAGCGTTGACAACGGCAGCATCCAAGTCCGCACGAGGTAGCAGAAAGATAAACGCCTACCCACTCACGCAAACACACCGTAACTTCTCTATTCATCTTCAACCATTTGCGCCGACTCTTTTAAAGGGCGTTGTAAACAACCCGATGGCTGCTAACGACCAAATCGTCGTTCTCGCTGCTGATAAATACGAATCGCTCGCCAAAAGTCAATTTTGCGAAAAGCCGGCCAAAACACCTCCGTAAAATACAATTCGGAATAGGCACTTTGCCAGAGTAAAAAACCACTTAATCGCTCCTCACCGGAGGTACGAATGATGAGGTCGGGATCGGGTATCCCTTGCGTGTACAGATATTTGCCAAACAGCTCTTCGTCAATGTTCTCCAGGGGTAGCTTTCCATCTGCCACTTCGGCCGCAATGGTCTTCACAGCATCAACAATTTCAGCGCGACCCCCATAGCTGATGGCAATATTAATCAGAAAACGACTGTGATTGCAGGTCATGCTCTCAATATTATCGATCTCGGTTCGCATTTCATTCGACAAATCGTCTCTACGCCCTATCACCTTAATCCTTACCTCTTCCTTTTTGATCATCGGATCAGACTGAAAGTGACGAAGCTTCTTTAAGATGAGCGTCATCAGATAGTCGACTTCTTCTGGATCACGGTTAAAATTTTCCGTGGAGAAGGCGTATAAAGTAACAATTTTGATTTCAAGCTTGCGACACCAAGCAAGGAAATCCTCGAGATGATCAGAGCCGGCCGAGTGACCATCATTTGGGTTATCTAATCCGCGATGCTTCGCGAAACGTCGATTACCATCAACAATCAAGCCAATATGATGAGGGTTAGGTCCCTTATGAACTTGCTTCCACAATAATTTTTCGTAAAACCCATAGAAGGGCGCAAGAATATTCATAATGGGTAAAACATTTTTATTAAAAAGTGATTATTCCAGATGTTCATTGTCTTTGATATGTAAAAAGTGCAAATCAATGTCAAACTGATTAAGTCGTCAGGATCAACTGATTTATTTAGCAGCGGACACATTGGCTTAATCATCTCTCAGCCATTGCCTGTTAATCATCACTCTCGTATGGTGACGTCGACTAACAAACTCTAGGAGATCGCTTGTGCCCTTTTTCGAAAAAGATGATACGAAGATTTACTATGAAATTCATGGCGAAGGCTTTCCGATTCTTCTCTTTGCGCCAGGCGGGATGCGATCCGCATTATCATTTTGGCAATCATCACCCTGGAACCCTATCGATATACTCTCGAAAGACTTTACAGTGATTGCGATGGATCAGCGCAATGCCGGACAGTCAAGCGCGCCCATCAGCCAAGCAGACGGTTGGCCGACCTATACACAGGATCACATTGACCTGCTTGATTCACTTCACATCGACAAGTGCCATGTCATGGGGGGCTGCATCGGTGGGCCCTATTGTTTTGGCTTGATCCAAGCTCAGCCCGAAAGAGTTGCTGCGGCAATCATTCAACAAACCATTGGCCTGGATAATAATCGAGAAGCGTTTTATGGCATGTTCGATAGTTGGGCAGCTGAGCTCTCCGGCATACCCCAAGCTACGTTAAATCAATTCAGATCTAACATGTACGACGGAGAATTTCTCTTGAATGTTGATGAAGGCTTTGTTGCTAAATGCAGCACACCGCTTCTCGTCTTGATGGGTGACGACCTTTATCACCCGCAATCAACATCAAGACGAATTGGCGAGCTGGCAATGAACGCCCAGCTTATTGAAGAGTGGAAATCGCCGGATAAAATTGCCGATACTGCCAGTCAATGTCTCGCCTTTTTAAAGGCTAATACTTAACTAACATTATCGATCCAACTTATTTAATGCGCATCGCCCGCCTTCCAGTTACCGTGAAAACCAAAAGGTACACGATGATCTAACTGCGCGCGGGCTAATGGTCCAGCGCTTGGATTCTGAGCATCCAATATGAGCAAATGGCTTTTGTCTGTCTGCGCATCGTAAACGTTGGAGAGAAGATACCCTTCACCTTCTTCAGCAGAACCTGACTTCGCAACAAATATCGCTTCGGAGGTCGCGAGCGTGCCTGGCATTTGATAGGTATCTCGTTGATTAGTCTTATGATCAACCTTTGCAATCGCATTAAAACCACCCGCTTTTGATTGAGCATCGCCATCGCAAAGCATATAGCCGTATCGATAATCTAAGCCCGAATGCCGTTCATCTAGTCGACCAAATTCACAGCCAATATCCTGTCGCATGTCCGTTTTATAATCGTTGCTATTACTACCAAAATCAAAGGTCCAACGGGTTAGCTTCGCCACCATATCTTCTTTCTTGCCCGGACTGCCGTCAACATTAGGAAACAGCGGTGCCTGTCCATATTCAGAAACATCACAGGTAATCACATCGCCGGTATTAAAGGCATTCATGGGGTGAAAAACAAAACTGGGATCACCTTGAAACCAGCGAATATCCTCAACATTGCCGCCACGTTTTAATACACCAATCTGGTTGCCTTTCTCTGGTTCCCAGGCAAATGCAGGCTCACCCTTCATTGCACGGTCGAGGGATGCTGTCAGAGGTTGAATGGGAAATAGGACATAGTCTCGGGTCACCATGAAGTCATGCACCATGGCTGCATAAGGTGCATCAAAAAACTGCGATTTCACAAGCTTGCCCGCTTTGTCGACAACGTGATAGGACATCTTGTTCGACAAAATACCGTCGACATTGTAACCGAAGAAAATCATCTCACCGGTTTCAGGATCAACTTTAGGGTGGGCGGTCATTGGGCCGACTAAGGTATCGTTGAACTTCCATGCGCCTTTGGATTCTAGCGTTACCGGGTCAAGCTCAAACGGGGCGTGACCTTCTTCCAATGCCAATAACTTGCCGGCGTGCCATATAATATTCGTATTAGCGCTACCGTCGGTTTCGAGGCCTGCCACGGAAGGGTCATTTTCCAACGGATTCAGTGAACCCCAAAGGCTCTCGCCTGCATCCCGCTCTTTTTGCCATCTCTGGGTTCGAGGCCAGCGGTTTTTATAAGACACCTGACCGTTCTCAATATGAAACGCGTGAATCATTCCGTCGCCACCAAACCAGTGATAAGCCCCTCTTGGTGCAAATTGCGGATTGGGCCCATTGCGATAGAAGGTACCAAATAGATCCTTCGGCACTTCACCTTCGACAACTAAATTATTCGCATCGCACTCCATCTGAATAGGTGCGTAACCGTCTGTAAGATTGGGATGATTGGGGAAAGGCTTAGCCATGAGAACTCCAGTTATTCGTTATTGAAACGGTTGGCATTCCAAAAGGTTAGTTTTTGCTAAAAAATGTCGATTCATGATCTCCAACCTAACACGGCTCTATCTAAATGACTATTTGACACTTTTGAGACCAGTGGCTAAAACCGGTGTAAAAAAATGACCAGCGTACGCAGTCCGCTTACGACCAGTGACTGCCCCATTGATCGCGATAAGTCAGTTTGCCTAAGGGGCGACGAGTAATCGGACCATGGCCCTTCAAAACAGGATATCCAATCGGGATATGCGCACAGGTACCCCACTCATCCGGAATACCGAGTATTGCTTTGACTTCTTTTTCACGCAGACACAATAGGGTTGTCAGCACACACCCTAAACCTTCAGCTCGACAGGCTAACATGACGTTTTGCACCGCCGTGTAAACTGAGCCACCACCGACAACCGAGGGCCGATCGAGGTTGGCATCGGTAATCGCCATCATCGCAGGATTGAAGCAGAAAATTAAAATCGCTGGCGCCAGCTCCATATGTTCCGCGAGATAGTCTCCGGCACGCATCATTTTTTTTGTGCCATCTCGAGCGTGCGCCGGCAGCTTTTCCAAACCGTTACGTGTCGGTGCGATATATTTGTACCACTCCTCATGATAGAGGCTTTTGATTTGCGCTTTCACCGCGTCACTTTGCGCAACGACAATTTTAAAGGGTTGCATATTGCCGCCCGTCGGCGCCCACGCTGCAGCTTGCAATACCCGCTCAAGCACATCTTCGTCAATCGGATCAGACTTAAGCCGCCGAACCGCACGTAAGGAACTCATTGCTTCGTATAGATCAATCATCTTAAATTCCTACAATCGCTTAACTTTAGATGGGTTGCCTGGGATCAAGCCCTAATTGGACTTTGCCGACAACTTCATAAATAGGAGACGCCACCATAATGTGTTGTGTGGTGACATGGATATCACGAAAACATCGCTGCAGTTCATTGGATTCATAAATCGATGTGCCGCCGCCAAGTTGGTAAAGCCGATCGACTGCCGCAACCGATCTGTGGGTTGCATTGACTGCAGCCAGTCGCAGTTTTGACTTAATATCTAAGCTCAACTTTTCGCCGCTAATGGCAACTTCCCAGGCTTCATCTATACAGGCATGCATGTACGCTTCCGAGGACTCAAGGTCGGCGATCGATTTTGCCACCTCGCTTTGAACGGCAGGACGATCGATGAGTTTTCGATTAGAGCCTGTTGGCGACTTAACACCGGCAAGGTCCATAAACACTTTGAGTGCTTTGAAGCCTAAGCCTAAACTCACGCTCGACACACCCAATGCCAGCAACCCCAGTAGCGGAAATTGATAGAGTGGTTTTTGGATCAGGGTTCGCTTACCCAGCAGGACAGACCTACCCATCGGTACGAACACATCGCTAACATTGAAGTGATTACTGCCGGTTCCTTTTAGCCCTGCGACATGCCAAGTGTCTTCAATATTGACTTGATCTGCTTTGAACATCATTAAATGGCTTTGTGGACCATGCTCGCCGATGACCTGTTGACCATTTTCAAAAAGAAAACAACCTCCGCTAATCCAATCAGCATTTTGCGCGCCACTACCAAAAGGCCAGCGGCCGGTAACACGGTAGCCGCCCTCCACTATTTCTGCTTTGCCGAGCGGTGCAGTCACACCAACCGTCAGCACGCCGGGCTTATCACCGTAAATTTCTTTGGCGAATTCGATCGGCAGCGAAGCGGAAAGTACACCCGTGGTGGAACCAATCATGGCATTCCAGCCAGCGGAGCCATCACCCTCGGAGAGTCGTCGTAACACTTTGGTAAATGTTTTTGGATGTACTTCCAATCCACCATACTGTGTTGGCACAAGCATATGAAAAACACCCGCATCCGCAAAGGCCCTGGAAACTTCAGGTGTTAGTCGTCGCTGACGCTCAAATGTATCTGATAATGCGGGCAGCTTTTCGGCCCATTCATCTGCAAATGAGAGTATATCTGCCTTTTCACTATTCATTGTTCAGTCCTACAAATTGATTGAATTCGGCAAAGGTTAGACGACCGCTATCGGCATTGAGCGCGCCAGTTTGGCTCAAACTAGCGTAGCTTTGTTGCAGACAATAGGTCACAGCTAATAATGCTGAAACAGGTCTTAGTACAATTTGATATCCCAGCGAATCAAGCTCGTCGAGACTTAACAGCGGCGTTTTTCCGTCCTCGACCATATTCGCAACTAAAGGAATATCGGGAAACGTAGACCTAATTTTTTTCAGTTCTTCAACACTGCGCGGCGCCTCAATAAACAAGATGTCAGCACCAGCCCGCAAAAAAGCTTCACCTCGGTCTAAAGCTTCAGACAGGTCATGAGTGGCTCTGGCATCGGTTCTAGCCATAATAAGAAAATCGTCGTTTGGGCGGCTCGATACTGCCGCTTCGATTTTTAGCGCGGCATCCTCAATCGAGACAACCTCTTTGCCTTCCATATGGCCGCAGCGTTTTGGGCTGACCTGATCTTCTAATTGAATACACTGGGCACCTGCTGTTGCGTAGGATTGAACCAGCCTGGCTACATTTTTTTCATTACCGTAACCGTTGTCCCCGTCGGCAATGAGATTCGCAGCTGGACCAATCGCTGTAGCAATTTGCCCTACTCGCTCGCTCATCTCGGTCGCCGTCACTAAGCCAATATCGGGCTTAGCCAACAAACTTCCCGCCACTGCAAAGCCAGACATATAAACGACATCAAAACCCTGCTCGGTCGCCACCTTCGCTGAGAGTGCATCAAATACCCCAGGCACAACCAATTGAGTTCCGGTCGCCAAACGTTGTTTCAAATTTAGACTAGACACTGTTAACCAATCCTTTCATTTCAATCGAGTCTATCATTCCAATTACCCTATCTGTACATTAACCAATATCTTCAAATACAAAAATAAACAAGGAGGTAATTCTAAATGCCAAGACTCAGACAAGTAAGCCGAGCTGACGCAGATAGCAGTGTCCTGCCATTATACGACGCGCTATTCGGCGACCGGGACCCCGTCAAAGAGCCAGGCACAGCAACCGGTACACCCGGTAATTGGTGGACTGTTTTTGCACTTATTCCTGAATGTTTTGCCCACACAGTTGCTGGTTTTCAATTTTATCGGAGCCGAGACAGAAAGCTTAAGGGCAAATTGCGGGAACTTGGACAAACACGCGCCGGCTACGCCCGAGGCAGTCAGTTTGTCTTTTCTCAGCACTGCAAAAGCATGCGCGCTGTAGGCTTCTCTGAAGAACAGATAGCGGCAATCCCGCATTGGCAATCAACCAATCTTTTTTCTGAAATTGAACGTGCTGTACTGGCCTATACGGACGACCTAGTCTTATCCGGTGGTCGCGTTGCCGACGGCACCTTCGATGTCTTAAAAGCACATCTGTCAGATGAGGAAATACTTGAACTCACTTACATCACCTGCACCTACGATATGCATGCGACCATGTGCCGCGCCTTGCGCCTCGAGTACGATGACGTACCCGAACGTCTTGTGGAGATCGCCGCGCCTGATGAAGACCTGCAAAAAATGGACTTCATGGGCGCGGTCGACAAATCGACTAAAGACTAATCTTTCTTCGCAGCTAAACCGACCTCTTCGCTGAGGTCGGCAATACGCATTTCGCCCTCCCGAGTTTGTGCACCCAGCTCAAGGGCCTTCTTCATGTTTTGTGTCGATGCCGGGTTTCTTAAGGTTTGCTGAAACAGATAGGCCTCTTCTTTCAAACCTTCAACAATTGGCAACGCAGAATTCAACGTCGACTCCTTTGCTAAAGCGATGGCGTGCGGTGGCCATAGCGCCATACGATTTGCCAATTGACTGACATAAGCATCTAACTCGGCTGGCGTTTCAAAAGCGCGATTCAAATAGCCCCATTTCTCAGCTGTTTCGGCATCCATATCGATGCCACCGAGTATGACCTCCATCGCCCGACCACGACCTAACAATCTCGGTAAATGTTGCGTTCCGCCACCGCCCGGTAAAATTCCAAGCGGCACTTCCATTTGGTTAACGACCGTTTTACCCAACAAACCAAACCGCATATCACAGGCAGAACTGAATTCACTGCCACCACCACCGACCCTGCCGGCTATCTTCGCAATCGTCGGTTTCGGCATGGTTCTTACGCGCTCACACATGGCATGGAAGTCACTTAATTGATCCGACTTCTGTGCCGCCGTGTCAGTTGGAAACTCTAAAATAGTTTCGAGGTCAAAGTGGGCAATGAAAAAATCAGGATCAGCACTTTCAAGCACCAACACACGGACCGCCTCGTCAACCTCCACTTCCGCAGTGAACGCAACAAGGTCGGTATAAAGTACAGGCGTCATTACGTTTATTGGCGGGTTACTCATTGTCGCAGTCATTACGCCATCTTCTAGGTGCGTCGAAATCGTTTGGTAATTGTAGGCCATAATTTGGGGTCCTTTTTTATTAGCGGCTTTATAGGCTTTTTTGTGACTAACGTTCTATCACACTATCCCTAATGCATTCGCCAAATCAATTTTAACTTGCAACGGCCCTATCCACGCCTATAATGGCCTGACCAATTTGGTCTGACCAATTTGGTATTACCAATTGATCGCTTGGCACTCACCAATCCACGTCATTCGAACAGCAATAAACAGCCGTTCGAACTAACACCTTATTTTTTGGAATCAAGCATTTATGAGCCAAAAGCCCATCATTAAGTCCATCGTAGAGGACATTACGGCGACTCTTCGTGACGAGATCCTTCGCGGACAATATCGTCCGGGCGAGCGACTACCGTCAGAGCGAGAGCTTGCGGTTCGCTTTGAAGCTAATCGCGGCGCAATTCGTGAGTCCTTAAAGAAGCTAGAGCAATTGGGTATCGCTTCAATAAACCCCGGCGGCGTGCGCGTCATTCCTATCGAAGATGCCACCTTGTCAATCCTCGGTCCATTACTCGATTTGCATGACAAACCAGACCTCGAGTTAGCCATACATCTTCTCGAAGTATTGGGGTCACTCATGTCGATGTCAGCAAGAACCGCTGTCGAGCGCGCCAACAACGACGAAATTCAAGAACTACTGACAATCTCTACAAGCATGATTGATACGCAAAAATGCGATGCGGACAATCAGGAAAACTGGAAATGTATCGGTCGCGCCTTCGCAAGGCTAAATAACAACCTCGTACTAAGACTCATATTCAATGGTTTAAGGGCTCAATTTCTCGAACATTCGGAACGAAAACCCAGTTTTGACCATCTGGTTGATCGGGAAAAACGCATGGCCATTCTGACTCAACTGCATTTAGGTATTGAATCGAGAAACCCAACCCTTGTGGAAAATGCAATAAACGACAACTTTCAACTACTCATACAAACACTCGAAAACGAAATGCAAAATTCGAGTAGGAGAACCGTAAATGAATAACATTCTGAAAGGCGTCATGACGATCGTGGTGCTCATCGGGGCTGGCATCATCGCCATCGGTTTAGTCGCCACCGCGCCGGAACCGAAAAAATTTGAGCCCGAGGAAGTGTCCACCGCCATTCGTATTGCAACGATTACGCAGCAACGGGTGCGACTCAAAGTCCGCTCACAAGGCACAGTAACGCCGACGACTGAGAGCAGTTTAATCGCGGAAGTTGCCGGTCGAATTGAATGGACCTCGCCCAATCTGGTCTCGGGCGGTTATTTTAATATGAATGATGTGCTCGTGCGCCTTGATGATGAAGACCTGCAAGCAGCCGTGGAAAGTAGAAAGGCATCTTTCGCCCGCGCCAAGGCAGAATCAGAGTTCAGTAACTTCGAATACAAACGTCTTCAAGCACTCGTTAAATCGAATCTAACCAGTCAGTCTTCGCTCGAATCTGCCTCTCGGTCGAAAAGTATTGCTGACGCAATTCTAAAAGAGTCCGCCGTCGCACTCAAACAAGCTGAAAGAGATCTCATGCGGACGGAAGTTCGAGCGCCTTATGATGGTTTAGTTCGTAGCAAGAGTGTCGACGTGGGTCAATTCATCTCTCGCGGTAGCAACATCGCATCGTTGTATTCCAGTGAATCTGTCGAAGTCAGAATACCAATCGCAGACCGCCAACTAGCGTTTCTGGACTTGCCCTTAGGACGCCGCGGCGAACTCCCCGAAGCACTACAAGCCAACGTATTGTTATCAACAAATTATGGTGGCCAACGGTATGAGTGGCACGGCAAATTGGTACGTACCGAAGCTCAAATTGACACCCAGACGCGCATGGTCAATGCCGTTGTTCGAGTAACGGGTGAAGTAGGTAGTAGTGATCAACCTCATCTTCCCGTTGGTCTATTCGTCCACGCTGAAATTGACGGCCGTATTGCAGACAATATTATTGTGCTGCCGCGCGCCGTTTTAAGAAATCAGAATCAGGTGTTAATCGTGGATGCGGACAACAGGTTGCGCTACCGCAATGTTGAGGTCCTACGTTTTGATCAAGATGAGGTTTTTATTTCCGGTGGGTTAAAAACAGGCGAAATCGTCAACCTGTCACCTATTCAAACGGTTATCGACGGCATGAGAGTTAAACCGGTACCTAAGGCAGGCTAGAGGAAAAACTAATGGAAAGAATAATTACCTGGTTCGTCGATAACCCGGTCGCTGCTAATCTGATGATGTTCATCTTTCTTGCTGGCGGGGCAATGAGCCTTGCGAGCATGCATAAAGAAGAATTCCCCAGCATTGAACCCGGCGTCATTCAAGTTCTCATCCCCTACCTCGGGGCAGCACCCGAAGAGGTTGAAGAAGCTGTCTGTATCAGAGTCGAGGAAGCTGTCGAAGGTATTGCTGGCATCGACCGAGTGTCATCAACAGCGATGGAAGGCTCATGTATGGTGATGTTAGAAACACTACCTAACGCCGATACATCAAAGGTCTTGAATGAAGTAAAAGGAAAAGTCGACGGGATTTCAACCTTTCCAGCAGAAACCGAAAAACCCGTTATTACGAACCTTGCTTTTAACGGGCAGACAATCCTCGTGGCACTTTCCGGCAACGCAGATGAGAAAACACTAAAGTTCTATGGTGACAAATTACGCAACGAAATCGCCTCACTCGATGGCATTTCACAAGTCGCTGTTAACTACTCTCGGCCATATGAAATCTCCATCGAGGTCAGTGAGAATATACTGCGCCAGTACAATCTGAGTCTGTCGGAAGTTGCCAATGCGGTGCGTCGTTCAAGCCTCGATCTACCCGGCGGCTCAATTAAAACCCGTGGTGGCGAAATACTTCTTCGAAGCAAAGGCCAAGCCTATGTCGGCCAAGACTTTGAAGACATCGTCGTACTCACGCGACCTAACGGAACTACTTTAACATTAGGCGAGATCGGCAAAGTCAAAGACGACTTCCAGGAGGGCTACCTCAAAGCCGAATTCAATGGCGAACCCGCAGTGATGATCACTGTTTACCGTGTCGGTGAAGAAGACACTATCCGCTCAGCCGATGCTGTTAAGCGACACATCAAGCGAGCAGAGAAGACCATGCCAGAGGGTCTCAAACTGACAGTTTGGATCGACGAATCTCAGTCCCTGGCCCGAAGAATCGATGCGCTCACAAAGAATGCCTACGCTGGCTTGGTGCTTGTTCTCATCATTTTGACGCTATTTCTTCGCTTCAAAGTGGCTATCTGGGTTGCCGCTGGTATTCCCATCGCAGTTGCCGGTGCACTGTGGATGTTTCCAACGGCGGGCATCAATATTTCATCCCTCACAGTACTTGCCTTTATATTAGTACTCGGCATCGTCGTCGATGATGCAATCGTCGTCGGCGAGCGTGTTTTTAGCCATGAGGCTACCGATAAAAACCACCGTGAAGCGGCCATCGCCGGTACTTATGAAGTCAGCGTACCGGTTATCTTCGGCGTACTAACAACTGTCGCCGCATTCTTACCGATCTTATTGATCGAAGGATCAATGGGACAGTTCTTCTCAATCATTGGCTGGGTTGTTGTCGTTTGTTTGTTATTCAGCATTTTGGAGTCGCAACTGATCCTACCGGCTCACCTTGCGCACCGCAAAACTGAAGGCTATTTCATGAGCGAATCGACCTTTGTTAAAAAGTGGATCGCATTTCAAGGTGCCTTTGCAGACGCGCTCACGAATTTTTCTCTCAATGTTTATAAGCCCTTCTTGATTAAAACGCTGGAATGGCGCTGGGTCACATGGGCAGTTGCAACAGCTGTACTCATTACAGCCATTGCGTTAATCATAAGCGGTCGTGTGATCTTTCAATTCTTTCCGGCGGTCGATGGCGACAGGCTCTACGTCACATTGAATATGCCAGAAGGGATTAGCGTCAACATCACTGAGCGGGGCATTGCGCAAGTCCAAGCAGCCTCGAAGGTTCTTAGTGATCAGTTGGATGAAGAGCTGGGTATGCCGGAAGGTCAGCATGTGTTTACCAATCTGCTGGTATCAATTGGTTCAAACGCGGCACGCAGTAGCGGCCCGCCAAGGCTCAGTGCTGGTGGTAGCCATCTGGCTGAACTGGTCATAGAGATGGTGCCAATTGAAGAGAGAAAAGGTCTAAGCGCAACAGAAATTGGCGACCGGCTAAGAGACCTGACCGGCAATATCCCCGACGCCATTGAACTTCAGTTCAATGCCAGCTCGTTTAGTGCAGGTGAACCTCTCAAGATTCAACTCAAAGGTCGCGACGTTGAGGAACTGAGGGTTGCTGCAGCAAGCCTTCGTGAAGAACTCGCAAGGTTCCCAGGCGTATTGGATTTATCTGATTCATTTCGGGCGGGAAAACAAGAGGTGCGTATCGATATCCTTGATAGTGCAAAACCTTTAGGGCTGACGTTAAATGATCTAGCGCGCCAAGTAAGACAAGGCTTCTACGGCGAGGAAGCACAGCGTATTCAAAGAGGTAATGACGATGTTCGCGTCATGGTGCGCTACCCGGAAGAAGAACGGCAATCTCTCGGTAATTTGGAAGACATGAGAATCCGAACCAGCCAGGGCGTTGAAGTGCCCTTTGTGTCGGTCGCTGAAGTCAACTATGGCAACGGCTATTCGTCTATTCAACGCCAGGATCAGTTACGTGTGGTGAACGTGGTGGGTGATGTCAATCGCTCGGTCGTCACCCCAGAGGAAGTGATGAGATCAATCGAACGGTCTTTATGTGCGCCGGGCACGAGTTTCGGCAATCGAGAGAATCGCTGCTATACCTCTAAATTCCCTGGTGTGAGCTACTCACTCGGCGGCGAGCAAGAACAGCGATTAAAAGCAACAGGCAGCATGGTGAATACCATACCGCTGGCGCTAATGATCATCTTCGCCCTGCTCGCTATTCCCCTCAAATCCTACATGCAGCCTCTGGTCATCATGAGTGTCATCCCTTTCGGTGCTGTCGGCGCAATCGTTGGCCATTACCTACTCGGCTGGAACCTCATCTTTTTCTCTTTACTCGGCATCATTGCGCTATCGGGTGTCGTGGTAAACGCTTCGCTCGTTTTGGTGGACTACATCAATCGACAGCGCCGTCTTGGTATTCCGATTTTTGAAGCCGTCACCATGGCAGGCGTTGCGCGCTTTCGACCGATCATTCTTACGTCTGTAACAACGTTCGTTGGCTTGATACCCCTGATGAGTAATAAAGACCCCGAGACATTTATGTTCATACCCATGGCGATTTCACTGGCATTCGGTGTGTTATTCGCCACCGTGATCACTTTGTTTTTAGTTCCTAGTTTGTATTTGATGCTTGAAGATTGGCTAAAATTTTGGGGCATGGACTCCGAAGTTGATCCAGCACTTGTGCCTCACAACGAGACAAAAGATGCCATACCGACATTAGGCGCGCCAACTGTCGGTAGCTAATTGATCGTTTGGGTTCGATTGTCAGGTCTTAACGATCTGGCAATTGCCCTACAACATCAGCCAAGAAATTTGCGCAAAACCTGGTTAACCGCCTCGGGTTGGTCATAGTGCAGCATATGGCCTGCATCTGGAATCACAGCACCTTGAGCGTTTGGGAAGAGTGACAAACGTCTTCTTAGCTCAGATTCATAAAATGCTTGCTGACCAAGATAACTGTCATTCATCTGCCCCCAATAATCCAAAGAGTTTTCGCCGGTCACGATCAAGGTTGGACAAGCAATCAGTCCACACAGTTGCTCGGTATCGAGCGTCGAAAATGTACTCCAAATCATTTGCACCGCTGGGTCAAAGTTCCATTGCAAGCCGCCTTTAGGATGGGGTTCAACGCCCTCGTTAGCAATAATTTCCAACATGTCTGGTTGCAGTTTCGGGTTGTTGCGCCTGAGCCGTGAAATGGCCTCATCAAGGTCCACCATAGATCTCGATGGACGACCTGCGGCGGCACAGATATCAAGACTCATCAACATGCGCAGACGATTCGATTCGACGTCGCTCGTTGTCATACCTCCCGGAGGACCCATGCCATCAAGGAGCACCAGTTTATCGACATCATCGCTATAAGCGGCTGCATAGCGACTCGCAATGTGACCACCCAGAGAGTGACCGATGACTATCGGCTTATCCAAGCCAAACTGCTGAACAACCGCTCGCGCATCGGCAACAAACTGGATCATGGGATACACGCCGTTATTCTCACTTTTGCCGTGACCACGCAAATCAAAAGAGACGACGCGATAGCGTTCACTCAAGTCACGAATAATGCTCAGCATACCCAACGCATGATCTCGCATACCATGCAGCAGTAACACACTCTGGCATGTCTCGGCTGACATACCTTGCGGTATACCAAAGTCCAACACCGAGAGATCGATCATGCCGCTACGGCACGCTATTCGATTAAAACTTGGCAAGTATTTACTCCTCTTGATCAATTCTGCTGCCTGCGCTCATTCTGAGCACTGGGTTTATACGACAATGTTGCATAAGGCCGGCAGCCGCGCTCGCAAATGCAATGATGACTATTTCTGCGAGTCGTACTTAACCAAAGAAACGCCTTCAGGTCAGCATCATGATCCGGTTTGATAACCAGGTATTCCATCGGCAATGACACTATTACTCATGCTGATACTGTTAATAAGAGACGATGTGAGACTCTAGACAGATCATTGGATCATCGGGCGGTTTTTACTCGATTAAACGCCAAATCGCTTCGATTCATCTCAAAATTCAATTGAATCTTCACAAAACCAGCGGCTCTGCTTTTGTTGTCGATCAGATTTAATTACCATGCACGCTTACCCACGCTTTATCGGACACGATTGCATGACGTTATTTAAACACCCCGCCCTGATCCTCTTGTTGGCCAGCATTTTCAGCCAAAGTGCGAGCTATGCTAAAGACGACCTCTTCGATCTGGACGTCGACATTCCTTATACCGTACACACACTTGAAAATGGTTTGACATTAATTGTCCACGAAGATCATAAGGCGCCCATCGTTGCTGTGAATACTTGGTATCACGTCGGATCCAAGAATGAGGTACGTGGACGCACCGGATTTGCTCATCTGTTTGAGCATCTCATGTTCAATGGCAGCGAGAATTATGATGAAGACTATTTCAAAGCAACGGATAAATTAGGCGCCACAACGCTCAATGGCACAACCAACTGGGATCGAACTAACTATTTTCAGAATGTTCCAAAGAACGCTCTTGACAGCATTCTTTGGTTGGAGTCCGATCGAATGGGCCACCTGTTGGGTGCAATTACGCAAGAAAAACTCGATGAACAAAGGGGCGTCGTTCAAAATGAAAAACGTCAGGGGCAAAACCGGCCCTACGGTAAAGCCGGTGAGATTCAGTACAAAAGCATCTACCCGTACACTCACCCCTATTCATGGTCAACTATTGGTTCAATGGACGATTTGAACGCGGCAACGTTGGAGGACGTTCACGCCTGGTTCAAACAGTATTATGGCGCCAATAACACGGTTCTTGTTATTGCCGGTGATGTGGATACCCAAGCCGTTATCAAAAAAGTCGAATTCTACTTTGGTGATATCGAACCCGGTCCACCGCTCACTAAACACGATTCCTGGGTCGTCAAGTTAACCGGCCTGCAGAAAGAGATTAGCTATGATCGCGTGCCTCAAACCATGATGCTGAAGTCTTGGAATATTGAAGGCAGTAACACCATCGACACGACCTATCTTGATATGGCCGCCGCTGTTCTTAGTAGTGGGAAAAACTCCAGACTCTACCAACGCCTTGTCTACAATGAGCAGTTGGTCTCTTCGGTTAATGCTTATACATCAACCGGTGAAATTGCCGGTACGTGGGAAGTTACGGCAATGATAAACCCCGGCGTCGATGAAGCTGTTGTCGACGAAATTATTATGGAAGAGCTCAACAAGTTTTTGAAAAACGGACCAACGAAAAAAGAACTTGAACGTATTAAAGTTCAAACCATTAGTGGTTTCGTTAGAGGTATCGAAAAAATTGGCGGTTTCGGCGGCAAATCTGACATCCTCGCGTCGAATTACACCTACACTGGAAACCCCGGTCACTATAAGACCGAACTCGAATGGATTAAAAATGCCTCCCGCAAGGATCTACAAAATACGGCCAAGAAATGGCTTTCGGATGGACAGTACCATTTAGAGGTTCGCGCGTTTCCAGAACTAGCTGCTGTCGAATCAAAAGTAGATCGCAGTCAAATGACACCGCCGGGGTCGCCGGTAAACTCACGCTTTGACGAATTCGAAAGAGCAAGTTTATCAAACGGACTACAGGTCATTGTTGCAAATCGACAAGCTGTACCCGTGATTCAATTTCAACTTTCTATTAATGCCGGTTATGCCTCGGATCAATTCTCCAAAGCCGGCGTCGCCAAGCTTGCCATGAACATGCTCGATGAAGGCACTGAATCTCGCGATTCCCTTGAGATCAATGACGAACTGATCATGTTAGGTGCAAACGTGTCGGCGGGCTCTAACTTGGACACATCGGTAGTGTCACTTTCTACATTAACAACAACCGTTGATGCTTCTCTCGATGTCTTTGCCGATGTCGTGTTAAACCCCTCTTTTCCAGAAGCAGAACTCAGCCGTCTGAAACTACAGCAACTCAATGGCATTAAGCGTGAGCAGGCAACGCCCAACGCAATGGTTTATCGTATTTTTCCGAAGCTTATCTATGGTGAAAATCACGCCTACAGCAATCCGCTGTCTGGCACAGGTAACGAAGCTTCAGTCAGCTCAATTGAAGTTGATGAACTTAAAACCTTTCACAAAACGTGGTTTAAACCCAATAACGCGACAATAATCGTCGTTGGTGATACGTCGATGCAGGAAGTGCTTCCTAAACTAGAAGCACGATTCGGTAAGTGGCTTGCCGCTGACGTTCCGACAAAGAATATCGACACAGTTGAACGTAACAAAAACATCTCGATTTATCTCATCGACCGGCCCGCATCGCCTCAATCAGTTTTATTCGCAGGTCACGTTGCCACGCCGAAAGCAAACCCTGATGAGATTGCTACCATCGCAGCAAATGATGCAATCGGGGGCGGCTTCATGTCCCGTATAAACCTGAATCTTCGTGAAGACAAACAATGGTCCTACGGCGCGAGGACGGGACTTGCCAGTGCTAGAGGCCAACGTTTCTTTTATATCACAACTGGCGTTCAATCAGACAAAACCGCTGAGTCAATTCAGGAGGTTATGAAAGAGCTACGAGCTTATATCGGCGACTCGCCAGTTACGGAGGAAGAGCTTGCCAATTCAATCTCTAACAACACACTTTCTTTACCTGGCCGTTGGGAAACTGCCGGATCCGTATTGGGCTCGCTTTCGCAGATTGTTCAGTACGGTTTGGATGACGACTACTTCGACACCTTCGCAGATGATATTCGTAGTCTAAAAACGGAAGAAGTCGCTAGGGTGAGTAAGAAACTGATCCACCCTGACTCACTTGTTTGGGTTGTTGTTGGCGACAGAAAGATGATTGAACCTGCTTTGAATGAACTAGGCTTCGGCAAAGTGAGAGTGATTAACAGTGAAGGCGAAATTCAAGAGTAACCTTCGCGGGCCTTTTTCAGACGGTGAGCTTGTCTCCAAGTTCACCGTCGAATGACGCTGAATTTTGTATCAAGGTGTCTTTTCGACATCCCTACTTCGAGACAGAGATATCGCCTGATCGAGTCGATACATTGATCTGCCCATCGCCATCACCAACGGTAAATCGCAACTGTTCATCACGAATATATTTAGACTTCTTGGGCTTGTCGTCCGTGATTCTATTGCGAATACTGCCTGTGCCGGTTTCAAGATCAAACCTATGATTTAGCTTGCCATCCAATTGCAGCCTTACCGACCCACTGACGCTATCGAACTCTACTAACGCGTCATCAATCAGCTCAATTTCAAGATCTATATCACCCGAGACGGAGTGTCCCCGAGCTGATGAAATGTTGCTGCCAATGACTTCAATGTCCCCCGAAACAGATTCCACATCAATTTCGTCATTAACATCACGCAATATAATCTCACCACTGACGGTATGAAAAGCACCACCGCCACTAATCCAGCGCGCGTCTATTTCACCGCTAATAGTTTTAATGCGAGTATAGGCGTCAACATCGTGGACTGTGATTTCGCCGCTGACATTTCTAATGCGCAGTCGCTCAGACACGTTTTGTATCCGTACATCGCCACTGACGCCGCTCATATCTACGCCGCCTCGAATATTGTTCAGCCTTACCCCTGTGGAAACCGTGGCAATGTCTACCTGACTGCCTTTAGGAACCATGATTCTTAGATCGGAACCTTCGTTACAACACCAGCTTGTGTTACTACTCGGTATCCTGACGGTGATACGCGTATCTCGCCCGGACACATCAAAAACAAATTGTTCGGTTTTTTCGTCCAACGTACCAACAAGGCTCACTTCATCTTTATCCCAACCTTCAACACTAAGGTCACCGCGGACAATACTGATTTTAACAAACCCTTCAGGTTTCGCAGCTTCTGTTAAATCGATACGCTTACCAGCGAGATCACCCTGACTCTCTGCCGCGTAGCATGGTATCGCCAACACACAGGCGAAAAGCACTCCACTCAATGTTGCTGTTGTCGCTTTATTCATATCAATCTACCTTTAGTATCAATCTGCCTTCGACGGGTCATCAGGTTTACAAGGACCGTCCAGGCTGAGAATAATCTTGTTTCAAAAGTTCTAATTCCCTTTCATGAACTCTCATTAGCATTTCAACGAGCTTGGTATTTTCCGGGTTCGCACGTACCTGCGTTTCAATATCTTTTCTCGCTTTCGCCATAATTTCGATATTTCGATAAAGGTCATCCAAAGTCGCTTGATCGAGGTTTTTGTTTGTTTCACGAAACTGATCTACCATCGGGTTGCGAACATTCATATAGCCACTATCGATTGAATCAATCGCATAGTCCGCAGCCAATAACGTCGAGCCCTTCTGCTCTATGCCAACCACATTCACGACCAGCGCGGTGATGGCAATGATCAAACTCGCTGCGACGCCGTAAGGCATCCAGTCTCGCTGTAAGCTGAACTGCTTGCGTTGCGGGTAGTCAGCAATATTTCGCTCAATGGCTTTCCAAAGATCGCGCTGAGGCATAATTTCACGGTCAAGACCCCGTATCTCGCGCGCCAATTGCAACTCGACGGCATCCGCTAAGCCTCCGCTTGATGCCCATGTGCTGTTTACGTTGTCAGTATCGTCTGTCATTTTAATACCGTCATTTACCTGAACTAAGGCCTTGTTATCGAAATGAATAGTTTCATGTCTGTTCTCTATCGTGTTCATTGCGCCAGATGTCTGGCTGCCTTTACACATACCTAACTGTTATTTCTTAACGCTTACTTCCTAACGTTTACTTCTTACTTCTTACGTCTAACTTCTCGCTTCTTGTAAACTTTGACGCCAACTCAACAGCAAAGGTTTAACTCAGAAATTTCTGCAACAACTGCCTTGCGCGATGCAGTTGAGCTTTACTGCTGCCTTGCGCGATATTTAGCATGCCTGCAATCTCGTCATGGGTATGTCCCTCAAGGCTATACAACACAAACACAGTTCTCGCCCCGTGCGGTAGTTGGCTAATGGCATGTTCTAGACCCATTTGTCCATCAACATCATCGGGCATCGATTCCTCTTCGGTATCATCAATATCCAAACTGTTTTGAAAGGGTTTTTGTTTGCGCAGATAGCTCAAGCAGGCATTCGTTGCGATTCGATAAAGCCAGCTACAGAATGCACTATCGCCTCGAAAACTCGACAATTTGCGCAGGCAAGAATAAATGCTTCTTGCGCCAAGTCTTCTGCCATATCTTGATCTTTACAAAGGCGTCGGCAGAGCGCGTAGACGCGCCCAATATGCATGCGATACAACTGCTCGTACGCACCATAGTCATTGCTTTTCGCACGGGCTACTAGAGCTTGCTCTGCAGCCCTTTTTTCCTGTACGTCAGCTTTATCATCCTGCACTGCGCTTATGGACACACTATGCTCAATCAATCCAATATCCGAGATATAAACATTAGACGCACTGGATGCCAAAAGGGTTTAGATATTCGACAAACCGCAAGATGAAGGGGTCACAATCTGTATTAAGGGCACAGATTGGCATTTTAGATTACCGAGTATAAGACGCATTGTCTCGATAAGGGTAGAGATGAAGCGAATGGCTCTTGACAGCGAACAAGGTTAGTTGGGGCGCAGCGCGCCGCCGTGATTAGATAACAGCAATATTATCCTATGCGAGCCGTTAGAATCGGAGATGTCAGGTGGAATTTTTAGTACGACATCTTCAATCTCATCGCCATTTAACCTGCTTATGCTAACGAAGTCTGGATCTTTCGGCATAGGGGCTGAAATTTTGATTGGCGTTTTATTAAACAGCTTGTCGGCATCACCAACAAAAACCAGTACCCGGTCATCGCCCCGCTGAACTAAAAGATCATCAAGACCGTCACCGTTAGCGTCGACTACGCGCACGAAGGGATACCAAAACTCACCCGTACTTAAGCTAAATTTTGCGGTGATTTCACGCACATGGTCTGCAGTCTTTGGGTATGTGCCTTGCTTCATTTCATAGAAACCCAGATCGATCTTGACTGAGTTGGTTAACAGCGCGCCAATAATTTTAGTTACGCCTATTTCCACCGATGAAATCAGGATATCAACCTCACCGTTGTTATTGAGATCTCGACTTCTCATTTCATATTGAAAGCCTTTTGATTGGATAACAGAAGAAGCCATCGGATCGAAACGAACAAAGCCGTTATCTGCTGCAAATCCCTTGTGGAAAGCAACGGTCGTTTTCTTATTAAACACACCTTTACTGCGGATTGCTTGCGTCAGAATATCCGTGATGCCATCGCCATCCAAATCTCGCAACTCATGCAGTACCGTCGTCAGCCGATCCGACTGATCTTCATCTTGCATCCGCACAGAGATACCATCGATACCGTCGAGGTCGAAACTAACTTGCGACCTAACAGTCACGGGTGAGGTATCAAACCCACCATCATCTAACTGTGGATAAACGATGAAGTCGCCCTCCTTCCAAAAACAAATATCCGCCTTACCGTCAAGATTCATGTCCACCAGAAAAAGGTTTGCCGCTTGATACCATGGATGATTGTTATACGACATGTCCATCAAAGGCCGTGCTGGAATCAGCTGAGGATCTGAAAACTCGCCGCTGCTTAACTGAACCGAGACCAAATAACCGTCAAACGTAGGAATAAGAAAGTCATCCAAACCGTCGTTATTGAGGTCTTTAAAGACATTAATTTGAGGAACTGAATCGTAAAGAGGCGAATTATAAATTGAGCTAAATTCAATAACAGGCGACTCAACGCCTGTGTTGATATTGATTATTCGCGCCTGGCGAGCGCTAAACAAAAGTAACGCATCCGTGTTTCCATACCTACCGCTATCAACGAAGATGACATCCTCAGCCAACGGTCGTTCGATTTTTGGCGCCTGATAGTTGTCAGCTGCCATGTACAATTCAATTTTTCGAGAGCCATCTTTAGCAACACTAATCAATGCTAAATCTGCCATCCCAGAATCTTGCCGTTGCATTGATAGGACGGTTTGGCTCATTGCCTTTCCCGTCGAAACCTCGACAACATCATAAAAACCCAAGACGCCGCTGGGGAGCAAAACAAGCAGCAGACAAAAAAGACCAATAATCTTACTCAAACTGGTAACCATAATAGCTTGCAATGGCAAGACCGGTCGCGACACTCGTAAACGGGTCATGTTCCGTCACGCGACCAGGGAATTTAGCCTCCATCAGGTCTCGAACCGAGGCAATTTGCGAAGAGCCTCCGGTACGAATTAATACGCTGATTTCAGATGCTGTTTTATTAGCATCCAACAACACTTTGTCGACGATTTGATCTATATCACTCAGCATGTCGACCATCATAGATTCAAATTGCTGACGGGTGAAGGTCACAGAGATATCTAGCTCAGGAATATCAAGGACGGTCTGCTCATGTTCAGAGAGTGCAACTTTGGCTTCTTTAATATACTGAAACACAAGATAGCTATAATTGTGTGTAATCAGCTCATCAAGACGTTGTAATTTCCTACCTAGCTCGCCGCCCTGAGCGATACAGTCGGCTACTTTAGCCCGGTAATGGTTCTGGTTAAGCGTATAAGTCACCGCCCAGTTAAGAAGCTTGTCTTCGAATTCTACAAACGGAAATTCATTTTCGATAAGCCGTCCATCAACCACTCTGCTCCAGATTTCACCCTTACCAAAAAGCGGAAACAGCAGCTCTCTGAAGATCAACTGATCGATATGATCACCACCCAGTGACATGCCACCGGTTGACAGTACTTCAAATTTTACGCCTTCGTAGGCCACCACACTCAAATCCAACGTACCACCGCCAAAATCGAGTGTCAGCGCCAAGCCCGCGTTCTTCGGTTGTTCGTGCTGCAGATAACTCATGGTCGCGGCAATCGGCTCTGGATAGAAAGAGACGGCTTTCATGCCCGCGTAATTGAGTGCTTCCTTTAATCGAGACTTACCCAGCTCATTGCTATGATCACCAAGGCCTTCGAAGTTCACTGGGTGTCCAAAATGAACATCGAAGGTTTTAATATGCAGCGTGTCCTGTATTTTTCGTCGAATATGAACAAGCACCGGCGTTACTAAGGCTACGACGCGAAATGCTTGGTCAAATACCATGAGACGATTAATCGACGGGTTTCCTAACAAGCGTTTTACCCCCCGAAACAGTCGTCCGGGTAGACCGCGGTCAATAATCGCCTTGCCGTAGGTGTTGATCGTCGACACCTCGGCTTCAGAGCTAGGGTCATGGGCGTTAGCTTCACCCGTAAGTACCTGCGCCTTGGCGACAATCTCCGGTGTTAACTCGACAATTCGATCACGATTTTCATCAATATATTGAGTGACCGCCTGTTGACCGACAATCGTCTGTAAATCGCGATCAATATGTGTGGCTGTCGGCATAATCGCGTCATGTGTTTCCAGCTGAACGAGTTTGACCTGATCACCATCGAACCATGCAGCAGCAGAATTCGACGTGCCGAAATCAATCCCTATACCTATTTTTTTTGCCATAGCTTGTTGTTGCGCCCACTGAGGTCAGATGAAAATCGAAAAAAGTCGGCAATTAACGCATATTTATTTCGTCCTGCCAACGGGCCAAGCCAGAAGTTGTCATGGTTATCGTCTGAAAACAGAAATAGACGTTGACGGGTTGGGTTGATCAACTGCAAATACCTGAACAGTTTTCCAGTCGACCCGCTTTCTACTCATAGATAATTTTACAGACTGTCTAGTTAGCCGTGAATCCTGAGGACTCATAGCTTCCAACAATCATGAACGCAGACCAAACATAGGGGTAGCCCCATTCGGCTGAATCAATCATATCCAGCTGCACTTTACGCAGTGCTTCTCGGGCCGGCGTGCCAGCGGTCACTTCCTCATAAAAATCAGTCATTAGTGCCTGCGTGCCAGCATCACTGACTTCCCATAGCGAACTAATTACTTCCGCAACCCCGGCCTCCTGAAATGCACGTCTTAGGCCATATACGCCCTCACCTTCATGAATTTCACCCAAGCCGGTTTCACAGGCTGAAAGAACAACCAAACGTGTGCCCGACAGATTCAAATCAAGCACTTCGAGTGCGGTCAAAACACCGTCATTGGTTGTGTCGATGTCACCCAAGAATTGTGCATTGGTATTGATACCAGCGAAAGCCAAGCCTGCTCTTAGTAGCGGATTGTCACCCGGTGGTGGTACATGTATTTCTGATCCACGTTGAGCTTTTAAAATACGTTTCCTCAAAGTGTCGTCAGCTTCAAGGAAAAAACCATGGGTCGCGATATGGAGTATCTCTGGAGGGGTTTCCATAGAAACCAGTACCTGTTCCTGTGCGTTACTGCCGAAATAGTTTTGGCTGACCGCCTCACTCGCTTCAACCTGATCGATAATGATCCTACCTTCCATCTCCGCGCCGGGCAGAGGTGCGAAACTCAGTCCTCGCAGACCGCCGCCGGCGCCTCGAATACCCATCTTCAACGCTGACGAACGGCGTTGTTGAGCAATTGCAATGACCTCTTTGCTGACAACTTCATCAGAATCATAGTCAGGACCAGCTAACACCATGTACTCGCCTTCAGCCAAAGAGTATTCATTCGGTAATAGATCGCGGCCAGACGTAAGGATATGAATGTCGTGGGTTTGGATGAGATAACGTTCATCTTCGTCGACGAAGGCATTGAATGGTGCAATGTTCAGTAAGCCATCGGGCACGAGGTAGACATACTCAATGCCATCCAGCACATCCGCTAAGGGAGCCCAGACTTGCTCATAGGCTATCATGCCGACTTCCAGCAACTCGTCTTCATCTGCGCCATCATCCTGGATGAGTTCCCGATATTCCCCAACACTAAGGTCAAGAGCTGCATTGTCTTCGTAAACCAACATCTCAAATGAAGCCTGATCATCTTGCTTTTTCACTATCGCTGCCAGTAACATTTTCTCGTCACCGTCTTCATAGATCATGTAATCGACTAACGCTTTATCGTTGCCGATTGAGTTTGCCAAGCGTTCAGCACTTATTTGTGCAATGGATGTTCTAAACCGCACACTCGCGCGACCAATTTGGCCCTGCAGTTCATTAACTTTCTGTTCCAGTGCATACAAGACTTTCGTATGCCTACCTTGGGTTTCTGCGGTTGGTCCTGAAAGTGTCATCGCCGCTAAATCTTTGCGCGCCTCTTCTAACGACGAAGCAAGCCCAGACAGTTCAGGGTCGGCTGCCATGGTCGCAATTTGTTGAATTTCAGAAGTAACTTTAAGCAATAAACCTTTACGTTGCAGGCTCGCATCAACCAATCGCATGGCTGAATTTTCATCACCTATCTTGACGAGCAAGGCAACGTAATTATTGTATTCGCCTCTATGCAAGCGGATATAGCCTTCACGCGCATTTTCACCTGTTGTCCAAAGCATTGTGTCGAAAAACTGACTCCTACGCTGAAAACCGACCTGCATCAAATCTGAAGCCGCTTGGAGATTGTTAGCAGCAACCTTTGAGTTCGCCAACGCATTTAAAGCCTCAAAGGTATAAGGGTGAAGATTACCGAGATTAGACTCAGCCAAGTCTAGCGCGTCGGTTAACAGAGACTCTGCCGTATCCAACTTACCTTGTTCGATAAAGACTTTACCCAGGTCAATCATCGATCGAATGCTGTCGATGTGAGACTCTCCAAGGACCCTCTGTCTTGCCGCGAGAGTCAGGCTGATTTTCTCTTCTGCTTCCCCGTAACGCTCGAGTCGATAGAAGACTCGTCCGAGATTATTACCAGATTTGAGTGTGTTTTGATGATCCTCACCAAATAGGCCGACCCAATCAGCTTCGACCTCCATAAACATTTGCGCAGCCTTTTCATGGTCTTCCATCAGCATGTAAAGGTATGCCAAATTGTTCTTAACCGCGACAGTATCGGTGTGACCTAGACCGTGGAGTCCCGTCAACATATCAATGGACTTACGGTACAAAGGCTCTGCTTCTCGAAAGTTTCCCTGGCTTTCATGTAACGCTGCAAGATTGTTTCGAGTGACAATTGTATTGGGTTGCTCTGGCCCTAGCACCTCTTCCATGACGAGTAATGTCTCTTTCAATAGCGGTTCCGCTTTGTCATACAAACCCGCCAGCTCATATATTTGACCTAAATTACCGCTCGCAACCAAGGATGAAGGATGGGTTGGACCATAGGTTGCAACCAGACCCGTGAGTGCTTCTTCAAAAGTTGCTTCAGCCTCTGCGAGCTTACCTTGTCTTTGATATATGCCGCCGAGCTCAAGCAATGTGTTGTAAATGTTAATTGGCTGATCCTGCCAAGCACGCAGACCATAATCGAGTACATCTTCCGTTAGCTGCTGGGCTTTTTCATATTGACCCATCGTGTTGAACACACGACCTAAGTTCGATCTCGCCAGATAGCTCGACTCGACCGCACCAATCTGACTGCTGGTTTGAATAACACCCGATAAAACGTCCTGGCTGTCACGATAGTTTCCACGTATGCGATAAATTTCGGCGAGCGCGGTCAACGTATTCAAAACGAATGGGTCGATGTTTTCCTGCGTCATCGCTAATCGCGCAATCATGGTCTCATAACTCGATTCTGCTTCCGCCAACTGCCCCAGTGTGGTTTGAACTTCTGCACTCCATTTTAGGCACGTAATCGATTGTGGATGATAAGAGCCGTAACCAAGCTCAATTGTTGCACACAGACCGGAAAGTTTTTCGATGGCTAATTCATACTGACCCGCATCCTGAAGGTTATCGATTTCGCCCCATCGCGCATCTATCGTTGCTGGATGTTGAGCCCCGAGGGAGCCTTCAAAACCATCAGACACCATGTCAAGCATGAAATGTGCATCATCGAATAACCCAAGGGCGTTGTAGAGTTCTGCAATCAGACTCATCACCTTTAACGTTTCAGGATGGCCGTCACCGAGCATTTCACGACTTGAATCAAGGGCTGCCGCATAATTCTCTTGGGCGCCATCAGCATCACCCGCTTCACGAAATAAAATACCTAAATCGCGTTTACTTGAAATGCTGAGCCAATGTGCCTCGCCAAAACTTTCCGATGCCATCATGACGGCACCTTGTTGCGCCGAGATAGCCGCTTCAAGATCGCCGGACTCAATTGCAGCACGAGCCTCTGCAAACATTGCTTGTAGCATCTCGACAAGTGGTACTTGGGCATCATCAACCTGATTGATTTCAGCAAGTACTGCCTTACTCCATTCGGGCTCTGCACTAAAGTAGCGAGACAAGGCCTCATGAGCGACGGCGATCCTCTGCTTATCAGCGTCAACTACCCCCTGACCGCCACTGTTGGCAATCAACGCGTCAATTTGCGCTCGCAACTCGTCTGCCTCATTGGCATGAGATAAGGTCGACAGAAGTCCGACCAGCACGAAGAGCAATAATCTATTCATCATATACATTCACTTTCAGATAAAAATTGTTTGTCAGCTAGCCTTCCACATCGAGCTATTCTTGTAACAAGCTCTCTGCAAGCCTACTTCTTGAAAGCAGCTTGCCGCCTCTGACCATAATCATTCAATTTGTGTTCGCTTTTTTTTTCGAACTTTTATTCAACATCTCATCAATGACACTTTAACTCACTGCCCTAATGTATACGCCACTTAATGTCTTCTAAATAACCACCGGTAGGGAAATATACCCCGCCTATCAGCAAAGGACGTTCCTACAACGCAACACTCACTCTACTGCCAAGTAAAGAGCTCAATAAAGAGCTAATAAAAGTGCGACTTGATCGCCCATTTATTAATTTTCAGCAAAACAAATAGTCCCCAGCTCAATACGCTAGAGCTATCAAGGCTAGTACATCCTCAAGGCCAATGATACATTCAACTCCTAGCTGACAAGTCGATTACCGTACCCTGGAGCTGGCATTGAATCTCGCCCATTTTGAGCAACTACTATGCAAGCAATTAGAGCCGACCATCCTGCACCCAAGTGCAATGGGTTCGCCCACTTTCTTGGCAGGTCAATCATTAGGCTCACCGGCTGGCGAGTTGCCGGCGGCGTCCCTGCGTCCAAGAGCATGATCATCATCGCCGCGCCTCACACCACCAATTGGGATTTATTCTTTTTGTTAGGTGCCGCGTACTCATTTGGTCTTCAAATCAAATGGCTAGTGAAAAGCAACGTGTTCTTTCCCGTCGTCGGCTCAATTCTGTCTTTTCTGGGAGGCATTCCTGTTGACCGTTCGACTCGTAACAACATGGTACAAAATCTTGCGAATTTCATCGCCGATTCCAAAGGTACCTGCATCGTCATTCCCCCCTCCGGCACCCGAGCCTACACAGAATATTGGAAGTCAGGCTTTTATCGCATCGCAATGGCTGCCAATGTGCCGATTTGCTGTGGTTATCTCGACTACGAAAAAAAAGAAGCCGGTCTAGGTCTTTCGTTTCAACCGAGCGGGGATATTGCCGCGGATATGGACAGGATTCGTGCATTTTATGCGGATAAGAAAGGTAAGTACCCCGATAAAAAGAGCCGGATTCGTATGCGCGAGGAAGATGCTAATGACGAATAGAATGAGGCGGTTTCTTGAGGTCGTGCAACAGAACGACGACGTGTAAAAGTTGTTCCGTATTTAAAGCGAACCCCTCAGACAGAGCTGTAGCAACAATATTTTAAGTACAGCTCTGACTGAAAAATTCAACACAGATCAAGCATCACCCAGCAAATGCTGGCTGAATGAGCCTGATCTGGATATCACTAGTGATCAAACATAATAACGCTTCGCGCTACGGTGCCTGTTTTCATATCAGCAAATGCTTCATTAATATCTTCTAGCGCAATACGCTTCGAAATCATCTGATCTAGATGCAGCTTGCCTTGAAGATAAAAATCAATGAAACGTGGCATATCAACTCTGAATCGATTCGATCCCATCATCGAGCCCTGAATTTTCTTCTCCTGAAGAAATGCCGCGCCCATGAGTTCAATCTTGACGCCAACAGGAATCATGCCGATTACCGTCGCTGCGCCGCCCGGTCTTAGCATACTGAAGCTCTGTTCAGCGGTAGCCTTCAGGCCAATCGCCTCAAAAGAATAGTGCACACCGCCACCCGTCAGTTCCCGTACCTGCTCAACCACGTCGCCATTATTACCATTGACCACATGCGTCGCGCCGAAGTCCTTCGCCATCTCTAATTTACTATCAACCATATCGATCGCGATCACTTTAGACGCACCTGCCATCGCCGCACCGTTAATTGCTGATAAACCAACACCACCGCAGCCAATCACCGCTACAGTAGAACCTGGCTCAACAGCGGCGGTGTGAAACACAGCGCCTACGCCAGTCGTCACGCCACAACCAATTAACGCCGCACGATCAAGCGGCATGTCCTCACGGATTTTCACCAAAGCGTGTTCGTGTATTAGCATTTGTTCTGCAAATGACGACAGATTAGCAAACTGGTGTACGATCTTATTCTCTTGCGACAGCCGGGGTTCTTCCTCATGAGTCCGACGCGTTTCTGAACTTGCACACAGCGACATATGTCCAGTCAGACAGTCTTCACAATGTCCACAAAATACTGATAGACAGGTGATGACGTGGTCACCGGGTTTAACATACGTAACGTCTGAGCCGACCATTTCAACGATACCCGCAGACTCGTGCCCTAGCACCATTGGCGACTGACCTGGATAGAGCCCTTCAATAAAGTGCAAATCACTATGGCAGACGCCAGCGGCGGCTGTACGGACAAGGACTTCTCTAGGTCCCGGTTTCGAGATTTGTATTTCTTCTATTTCCAGTGGCTGGCCCACTTCGCGAAAAATCGCTGCTTTCATGACTGATCCCTCTTCATATTATTTGTTGATTAGCTATACCGTGTCAGCATAGCAATGAATATACAGCAACTCATCGACAGACCCAATCATGTATAGTCAAGCATCGAAGGAAAGTAAATATAACGATGACTATTCTAGTTACAGGTTTTCAGCCTTTTGACAATCGCAGCGTCAATGCCTCATGGGTTGCGGCAAAAAGCCTCGCATCGAAAAAAGATGTTGAAACACTTGAGCTACCGGTTGTATGGGACACGCCTTGGACCACACTGCACTCGGCCATAAAGCAGCATCAACCCGAGATTGTGATCAGTATGGGAGAAGGTCGGCCGCAATGGTTTGACATTGAAACTGTCGCTCGAAATAAACGCAGTAATCGTCAGGATAATTTAGGCAAGCTACCCACGGGGCCTATCAAAACAACTGGACCATCCGCTGTTAACGCCACAATCGCGGCACAGCGTTTACATCAACGTTTGCTGGAACTTGGATACCCTATTCGCATCTCGAATGACGCTGGGGCATTTCTATGCGAAGAGACACTGTATTGTCTGGAGCTTTTGAAGCAGGAATTTGACTGTATAAAGACCGTCGCCTTTGTTCATTTACCACCCTTCGATACAGCCGCGCAGGTCAACTCAAAGGACAGGGTATGTGACCCTGAGCTTTTAGCGACATTCGCATCTGCGCTACTGGATACCGTCCGTTCGATGCGCGAATAACGCCACCTAACGTTACTTTTAAGCGGATATGCGAAGGACAGTTGCGTTAGACAATTACGCTGCAAAACAAAACTCCACAGGAAAGTTAGATACTGAGTCTTTGTAACAAAAATAAATCAGCATTTATTTTGCTTGGACACTTCGCATCCTGTTAGAAACAATAGATAATAAAAAGAAAAAGGAAGGAACCTCTATGCAATGCCCCAAGTGTGAAGCGACCATGGAAGAGCACTCTCTTAGTACCTTAAAGGGAAAAGTGACTGTAGATCGTTGTAGTGGCTGCAGAGGTCTTTGGTTTGATATTGGAGAAGCCGAAGCGTTAAAAGAGAAATGGATGTCTGACTATGTTGATGATGGCGATCCTAACGTAGGCAAGACTCACAACTTGATTCGCGATATCAATTGCCCACGTTGCAGCAAGAAAATGGAGAAACTCACAGACCCTGTGCAAAGGCACATTGAGTACGAAGCGTGCAGTGAGCACGGTATGTATTTAGATGCAGGTGAGTTTACCGACTACAAATATGAAACATTGATGGATATTTTCAGAGACTTCATCTCAATAGTTCGAAAATAAAACGCGTCGTCCTAAAGAATCCTATGCGGCAACGCTGTGCGCTGAAAACCGAGCAAAAACCGCTCGGTGCTAACAAGCCAGTTCTAAAACCGCGTAGGCTATTTTGGAACTGGATAATCAGTACCGAGCTAAAATCCAAACTGACGATTTTTACGCAGCAGCTCAGCATTAAGCTGAGCCAGTCCCCTAATGAGCACCGCCATCAACAGCAATAGTGGAGCCGGTTGTATAACTGGCCATATCACTCGCAAGATACAACGCAGCACCAACAATTTCCTCTGGCTCACCGCCTCGCTGCAATGGAATCGTTTTCTTTGCATTTTTGTTAAACACTTCAAGGTCCCACGCTTTCGATATATCCGTCAGAAAAGGACCCGCCATGATGCAATTCACTCTGACTTTTGGGCCATAGGCATAAGCGAAGGATCGTGTGATCGCATTAAGGCCAGCCTTGGCTGCACCATAGGGCTCCGAGTTCGGACTTGCATTGACGGAGGCGATACTGCTGATATTGATAATCGATCCACCCTCTCCTTCAGCCATTCGTGCACCGACCAGAGCACTCAGTCGAAACGGACCCTTGAAATTCACCCCCATAATTTTATCAAACAGCTCCTCCGACATCTCAGACAGTGAGTCGTAAAGCGGCGACATGCCGGCATTATTTATAAGCACATCGACCTTACCGAAAGCGTTATATACCGCATCCGCCATTTCTCCGACCTGGGTCCAATCAGCAATGTGGGCGGCATAGGGAAACGCTTTAACGCCAAACGCCTCAACTTCCTTGGCGGTTTCAATACAACTGTCTATCTTGCGGCTAACAATTGCAACGTCAGCGCCTTGTGCTGCGAAACCGAGCGCCATCGCCCGACCTAAGCCTCGACTGCCACCCGTAATCAATACTGACTTACCCGACATATCATAAATTTTGTCCATAAAACCCTCACTTCGATTAGTTGTTCAAACAACGCTATACTGACGTTAATGTAACCGAAGCCAAACAAGGAATCACCTCGCCGTGAACGAACTGATTTCAGCCAGATCCCGCCATCGAGTTCGAGTACTTGGCCAGTTACTCGGCGAAACTATGACGGCGCAATACGGTAAGGAATTTCTCGACAAAATCGAAGAGATTCGCCGGCTCGCCAAAATCAGGCGACAAGACGAAGAAATTGATCACGACAAACTACAAGAAGTGCTCAAGTCCCTCGACGATGACAACATCATCTCTGTTGCTCGAGCCTTTAATCAGTTCCTCAACCTTGCGAATATCGCTGAGCAGGCTGAAACGACAGATGACCAAATGGAGTACTTTCCCGCGGACTCCTATTTAGACGAGGTCTTTAATAAAGTTATTCAAGCCGGTCTTGATCCCGAAAAAATCATCGAGACTACGAAACAAATTCGTTGTGAACTGGTGTTAACCGCGCACCCGACAGAAATAACACGACGAACGCTGATTCAGAAGTACAACCGCATCGCCTCGCGCCTTGAAGTCGTCAATGAAACAGATGAACTCAAAGCCACTGAACGGGTTGAGCTCGAAAGACTCATTGCCGAAGTTTGGTACACCGACGAAATTAGAACCGAACGGCCTACACCTCAAGATGAGGCTAAATGGGGCTATGCTGTCATTGAACATTCATTTTGGTCTGCCGTCCCAAAAATTTGGAAAGGCGTCGACCAGCTATTGTTCAACGCCACCGGTACACGTCTGCCCTTGGATTCCACACCTATCCGAGTTTCTTCATGGATGGGTGGGGATAGAGATGGCAACCCAAACGTCACAGCCGAAGTGACCGAGGAAGTCATTAATCTCGCACGCTGGATGGCCGCCGATTTATACCTTAGAGATATCGACGAATTACTCTCACATTTATCCATGACACTCTGTAATGAAGAGGTGACTCAACTCAGTCATGGTGAAACACATGAGCCCTACCGGGTTGTACTACGTGATTTAAGAGATAGTCTGCTGGCAACACGGCAATGGTCGATTACAGATATCGCCCCTGACGAAAAAGTCATCCTCAGCAAAAATCAGTTGTTTGATCCCTTGCATGCCTGCTATCGCTCGTTAAATGAATGCGGCATGGAAATTATCGCTGAAGGTCTTCTAAAAGAAACATTGATCCGTGTCTCAACCTTTGGCGTGACATTGGTTGACTTAGATATTCGACAAAATGCCGAAAAACATGTCGACCTACTCAATGCGCTTACCGAGTACTTGGAACTAGGAAGCTATACGAAGTGGCCTGAAAAAGCCCGACAGGACTTCTTACTTGAAGAGCTTGAAAACAAACGGCCGCTAGTTCCTGTTAATTGGGAAACCACGCCCGAGATTCAGGAAACCCTAAATACCTTTAACCTGATCTCCGCCTGCAAAGCTGAAGGGGTGTCGAGCTATATCATTTCAATGGCTAAGAACCCGTCTGATGTTTTAGCGGTTGTGCTGTTGCTTAGAAAGTGTGGCGTCGACTGGTCCATTCCCGTTGTGCCGTTATTTGAAACCCTTGACGACCTTGAAAATGCCGCTTGGACATTGGAGCGACTTCTCCGAATTCCCTGGTACACAAACTATATCGACGGTCGTCAACAAGTCATGATTGGCTATTCAGATTCCGCCAAAGATGCCGGTCAAATGGCCGCCGCTTGGGGTCAGTATCGCGCCCAGGAAGATCTGGTTGCGGTTGGTGAAAAATATAATGTCGAACTTACCCTGTTCCATGGTCGCGGCGGCACCGTCGGACGCGGCGGCGCGCCTGCCCGCGAAGCTATCCTGTCACAGCCTCCAGGTTCAGTAAGAAGAAGTATGCGCGTGACGGAACAAGGTGAGGTCATACGCTTTAAGTACGGATCACCGGCGCTCGCTCTTGCGAGCCTTGATCTCGTACTCAGCGCAACGCTCGAAGCCTCACTAATCCCACCGCCGAAACCCAAAGACAATTGGCGTACGTTAATGGATTCGATGTCTGCGACAGCAAGGGATAGTTATCGCGAAATGGTACAAAACGAGCCGAACTTTATCCGTTATTTCGATCAGGGAACGCCGGAGCGAGAATTATCCTTACTTGCCCTCGGAAGTCGCCCCGCCCGTCGAGCATCTGGCAATGATCGAGGCATCGAAGATTTAAGGGCAATTCCATGGGTGTTTGCCTGGACACAAAAAAGACTGATGCTGCCTGCATGGCTAGGCACAGATAAAGCACTGCAAAAGCATTCCGTTGGCAAAAACTTACACATCATCAAAGAGATGATTGAGGAATGGCCGTTCTTCCAAACGCAATTGGACATGCTTGAAATGGTTTTAAGCAAAGCGGATGCAGATATTTCTCGACACTATGACGAGGAGCTTATCGAAGCAGATCTTTTTCCGATGGGTGATGCCTTTCGAGAAAGAATGTTGCACCTGATCGAACTAATAAACCAACTCAAAGGTCAACAAAGTCTGTTGGCGAGATCGCCAGCAATCAAGCGATCGCTGGATCTGCGCAACCCGTATACGGACCCCTTGCACTTTCTACAAATTGAGCTCATGTCTCGCGTCCGCAGTCTTGAAAGCCCAGACGACACTGAACACCCGAAGGTTGATCATGAAAAAATTGATAAAGCATTGCTGGTTACCATTGCGGGTATCGCCGCCAGCATGAGAAATACCGGCTAACCACAAACCGTCACAATTGAATCTGAGGCAGTTATCGCTTTTTGCTTCGCCTCATCAATCGTAGCGCCTAAAGCAAGCGCAACGCCCATTCTACGACGCCCCGCAACGTCAGGTTTACCAAAAATTCTAATCTGCGTATCCGGTTCAACCAGCGCCTTTTCAATATCGTTGTAGGTCACGCAGGAGGATTCCCCTTCGACCAATATGACACTCGAAGCAGCCGGACCAAGTTGTTTTATCGCAGGTACCGGCAAGCCTAAAATGGCTCTGACATGTAATGCGAATTCTGACAAATCCTGGGAAATCATCGTCACCATGCCGGTGTCGTGAGGTCTCGGCGAAACTTCACTAAAAATAACCTCATCACCTTGCACAAAAAATTCAACGCCAAACAGGCCATAACCACCAAGTGCATCCGTCACCGATTGCGCCATCTGCCGCGCTTTCGTCAATGCCTGTGCCGACATCGGCTGGGGTTGCCATGATTCGCGATAGTCTCCCTCTTCTTGACGATGACCAATGGGCTCACAAAAAGACGTACCGTCTCGATGCCGAACCGTTAACAAGGTAATTTCATAGTCGAAGTCGACAAAGCCTTCGATAATGACACCACCCGCACCGGTTCTTCCGCCTGACTGCGCATAGGTCCAGGCATTACTCGCATCGTTTGCCGTATGGATCGTACTCTGACCTTTACCGGACGATGACATGATCGGTTTTACGACACAGGGAATACCAATCTTGTCAACGGCTTGACGGAATTCCGCCTCGGTGTCGGCAAATTCAAAGGGGGATGTTTTTAATTTAAGTTCATTCGCTGCTAGACGACGAATACCTTCCCGGTTCATCGTCAGTCTCGTCGCTTTGGCCGTGGGTATAACGTTGTAACCCTCTTTCTCCAGTTCAACAAGCGTATCGGTACTAATCGCTTCAATCTCAGGAATGATGAAATCGGGATTTTCTTTTTCAACAATTTCTCTCAATGCCGCGCCATCCAGCATTGAGATAACATAAGAGCGATGCGCAACTTGCATGGCAGGCGCGTTCGCATAACGGTCCACAGCAATCACCTCAATACCGAACCGTTGCAGCTCAATCGCCACCTCTTTGCCTAATTCACCACTACCGCACAATAATGCACGCGTACCTACTTCGGATAATGGGGTTCCTATCGATACCATTTTTACTGCCTAAAGCCACAAAGATTGCTAGAGTAGCATCGCTGTATTGTGAAAAAATAGTGCTTATTTACGGGCAGATCCGCCAGCCCAACGTTAGGTCAATATTGGAGCCAAAATAATGTCCATCAAAGTAAGTTATGCCAGCGGTACTTCTGACAAACCTCTTTTAGGAATGACCATTGGCGAAGCGTTCGACCGGACAGTCTCACTGCATGCCGATCGAGAAGCCATCATCAGTATTCACCAAAACATGAGACTGACTTACAGGCAATTATCGGAACAGGTCAATATAGCCGCCAAAGCGCTGATGGCTTTAGGGCTTCAAAAAGGCGACAGAATCGGCATCTGGTCGCCTAACAATCTCGAATGGCTAATCACCCAGTACGCAAGCGCAAAAATTGGCAGTGTTTTAGTGACGATCAATCCAGCCTATCGATCCCACGAACTCGACTATGTCCTGAAGCAGTCAGGTTGCCGCGCGCTGGTCATCCAGAATCAATTCAAAACGTCTGACTATGAAGGCATGGTCCGGGAGCTCTGCCCGCAATTAAATCGCTGTCTGCCAGGTCAGCTAGAACATAGCGAATTCAAAAGTTTGAGCTCTGTCATATCAATGACATCGAGTAGCGTCACCGGTATCTTTGACTGGCAAGCAATGCTTGCATTGGCATCGTCAACATCCGACGACGAACTACAGTTGCGAGCGCAACAACTGGATATGGATGAAGCCATCAACATCCAATATACCAGCGGCACAACCGGCTTTCCTAAGGGCGCCACCCTGTCCCATCACAACATACTCAACAACGGTTACTTCACGGCCGGCACAATGAATTTCACAGAGGTTGATAAGCTCGTGGTGCCCGTGCCGCTCTATCATTGTTTTGGCATGGTTATGGCGAACCTTGGCTGCTTAACCCACGGCGCATGTCTGGTTTATCCAAGTGAAGGATTCGAGCCTGAAGCGGTCCTGCAGGCAGTGCAACAAGAACAGGCAACAGCGCTGTATGGCGTGCCGACCATGTTCATCGCCGAGTTAGCACTGGATAACTTTACTGATTACGACCTCTCCAGTTTGCGCACAGGTGTCATGGCAGGTGCTCCCTGCCCTGTAGAGACAATGAAGCAGGTCAATGAACTGATGCACATGACGGAAGTTGAAATTGCATACGGCATGACCGAAACCAGCCCTGTCAGCTTTCAAACACGCGTTGACGCGCCTTTGGCTAAACGCGTAAGCACCGTCGGTACTGTCCACCCCCACGTTGAAGTCAAAATTATCAATGCGGAGACAGGCAAAACCTGTCCGGTAAACGAGATGGGCGAACTCTGTACTCGTGGTTACTCGGTCATGATCGGCTATTGGGAAAACGATGCAGCAACGGCTTCAGCGATTGATGATGCCGGTTGGATGCACACAGGGGATATTGCCATCATGGATAATGAAGGCTACGTCAATATTGTTGGTCGCATCAAGGACATGATCGTGCGCGGCGGCGAGAATGTTTATCCACGAGAAATAGAAGAATATTTGATGAACCATGACTGTATCGAAGACGTGCAGGTCACCGGGGTCCCTGATCCAAAATTTGGCGAGGAAATCATCGCATGGGTCAGCCTTAAATCAGGCGCAAAAATGAATGAAGACGATATCAAGGCGTACTGTAAAGGCAATATTGCGCACTATAAAGTGCCGCGCTATATCAAATTCACGGACGAATTTCCCATGACCGTCACGGGTAAAATTCAAAAGTACAAAATGCGGCAAGTGAGTATTGCTGAGTTGGGTCTTGAAGAACTTAAAACTGCATAAGGTTGTTCAGTTACTGTTCCGAGATGGCGCTGTTAAAAAAAGTAACCCCTAGTCCACATGCGCAATAGCACCTGCAGACTAGAGGTTACAGACTAGGCGACTTCTGACTCCAAATTGGTGTCACGTACGAAGTTAAGCATGGTTTCTGCATCACTGCAGGTATAGGGATCATCTGGACAGTTGTCCATTTTGCCAGGTTCAGAGAAAACCTGTTGAATTTCACCATCGATGACCAGCATTGAATAACGCCATGTTCGATCGCCAAAACCCAAGTTCTGTTTTTTCACCAACATGCCCATAAGGCGGGTAAAGTCTGCGTTACCATCAGGCAACATTTTGACCTTATGGATGTCCAACTGCTTTGCCCATTGAAACATCGAAAAAGCATCGTTAACACTCAAGCAATAGACATCATCAACGCCCTGCGCCAGGAAGTCTTCATGATGCTTTTCATATCCAGGCAAATGCGTACTACTGCAGGTTGGTGTAAATGCACCTGGCAGTGCAAATAAAACAATTTTCTTGCCCGCAAAGACGTCTTGGGTTGTGACATCCTGCCAGCGGAAAGGGTTCTCGCCTTCGACACTTTCGTCTCTGACGCGGGTCTTGAAGGTAACTTGAGGTACTGATGGATCCATATTTCTCTCCAGATGTGTCGTTAATGACTGGAGCGAAATATAGACCGGTAGAATTGATAAATATAATGAATTGTTTGCATCGTATTGATCGATTTAACCAATACTCGTATCAGCCTCGACCCTCGTACAGAACCAATCGATTATTGCCCGTCGCCACCCGAGCCCGTTTGATAACTCTCATCAGCAATAACACGTCGAGCTTCTTCAGACTCTTTCTCTTTTTGAGCAATCGTTCGACATTGTTTAACCCGACGGTAGCTACCGGTTTCCTTTACATACTCGCAGACGACCTGATCTCTCTTATCGGCCGTTTTATTGTGTGCCGCCACATTCTCTTCCGAAAGCGCTGCATCGTCTGCAGAAAGTGTGCCTGCGCAACCCATTAATAAAGCCACTAGGCCCGTCACGATTAAAAATTTGAATTTCATAGATCAACCCTCTCGTTAATTTTCACGCCTCTGCACCTCTTCACTTCTTCACTTCTTCACTTCTTCACTTCTGTACTAACGTGTTGCTAGGAGCGCATCTGTCGATAGTTTTTGAACCGATCTTGTACAAATAATGCGAGAACCCTATCATAACTTAAACAGCAGACATGAGAAGTCAACCTATGCCGCAGCTTAACCTCGCATTGTTCCAAAAATTGAAAAGGATCAAACGATCTCACTGGCTGCTAGTCGTCTTGCTCATCTTCACAACGCAATGCTTCGCCCAAAGCTCCATCGTAGAACATCGTCAAAACCCTGGTTTTGAGTCGATGAACCTGCCCTTCACTGAAGCTGTCAGAGTCGACAATTTGCTGTTCTTGTCCGGTCAACTGGGTAATGAAACAGGTTCATTTGAACTCGTCCCGGGCGGCGTCGTACCTGAAACACGGCAGATCCTAGAGAATATCAAAGCGGCATTGGCACGCAATGACGCAACCCTGTCGCAGGTCGTAAAATGCACCCTGTTTCTCAGGAACATTGACGACTGGCCGGCCGTTAACGAGGTCTACATCGAGTATTTTAAACCACCCTATCCAGCACGTAGTGCGCTGGCAGCTGGCGGTTTAGCACTGGGCGGCAGTATCGAAATGGAATGTATCGCGGCGCTGTAAACATCAGATCACATTTATTGCACAAGATTTGATGACTATTTTCGACGGCCGTAAGCGAACATATCAATCAGCGCTAAAAGCGAAAACAAAATCAACCCGAACAAAACCCGAAAGTCACCGGGATTAATCACTGGCTCTACCGGAAAAGCGATCGTTTTTGTAAGCGCCGCCATCTTGTAATCATGACGCTCGTTAAAGGCTGGATCGGTCGCGATGGCCAAAATGTCACGTCGACTGCGGTATCGAAACAACGCGCCCTGTTCCCAATGTTCTGCACCTTGCACACCTGAGATATCCATGGCATCTGCAACGGCACGCCCATAGAAAACCGGATGACTCGCGCGCTTGAATTGCGCGATATACATGTGTTCCATGTAATGATCTATCAATGCACTTGCATCAGCGTCAGGTCCCGTTGCAGGTAACTCAGGTGGGTTATCGTTCATGTCGAGAACATTCATCATAATGAAGTCATTACCGGTATCAGTCCGCATAAAGTGTTCGAAGTTTTTAAGCATTTCAGGCGAGCGGCCTAATGCCGTTGAACGCGCCAAGACATCTGCAATCTCCTCCTCTGTTAGTGGACCATCAAAGTTTGTATACCAGCTAAAAAATGCCACATAGACAAAACCACCGATGAACCAGAACACACTTCGCTTCATTAGCTCATACTCCTGCCGTACTTATACTAAAATGAACCTTCGGCCATGCTGCCGCTTTTCACCCAACAACCTTACAAAGGGTTTGCCTTGATAAACGCTATCACAATCGCCGAGAGCTCATCGCTCGCATCGTCTTGAAGAAAATGTCCGGCGCCTTCAATGATTGTGTGCTTTTGATTAGCGGCGCCTGGCACACTATCTTTGAAGCGCGCCTCGCCACCTTTGGTGACAGGGTCTGAATCACTGAATGCCGTCAAGAAGGGTTTTTCAAACTTCTCCAGTATCGCCCATGCTTCGCGGTTAGCGGGTATCGCTGGATTGTCAGGAATGATCGGCACAAGGCTTGGAAACTGTCTAGCGCCCTGCATGTATTCTTCAGAAGGAAACGGGGCACTATAGCCAACCCCTTCCTGTGGCGAACAGTTATTCAAAAACATTTCAATGAGCGCACCAGGGTTAAAGTCTTCATAAGCGTCACAGTGACGTACCCAGTACATAAATTGAGGCCGATCCTCCATTGGGCCGGCAACTTTCATGCCCATCTCCATTGGCGGCAGTGCCGGCGTTGATGCCATCAACTCATGCAGTTTAGGTGCCATTTCGTCAGGTATACCTTGACCGTCTGGCAAGCCTGTATTGGCCGTAACGACTCGTGCGAAGCGATTAACGTTTTCCGCGACGACCCGCAAACCAATCAAACCACCCCAGTCCTGACCCATAATAGTGATATTGTTCAAATCCAGTTTTTCAATCAAATTCTTTACCCAAAGCACATGGTTTGCATAGGTATAGTTTGCGCGATCGGTGGGTTTGTCTGACTTACCGAAGCCAATCAAATCTGGCGCGATAACCCGATAACCGGCAGCGGTTAAAAGCGGAATCATTTTCCGATACAGATAAGACCAAGCGGGCTGACCGTGCATGCAGAGAATAACTTCGCCGGCACCTTCATCAAGATAGTGCATGCGCAATGTACTGCCTTGACCGTCATCAATATCCGCGTAGTTAGGCGCGAAAGCATAGTCTAATAAATTCTCAAACCGCTCATCGGGTGTTCTTATATAATCCATTATTTTCTAACTCCTTAACGCTTCTCAATCTTGTTAACTAAATTGTTCTGATGACTAATTGGGGAAATAAATATATTCATCACCTTGTTCATATTCTTGCCCACCGTGCTTATCGATGAGCTGAGGTGAATTCGTCGTCGAAGACCAAAGTGGGGTTGCCTGTTCCGCATTATGCACATCCAAAATGCCTTCAAGCTCTGCAACCTTCTGCGGCATTGTCGACGCTAGGTTGTTTTGCTCTGTTGGATCGACCGCTAAATTGAACAACCAGCGTTTGTTAGGTAAATCGGCACGAATCAATTTCCAGCCAAGATGTTGGACGGTCTGCTGATGCCCCTGCCGCCAAAACAACGTGTCGTGGGGCAACCCCTTTTTTTCACCCGTAATGAAAGGCAGTAAATCAACGCCATCAAGTTTACGATCAGTCGGTACTTGCGCACCTGCGGCTGCCGCAACGGTATGGAACAGGTCTATATGGTGAATAGGTGACGTGAGGCTGGATGCTGCTTCGATCTTTGACGGCCACTTCGCTGCAAAGGGCACATGAGTACCGCCTTCAAAGTGATTCAGCTTCCAACCGCGGTAAGGTTTGTTCACATCCGGTAGTTGAATATAGGCCGCACCGCCGTTGTCGCTCGTAAAAAAGACTAAGGTGTTGTCTGTCAATCCAAGCGCTTCAAGCTTGTCAGTAATCTTGCCTACGCTGCGGTCAACCGACCGAATCATGCCGGAGTAGACCCGCAGGTAATGATCGTCTATATGTGCATAGGCATCGTAATCGTCGCGCGTCGCCTGCGTAGGATTGTGGATACCCCAATGTGCGAGGTAGAGGAAAAAGGGCTGATTTCGATTATTCTCAATAACCTTCAGCGCCTCGTCCGTGTAATAGTCAGTCAAATAGCCATTCGGCTTAAATCGTTCACCACCATTGAACTGCGCCGAGTACTCGGAAAAGGACCAAACCATTCGCTCAATGCCATCCTCTTCGCGTTTAGCATTGACAACATTTTCATCATCTTGCGGCAAGTACAGTGTGCCGGACATATACAAGCTGTCATCAAAACCCTGCTGCTCGGGTCTCATGCCGTTATTGGCGCCGAGATGCCACTTACCAATATGTGCCGTGTAGTAACCCACATCTTTGAGGACTTCAGCGATCGTAATCTCTTCAGTCGGCATGCCCAAGTCCGCCATATCTGGCAATTCATCTGCTGCCTGTAAGTCAATAAACGTCTTCAATGTTGGTTGTTCAACATCCTGCATCCAACTGAAAATCGTCGGCCCAATTCTTGGTATGGGCGTGAATTCGAAACCAAACCGGGTCGAATAACGACCCGTCAATATTGTTGCCCTGGACGGTGCACAAACGGCATTCGCTGCATAACCATTTTCAAAGGTGACGCCCTGTTGCGCGATAGCATCAATATTGGGCGTTTGCACCGAACCGTCCCCCGCTCCGCCGTTATAAAGCGACACGTCATTGAAGCCCATGTCATCAGTGAGTATCAAAATAATATTCGGTGGCCGCTCGCTCGGGCCTGACGTCGCAACTTTTGGTCCTTTAGCCCAACTGGTTGGCACGTTCTCAGCAACGGGGTTGAGTGTTCGACTCAGCTTGGGCGCGCCCCAAACAAGTAATTCGATTCGATTTTGCCATGCGGTAGCACCCGCTAGGGCAACGACGACTAATATGATCAGTAGCTTGTTCATTTTTTTTATCAACACACCGAAACAGTAATTAACCTTATCACGCTTATATAATGAGTGTCATTATTAAATCTGTGCGATACTTAATGCGAATTCAACTGCCCCACAAGGATTTAGGGTTTGCAAATCAAAACGCGCATTCGATCCAAAGCTGCTAGCTTTCTTGCATCTCCCGGTTTCTTAGATTTGCAACGCAACAGAGCTCGACTCAAGCGAAGGTTTAGCGGCGGTGAACCAACAGTGGATTACTTCCATCAAATTGATGATCCTTATAGTCACCTCTGCGTCCAGAAACTGGATCAACTTAAAGCAACTTATAATCTCCCCTTCAATGTTCATCTCGTCTCAAAGCCCAGCAATGATTATCAAGGCAGTAGTCAGCACTTTGATGCCTGGGCAATAAACGATGTGCAATCAATTGCCGAGGACTATGGAACCGTATTCGGCACAACACCCGATTCAAAACCGGCAGACTCCCTCAACAATGCCTACAATCTTCTCGCACCACATCTAACCAGCGAAGAATTCACAAGACAGGCACTCGATATAGGCACCGCCTATTGGAATGGGGATTCACTAACGGCATCGACCGGTAATCTAGGCTTACAGGCTGTAGCAAGAGGCAACACACGTCGACAAAAGCTAGGCCATTATGCAGGCGGTATGTTTTATTTCGAAGGGGAATGGTTTTGGGGCATTGATCGCATTCGCGTGTTGGAACAGCGACTGACGAGCGAAGGCTTTCACATAGAGAGCAACGTCAACAACGCGCCACCTTGCGTACCTGAACCAACACCCAAAACCTATAACCGCACAGACGCAAAAATGAATGGCGCGGGGATCACCCTTGAATACTTTCCATCCTTACGTAGTCCATATACTGCCGTCGGCCACCAACGTGTCGTCGACATGATCGAAAGAACGGGCGTAAAGGTTCAGCTTCGCCCAGTCATGCCGATGTTAATGCGCGGTATTCCCGCACCTTCAGCGAAACAACGCTACATTATTCAAGACTCCGGGCGTGAAGCAAGATTCAGAAACGTACCCTTCGGCAATATCGTCGACCCATTCGGCGAGCCTGTGAAGCGTGCTTTCGCACTTTTCCCCGCCGCAATGGCACTCGGCAAAGGCATGGCGTTTGTTGGCGAATATCTCTCTGCAGCCTGGGCAAGCGGACTCGATATCACTCACGATGCGGGTTTAAAAATAGTCACCGCCAAAGCTGGCATTGATTGGCATGAGTTACAACAGGCGCAGCAAGGTACTAACTGGCAAGCGCTACTTGATGACAACCTTGACGCAATGCTTGAAGCCGGCCTTTGGGGTGTGCCAAGCTTCAGAGTATCAGGTGGCAGCAAAGGTACTGAACCCTATTGTTGTTGGGGACAGGATAGAATCTGGCGAGTCGAAAATGAAATTGTGAATCGAATTCAAAATGGGAAACCAATCCATGAGTGATCGCACCCCCAACCAACGCCAGTCTCGCAGTGAAGCAACACAAGATGCCCTCATACATGCAGCGATCGGACTCATTGCTGAAAATGGTCTCGAAAACATCTCTATCAGAAGCATCATTGAAGCGTCGGGACAAAAAAATGAATCCGCGTTGCAATACCATTTTAAAAATCGAGATGGACTGATTAAGGCGATTCACAAACGACACAGCAGCAAAATTGATAAACAGCGCCAACACATGCTCTCTGCTTTCAACACAACAACAAAACCACAGCTGGACGACGTCGCGACACTGATGGTTGGACCTGCCTTTGAACTTGCTAAAGTTGACCCCGATTTTCGTCTTTATATAAAGGCTTTCGGACGAGAAGTTGTATTCTCTGAAATCCCTGCTGTGCAATTTTTAAATCAAAACGTCAAAACCAGCAGTAATGTTGCCCAATTCATCCGACAGTCATTGTCAGACCTATCAAAAGACGCACTGAAAACTCGCCTAGATAGTGCGGTGCGATTTTCTTCCATGTCGATGTCATTGCACGCGCGATCAAAGAATGCATTCCAAGGTAAGGGTGCCGAGTTGTTCTACTCGCGCCTGAAAGATTCATTGGTGGGCATTTTAGGTGTAAAGGAGTCGGCAGCCACAAAGGCTTTGGGAAACTGACGGCGACACTCGCTATGACCCTGCCATCTGCGATCTAAACGGCATATGAGCCTACTTCAATCGCTTATGCGCACAATGAGACACATTGAGAGCAACAAAAAATTGACCACCAAGTTCTGGCCGCGTATGCATTTATTGTTACTCGTAACACTGATTGCGATGGCCCTACTTAAAGAAGACCCCCTATTCTGGCGCAATGCTGGCGGCTGGCCGGTGCCACTCAGAGACTTTGTCAAATTAGCTTTTTACCCGTTTTTTTGTGTCGAGCTGTTAGCGCTTTTAATCTTTTCTACCTCGGTCATTTTGAATGCACGGTTGGCTCTACGCTACCACAGGCTTCACCTTCTATGCTTACCGGCGCTTTGGATTTTACTCGCGGCAGTTGTTCTGATTGTTACCGACAACAATATCGACAACGTTTCTGAGGGACGGGCGTTGCATTGGCACCCCTAGAATAATGAGGTTTGATGATTGGCAATGAGCAGATTTTAAAACGTATTTTCACCTAATGGCAAAAGCAATATTGGGGTCAAGGTCGTTACACAGACCCCCAAATTCCCGATTGATCAATTGGCGCTGGCACTTCCGCGCAACAACTTACCCGGCAACGCACCGGTCGCTTCGCCGTATTCAAAAGTGACTTCGCCTCTTTTAATCGTCGCGATGTAACCGTTCGCCTTCTGGATCAATCGTTTACCCTTGCTTGGCAGATCGTAAACCATTTCTGGCGGCTCTAAAGAGATCGCTTTGAAGTCAATAATATTCAGGTCTGCTAAGTATCCAGGGGCAATCACTCCGCGGTCATCAAGGCCGTAAACGCTTGCCGTATTTTTTGTCATTCTGTTAACAACAAGTTCAAGGGGCAGCGTTTTTTTGCGGTCCCGGGCGACGTAACTCATCATGTAGGTCGGGACGCTGGCATCGCACAATACGCCGCAGTGGGCACCACCATCCGACAATCCAAACACACTTTGATCGTTCGCGATCGCGTCGAAATAGGGGTCAAGGGTTCCCTTGTAACCACCAAAGAAGAAGATAATGGGCCGCTGCTCCGCCAGCGCATCCATCAATACATCAAGGTGATGTCGCCCGGTGCTATCGGCAATGGCTTGGATACTGTCGTTTGCTGTAGGCTCATAAGACAAGGAATCATCAAGCGGATACATTTCGTTATAGCTTGTCGTGAATCTCTTTGCATCCGGATTGCGATGGTGAACCGGTTGTTCCGTTTTAATCTTGTTGCGAAATTCAGAATCTTGTAAATGCTCTATCTGTTCATCAAGCGGTAGACCCCGTATTGCTTTGTAACTTGGGAATATCGCAAGCGGGTTTATCGTGCCCTCTAAACTCATTAAAATAGAAGCGGGTCGCGCGCCAACCTGCGGGCGAAGGTTAAGACCTTCTTTTTGTAAATTCTCTGCGAGCTTCCAAATCTTACGTTTAGCACCGGGCGTTGTGAGCGTTGTCACAGTACAACCTGTGTTGCGCATAATCTCTTCGATCCAGGCAAGCTCATCTTCATCTTCAAGATAGTCACTGATAATTTCGATGGTGCCGTGATCGAGTCCTTTGAAGGCACTGCCAATGGCAAGCATCTCTTTTGCGGCGGCGTGAGTCCCGGGAACGAGTTTTCCGTCTTTGTCCAGATGACCATAGAAACGTGAAGTCGAAAAACCAAGCGCACCGGCTTCGAGTGCCTCGCGGGTTAGCTTTGCCATCGCGTCAATGTCAGCGTCCGATGAATCGTCGTAACATCGGTCGCCCATCACGTAACGTCTGACGGCAACATGGGGAACCTGGGAGCCGACATCCATCACATAAGGTGTATCGATGGCGTCCAGGTACTCACCATAAGTCTCCCAACCCCAAGGGATACCCTCATTGAGCGCGGAACCCGGAATATCCTCGACACTTTCCATCAACTCTATCAACCGCGTCTCATCACCTGCTTGCACCGGCGCAAAACCAACGCCGCAATTTCCCATCACGGTAGTGGTGACACCATGCCAGCAGCTAGGCGTGAGTTGTTTGTCCCAGCAAACCTGTCCGTCGTAGTGGGTGTGGATATCGACAAAACCCGGCGTCACAAGTTCGCCGTTTGCATCAATGTTCTTTTTGGCGTCGCTGACTTTATCGCCTTCGCCACGGCTTACTTCAACGATCATCCCGTCCTTAATGCCAATAGCACCGTGAAAGGCAGGGGCGCCTGTACCGTCAATGATCTTCGCATTGGTGATTTTGAGATCCAACATGGTGGGGTACTCTATCAAAATGGGCGTAGAGAAAGACTACGCAAATATCGTGCTTTTGGGTAGCATCAAATGTGGTGCCAAAAAATGAGCGTATTTAGGAGCCTGTGGTATGGCAAAACAGGACACCCAGCATATATCCAACAGCCTACAGCCAGCGAAATGATTGCTCTAATTGCAAATTTATATTTTTCACATAGTCCCACCTAGCCTGCGCTTATCCGGGTAAATGACCTAACCGTGTTCACATCTGATTGATCCGCACGGCGGTGTTTAGCACATATGTTCACCCTGCGGACGGCCCGCATGGTTGTGCGGAACTGATCATAATGTCCGTGTCCCTCAACGGGTAATTAAACTTGGCACGTCGCTCTGCCCCCTAAAGTTTCAATCTTGCTCGCTTTGATCAGCGAAACTCGGCGCGTGGAGTGTGTTTCACTATATAAAAATAGTAGGTATCCTACTTTTACTTAAAGACTAACAATTTTACTCTGTCACTTTACACTGACCCGATGTCTTCTGGCAGCGACAGCGTCGAGAACGTCAGGCGCAATTCCATAAGGATAGTCATTTGCATTTTTGAAGAGCCGTTCTTTGAAAGCGTTTTGGGAAGTAAGTAAAAGGGGAAATAAATTATGAGTTTAGAAATTATTACAGCCGTCGCTGAATTACTTGGCGCAATCGCTGTCGTGTCATCGCTTGTATATTTGGGCCTGCAAACACGAAAAAGTGCCATGGAAGACAGAGCAAGAACAATCCATGATATATCTGCCTCATTTTCGGATTGGCAAATAACCATTGGCACAGATCCTGACGCCTCAAGGCTTTGGGCCGTTGGTATAGGAAATTTCGAAAATTTAAATGAGATCGAACGCGTGCAATTTATGATGATCTTCGGCGGCGTGAATAGAATTTTGGAAGACGCTTTTCTACAATATAAAGCAGGCAGAATGGATGAACATATTTGGAAGTCTTATATAAGCACAATGGTCTTCATCGGGGACGCGCCCGGCGTACGAGAATATTTTGAAACCCGCGGCCATCAACATACTAAGGATTTCATTGATATGGCTAGTGACCTTAAGCTTGAAGCACCTTAAAGCCCTTTAAAGGCGTAGCCTTAATGTCCAGCGATTTACCTAAAAAAAGTTAGCGCCACGAGATACGCAGTCAGCACCACGTGCTAGATCCAACTGACACTAACAGTCAAACCTAGCCGCACACGAGTGCCCCGCTCTCTTACATCATCCGATGCTGACACGTCCTCCTCGATTCTGTCCAGCTGATCAACCAATATAGTTAACTGACCCTAAGATTAGATTCAGCTGTTGGTTCTGACCCTAAGATTCTAAATTTACGATCGTCTTAGTGCGCTTTTTCCATTTTAACGGTGGTAAGAACGGCTAGACCAATGACAAATAGCGCCGCGATTGAGGCCATGCCAATACGTTGTGAGTTAAATGTATTGGTAAAGAATTCAACTAGCATCGGTCCTATCCAGACAGTCACGGTGCCGGCGATGGCGTACAGTCCAAAGAACTCACCACTGCGCCCCGGCGGGGCCAGATGGACTAGCATTGAGCGGCTAGAGGAAATGCTGGCGGTGGCTGTGACCGCGACGATGCTAATTGTACCGAGATAAACAAGGTCAGAGAGCGACTTAAAGATGATGCCATCCCAAATGATAACGTTATCGACAAGGCCGAAAAATAGCGTTTCTCGCGTGATTGACAGTTGCCAGATCAAGCTGGCAACCATGACGACAATTTCGATAATCAGTGCAACTTTTGGACCCAGCTTAGTGTCAAGCCAACCGCCAAATATGCCGCCGCCAAATGCCCAAATTGAGCCAAACACAGCGTAAACGGTCATCTCAAGAATTCCCCAGCCGAGAAATAGTGAGACATAAACAGCGCCGAGTGCCAAAAATGCGGCCATGGCATCCGCATAAAGCATACGAGCGATAAGGTATTTCATCATTTGGCGGTAGTGGGCCGCTTCACGGATGGTTGCGGCCACACCTTTGGCGCCGTCTTTAAATGCATTGAACCAGCTGGCGCCTTTTGTACCGCCGTCTTGCGCATATAAAAAGAATGGGATCGAGAATACCGCAAGGCAGACCGCACAAATCGGACCTGCGAGCCTTTGTATCTCAAACTTACTCGCATCCAAGCCAAACAGTGGTTCGGCAAATGGCCATTGGTTCATTGCTGGTAAGGTAAACATCAAAACCAGTCCCAGCATAAGCAAGGCCGCCGATAAATTACCTAGGGCCAGACCTAAGCCAGAAATAGCGGGCAGTGATTTTTGTGCCCCTGAAACTGCCAGCATCGAATTGTGAGTGACCTCGGAATAGGTGTAGCAAACATAGGCAACCATTAATACGATCGTAAGGGTCGTTGTGCTCATGCCGCTTTCACCCGGAATAGCGTACCAAAGCAGCCATGACATCACTGTGATAATGCCTAGAAAAATAGCTAACAGCGGCTTGCGTAAACCGCCTCTATCTAAGGCTGCACCCAAAAAAGGTGCGGTAAAAGCCGCAACAAGACCGGCGCCTTTAGTCACCGCAGCAATGGCGGACTGTCCCTTGGCATTGAGTGTTTGTTGTGCTTCTTCGGGCGATAACCCCTCGAGAATGCCGCTGGCTCTAACGTCTGCGCCGATTATCTCTCGGGCAAAGTAGGGTGCAAAAATATAAATTACAACAAGTATATAGTAGGGGTTGCGAGCCCATTCGAACAAAGCCCAGGCAAAGCCCGTTTTGCCCATCGCCCCCCCCGTGCCATAGTGCGACGAATGATCAGCGCTCTCAGTCAGCACATCGGCTGTAACAGTATTGTTCATACTAAGTTCCTAATGTATTTTTTTAGCGGCAGTTTCAGGCAGACGCACCTTTAACCTGGGCTCGAAGACTCAATTATCTTTCTTATATTCCGTCTCTACTAAGTCAGCCTGAACAGATTGGCTGATTAAGACACCCGTTAATAGCAGTAAGACGATGTGCTTTATCGTTATCCTCGCCTCGGGCGAAATCACAACGAGAACAACCACTATGAACAACCCTGATGTTCGCAGCAAGTCTTCACGGGGTAAATGCAGGGGATTAGCGTTAGCGACCCAATCGCTAGGCAGGTTTGTTAGGTATGCGCATTATATTGCACCATCCGCTTTCGCTTGTAATATCGCTTCGTGATCCGCTATCAAGCGCTTGATACCGGCTGGACCGGCAGCGCCGCGACCTACAAGGCTGTAATGCGCTAAAACCCCCAAAGTTATGATGGATTTTTTACGCCCTGATGGACATAGTCCCGGCCGCGCCTCAGCCGATTGTAAAAATGTTCAAAGTTATCGTATTCCTCATATCACACGGTCTCGCAATGGCGGGCGGAGTCGCGCTGGGCATCTATCTGCTGCCCATCCTGATCGCCCCCGATGCGCCCAGTGATAACGAGGTCGCAAACGTTTCGGACAAGGCGATTTTCACCGCCCAGTTTAAAAAGGACCTGCCCGGTAGCGACTTCCTGCACTGGGGTAAGGGTGAGCTGTCGATTTCAGCGCGCCGCGTCAGTTTTATCGGCGAGCTTGCGCCCGGGCCGGATTATCGGCTGTACCTGACCCCACAACTGGTCGTGGATGAGCAGGAATTTCTGGCGGTAAAAGACCAGTCGGCTTATGTTGGCGACATCAAGACTTTTAATAATTTCATTTTGAATGTGCCAGAGAATATCAACCCGGCAGGTTTTACTGCGATGGTGGTGTGGTGTGAAACCTTCGGCGAATTCATTACCGCGGCAACCTATCAATAAGCGATAAGAAATCTCATCATCAGAACCTTACTCGCTTCCATGGATACGGCTACAGCGCATCGGCACGGCAGTCAGCCAATGAGTACTGAAGTCCTATCAAGGGTACGGCATCGTGTAAAGACGGGTTTAGTATTGGTACAACGCCGTTTCGAGAACAAGCTAGATACCTGCCCTTTGAATGAACTTACTCTGAACCTTTACCCTGCACCTTTACCCGGTCTCTTTACTCTGACCCATAACTTCCGATCGAGTATCTAGCGCTTTAGTTTCTCCAGCTCTCTGACTCTTTCATTGAATTTCGGTAGGCAGGTAGGCAATACCAGAACAATGCCGCGGCGATGGGATAGAAAATTACGTTGGCCGTCGCAATGGAATAGTGTAACAACGCGTCATCCTGATAGAGGAAATCTGTAAACGCCGCTAAGATGCTGCCGCCTAATGCCATGCCGATCATGCTGGTCGCAAAGATATAAACCGCGGTGATCTGGCCACGCATCTGGTTAGGGGTGATTTCTACGATCGACACCGCCATGATTCCAAGATACGAGCCCGACAGCATCACCGCTGGCCACAATAGTATCAACGTCATGTCAGCCGTACCGGCCAGTGGCGCGACGGTTGAGAAAGGAATTGCGATTATTGAGGCTGCCAGCATGGTGCGGACGTTGGCATCCTGATAGCCGCGTTTTTTCAACTGATTTGCGCACCACGCCGCCAACATAACGCCAACACTGCCTGAAACCAGGATGATCATGCCGAATGAAACCCCCGCTTCGCTTTTCGATAACCCGTAGTTACGCGTGAACAATTCCGGATACCATGCACCACTACCATACTGCGCCATGGCCATCATGGAAGAGCCAAATAACAAACACAGATAGGTACGTCTTCTTTCCCACATGTAACCAGCAACTTCTTTTAGAGGCATCTGCGATTCAGGCTTACCGTCACGAATCACCAGACCTTTTCTCGTTGGCTCTTTTACCGTCAGGAAGAAGAAACTAAGCAAGATGCCCGGTGCACCGACACTAACGATCGTTGCCTGCCAGGGTTTGACGACGCCAATCAAAGCAAATTCGATAGTCCCCAGACTATCGTAAAAATCGTACAGGACACCACCGACAACCAAGGCTAACCCCGCACCGACTTTCACCCCCAGCTTGTAAAAAGACATGGCGTAGCCAACGTGGGCGGGCCGAAAACTGTCTAAGATCAGAGAGTAGGCTGGTGGCGACAAGCCAGCTTCGCCAGCACCAACGCCCATCCTTGCAACAAAAAGTTGGCTGAAATTTTGAGTCAGGCCGCAGGTGACCGTCATAATACTCCAGAAAAAAACAGACCCTGAAACAATCAAACGTCTGGAATACCTGTCTGCCAGTCGCCCCAGGGGTAAACCAGCAATCGCGTAAAGGACGGCAAATGCAGCACCTGCCAGAAGGCTGTATTCGAAATCGGAAATGCCAAAATCTGCTCTTATGGGGCCAACTAACAAAGAGAGTATCTGGCGATCAATGAAGGATAGGATATAGGCAGTGAACAACAGCCCAAGGCAATAACTGGCTGAACCAATGCTAGGGTATATATCTTGATCGTTATTCGACGTGACGGTTGTGGATGTCATCTACCGGCCATATTCAGTTGTGGAGAGTCATTGTTACGATTTTAGCAACCGGCTACAACAACAGGTTTTGTAAATTGTTGGCCGCATCGATTAAGTCTTGCCTGCCCACGCGTTTAAGTGACGCACACCGTGGCGGGTGCACCGGGCTGTGGCCGGCAACGGTAAAAGATCCAGCATCACTCGCACCGAAAATCCGGCCTTGTTGTCCGATGACACTACTGCGCTTTGACGCCTCTGCCTGGATTAACCCCGTTGACAATTTCACCGCCATCAACAACAAGTGTGCCATTGACCATGACAAATTCGATGCCCATAGAGCGCTGCGCAGGTTTCGTGTAGGTTGCTCTATCGATGATCTTGGCCGCGTCGAAGATAGTGATATCCGCATCCGCACCAACCTGAAGCCTGCCCTTTTTTTTCATCGCTGGTGCAAAAGCTTCTAGCCTGCGCGCAGGCATGAGTGTCATCTTGGTCAGCGCCTGCATTAAGGTAAGCTTGCCCTCGTCTCTTACATATTGACCGAGTATCCGCGCAAACGTTCCAGCACTCCTGGGGTGCGATAGCCCGTCAACAAACGGGATACCGTCGCTTGCAATAATGAGATCCGGTTGTTCTATCAGCCACGCATTCATTTCTTCCGAGCGACCGTGCCTAATCACCCAGCCACCCTGCTTTCGATATTTATCAAAGCTCGCCTTCGTCAATCGCTCACCGGTCGCAACCCACTGCAGGCTCTCGAAGTTGCCTTCCCAATTATCAAACAGCGCACTTTCCAATCGAGTTGAACCGGCAGTATAGGGGTAGTTCTCGGTGGTCACATCGAGACCGTTTTTCTGCATTTGTCTGATCATATCCAGAGCAATATCTGCGTTCTCTCCCATACTCGAGTTGATATGGACAACATGCAATGACGCGCTAGTTGCGGCAGCATTTGCCAATACTTCCTGCAATGGCGCAATGGGGTCACCGTTGAGTTGTTTGAGATTACGCAGATGCACAAAGATTGGCAGATCGCGTTTAGCGGCCAGCTTAAAGACACTATAGATTTCCTTGTGATCAGCACTGGGGGTATAGCTGATACCAAGACCTAAACCCAGCCCGCCGTCTTGTATACCGAGCTCAAGAAAATCCAGAATTATTTGACGATCTTTATCGTCCGGCACAGGGTGCGCGGCGAATTCAAATGCCTTATCTGCCGGGACCTCGCCTCGATTGGCATCAGACAGTTTTTCTGCAAATACATTGCCACGCGCAAAAAGATGGCTGACACTGGCGCCAAAATTGATCGGCGCTTTGCCTTCTCGGGATGCGTACCACTCAGCGACCGGATAGACACCGATCTCCAACTCAAGCGCCGTTGTCACACCATCGGCTGCTTGGAATTGGTTGCTGATTTCGTCCTGACCATGCGCGTGTAAGTCTATAAAGCCTGGGGCGACAACAAAGCCTTTGGCATCGATGATGCGATCCCCCGCAAGGGTTTGCTCGGAGATCGCCGTAATGCGTCCATTATCGATTGCGATGTTTCTAATGGCGTCCAGTCCGGTTTCGGGATCCATGACCCGTCCATTGGCAATGACAACATCCGTCGCGAATGCATTAAATGTACAAAGGAATGCTAGAGACAAAAGTGTGAGGCGCATCTATAGATCCATCATTGAAACTTCCTCGAAGCCTAAGCCAGATCGTCTCTTTAAAGCAAAGTTAATATTGGGCGATTTTGGGTGTCGTGAATTTTTACGGTGTCTCAGCTGGCGAAGCCCATTAGCTCAATTATGCGGCTATACTGAGCATTACTTTACTTAACGTTAAAGGATGAGTCTTATGGAATCAGGTCGGTTAGAAGGAAAAGTTGCGGTCATTACGGGCGGCGCGAGTGGTATTGGTTTGGCTTGCGCTAAACGCTATGCACAAGAGGGTGCGATCATCGTCATTAGTGATCTTGATGTTAACCGACTGGAAGCCGCAGCAGCAGAGATACGCAAAGGCACTAACGGCAAAGTGATGTTTGTCGAAGCAGATGTTTGTCATGAAGAACAAATCGAAGTGCTGATGAATACCGCTGTCAAAGAGTTCGGGCGCATTGATACCGTGCTGGCAGCAGCAGGTGTTTCAAGTGCCAGCTACGTGAGTGGTGCAACCAGTGAAGGTCCCGTTGGAAGCGATGATGGTCAGTTAATCAATAAGTCACTGGATGAGTGGAATAAAGTTTTACAGATCAATCTAACGGGCGTCATGCTAACCGACCGCTTGGCGGCCAGAATCATGATTGACCAGGGCACTGGCGGCACGATTGTTAACATCGCATCATCAGCAGCCAGAGTCGCCTTGCCGGGCGCCGTTGACTACTGCGTATCGAAGGCAGGTGTCGCGATGTTGACCCATGCTTTCTCGGTTGAAATGATCGAACATAATATTCGCGTCAATGCGATCGGTCCGGGTTTTATCGAAACGCCGATGACGCAGGGTATGCAAGATGATGCCGATGGCACCGAAATGATGCTTGGCATGACACCCATGGGTAGATTGGGTAAACCACTTGAGATGGCAAATACTGCCTTGTACCTAGCATGTGATGAATCAAGTTATACAACCGGCGCAACGCTATATCCCAATGGCGGTATGCATGTCAGTTAAAAGCTAATTGTATTTTTATGGTTTTCGTAGTCTCGACTGTGAATCTTGAGCTTAAAAAATCAGGCAGTGAGCGCTATTTGTGAGAGCTATTTAAGAGAGCTATTTGAGAGAGCTATTTGAGAGAGCTATTTGAAATACTGCTGGAGACTATTTGTGGCGATAATCCTGTTATCGCCACAAACAGTAACAACCCAGTGAAGTTCCGAATCTGGCAGTTAACCCTTTGGGGGGCTATTCGAGAACTTCATCTTTTCTAGGTGTTCTAACTTCCTAAAGGTCAAAATCCATCGAGTAGCCAACAACAAACTTAAGATCATCGTTGTCGAGGTTGTCAGGACCAACATCATCAAGGTCTGTATCTGAAATCATAAAGGAGAAGCCGCCTTTTGACAGAGAGACATTGTAGTCAGTGTAGCTACCGGGAACGCCATTAAAAGCCTCGCTGAAGTCGCCATCGTGGTAACCAACATGAACACCAAGTTCCAGACCGTCACGCACTTCCCAACCGTAGTCAGCATAGACGTAAACTGTTTCACCGGCACCAAAGTCCTGACCCGGGGCTTCGTCAGCTTCAGTATTGGCCAATACGTTTAGACCGAGTGTGAAGCCACCTATTCCGATGGATGCGTACACTTCGCCAAAGTCGAATTCCGCTTCCTTGTCATAGTTGTAGTACAGGTAGCCCACGTCATAACTGATACTGCCCGCTTCGCCCGCGAACCCTAGGTACAAATCATGCTCGTAAGAGTAAACATCATCTGCCGCATAGCTCACATTTGAAGCCCATGTACCAACATAAAATCCGCTGTCTGTGGCGTAATCGATACCACCTGAAACAGCCGCTTCGTTGACTGTCTGAGTTAGACCCCTCCAGACGTAGTTACTTTGCGCAGCAGCATTGGCAGTCAATTCCCCAGCTTGAATGGTCCCAGCACTTAACAAGAGTCCGGCAGTCGCCAACGAAAGGCTTCTTTTATCAAATTTCATTTATTTCCCCTGATATCTAGATTAGTTAAACGTGAGTAAATACACTCATCGACGAACTAATCGCAATAAGCGTGCCAGCTAATAAACGCCTTAAAATGGCCAGTTTTTGCATCCCAGCGCATCTGTACGCTCTACCAAGGTGCAATGCGTTTCTTTTCGCACCCTTAAAGGGCGTTTATGAATCGACAGTTGTACAACAAGAAGTGTACTGACTCCGTTGTCAGCGCTATATTGAACTAAACCCGTGCGCGCTGGTGTGGTCAGTGACCCTGGCGACTATTGATGGTCAAGCTCTCGCTCGCACACATTTGGGGTTAGCCCGAGCACACCAATTTTACCTCGCATTGGGGACAAACCATGTAGAACGCCAAGACACCTATTGGCAACTGTCGAGTCAGGTAATAAGTACTGGCGTTATGTAAACACTGGTTCGGTATTAGACACAACATTTGGCACACGCAAGTTATCAAATACAGGTCATGTGTCTAACCCTTAAATAGCTTACGTTGACTCCATCGCTTGCCGCCTCTGTCAGCAGCCACGGCATTGTGCAAATATCATCTTTAATGCCCGACCACGCGCTAATCTATGGATATTTCATCAAGACATTTGTAGGCAGTCCGAAGGAAGAGGGTCACTTCAGCGACACTTATGGCTTTGGGTATTCTCGGCGTATCAACAATTAGATGATGTCGTCCTTAGAAAGCTCTGTCATTCAGCATAGATTCTTGGCCTACTCTCTAGTCATCGAAGCTTTAGATCTCGAGGTTGCTGACAAAAAAGTCTAAGAACCAACTCATCTCCTAAAGCGAATGGTTCGAATGATTACACGAATGGTTAGGCCACCGAGCAAAAGCTGCCCCAACTATTTATTATCCTGGCGTCAGGTAACCGACTGGAGGCAGTGCTCGGTGGGTGCGGCCTTAAAGCGCCGAAGGTTGAGCCTAAAAAAAAACCAAAGGATGGCACTGGGAATTTCTATCAACACTTGCCTTAGGGAACTTGCACAGGCGGAGCAAACTTCGTCATATAGACCTCAGGTTGTCCAACGACCGTAAAACCAAATTTTGCGCCCAAAGCTTGTTTGGCTGAGCTTGTCAGCATGAATCCTCGCGCGCCCTGAAATTCATTTAATGGCCAAGATTCAGCCAACCGCTTGAAGCGAAATTCTTACCCTACTCGAGTTGCTCAACTATCGAAGTGGATCGAGTAGGCTAAGAGGATAGTTGAGCCGCAGCCTAACCCTGATGCCACGGGTTCGTGCTGCTGCGTAAATTGAAAACTAAGACACCCTGCCTCCGCATCAACGACTGACTAGCAATGTATTCAGATGTGAAAGGCAACAATAGGTCAAAGACCTTTAATGTGGTTCTACTCTTGTTTCTATCAGAAGGATACATCCCACTGGAAGCGAATACGGCTCTCGCTGTTATCAATACCTGTTAGTCCATCGTCTAACGTTAGATAGGAGTAATCCAGCGTGAGTTTGTTGTTGTGACCTGCAAAAAACCAATTGGCCGCCAACGTGTATTCTTCACGCTCGTTGTCAAACAATCGATCGGATTTATTCGGCTCTTCAACAAAAGCGTAACGTACGGCGAGCTCTAGCTGAGGCGGCACTGCCGCGAACATATTATGAAAGAAATAGCCCGATTGCAGATAGGCACCCGTCAGGTCACTCTTGCTACCCGCGACCTCATCAGTAATGAATTTACGATGAAATTCCTGTTGTATGGATAAACCGCGATATTTAAAAGCGAACTCTTGAACACCCTGTTCAACCTTAAACTGATCGCCGTCAGCCACGATGGGTGAATCGAATCCGTCGAGATTACCGCAACCAGAAGATGACCAACGTGTACAGGGTCCGTTAGTTGTCATGCCACCAAATGCCAGACTGCCCGTTGGCTTGTCTGTATATTCGACATCCGTCTGACGCAAACCAAGATCACGACCCATAAAGTTCCACTGCAATCGACCGACATACATCATGTCCTCATTAACATTTCTGACACCCCGGCCCTCACCATTAAATACGCCCAGATAGTAACGCAGGTCTGCAGGGGATTCCTTGAACGCGTGACCGCGTACCTGAACACCGACTTGACGATCTACTGTAAATACCCTGTTAACAATGGAGCGTTCAACGAACTGCTGTCGACCCGAGGAGTCAACACGTTCCCGGTTCATATCGACCTTCCATTGACCAACACGGAAGCCGCCCCAGTCCCACTTGGCGATATCGATGCGCCAGTCAATGACACGGGCACTGGACGAGACTGCACTCGAATCTGGATCCCGGCTTGGCTGCAGGTCAACTTCGAAATAGTACTTCAGCCAAGGCTGAAAACCATGACCACCTATTTTCATCCGTAATCGACGTGCTTCAAAATTTGATGTGCCGTCCGCGTCAAAACTGCTCGATTGACGTGGGTCGCCGAAGAAAGGGTTGGTAAACCGCAATTGAGCACGCCACTGAAGATTGGTCTGCCAGTTGCCGTCACGGGTTTCCATTCGGAAGCCTTTACTGCCGTGGCTGGCTTTCACAGGAAAATCAGACTCGATCTTGGCAGATATTGAATCGGTGACTACCGAGCGAATATACGCATCGTTGTCTGATGCCATTTCGTATTCACCATCAGCATCGTAGATCTTCGCCGTTGATTTTGTCGGAGCGACGACGTCCTGCTTTACCACAACCTTTTCGGGTTCCGCCGAGGCTATAAGGTCGTCCGAGGACAGGCTCTCTTTCTCCAGCAGACTTTTATATTGTTCCTGGGTAATGGCGCCATTTCCCAGCAGGATGTCGAGCAATGCTTTGTCAGCTGCCTGTGCACTGTGGAATGCACCCAACATCATGACAATAACGAAAAGTGCTTTTCTGCTAAATCGCAAGTTATAGAGCTTCATTACTCTGTCTCCAAATGTTTCAAGAAAATTTTGTAGAGAAGCTAATCGAAAATACAGTGCTCAACCATCGAGACGTACTTTCACGGACAATTTTTTTATCCAGTTACGGCTTCTGCTCACAATCGTCGGGCATCGTATAGTCGAAGTATTAAGACTTTATAAAGAATAGTTAAATTGTGAAGACTAAAGGGATTCATCGGACTTTGACGGAGTCGGTTAATCTACCCCATACTGCTCAATGTTGATTTCCAATCGGACTCAAGTCCCGATATTGCGGCAAAACGGCGAGCGATATTTTCTCGTTAAGCGCTAACTCAGAAGTACAAAACCCTCTGAGCTAGCATTTCCTTTATTCACTTCCCTAAGTGGCCGAACTCATCTCAGTTTCTGCCGTTTCCTGAAGAGCCAAATACTGATCGACTGCGGCTCGAAGAGCTTCCAATCTTGTGTCATAGCTGGTGATAACGTGGAAATTGTCCTCCTCATTTAATCCAATCAAAATTTGTCTTACAGAATCACTCATGCCCGTTTCGTAGACAGTTTTTCCCACAGCAGTAGCATCAGTAATGATCGTTTCTACCGCGCGACTTGCTGAAACATCGATAAAAGGCACTTTTGAGAAATCAAGAATGATCGCAGAAGATTTGTTTTTGGTTCTCTCCCGTACTTGATGTCCAAGGTCTGCCGCTGCGCCAAAACTGAGTGGTCCACCAAAGTCAAAAACGGTCACCTGACCTTTTGCTTTAGTCAACAACTCAAGCTCTTCCGGTGTTGAAGAAGAGGCTGTGTCGCTGGTGCCACCAAACTGCTTCAGCTGCTCGTCTGCAAGTTGCTTAACGAACGCAAGAGCTGCCAATACAACACCTGCCGCTACCGCAGTGATCAGGTCTACGAACACCGTTAAAATTAAAACCAGCGCCATCAATATGAGATCCAATCGAGGGCCTTTGTGGGCGCGTTTTAGATAACCTATATCGATAATGTCATATCCCACTTTGATCAAGATACCGGCGAGCACCGCATGAGGAATCTGAGATGCTAACGGTGACAGACTGACTACAACCAGTAAAAGTACGAAGGCGTGCAACATACCCGATAGTTTGGTCTGACCACCGGTGCGAATATTGACAACAGTTCGCATCGTCGCACCAGCACCGGGGATAGCACCAAACAAACCGGCAACGGTGTTGCCAATACCTTGGCCAATAAGTTCTTTGTCAGAATCATGACGCGTTCGCGTCATGTTATCTGCAACCAATGACGTCAAAAGACTGTCAATTGCACCGAGCACCGCTAGCAGAATCGCTGCTTCCAGGACAATAGCAAAGGTGTCAGCGGTAAACTCAGGGATAACAATGGAAGGAAAGCCTGTTGGAATATCGCCTAATATTGGTGCCCCTGCGAGAAATAGACTGCTTACGGTACCAATGACTAACGCCGCGAGAGGTGGCGGAATTATTTTCCCTAAGCTTTTTGGCCACGTGAATATGACCACCAATGTGAGCACGCCTATGATCAGCGCGTTGACGTTAGGATCCATGACAGCCTCAGGAATGGCAGTCAACGCGGGTATTGTACCGCCGCCATCAGGTTCGTGCCCAAAAAGACGGGATAGTTGCAATGCAATGATGATGCAGCCTATACCGCTCATAAATCCAGACACCACAGGGTAAGGCACCAGACGGATATACTGACCCATCTTAAAAATGCCGAGCAGAACCTGCAGGACTCCAGCGAGAACTACAGCGGCGAATACCAGCGCCGGATTACCGCTTAACGTTGCAAAGATACCCGCAAAGACCACGACCATCGGACCCGTCGGGCCGGATACGTTAGAACCTGTGCCACCGAACAGGGAAGCAAAAAAACCAACAAAAATTGCCCCCCAGATTCCGGCGATAGGCCCGGCACCTGAGGCTTCGCCGAATGCTAATGCCAGCGGCAGTGCGACAATACCTGCTGTTAGCCCACCAAAAACATCACCACGAAAATTGGAAAAGTCGAAAAATTTCAAGCACTGTACTCCTTAATGTCTTGATCTGATCAATCAGCGCATCTTGACGCTGTCATTTTGGCGACTTCTTTCGCATAGCGTGTTTCAACTGGAACAAACTTATTTTGCGCATCGTCGAAGGCTTCGACATCACCGGTTTTTATGTCATACACCCAGCCGTGGAGCACAAGGTTTCCTTTAGCTAGTCTTGCGGCAACGCTAGGATGTGTTTTTAGATGCTGCAACTGCAAAATAACGTTTTGCTCTAACAACAATTTCATACGCGTTTCATCATCTGCGTCATCAGCCGCAATCTCGGCAACCACATCGACTGCTGCTTTGGAATAGCCCAACCACTCTTTTACGTGAGGAAGGCCGCCTAGATCTTCAGGATTCATAGCCCCCTTCATTGCACCGCACTCTGTGTGCCCACAAATAACGATGTGTGGTACGTCAAGGGCGGCAACAGCGAATTCAATCGAGGCGGTCATACCACCTGTGTGAGTCGTGTGTGGTGGTACGATGTTTCCTGCATTTCGACAAATGAACAATTCGCCTGGATCGGTTTGCGTGATCATGGCAGTTTCGATTCGGGAGTCTGAACAAGTGATGAATAGCGCTTCCGGCGACTGTCCTTTACTGAGCTTTTCGAACAGTTCTTTTTTATCGGGATAAACTTCGTTTTGGAAACGGATTACACCTGTGGCGAATTTGGGCATATTACTTACCTCTTGGTTTAGCTAAATAGATGTTATTTTGTGTTTTACTGCTGTCTTTTTGGTGACCAAAGCCTTCGGGCTTTAGTGATAGTCTGCTTGCTGACTGCGCCAATCCTTCCCTCAACAAAGTCGAGACCTTCGATAATCCATGTCGCCATTTCCGGCTGAGTTAAATGGTAGCAATGGCGCCTGCCGTCCCTTCTTTCTTCAACGATTCGATGTGCCCGCATTAAACTCAAATGCTGAGAGACCCGCGGCCCAGGCAAATCCAGCGCTTCAACCAGCGTGTTGACATCTTTTTCACCTGATCGCAGCTCTTCAATAATGCGAATTCGATCGGGGTTGGCCACTATTTTGAATAGCTCTGCTAACTCTTTGGCGACGACTTTTCTGTCAGGCATAATTTTTCCCTGATTTGTCATGACATTCAGCGACACGACTGCTTTTTTTATTGTTATTGAAATTCAATACAATTGCATTTAGTTATATATTCAAATATATGCAGATGTGCATTCAATCACGGAGTTCACAAAATTTCAAGGTGCAGCACAAAGAGCCAAAGCCAGACGACATGAAGCCTGTCACATCGCCGAAGTGATGGCCCACAGCACTAGGGGGCGAACTGCACCACTACCTTACGTTGACGACTGCGCCAAATCAGATGTTGGTTGAGCCAGTATGGACACACGGCAACACCCAGACGGCAAATGACTGATCCCGACTATTCTATCCATTATCAGATTGTCTCGCGGTGTGTGCGCCGAAGCTGGTTGTGTGGTGTTGATCGTCTCGTCCGAAAAAACTATGCGCATCGTAAAGATTGGCTAAAACAGCGCATGTTGCATCTGGCTCAGTACTTCGCAGTCGCCATCGATGCCTTTGCCATCATGAGCAATCACTTTTATTTGATCGTGTATTTTGATCCACAGGCAAGTTTTAGATGGACTCATAAGGAAGTTGCAGAACGCCGATTGCGGGCGCCCCACCCAGCGTAGACATCGCCTCTAAATCAGATCAGGTAGCAATTTTTTGACTTAAACCGTGAACGCTTGCTGTTTAGAGAAAACTACAAGACCCCATCACATAAACCTCGATCAAGCCAACGATACTACCAGGTCGATAAAACTGAAGTGTACGTCGATTTATCGTTAATCGTAGAGCAAGACAGCGCAGGAAGTGAAATCTGGCAGGAGTCGGTGGCCTCTGTATGTGTTCATCCGCCGCTTGTATCAATGCCGGGCAGTCACCTTGTCAGCACCAAGAAGACCGCCACAGCCGAAGCTTGTCAGTAGATGTCGGGAAAATCCTTCTTCATTTGTCTCGTCAACTTTTGCGCCTCTAATTTATCCTCGAAACTCACTATCGGCTCAAGAGACTATTTAACTCAGCTCTTCTCTAAGGGAGAGCCGATAAAGTCCATTTTTCCGATGGTCACACCATTATGTCGCAGAATGTCGTAAGCGGTTGTCGCGTGAAAGTAAAAATTAGGCAGCGCATAAGACATTAAAAATCCCTGAGCAGTGAAATCACGGCGCGATGCTTTGAACTCGAATCGAACATCGCGATCCAAGAAACCTTCGATCTCAGACGCATCGATTGCCCGAAGAGCCTCCTGCGCATTTGCAACTTTGTCCCGCAAGCCGGAAAAACTGTCCGGAGGCGTTGCCAGACTAGGCGTCGCCAAGCCTGTGCGGACCGCCTCGATAGCGCCGATCGAATGCTCCGCCGTTGATTTTACCTGGTAGGTGAAAGGCAGCATGTCCGGTGCGAGACGCGCTTGGATGATGCTTTCATGCGACAAGCCTTTGTCATCGCAGAAGCTCTCGGCTTTATTCAAGAGCGCGCCAACAGAATCAAGTATTTGCAGGAACGACGGGATGGTGGCAGCGTAGAGTGAGAATGACATTCAGTGAATACTCCGAAAATAGAACACTTGTGATGAGGCTAACTTTTAACGTCGCGAGGGGCGACCGCCAGCACCGAAATTTTTACTTCCCTCGATTTGTTGATGCGCAGTATGTTTGAGACAACAAATGATATCTAGTTCTATAGTGGAAATAGTGCGGGAATAGTGCGACACACACATAATGCCTCTCACACCATCGACGTGATAGCGTACACCACAACGGGGCGAAGTCCTCCACGATCTTGCGTTGACGACTGTGCCAAATCAGAAATACATTTAATACACGGCGTCTCGCATTGGGTTGCCGTCAGCCCAATGCGAATGAGCTACAATTTTACTTCACGAACAACTGCAAAACCCCCGTGCCTTCTAAAACACTGTCTACTCGATTACGATCCACATCACCCAGAGCCACATAAGCCTCACGTAACCACTGAAGGCACTTGGCCTGATAAACAAAAGGATTTTGCTGCCAGGGTCTGCCGTCCAATTCCATTTCAAGTTTTTCGGATTTTTCCATGACCGCTTTCGCATTACCGATGAGATAAGGTGCGTAGATTCGTCCCACTTCAGTCAGAATATTTTTCAATGTTTCAGGCGGATTATTGATATCCAACCAGTCATCGTCTGAAACCAGATAACCAGACAACTCTTCCACCACTTCAACCCAGGCGTAAACTCGCGGGCACTCTGAGAGAATAAACGCTTGGGGGGTGGGATCAAACAAAGCCAGACAAGTTAGCTGACCATAGACAGCGAAGTCCGACGAACCAGGGCGCTCTCCCATCAAGAACGGATGCTCAGTCAAATGTTTGTCGAGAAGATGAATAAAGCGCTTGAAGCTATCCTCAATTGTCGGCTTCGTTACGTCGTTAGAACCCACATACGACAACCGTGAAATCTGCCTCTCACGAACGAATTCACTCATTGGTTGGACCTGATCTTCTGGTGTAGAGATCCCGCCCCATCTTGGCAAAATATCTCCGCCTTTCTTAATGTCTGCATCATAGTGCCAGCGATAGTGGAACATGGCCTTGGTAAGCCATTCATCACCATAGTCTTCGAGCAACATATCAATAAACGCCAGTGCAGGATCCGAAGGAATCACCGAGCGTCCTTCGTACTCTGACTCAAACCTCCGAATAATTGGACTGGAGTCCGTAACAGCAACTTCCCCCCCTTTTTCATCTTGATAATAGAAGGTGGGTAACAAGGACACTTTCGGTTGGACACGCTCTTTTCTGTGCTTGCCTTTACTCGAACCAAAAATGCGGGCGTTACGCTCCAACCGATAGGGAATGTGCCGAAAGCGCATCACACCTAGCATTTTGCGTGTGTAAGGAGAGCCCGGGGCCCCCATGAGTTCTTGTACTTTTCTTTTTTCAACCAATGTTATATCTCCTCAATTCCTAAACGTCATTTTTAGATTAACCCAATATTTCTAGACCGCGTTCAATACACCACATCGCAGACAAGCCGCCAAGCATATAAACGGGAATCGGCAATAGCTTTTGAATAGCAATCCGCTGCAAAACGATTGGCCGATTAATTGACCACCACAAGGCCAGCACAAACACCACAAATACAATCTGGCCAATCTCTATCCCAACATTAAAAAACAGCAATGCCAATGGCACATTACCCTGGGGCAAACCAATTTCAGCCAACGCACCGGCAAAGCCCATACCGTGCAGCAATCCGAACCCACTGGCCAACCACCAAGGGTGTCGTTTGAAGAAGCCGTCGTTGTCTTTCCTGGCAAGCGCCAATGCCAAAACAAAAATGCTCACCGCAATCGCAAACTCTATGAGAGCAACGGGATAAGTTAATAACCCAAGCGTCACTAGCGCCAATGTCACGCTATGGCCAACAGTGAACGCCGTAACAGTCCACAACAAACGCGCGCCACCACCCACTAACAGCAATAGTCCAAACACGAACATTAAGTGATCTGGTCCCTCCCAGATATGCTCAGCACCTAGTACTGAATATTCTGCCATGACTTTCGATTCGCTAGGCTGAGCAGGTATTAGAAACTCCATCGCTTCTGCATTCACGACACTTTGATAGCTACGACCATCTATTAAGCGAAGCATCACCATGGCTGAAGCCTGGTTTTCCGCTAATCCCTTAACACCGAGTCTCCGATCCACCAATCCTTTCGTACCCAGTTGCGAACAATCCAACGTCCAACTGGAAACCGTGCCTGTACCCTCTCTCGTTACGGGCTTTTCAGACTTTACCAGGCAGCTAACAGGCCAAGTCGGTTGCAGGGAAATATTGCTAGTGGCTTCCGTGGGTGTTTTCCAAACAACGTTATAGTTGTATTCAGAGGTTTGAACAAACTTTAATAGTGAAGGCGCAAATCGGTGCGCTTCAGCCTCTTTTGGAAGCAACAACACAATGAGTAGCATTAGGGAGACGCTAAGTCGCATTACTGGCAACCCTGCTCATTCGACGCGCCACCCTGCATCACATATTCAGATCGAAGTGTCGCAATCGCGCACCGCAACGCTCGTTTCTCCGCACTGTAGTTAAGATCGACCAGTAGCTGTTGTTGTATTTCTTGTAACTCGGCATCGCGCGTTGGCTCAAAGTCTGCAAGCCAAATGTAGTGCAAACCGTAAGCGGAAGGCATTGGGCCGAGCCACCCCAGCTTGGCAGGCTCTCTTTCCATCGCTTCAACCAGCGCTTCGACAAAATGCCTGCCAAAATTCCGTGCAAGCTGTTCTGGCGTTTGACGCAAAAATCTATGCCCCTGCATAAAGGGCGCCCCCAACGTCCTCGCAGCTTGAATATCGAGCTTTTCATCCGATATTTTTGCGATAACTGACCGCATTTTGGCGGCTTGATCTGTGCCAAAAAATATATGCTCAAACGAATATAGTGGCGGATGCTGCAACTCAGATTTTCTGCTTTCAAACGCGGCTTCAACGTCTTCTGCAGTTGGCGGGGAAGGAGGATAGTTTGCCAGCAACCGCTGCTCCATCATTTGGATTAGCCTTCGTTTGACCACTTCATCGTCAAGGTGCAATCGCATTTCTAAGGCTTGCTCAAACAACTCTGCATCTGAGTTACTCTGCGCAAACTGCAAAAACTTCATATTGCGAATAAGTCTTTCGTAAACAATTGAATCATGAAGATGAAACTCAAGACCAAGCGCATGTTGCATCAGCATATCTCGATCAAGCTCGACCGCGATGAACCCGGACAGTTGTTCTTCAGTGGGCTCACGTCCCGTACTGCTTCGCCACTGTTCTTTTAGCGTCACAATTCGAGCTTCACTCAAAGGTTCGACAGTCGGCTTAGGTTCTGGAAAGAGCGTAGATTGTAGTAGATACAATACCCCACCCAGCACTATAAAGTGCAGCCATGGCTTGTTTAGTCTGCTTAACCTACTCACGCTTGATTCACTCTCATCTGACCCGGACTAAACGCGTTTGCTGAGTAATTATTCCCATTCCGATACGTAGTGAATGGGTGAAGACCATGCTCGTTCTTGAATTGTGGCCGGTAGGTCCGGTCTTGGCGCAACACCTGCTCGGTTCGCGTCCCAGGTAGACCAACGACAGGTTGGGTTCTCTATCGCACGCGCATAGTAAAACGCTCGCTCATCTGCCTTAAAGTCAGGATCTCGCCATAACGCGGAGAGTTGCGCTGCGCCGGTTTCTTCGTTGATGGAACAGTCACTGATATCAACCTTTGCACCATTGTCAGGGCAGCGGTTTGTTTTTGAGTTAACTGCAGCACCGCCCGCACAGGCTACGTCAACGACCTCCTCATGAGTGCCGTCTGCATCAACCCAACCTTTCACAATCTGCAATCGTTGCAGCGGTGCGCTTTGGGTATCCGCTGATGCCATCACAAGAAAACCGGGCTGAATCGATTGCTCTCCCTCAGTCGCCGCATACGGTCCAAGGTTGCCCCCCATTGTCACGCCCGTGGCATACGCTCGTTCGATACCATCTGCCTGCGTCAGCAGGCTTTCATCAAACCCGTACCCTGCAAACAGCCGGATCTGCATACGTGGACCAGATGTCGCGTAGACTTCTTTTCTGCGGAAGGCGCGATAAAGAGACTCTCGTGTATTCTCCTCCGCCCAGGCTGCTGCAATACCAGAAGCGCCAAAGGTAGGGGTTGCTCCAGCCGTATAAATCCTGCCATTAGTTTTCACTCGCAACCCGGGATTACCGCTAAACTTGGCTAGAACTCTGGTTGCTTGATATTCAAGTTCACCCGCCAGCCCACTGACAGGTACCGACCCTCGTTGTTCTGCGGTGCCTGACAGCAAACCCAGTTTAGAGACAAAATTTGACTCAACGTTTTGGCTAGCGCCTGTATGCGTATCACTCGAACCGATGAATCCAAATTGGTAGGGATTGGTCATACCCTGCTGCTCTAATGCCAAACCATTTAACAAGGCTTCTCGCACGTATGAGCCTTTAACCTGGCTTAAGGCATTGGTTGCAACGCGATAAGGCATAATTTCGAAGCTCGCAAATTCATCCCTGGATGACAATATTGGATGGGTCTCTGACGTCCCTTTTATCTGCGTAATCTCGACGATCGGTTCATTACGAATCCGCTGCTGGGCATAGTCGTCATCCAGAGGATCCCCAGCCCAATCAACGAGCTTAAACATTTGCCCGTTAGAGCCATTTGAATTGTGAGGTATCGCCAAACTTTCAACACCTTTAGATCGAAGGTCATCCATCCATTGCCAGAGGTCTTCAGGATTCTGGGAATGCAGGCGAGAGAAAGGTTCGCGGGGCAGTTTGTTGGTATCTTGGAACACAACGTTTCGATGCAAGTTGCCCCTGTCGTCCGTACTCGAGGTATATTCGTAGGCAGCAAAGGTTGTGAACGTGCCTGGATCATAAAATTCGTCTGCCGCGTTAATCGAATCTAGCCAAGCACTTCGAACGACGCCAAGCACCTCATCTCTATCTAGTTCACCGTTACGAATCTGTGAGACAGCTGCAGGCATAAAAGAGCTGAATGTGCGCATTCGATTCAATACATCTAGTGAACCCGCGCCCATATTCTCCGGCGCATTCAAACCATGATAGGGTTCTGAAAATGCATTTTTAGAAAATTCGGTCGATGTATCTGCGGCTGCTTCAGCAAGGCCTAAAAACATGCCATGGTCCGTCACCGCATAGAAATCTAACGGGCGGGATAACTGCATGTTAAAGCCTGCTGGGTTAGCGATAGCCTCACCTTTCGCAAAGCGATAAGCATCGTAAGGTGTTGCTAAGGTGCCGAAGGCATAGGCATCAAAAGAGTATGTGGTATGAACGTGTAAGTCTCCAAAATAGGCTTTACGTTCTACGGGCGCTTTGACAATCGATTCCACCCCAGAAGCCCCGAGCTCGAGGAGTTCGGTTTCAGTTTCAAAAATCTGTGCAGACCGCGTACCGTTAACCGCTTGTTGTTCATACCTAACATCAGCCACTGCGGTTTGCGCAATAAGGCTTTCGTCAGTATGCGCTTCAGAAGGCTGACTCAGCGCCTGATTTGAGCCATCTGAGCAAGCCGTGAGCAATAGCGCCAATGCAATGAAAACAACTGATTTTTGTTGATTGGCTAATCTATTGATCATATAGGACTCCAATTTTTATCATTCATTGTTCTTAGTTAAAGGCTAAGGGCTAAGAGTTAAGAGTTAAGAGTTAAGAGTTAAGAGTTAAGAGTTAAGAGTTAAGGGTTAGGGTCGATTGACGACAATCTCATCGCTACCGATGGGCAATTCAAATGACATCAAATCTTCAGCCAGCAGAAAGTTGTCTGGCATCCCTCGCTTAAAAACATCTTCCAAAACAATGTTCAATGGCACCGGTACTAAATGATAAAACGCCACCATACCTACATTCGATTGCTCACCCAGTTCGATCAGAGAATCCGTCGAAGCGTGATAATCCATCACATCCGAGACAATCTTCGACTGCCGAGACCGACCAGCCGCGCCCATCGCTTTCGACAACGCGGTCACGGTAGGAACTGATAAAGCATCGTGTAGCAAGAGATCAGCACCATCAACGATCTCTCGCGTATCGCCGTTCACGTTGCTGTCGCCTGAAACAACCACGCTACGGCCCTTATAATCAAATCGATAACCCACCGCAGGTTCAATCGGCGGGTGCTCAGTCACATACGCAGTTATCTTTAAATCGCGATCTTCAAAGATAACACCGGGGGCAATGGTTTTGTGTTGCAACACGCCGAGCTCTGGTGCAAGCAACGCTTCGCCATGGTGACCCGTTCGATAAATACGGTCTAATCTATAACTCGCGTTAACGCCATCTATCACTTCATCAACGCCGGAAGGGCCAAACACGGTTAAAGGAGTCGGCCGGCCAGACACCCAGGAACCAAGGTTTACCTCGTAAATTTCGGCGATGTGATCAGAGTGAAAATGAGTGAGCAACATACCTTGCAGACGTTCTGTGGGTAATCCCATGCGATTAATGTTGTCAGTAGAACCAGCGCCGGAATCAATCAGATAGAAATGTTCTGGGGTTACGATGGCGATACACGCTTGAGCCTGCCCCATACCTAACGGGGAAGCACTGCCGCATACAAAAATTCTGAGACTATTAGATTCCGAAAAGCCTTCACTCGCTCGTTCGGCGATCGCTGCAGTACCGCGATCCAAAGCAATGTCCTGAACCGCAGGTAACTTAAATAGCGCTCTGCCAATACCTGCCACAACGACAAGTGTCAGGATAACGATGATTACTTTCTTCATTGAGTGAAATTCCGTTTCTCTTATTGATTTTGAAGTGTGGCGACGCCAGGCAGATATTGAATCGGTGACGACCACGCCCTCTCCTGCAAAGTCGCCGCTAAATCAGATCGCGGCTTAGTGCCAGCACGAATCGCGTCCCAGGTATTCCATCGGCAGGTTGGATTTTCGAGTACACGGGCATAATAGAAAGCCCGCTCGCTAGCGTCGAAATTAGGATCCGTCCAAGTTGAACTCAGCTCAGCGCTGCCCGTCCTTGCTTTGTAGGTGCAATCGCTTAAGTTAACGGTGGCCCCGTTGTCCGGACAGCGATTTGTTTCCGGGTTAACCGCTACGCCATCAGCGCAAGCCACATCGATCACGTCTTCATGGGTTTCGCCTGCCGCGTCGATCCAACCTTTGATTATCTGCAATCGCTGTAACGGCGCACTATTCGCATCAGCTTGCGCCCAGATAGCAAATTGTGGGGCCTTTCTTGAGGTAGAGGTAGAGGTAGAGGTAGAATTCGAATCTAGATTTGCTCCCATCGGGACGCCGTTAGCATAGGCGTAAGCTACACCATCTGACCTTTGTGTTAAGTCTTTTGGTAAATCGTAGCCCGCAAAAAATCGCACGCGCATTCTTGGTCCAGAGGTCGCAAACGTTTCTTTACGACGCAAAGCGGCATAGATCGACGCTCGAGTATTTTCTTCCGCCCATACCGCTGCCAAGCCCGAAGCGCCAAATTCTGTTTGCTGACTTCCCAGATAACTTTCTCCGTCAACCTCCGCGACACTCTGGCCTGGAAGAAAGCCAATCAACGTGCTTTCTATAAAGCTAACAGGCACGGAGCCTCGTGTTTGTGCATCGGCGGACAAGAGACCGAGCTTGGAAGAAAAGTTGGACTCATCATTTTGCGATGCAGCGGTATGTGTATCGCTAGACCCAATAAAACCAAACGCGAAAGGATTGGTGATGCCCTGCTCTTCTAATTCCAAACCGTGTCGCAGTGCTTCTCGCACATAACTGCCTTCAGGTTTACTGGCAATGGGCTTGCCCATTCCAACGCCTCGCGTGCTCACCAGCTCAAAGCCCGCCCATTCATCACGAGTGGACAATGCGGGGTGCGTTTCAGACGTACCTTTAATCTGCGTGATTTCGACCAAGGGTTCGTTGCGAATACGTTTGACCGCGTATTCATCATCTATAGGATCCCCCGCCCAATCAAACAACTGAAACATATGGCCATTTGATTTGTTGGAGTTATGCGGAATAGCTAACGATTCAACACCAGCTTCTCGCAGTGTATCCATCCAATCCCAAAGATCCTCGGCGTTTCTTGAGTGCATTCGGGAAAAGGGTACCTCTGGTACACGGTCGCTGCTTTGAAAAATCACATTGCGATGCAGGCTACCATTGTCGTCTGCTGTGGTTGAGTATTCATAGGCGACAAAGGTCGTGAAGTGGCCGGGGTTGTTGTGCTCGTCCGCAGCATTAATCGAATCTGCCCATGCGTTGCGCATAATCGCCAATGGTTCTTCAGGGCTAACTTCACCCTCAATAATTGCCAGAGCCAAGGCCCGCGCAAGGCCAAAGCTGCGCATTCGATCCAGCGTACTCCATCGATCCATGTTGTCCGGCGCATTAAGATCGTGAACAACTTTAGCAAAAGCGTATTTAGAAAATTCAGTGCTGGTATCAGCCGCCACTGGGGAAACGCCCATAAAAAAACCGTGATCGGTGACACCATAAAAATCCAACGGTGCTTGCAACTGAATGTCAAAACCCGCGGGATGCTTAATGGCTTCACCCTTAGCAAATCGATACGCGTCATAAGGACTGGCCAATGTACCGAATGCATAAGCATCAAATGAATATTTAGTATGTACATGCAGGTCACCGAAATAGGCATTGCGGTCTAGGTTAACTGGCGGCTTGTCGGCCTGGTTCAAATTCACTTTTAAACCAGAGCGACGATCAATAATTTTATGCTCAGTTTCAAACAGCGGTTGTGCAAGTGCAGCACGCTGCTCGGCGGTCGGCTGGTTGCTGCCTCCGCAAGCAATGAGCGTCAACAGGGCAAGTATGCAAACGGCTAATTTGGTTTTACCGATCATTGTTCTACTGATCATTGTTCTAACGATCATTGTTCTACTGATCATTTTTTTGCCGATCATTTCATCGCCCCTTTTTAGCATAATGCTAAGTTTGAATAACGAGATGATAACTGTAGAATGACGGCATCGCAAGCTAACCATTTAAGCCAACCATCCAAAAACGAGAGTGGAACGAATCTATGGCCAAAACAGCAACCGAAAGCCCGAAACCCAAGCGAAGTCGTGCTGAAACGGAGCGCCGTCTTATTGACGTCGCGCTTGAGCTGATTCGAGACAAGGGTGTGCTAGCTGGGCTGAATCTTCGCGAAGTCGCCGAAGGTGCGGGCGTCAATCGAGGGAATATCTATCACTACTTTGGTTCAAGGCAAGAACTCCTGCGTGCGGCGATTAACCGACAATTCGAAGCAATCGTGGACTCTCTATCCAAGAGTAACTCGGAGACTGGCTTCGTCGCACGAAGGTTGCACCCCTTTCGCTCAAACAACAGCAACAACAAGAACAATGACAGCATGCTTCGTGCGCTGCTTGTTCTGGATGGTGATGATACCGTTGACCCGATTCCGCTTTTCGAAGGGGGACTTAGCCAACTAAGGAAAGATGTTATCGATGGCGATATTGATCGCGGCCATGACCTAGAAGCACTGCAAGTCGCATTGTCTGCCTTGCTACGCGGCTATCGCATCTTTCGCCTGCCCTATGCAAAGCGAGTTGGGGTGGCACCAAAAGAACTTGATGAGCGAGTAAGCAAGATTTTGCGCACCTGGCTTGAAGCTTTGGCAGAACCGCCCGCGGACAGCCAAAACAGCAAACTGAAATAACATAAGAATGAGGCTGTCGGTCCACAACATGTTGCAGATAGCTTTGCGTCGTCGATGTTAGTTTAGCTTACCTTCTCATCTACCTGCCTGACGACATCGGCGCAGGGTTGTCTCTCCGCATTGCCGCCAAAGCGGTCCATATCCAGCATCACTCTATATAGCTTGGGCCAGACGCCTTGGGTGATTGGGCGACAAATCCACGGCACGTGTTTTTCGACGTCATCAGAAGCAGCGTCTACTTGGCGCATAATCAGAAAAGCAGATTTGCATATCTGAGAAATTCAGCGGAAAAATTCAGGACATCCATCATTTAGTTAACCACCTACATTTCTATCCGCCATTAACTTACACTTCATAAGTTCGTCAGTTGATTTTCTAGGTTCGATCGCTTGCAAGCCCCTAGACTAATTTTATGTGAGCCATACCGAATTGATGGATACACTGATTTTTTTACAAGGTAATTGAAAAACTAAAACTAAAACAAAAACAAAAACTGAGAAGTCTATGAGTAGATTCAATGGTAAAGCGGTCATCGTAACGGGTGCTGCTTCTGGGTTCGGCGAAGCGATAGCGCGGAAATTTTCTGGTGAAGGCGCGTCGGTACTTTGCGCGGATATCAATTTTTCTGGCGTCAAAAAACTAGCTGAAGAACTCGACAACGCAGTGCCATTTGAAATTGATGTATCCAATGAAGAGCAGAACCAAGCAATGATTCAATGCGCCGTTGATCACTTCTCCAAGATTGATGTTCTCTGTTGTAATGCGGGCGTACCGCACAAGGGCAATTACATGGTTCGCATGCCGCTCGAGGACTTCGACAAGATGTGGGCAGTGAATGTTCGCAGTATATTCCTTGCCGCAAGGGCCGCAGTGCCTCATATGCCGCCCGGCAGCAGCATCATTAATACTGCTTCAATTGGCGGAAAACGGCCAAGACCTGGGCTTGCCCCCTACAACGCATCAAAAGCGGCAGTGATTAATTTGACCCAAGGCATGGCGGTCGAGATGGCACCGAATATACGGGTCAACTGTGTTTGTCCGGTGTCGGCTGCAACGAACTTTGATATGCAGGCAATGGGTGTGCAAAACCTTTCGGAAGAAGTTGAAAAAAGAGTACTTGATACGATACCCATGGGCAGGCGCGCGACACCGCAAGATGTTGCAGACGGATTCGCCTTTCTTGCGTCCGATGAAGCTAAGTTTCTAACCGGTATCTCTTTGGACATTGATGGTGGTCGAGGAATATAGCCGAGGAATATAGTCGAGGAATCGAGCGCGAGCCACAGGAATAGAACTGCAGGGCATCCCTCATTTAGCCAATGACCAGCGTTCCTAGCCCTGATCAACTTGCTCTAAAGAAGCTCGTTATCTCATTTCTCACCGGCGGTCTGGGGAAAAAAGAAATGACACTTTTAAGGAATAACGATTCCATAGCGACTTACGGTTGTTAAATCTTTATCCCTCAACGTACGTTCACACGGCTCAGCAACATCAAATTGTGCCAAGCCGTTTTTAGTCACTACCTAGATAGCAGGGATATGCTTGTTAAGTCGTTGGGCAGACTTTTGGCAAACTGTAGGCCCTAAAAATTCTGCCGCGATAACACTTCAATTTTTGCTCTTCACTAATTAGGTATACTGGCAAGCAACAAGCGAGTATTGCTCGCCGCTATTTGTTCATAAGCAACTATTTGTTGATAAACAACAGAGGAACCACCCATGGCACTTCATTCTGTACTGGATCTTGCACCCATTGTTCAAGGTAGCAATTCGACCGAAGCTTTACAGCGCTCGCTAGACCTTGCGCAGCATGCCGAAGGGTGGGGTTATAACCGCTATTGGGTTGCTGAGCACCACAACATGCGCGGTATTGCGAGTTCTGCGACGGCGGTTGTTGTCGGACATCTCGCTGGCGGCACCTCGACCATTCGTGTGGGTTCAGGTGGCATTATGTTGCCAAACCATGCGCCATTGATGATTGCAGAACAATTTGGCACGCTGGCGGCACTGTATCCCGATCGAATTGATCTGGGCTTAGGACGTGCGCCCGGCACCGATCAACTCACGATGCAGGCACTACGGCGAACACTGTCGGGCGATGTCGAGGACTTTCCCCGTGATGTCATGGAACTGCAGCACTACCTAAAAGAAGCAGAGCCGGGTCAGCGAGTGATTGCGACCCCTGGCGCTGGCACAAACGTGCCCATCTGGATTCTGGGCTCGTCACTATTCGGTGCGCAACTTGCCGCCATGTTAGGACTGCCCTTCGCGTTCGCCTCACACTTTGCGCCGTCTTACATGGACGCCGCCATTGAGATATATCGCACGACGTTCAAGCCGTCCGAACAGCTGCAGAAGCCGCACGTGATGCTTGGTTTCAACATTTGTGCAGCACCCTCTGATGAGGAAGCCGTTTTTCTGCGGTCTTCGTCGTTGCAATCATTTGTGAATCTAAGGCGTGGCACACCAGGACAACTGCCGCCACCGGTTGAAGGTTATGAAGAAAGCCTGACGCCCAGTGAGCAGCAAATGGTAGATGATGTTGGTCGTTGTTCAGCGGTAGGTTCACCACAAACGGTGGAAAACAAAGTACGTCAATTTATTACCGAGACCGGCGCAGACGAACTGATGATCGTGAGCTCTATTTTTGATCACAGCAAACGAATTCGGTCCTACGAGATTGCCGGCGAGATGTTTAACCGGCTACAGAACGACAATCAAAGCCAGGCACAGGCCGTGTCGTAATTGTATAACCACTTTCCTAAAAAGATCAGCATGCCATGGAGGCTTAAATTTGAATGAACATCAGCAAATTACCCAACATAATGGCTCTTCGGTAAACAAGTCGGTGGCACAACCGCATTGCCTCGCTTCGAAAATGACAACGTGCCTTTGGCACAGCAAGCGCCTTATCTTTTTGGCGAACAGACCGAGGTTGGCCTAGGACTTGAGCGCCCTTGCCTGCTAATTAAAAACGAACGTTATTTAAGTGCACTTAGGAAGCATATCTAGCGAACGAACTTCCTATTCATTAAAGTTTTTTCTGTTTAGAGAAAACTACTAGGCCCGATCACATAAACCTCGATCAATCCAACGATACCATTAAGGTGATCGAGCTGAAGTGTGTGTCCATTTATCGTCCTACCGAGCCTTAGGCGGAAGCGTTGTCCGTTTTACATTTGTCGAAATAGATGACTGTAAGAAGGACTGGTCCGTAGTACTTCGGAGCGTGACTTCAAATTGAGTTGGTAGCGACCGCGAAAATCTTTTTTTGCATTGAGTATTTCACGTGCGTTTACGATCACGCCTCGGTGTATTTGCCAAAAGGTGTCTGGGTCAAGCTCGTCAACCAGTTCAGAGATCGACTTGCGAATGAGGTGTTCGTGCGTCTTTGTGAATAACACGGTGTATTTCTGTTCAGACTTAAAGAATACAACATCATCAACGTTGACCAATTCTGTGACTTCGCCTGAGCCTGCCTTTATCCATTTAAGAACAAATGCTTCAGGTTCTTTAATGGCTGCCATTAGCGCCTTCAGGTCAGCGGATGGTTGCTCAATGGGTGCAGCTTTAAGTCGTTCGATGGTTATTTTTAGTCGATCCACGGTTACAGGTTTTAGTAAATAATCGACAGCTGCTTTTTGAAACGCGTCGACCGCGTATTGATCATAGGCAGTTACAAATACGACCCTGATATCTTTTGGCAGTTTTTCTGCAACAACCAGACCTGATTGCCCCGGCATTCGAATATCTAGAAAAATGATATCAGGCTGTCGCTTCTTAACGAGCACTAATGCCTCTAGACCGCTCGCGGCATGGCCAATAATATCCAACTCGGGCCAACACTCACGTAGCTTTAGATCAAGATAGCTCAGCAGGTTGGGTTCATCGTCTACCAATATTGCTGTGGTCATTTTTTGTCCGCGGGTAATCTGAGTTCAGCGATCACGCCGTGTGGGTGATTCGTCTTTAAATATAAGTGCGCTGCATTATCGTAAAGTGTCTCAAGGCGTTTGCGAACGTTTTCTAATCCGATTGATGTAGATGGGCCCTGTTCTACAATGCCGACACCATTATCGATTACTTGCATGACCAGTTCGTCTTCTTCAAACAATATGTTGATAACGACTTCCCCGCCACTCTCGGCAGGTTCAATACCATGGATAATCGCGTTCTCTACTAAGGGTTGAAGCAGCAGGGGGGCGAGCGTAAGAAGTTCACATTCACTTTGGACGTTGATTGAATAACTTAGTCGGTCCTGCATGCGGGTCTTCTGGATATCGAGATAGGCCCGCAGCAGCGTAACTTCATCATTGATCGTCGATTCCCCGTCTCTCGTTCTTTCAAGCGTCGAACGTAGTAGTTTCGTTAGGTTTATAAGTGTATTTTCTGCGCCGGCAGGATTGGTGTGAATCATACCAACGACATTAGATAAGGTGTTGAACAGGAAATGTGGTTCGATTTGAGCCTGTAAAAGTTTGAGCTGGGATGCGAGAAATTCCTTCTCTTGCTGCTTTTTCGCGAGAGCCTGTTCAGCAACCTGGGCACGTAGATCTATCAAACGAACGCGACCTCTAAAGATTACGTAGCCAATAACACCAAAAAAGACGGCTAAAACAACAGTTGAAGATTCGTCATCAAAGTAGAACATCAGGTTGCCGCGAATCAAAATACCGCCCAGTAACAAACCTGTTGTGAAGCCGATGACAACGTTCGGTATTGCAGCCAAGTAGCGTGGCATCATTTGTTCAAGTCTAGAACCGATCATCAGGAAGCTGGTCTGAATCGACAAGCCGATGCATAGCGACACAGAGGCGGATTCCAGGAAACCTGTTCGGCCACTAAGCACCCACAACAGTGCGGCAATCGCCAGACAGAAAAGACTTGTCATTAGGTAACTTGCAACGATGTTTTTCATGGGATCAGGATGACTGAACAAATTTACCGTGTAAACCTAAAGGCAACATATAGGGCAGTTCGGCGGTATAAATCGGCCCATCACTGACACCACGAATATCGAATACCGACAGTTCTGTTCGTTGCTTTTTATAGTTGACCGCTGTTCCAACAACCCACCCTTGCGTCTCGGGCTGACTATTGGGCGCAGGTATGAATAGATGCTCCTCGGGCATATGACTATCAGGATAGACAAAGGTATCGATATCTGACTTTCTATCGTCGTAAACACTGACCGCATTTAGCATTGGGTGAGATGCAGGCGGTTGGTTTCTGTCTGTAGTCATCATCACAGTGCGATGATGTCGGCGACAGCTGACTCTGGGATCCACTGCTGGGAATTCAGATTGTAGCTCTGGACCAAATAATACGACTTCGCTTGCTCGACCTTTATTCAGATCTATCTGGTAGTGGAAAAGGCGAGACTCGCCGTGACCTCTGTCGACCGTGCCTTGCATAAGTGCCGGAATACGTTCCGTCATTTCTAGCGGGTCTGGTGCCCGCGCCCCTTCAAAATGAATGACGTTGTTTTCTTCATAGGCATTGCTGAAATGGAACACCCACTGAGCCGGTAGTTCGAACCAGCGTGGATTTCCGAAATCATGTTTATCTATCACGAGTAATTTAGTCAGCTGGTCAGGGTGCCATTGATGCGCATCGAGAAAGTTGTCACTGCCGCCCTCATAATGAAATGGCGAAATCATGATGGCGATATGTTTTTCTGTCACCAAAAAGTCATGCGGCATTGATATGGGGTCGCATGGAACGGCGCCAACCTTCACGAGCACACCGGTTGCGTTGATATGCCAGAAGATCAGTTTTTTTGCTGCGCTTGCATAGCCAAAATTCCAAATAGTGCCATCTGGCTCGACTCGAGGATGTGCAGAGAACGGTAGCCCACGCGTCTCCCGAGAATAGGCGTAAAGTCCTTTTGTTTCCAATGTGTCGGGGTCCATCTCCCAAGGTGAGCCAGCCTCCCATAGGGCAAATAGTTTGCCGTTGTGAGGAAGTACGCTGATGTTGGCGACGTTTACAGAGTCGGGACTCGTCACTGGCGCCGGGTTTGGCGGCGTACTGGCAAAGCCGGAATAGAGCGCGCGACCCTGTTGTCGCTCGGCGACATATTTTTTAGTTTCGATCATTTTTGCCTGATGTTGTATGCCAACATCTGTGAATTGGTATGACTGCACCATGCCGTCACCTGCAAACCAATGCTTGTAACGGAAGTCGCCAATTTCATGTCGTGCTGGACCATTTCGGTAAAGGTTGCCGCGAAGATCTGTGGGCATTTTACCTCGAATGCCTACCGCCGTGCTGTTGAACGATTCTTGATTCACCGTTTTGAAGGCGTTCATCCAGGGCTGTGCCTGCACGTTTTTATGAAAGCTATCGAACCAGCTATTGCCAAGTGCGGGTGTACTAGCGACGGCTGCGCCGGCACCCAAAATCGAAATAAAATCACGTCGCTTCATCGTTACCCCCTCAAAAGTAATGTTAGTCGTTTAAGTTGACGTCGATCGAAATATCACTTGCTAATTTGAATTTTACCTGACCCCATTTTGGTGGTCCAAATGAACCGGCAGCATCGTTTGAAAATCCCCAGGGTTCAGTTGGCATACCCACCAGGTTCGCGTCTAATTCACCGTTACCGTTGATGTCATGCATTACTTGAACACCGTATTCACCGGCATTTAGATTATGAAAAGTGATCGACGTACTGCCTTGGGCTGCTGGGACAATAGCCGATGCGGTTGACGCCGCCTTATTCTTGAATTGTTCTTCATTAGCGATAATCGCAATCATTATTGACCCACTAGACTCTGACACCTTATTGATGTTGATGGTGAGAGCATCACTTTTAGCTGTCTGTGATAGACACAGAGCCGCCGTAACAATTGACATTTTCAGAATCGTTTTGGCGTTGTCTATGATTTGGTTCATAACGTTTTCTAGCCTCGCTGACATTTTTACTCGGATTTGTTTAGACAAGGTTAGACCAAAAAAGTCCGCGATCGAGACGATGTGACGAAGCTGTTTTTTGAGGGTACGAGTGTGTGTTTTATTGGTGTGAATCAGTTCGCGCTTGCGGGGCTTTATTCGCTCCCTAAATATCCTGAGTTCGCATCAGGTTTCTGCACGCTTATCAATTCTCTGGATTAGCAGCAGGACATGTCGGTTTCTTACACTGCTTTATCGCATTTTGGCTATTGAGGTTGTCAGCTCTTGCGCCAGAAATTACCCAAACCTTCTCTCTTACCCTCAACCCGGCGCATTCAGTTCCTAGTTGGCCGCGATTGAGGCCCAGCATCGGATTCGGTGCTGATCCGCAAATATAGTGCAGTCTTGCCGTGCATCGATATATCTGTTTAATGTTAAAAGCAGCAACATGGTGCGATTCACGGTCCTTGACCGTAACGATGCACTACGTGCATTGTGGGCTAAATGAGCTGCTTGGTTTAGCAATCGACTCATATAACATGAGCTCGTAAATTTACTAGGCGGGTATCACAGTGCGTGCATTTTTTTTGCCGGCACACCTCAATTAAGAGCATTCTCTCTGAGGTCGTCATCATGTGCGCATACTTTTAGAAGATTAATCAGATCGGAAAATCGCGATGGAAATTGGAAAGCTCGACCACGTCAACGTACGGACTAAACAGCTCGACACCATGATCGACTGGTACACAAATATCCTCGGTATGCGCAGTGGCGACCGCCCGGACTTTCCCTTTCCAGGTGCGTGGATGTATGCTGGTGACGTCGCAGCAGTGCATTTGGTTGGCACTGATGACGAGCCTGGCACCGGATCTGAGGTCGATTTGAAGTTAGAGCATTTTGCCTTTTCTGCTACGGGTGGCTCAGCATTTGAAGCCAAACTTCAAGCGATGAATGTGGAATATCGACGCGCTGATATTCCAGAGATAAACCTCTATCAAATTAATCTGTGGGATGCCGACGGTAATCATATTCACCTCGACTTCCCTGCAGATGATTAAACACTGTTTTAGACAAAACAATGACCATGACGTGAGACCTCAACGTGAATTGAGGTCGCTGTAAAAATCAAAAAAGCGTACCCCGTTGCCTGGCTTTAAGCGACCGGCGTCATCTCGCTGACGATGAATTCGTCCACCGCGCCTTCTGTAGCAGCAAGGTAATCTAGCAGGTGCTGGTTACCCATGTGATTTTGCCAGAGTTCCCGTGATGACCAATTTTCATAAAACAGGAAGTGTGCCGGGTTCTCGTTGTCCTGATGCAAATCATAATTGATGCAGCCAGGTTCAGCACGCGTGATATCAATAAGCTTTAAAAGTTCCGATTTCACTAAATCAATGTTGTCGGCATTGGCAGTGATATTGGCAACGATTGTTAGTTTTGTCATTTTGTATTCTCTCTTCTTATCGTCTGAAATAAAGTTCGACTCTGGATTTTGAGTGACACTAAAGTGCCTTAACATTAGCCTTCCCCGGATGATGTCACGCTACCAATATCCAAATGCCAAGTTTTAAACCTCTCGACATCATATCGTGCCTTCGTGCCCACACAGGGTTATTTTCTGCGTTAGATTGAAATTAAATAGGAACTTGAAAGGAAAAACAAATCAGTGCCGAAAAATTTCATGCATCGTCCATCCTATTGCTTCTTGCAAGACACACTCGCCGGAATAAGAATTTTGAACGGAATGAGGAGTCTGTAAAATTCGACTTCGGCATATTTCGATAATGGGTGCCGGTGGCTTTGGGTGGCTTGCAGCAAAGCCTATCGCGTGAAGGCGGTGTACAGAAGTACTCGGTGTTCCTGAAGGCAACACAAGACATTAATACCACCCGCTTAGCCTCCTAGCTGATGGCACAGAATGCATTATGTTGTCGCCATAGATTGGCGTATTTTAGGTTTTTCTATCCCATTCGAACAACGCTTAGGCAATGACCATTTTACATGTCGCGCACCTTTGCCATAGTGCGACAATTTATCAGCGCTCTCTGTCAGCACATCGGCTGTAACAGTATTACTCCAACTAAGCTCCGAATGTTTTTTCTAGCAGTGGATGGAGGCAGATGCACCTTTAACCTGGGTTCCACTTTCTTATAACCAATCTGTGCTATGTCAGCCTGATAGGCTTATACCCAAAAACCACGCATATCATTCTCCCTTCAAGTACTAATTTCTTCTAGCGTATCTTGTAATAGTCGAGATGGTCTGCGCGCACTTCCGTGGGCTTTGCGCTCCGATTACCCCGACAGCCGAGTCTTAGGAGGTTTGTAACGCGGTAAAAGGATAAACGCCCATGTTAGTTATTACTCCTCAGTAGAGATTTCAAAACCACTTGCCAGAACACCATGTTCAACTGTTGGGCTGCCATTATTTAAAAGTGCACAGGTCGCCGCGTCATCTGGGTTAACACATGTTGGTGCTTCGCCAATATAATTTGCATCGTTCGGCTCACCCATAACGCGGAGGATCGAGTTGGGAGCCAGCTGATCAGGAGTAAATGTATAGGTTGCTCGAGTACCAGATCCACCTAAGGGTTCTAGTTTCTTAAACCACTCTTCCCCGTCAAGTGCTTTAACAAAATATTCAACGCCGTCAGAGTCCGTGATAACACTGCCATCCGGAATCACAAAACGATTGATATAACGATAGGAGTCCTTCCACTCAGTCGTAAACTCGCCCAAATCTTCCCCGGTATCAACATCGAGAACATAACCAGGAACACCCCGAAGTTCACCGTGCCCGGCAAACTCTAGTGATAGACGCTTGTCAGCATCTTGGCCATACCCTTCTTCATTGGGCACTTGATAATACAATGTTCTCGGTGTGGCGATGGTCACAGCCGTATCAGTCCCGCTTAGCAGTAGTGAATAACTGGGGTGATTGTTGATACGGATTTGATACGTTGTTAAACCCACACCGCCATGAATCTTATCTATGCAGTACCGAAGCTCCGTTTCTTCATCACCAATAAATTCCGGATGATCTTCATAAGCACCCTCTTCATTTTTTTCGCACTCGATTTCAAACAAATCTGACTCTAAGATAAGTCTTCCAGTACCTAAGCCCCAACTCAAATTCTCAGACCGACCATCTAACGTCGCAAATTTTGCCTCACCAAAAGCATAATAGGGGTCTGATGACGCGTTCAAGTAACTACTGACTTCATTGCCTTTTGTTAAAGCCACTCCCCCGACCTCAAAACCGGAATTACTTGCATTGACGTCATACGTCACCACGCTTGACGCTCTGATACCGTCCCAATACATACCTGCCTCGAAGGGGATAGGGGTACCATCAAAATCAATCGTCACATTCTCTTTTAGGAAAGGCCCAACGGTTGCAAATGGCGTTGGCAAAAATTCAGCACTCCCAAGACCAAAACAAGCCGCGTCATCCAATCGACCTTTCTCGGTTCCACAGTAACCTGCTAAATAAGTCGCTTGCATGAGGCTTGGCTCAAGACAATTTTCGATACAGGCCAACTTACTACCAGCCAACGCTGACACGGGTACATATTCTGTCTTTTCGGTCTTTACACCACCTCGACAACTGTCCGTTTGGACAGTCGACCAACGATCTTCAGGACATTCATCAAGCGTACTGCTAACAGGTATTGTAAGATTAGGGTCCGCCAGCGCCGCCGCACTAATTTCATACCACTGTCGAGTATCGTTAGACCAGACCCCCATAGAACGGATTTCGGTCCAGCTTTCATCGACTCTTTTCATTGTTTCAAGCCAGCGTTTCGCGGTAAACACGATCGGCGTTTCCAATGGTGTTTCGGCGTAGTCAGGGTACCAAGTCGTCCCGGTGTTCAGGGTAAACTCCGCAGTATCCGCATCATATGACCCGCTGAATTGTTCATATCCGCTTTCAGCAGGGCTAACACCCAAGAGCGCGGTGAACTCTTTAACCCAGTAGCTGTCACCGACATGAAGGCCTAATTGGATTTTATCGAGACTTGCCAAGCTAGTATATTCGCTGGTTCTCTTTTCTACCAAGACTTCAGTTTCGCCAACAACATAAGTGTCAGAGCTAGATGAGTCTGCCGTGTTACCAAAGTTGTCTTTCTTAAACTCGGTGACACCTGGAACGATTAATTCTCGCCCCCGGGGGTCGAAGTAAACACCGTGATAATCCGCATATCCATAAATTCGCTCTTCGCGAGTTTCATCGACACCGTTGACTTCGACTTCCGTCGTGACATCTGCAAACATCGAAAAACTATTAACTTCTCCTTCTTTAGCCATCGTGGTTCTATCACCGTTTGCGTCATAAACACCGTAACGATAAACATTTTTAGTGGCTAGGCGTTTATCCGTTGAAAAACACTCTTCAGCAACCAGCTCACCGGAGTCGTCCAGCGCGATATCACTGCTATTTCCGTCCAACGACAGGAACTCCTCTACTTGAGAAAACGTTAGAGGCACGCGCAAGGGCTCAAATCCGTTGAAGTTCTCATCATTTTCATCGGTAACCCTTGTGTCTTCTGCATCAGCACAGATAGCAGGATCGTTGCGGTCGCCATAACAAACCGCAGCTATAGATTGAAGATTTTGGCAAAACTGTTTCTCGGCCACGTCGATGTAAAATTGGTAGTTGGCCTGATAACTAGAAAATTTAGCTTCCTCCGAAATTAGAGGCCCACCTTCAGTTGGGCAACCCTCGCACACTCCGATCCTTCGATTATAAATGCCTTCCGTATCACCATTATCAAATATTGATAACGCGAGGCTTGCTTCGCCGTCCATAGCAGCCTCCTTAAATATGATCCCCTTACCTGAGGCTTTTAAGTAACCTTGGCCCATCGCATCACCAGCAGACAATCCGAACTCAGGAAAACTTTCCACCATGTGAAACGAAAACCAAACCTCAAAATCACCATTGGGCGACGCTATTGAAACGCCTTCGGTCATTTCGGTACTAATATAAATTGTCTCATCAAACTCAAAATCGTTCTCCTCTTCATCGCCCCCCTCTTCTGCTTGCGAGCCGATCCAAGTTTTCCCTTTGGCGACACCGTTTATCTCGTCAAAAACTACGTCCAGAGTTGCCAGCGTAGCCGACTCCGCCGTGTTCGCAGCACCCGAAGTCGCAGAACTAGCCGTTGTTTCAGACGCAGCTGACGTTGGTGTCGCCGCTGCTGCCTCCGATGTCGAATCTGCTCCCTCCGCGTCACACCGACCTTCGTAATACTTCGCCACATAAGCACCGTCATCAATAAAAGCATCGCCCCTCATAGCAGCGAGGTAGCAGACGATTGCTTGAGCCGATCCCACCGCTTCAGTTAACGGCTGCCCCTCAATATAGAACCGCTGTTGATCGGCAACGTAAGCCCCTTCAGAAGGCTCAGCATTAGCAACCTGTGCGCCCGCGAATGTTAATAACAATGACATTAAGAACTGTAATTTTTTGTTTTTCATACTTAAGTGTCCGGCCGCGAACGTTAATAATGTAGTGCAAAATGGTAATTTTTTCCTTTTCATAACTATTCACCCTCCGTCTTTAAAATAACAAGACTGGTTGGCAATTTGAATGAAGTGGATGAGGATGAAGTGTCTGCGGTCATTCCTGCAGCTTGGCAGGCTGCATTGCAAACATCTGGACGACCATCACCATCCGTGTCGGTGAGTCCACCAAGCGTGATCAGCGGGAACGCATCAGCAGTATCTAGAACACCATCATTATCATCGTCTGTGTCTGCGGTCATAGCTGCACCTTGGCAGGCTGCATCGCAAACATCTGGACGACCATCACCATCCGTGTCGGTGAGTCCACCGAGCGGGATATCTGGGAACGCATCATTCACGTCTAGTACACCATCACCATCTCTGTCGCTGCTCGAAACCGGTGTTGGCCCCGTACTATCGCGCGTATCAACCAATCGCTTCGGCGTGGTTCCCACAAACTCATTGTTTGTAACGCCTTGAAACCAGCCGGAGATATCAACCACAACATCGCTTGGACTCGATGTGTAGAGGCAGACAGCACCGTTCGCCCCGATCGGCGCCATGACATTGTTAGCAACAATGTCGCCCGCTATATAATTGAGGTTCGACGCAAGTGGGCGCGTTACGCCACAGGGATAAACCGTTATGAAGCCAGAACCATCAGGTGTCACCGCAGTGACATTCAGCGCGACGGCGGTGGCATCATCTGGCACTTGTTGACTTACACCTAAAACAGACAAGCTAACACCTCGAACAGGAACGCTCAGTTCATTGGCAGGCGTCAATTTGCCTTCTAGAGCACCGGTGCCATCGCGTGTGTCCACCAACCTCGTTGGTATTGATCCAGTGAACGCGCTACCTGCGAACCAACCCGCCAAGTCCACGACAACATCGGTTAGCACCGGCGAATGCACACAAACAGTTCCGCTCTCACTCACGGGTGCAATCACGCCATTCGCTACAACTTGGTCCGCAGCGTAATTCACGTTAGAAGCCAGAGGACGCGGCCTATCACAAGGATAAACTGTCACGAAACCAGCAGAGATTGGGTTGACTATTGTCACGTTAAGGGCAGCTGTTTTTATATTTGCTGGCACGGTTATGGCTGCACCAGAAGGTAGCGATACATTAAGTTCAGAAACCTGAATAACAAGCGGTGCATCAGGCCCAATGCGGCCTAATGTCACCCCAGTTCCTGTTCGGGTGTCAGCCAATCGACTGGGTGTAATTCCCACAAAGGCATCACCCGCAAACCAACCTGCGACATCCACAATCAGGTCCGTTTCTGACATAGAGTAAAAACAGACTTTACCGCCGCTGCCTATTGGGGCGATCACGCCGTTCGGGACGATGCCACTCGCAGCATAGTTGACATTTGATGTTGCGGGTCTTGCAACACCACATGGCCAAACAGTGATAAAACCTGAAGACGAAGGTGTCACTGCAGTCACATTGAGCGCGACTGCTGTAGCATTACTGGGCACGACCATCGAGCTTCCGTCCGAGGCGACTACGTCCATACCGAATACGGCCAACTCAATAATGAGAGATGAATCTACCTTTATTGCAAAGGAATTTGAGCCGTAGAGCAAGGCGATAAAAATAAACACTATTCTTGTTTTCACGCTGGCTTCCTAGATTTTTGTTCAAATTAAAGACACCTTACCCTACCATAAGACTATTTAATATGTGAGAAATCAGCCTAAGTTGCTAGTATTCGACCACATCGGTTGACATTAATTGATAAGGATTAAGGCTGGTGCGACATACATAAAGCCTTTCACAACATCCAAGTAATAGCGGACAGCACTAGGAAGCGGAGCCCCCACTATTCTACTTTGACGACTGCGCAAAAATTAGCGGCAGGTTAAATCAGCTTGGACACATGGCAGCACTCGGACGCCAACTAATTGATCCCAACTAGCCGATGCACCATCACACTGTCTCGTGGTGTGCGAAGACTAGGGATAAACCATTAAGGAACTTTGACCTTCTCTAGTAACGCGAAAAGTAGTGGTTAATTTATAAGGCGAGACTACGTGCCAAACATTTGGATTGGCACGCGCCTTACTGAAGGCTCACCAGAACATCGCTAATTCGAAAAACGTCGTTTACAATTCCTTTCCTCATGATGGCAAAAAGAATATCAATTAGCTAAGCTGTCGCCCAAATTCGCCGCCAGCTGCGGCACCAGTACCCGTTACAAGTGAGTTATCAATGAGCGATTACACAAAGATCCTGCTAGAAGAAAGCGAAATGCCAACCCGGTGGTACAACGTGGTGCCAGACCTGCCCACTCCGCCACCGCCACAACTGCATCCGGGCACGCTGCAGCCAGCGACCGCCGAAGATTTTGAGGCGATGTTCCCCAAGGCATTGATCGCCCAGGAAATGAGCCAGGAGCGCTATATCGATATTCCTGAAGAAGTATTGGATGTCTATCGATTATGGCGCCCAAGCCCACTCTTCAGAGCTCGCAGACTGGAACGATTACTCGGCACACCTGCAAAGATCTTTTATAAATACGAAGGTGTGAGCCCAGCGGGCTCACACAAGCCGAATACCGCCGTACCGCAGGTTTGGTATAACGCCCAGGAAGGCATTAAAAAACTGACGACAGAAACAGGGGCTGGCCAGTGGGGCAGTTCTCTGGCCTTTGCCTGCGCCCAGTTCGGACTGGAGTGTGAGGTCTGGCAAGTCGCTGCATCCTACCGGGCCAAACCCCATCGTCGCACCATGATGGAAATTTGGGGCGGTAAAGTCCACCCTAGCCCGTCTGATTTGACGGAATTTGGCCGCAGCTTGCTGGAGAAGGATCCCGACCACCCCGGCTCACTCGGCATTGCCATTTCAGAGGCCGTCAGTGAAGCGTTGGAGGATAAAGATACCCGCTATGCCCTGGGTAGCGTACTCAACCATGTACTACTTCATCAGACAATCATTGGCGAAGAAGCACTGCTGCAGCTAGCCAAGGTAGGCGAGACCCCCGATTTACTGGTGGGCTGTACCGGCGGCGGCTCCAATTTTGGCGGCTTGGCATTTCCCTTCCTGCGAGAAAAGCTTGCCGGCAAAATTAACCCGGTTATTCGATGTGTTGAGCCTACCGCTTGTCCTACATTAACGAAGGGCCAGTACCGCTATGATTTTGGTGACACTGCCGGTCTTACGCCCTTAATGAAAATGCACACGCTGGGTCACTCCTTTATCCCGGAACCTATTCACGCCGGTGGCCTTCGCTACCATGGCATGGCACCGCTGGTATCCCATATTTATGATTTGGGGCTGGTGGAAGCAATTGCCATTCCGCAGACCGAATGTTTTGCCGCCGCACTACAGTTTGCGCGCAGCGAAGGAATTGTACCTGCACCTGAGCCGACTCACGCACTTGCCGCTACCATTCGCGAAGCCCTTGCGTGCAAGGAAAGCGGCGAAGAGAAGGTGATTCTTACTGCTTTATGCGGGCATGGCCATTTGGATCTGGCGTCATATGACAAATATATGAGCGGTGAGATGGAGGATCTTGATTTGTCTGACGAGGTTATTGCAGCAGCAATGGCAAGCGTCCCAAATCTGGCATAACAGCATTGCGTATCGCGGCTCAAGCGGGCCGCCTTATATAAATAATTGAGCAACCCAGAGAGAGCCATGAATACCAAAACACAAGACTACCGTACAAAACCCCTGTGCCTTGCTGTTGTTATCGCTGGTTTGAGCTTGGGCCAAACAGCACTCGCCCAGGAGCAACGCGAATCCGGTGCGAGCGAAATTCTGGAAGAACTGGTGGTAACCGCTCGGCGCCGCGAAGAGGGCTTACAAAATGCCCCAATCGCTATATCTGCCTATACCGGCGAAACCCTGGAGTACCGCGGTGTAACCAAGCTGGACGAAATCACTCGATTTGTTCCCAACTTGACTATAGAAAACAATCCCAGTTTTGGAGGGGCGTCAAATTCGGCGGCTATCTATATTCGCGGCATTGGTCAAAAAGAATTTCTACCGACCTCTGAACCCGGGGTTGGCCTTTATGTCGATGGTGTCTATATCGCTCGCTCGGTGGGCGCTATTCTTGATTTGATAGATATCGAACGGTTAGAGGTACTGCGGGGGCCGCAGGGCACCCTGTTTGGCCGCAACACCATTGGTGGCGCGATTAACATAACAACCGTTACCCCTGAACCCGGCGATGAATTTGGCGGAGAGATAGGTGCAGCATACGGCACAGACGACCGCATCAACCTTCGGGGCGCACTGAACATACCCATGGGTGACACTCTGGCTGCGCGAGTCTCTGTTGCATCGTTCCAGCAAGATGGCTACGTGGACCGCAGTGACGGCATTGATCTAGGCGACGACGATACAATCACTGGACGCTTGGCAGTCGCCTGGAGACCTAGCGACAGACTGTCGTTGGACTTTAGGCTTGACGCTACCCGTGACAAGGAAAATGGTCCCGCTATGGAACTGCTCGGCATTGACTTCACCGACCTCTCCCAGCTGAACGGCCTGGTCGCCGCTGTGCCGCCCCCTATGGCCTTCGTACATAACATTACCACTGCCGCTGTTGGTCCCGGTCAACCTTGTGCGGCCACGGATGCTGCGGGCAACGGCATTACCTCCAATCCGAACAGTCCGAACTGCTATGACAACCGTTATGTTGGTAAAGATGGCAAGAATGATGGCACTGCCCCCGCTAGAAGCGAGAGTGATGTTCTGGGTTTATCGGCTGATATCAGCTACGAGATAAACGACAACCTCACGCTGCGCTCTATTACTGCCTGGCGAGATCTGGATTCCGAGTTCGCGCGAGACGGCGATCACTCGCCCCATCGTATTTCTCAATTTCAGGACACATTGGAGCAAACTCAATTCACCCAGGAACTGCAGTTGTTGGGCACCTATGAGCGCATGAACTGGATTGCAGGTATCTATTACTTCGCTGAGGATGGCGATAATGAAAACACGCTGGACTTTACCATTTCCAACTTCCGTTCCGGCGGTGAATTTGATAACAAGTCGATGGCAGCCTTTGCGCAATTGACCTATGACTTTACTGACCAACTACACTTAACCGTTGGCGGTCGCTACACGGATGAAAGCAAAAAGTTTCATCCAGACCAGGTCATCTATCAAAACTACTATGCCGGCATCAGTCAGGTTCTGCCGCCGGGGCACCCTCTAGCCGCGCTGGATGCACCTTTCTTGCAAGCAGGAACCCGCATTCTGCCAGACCTGGAAAAAGAGCTGGAGATCAACGAATTTACGCCAATGGTAAACTTGTCCTATGACTTTGCCGATAACATTATGGCCTACGCTACCTATTCAGAGGGCTTTAAATCAGGCGGTTTTACTCAGCGAGTATTTCCACCTGTCATCCCTCCCTTTACTGCACCTCCCGGTACACCGGACATAGATCTTATTCCCACTTACGACCCAGAATTCGTTGATGTTTATGAACTTGGTTTCAAGTCGACCTTGCTGGACGGCCGTATGCGCTTCAATGGCGCGATATTCCATACCGACTACGACGACCTGCAGGTGCAGGTATTCGATAGCGTAGCGCCAGTGACCGAAAACATTGGTTCCGCTTCGATAGATGGCGTCGAATTGGAAATGCAAACGGCACCGGGCGACGGTTGGTTGGTAGAGGCGAGCCTGTCTTGGCTGGACGCAGGATACGACGAGATTGGTACGGACCTAACCCTGATAGGCTCAGACAACGAATTTGAGCGAGTGCCTGAGTGGGCGTCCAGTGTCGGTGTCTCCAAGGAATTCATGCTCAACGAGATGGGCTCTTTGGTAGTGCGAGTCGACTGGAGCTACCGGGATGACACCTATAACGACGCTTACAATACTGAAATATTGAAAACTGACGCCTACCATCTCTGGGATGCCAGTGTACGCTGGACCAATACCCAGGAAGATCTGTCAGTCATTCTGTCAGGCCGCAACCTCGGTGATGAGGAATTCCTAGTCACCGGTGTTTACGGCACAGCCTTCCAATCTTATGAAGGTATTTTCGACCGCGGCCAGCAATGGTTATTCGAAGTTCGCAAAAACTTCTAAGGAGCTAGCATGGCCAGAGTAAAAATTGTTAAGCCTGAGACCGTCGATGACCCGGCGGTCGCTGGCATCTTTGAATGGGTCACTGAGATGGAAGGCGCTGTGCCTAACCATTTCTACATTGAGTTAAATTTTCCCGAGTTTTTTACCGCCAAGCTAGGTGCCACAAAAATACTGTGGGAGGCTGGTGAGCTAAGCATGGAGGAGATCCAGCATGTTGGCATACTGGTATCTCAAGACAACGGCTGCTCCTATTGCACGGCAGCTTTTTGCACGATTCTAAATCATGGCCTGCAAACGGCTCAGGAGTATGTTGCTGAGTTGTTAAAAGAGGGCATTGAGGCCGTTAGCGACACACGCTTGGCCTGCCTACTGGACTACGCACTAAAAGTGAACCGGGACCCGGCCGGGATCAGTGATACGCAGGTGGACGAATTACGTGAGCATGGCCTAACCGATAAAGGCATTGTGCAGCTAACCCATCTGGTCAGTGATTTTGGTTCCTACAACCGACTGAATCTGGCCCTGCAGACGGATTATGATTACCGAGAGTTTTGGCGCGCATTGGCCCTACCTAACGACAGCGCCTCTTCATAGGCGATATTAACGCGGCTCACTATTAGATGTGGGCCTCGTTAGCAAAGGCGCGCTAGAGCAGCCCGCCGCCACTGCTCTTTCAATACAAGCCTTGGTGCTTTAGCCAACGCTGTTGACGACCTTAGATGCCCTGTAATGTTTTCGTTTCAAGGTGATCTTCTAAGCCCAGCGATCAACCCAACAGTCTGTGAGCCGGCAGATCAGCATCGTGCAGTCATTGACCTCTTAAGGATCAGCACGCCACGGTGTCTTAAATTTGAATGATCTTCAGTAATCACCCTACATGACCGTTGTTCGAAAAACGTGGCTTATAATTCCTATCTTCTCAAAGACAGAATAGTGAGGGTGCCGATAATGGCTAAAGCGCCGATTAATTTATCTACACCGCTAATGTCCAATGTTAAGTACCAAAATGATTGCGCGCTAACTATTAACAGCAGACTATATCTTACAAGCTCTTAAGAGATAACCGCTTACGTGGGGTGCGGCAGTCTGACATTATGCCGGTGCGTTCGCTAAGCGACACCTGCCCTCAATGCGTTTAAGTCGTGTGGGCTGCTAGGAGAGACTAGTCTTCGCGTCGGCTTGGATCTAGAGCGAGCTTGAATTTGCGCCTCAGTTCTTCGGTACGCCCTCTCTATGGAAGTACTGCCGCGGATCAAATCCAAGATCTAAATGTAAGTTATGGTGTGCTAGGATTAAGAGAATATTGGGAATGTGCGTCAAGTTAAAAGCGGTCACAGTATCCCTAATTTTTATACTGGGATAAAAATGCGCAAAAAAAACGTAATCGCTCTTTGTTTAGGCCTCATTTTTAGCCAAGCAACAGTGGCTCAAACTGTTTACCAGGTTTCTATTGGTAGTTACAAAAACCAAATGAATGCAGAGAAAGCAGCGCTACAGGCCACAAAAAACCTCGGCATCAGCTATTCGCTGGCATCCAGCAAGACAGGTAATGGCTTGCTCTATCGCGTTGTTTCAGAACCTTCGCAGTCAAGGGGTGAGGCAGACGTAATGAAGGCAAAAGCCTTGCGTGCAAATATTCAAGGCGCTTGGGTAATTTCTAGTAATCGCCCAGCCAGCGAGTTTGTTGCAAATACTACCCGTCCACCGAGGACCTCATCCCAGCCTACTGCTGCTGAGAAACACCCTTTAAACAGTGACCAGCCGGAGGTTGCCTATGCTTCTTCAAGCGACGGCAATCAAATTAATCAACCCCACTCCGGTATCAGAGCACTAGAAGGGCTTAGGGGTGTGCCCATTTCACTGACCGCCCAAGACGCTAGTTCCAGCCGAAGTGAAGCACTCAAAATACGCCGTACTGACGAAACTCAAACACCTTTCAATATAGACGGCATTTTAGACGAACCCATTTGGCGAGAAATCACTGCCATTGAAGACTTCGTGGTCGTTGAACCAGACACGCTTAAAAAAGGCGCCTACGCGACCAACGTCAAAATTGCTTATACAGACGACGGTCTCTATGTTGCGGCGGACCTCGAACAACCGAAAGAAACGCTAATTCGACGCCTTTCCGGCAGAGACGTTTATGCAGGTTTGAATAGGGATAGCATTAACATCACATTAGATACCTCGGGCAAAGGGCTTTATGGCTTCTGGTTCGGTATAAATTTAGGTGATTCCTTAATGGATGGCACCGTATTGCCTGAACGCAGATTCTCCAACGAATGGGATGGGCCATGGATAGGAGCAAGCGCACAAAATGATAAAGGCTGGTCGGCAGAGTTCTTCATTCCTTGGAGCGCCATATCGATGCCCTCAGCCTCTGATACGCGGAACATGGGTCTATACTTATCACGTAAAGTTGCCCACCTTGATGAACGTTGGGGATGGCCTGCGCTACCTGATACAACGCCAAAGTTTTTGTCAGCGTTGCAAACCATAGAGATGAAAGATATAGCGCCACGACAGCAGTACAACATCTACCCTTTTGTCGCAACCACTGTAGATCGAATAGATGAAGAAACGCGCTATCGCGCTGGCGCAGATATGTTTTGGCGGCCTTCGAGCAACTTTCAACTGAATGCCACAATTTATCCAGACTTCGGCAGTGTTGAATCCGACGACGTCGACACTAACCTAAGTGCAACTGAAACATTTTTTCCTGAAAAACGCTTATTCTTTGTAGAAGGCCAAGAAATTTTTGTCGCCTCACCCAGAGCTGACACGCGAAGCTCAGGCGTCGGTCAAGGTGGACCACCCACAACGCTGGTCAACACACGCCGCATTGGCGGTAAGCCACAAACGCCCAAATTTGCGCTGGGCCAAACAGTATCTAGTAGAGAGCAAAATTTACCCGTGGATTTACTCGGCGCTGCTAAAGCAACCGGACAAATCGGCAAGTTCCGTTATGGTGTTCTAGGCGCCTTTGAAGACGAGGTTGAATTTCAGTCGGTGATCAACAACCAGACCATTCGACTCACCCAAGACGGCTCAGATTATTTCATTGGCCGACTTCTGTATGAAAATAATTCAGGCGGTAGCTACAAAGCATTAGGTGTTCTCTCTACCGTGGTCGAACACCAAGATATTAGCGCCTATGTAACCGGCTTAGATGCTCACTTTCTAACCGCCAGTGGCAAACTAAAAGCCGACGGCCAAATCTTTAGATCGGACATCTCTGACAGTGACGTCGGTTACGGTGGATTCGTCGACTTCGAATACACTTTTCGGCAAGGCGTACAACAGCGCTTAGGTATCGAATACTTCGATGATAACGTCAATATTAACGACTTAGGTTACCAAGCGCGTAACAATTATCTACAAATCAGAACCGCCCACACTCGAACTTCCTCAGATCTCACTTGGGCGCGCAATAACCAATTCGATATACGCGGCGCAGTGCAAGAAAATGGCGATGGTTTCCTTACTCGAGCAGGTGTTTTTCTCTCTAATAGGGCAACATTTAATAACTTAACCAGTATTACCGGACGTATCAGCCACTTTGCGCCTGCTTATGACGACCTCAACAGTTTTGGTAATGGCGTTTATAGGATCGAAGAAAAAACTGCGGCGGGCCTTCGTTTTGACTCAAATTCTGCCAAGGTCCTGAGCTTTGGTATTGGTCTTGGTTATCAGGAAGAAGACCTCGGTGGCGATAGCTATTACTACGAAGCTAAAGTTAACTGGCGACCACTCGACGGCTTAAGCCTGTCTGGTGGTGTCAAATATTTAGATCGCGACGGCTGGTTGTTGCACCAAGAGGGCAGCAACTTCACTACATTTTCCGCAAAACAGTGGCAGCCAAATCTTAGCGTTGAATACTTTCTTAGCGCCAAACAACAGTTCAAAATTTCTGTACAGTGGGTTGGCATACGTGCTGAAGAAGATGAGTTTTACCTCTCTCCTGCCGTATCCGGTGACTTAACCTCTATTGCTAAACCTGCCGGGCTATCTGATTCGTTTTCAATTTCTGACATGGTTTTTCAAGCACGCTATCGGTGGGAGATAGCGCCTCTTTCAGATTTGTTCATTGTCTACAGCAGAGCCTCAGACTTGTCCCAAGCGCTGCTTAATGACGACTTTGACGATCTTCTGGACAATGCCTGGCAAGAGCCAGTGGGGGATCAGCTTGTTATGAAAATACGTTATCGTTTTGGTTCCTAGTTGATTAGCGAAAGTAACCTAGGACTAGTGACAACAAGTACTATAATAATTGGACAGAGAAAGCCTACCGGCTTGCAGAACGAGCATCAACCACACACCCTACGAACATGTCGGATAAAGAGTACCTTGGCAGAACTAAAGCTTAAAGCAGGTCACTAACGGCCAAAGACTGCTCATCAAGATCACAGATGACATAAGACAATCTCTTACACATCCTTAAGAGATTGCTTCTTATGTGAGATGGGAGAGTCTGAAATTATGCAGATGCGTCCGCTAAGCGACACCTGCCCGCAATGCGTTTAAGTGGCGTGACTGCTCAGCAGCGGCTGGTTCTATGCTTGGGGTTCGCAGTAGGACATATCGGTTTCTTCACCTGCTTTATAGCATTTTGGCGTTAGAGGTTGTCCGTTCTCGCGCCAGAAATTACCTAAGCCTTCAAGTTCGCCATTAACATATGGCAACTCTTGGCGAAGCTGACCGTTCTCGCGCCAATTTCTGTATACGCCGTTAAGCTCTCCTTTCACCCAAGTACTTTCAGTGTAAAGCTGACCATTCTCGTACCAATCTTTTACCAAGCCTTCTCTCTTACCCTCAATCGCGGTGTATTGAGTTTTCAGTTGGCCGTTTTCATGGAAGTGTTCGACTTTGGCTGTCAGCGGCACGGTGCTATCTGGCTTATAGAGAAGACCGTCGCGCTTTAACACCTCACCATCGAAAACGGGCAACTCCTTATTGCAGCCCATGAGTACAAAGCAGAGTGTTAGTAGTGTCGTGGCAAGAGGCAGTTTCATAGATCTCTATTTCTTTGTTAGGTAATTGCATAGTACAGCAGCTCATTAGCGTTTGCAGTTATAGCTTGCCATGATTGAATAAGAGCTTTGAATTGAATGTATACGAAGAATTAATTTGAAGTTTTTCCGCAGATAGCAGATGCCGCTTCGTGTCGTCGCTGAGTAGCTTGATCACTAGTTTGGACTAATAACCCTCCGAGTAATTGTCAGCAAGGTTTTATTGAATAGATGAAGGCGATTTTGTGATCGTTTTTTGAGGGTTGTTCAGACAGCGCGCGAATCATTCTAGTGTCATTCCAACCATCATTCCAAAGACATCAGTGAGTGACCAAAATACCTTGAAATAATGGTGGAGCTAAGCACACTCGTTGCCCTAAACCTGCACCAATTTGCTTGTTAGCTACGGTAGATCAATAGCTTACGGATCCTTGGTTCATTGTCAAAGTCAGTATTTTGTCTACTGTTTTGTCTACTGCTGCGCTTGCCTGTTAAAAGCTTCTACCCGCTGCCTAACCTTCTGAACCTTAGTCGTTGGAGAAGAGCATGTGGCGGCTTTTAAAAGCTTTAAAGGGGGGGCAGGATGCCAAGAGGGGTAGGTATTATAGATACGACTGATCGAACATCTTGAAGCGTTTAGCCTTTGTTTAGTATCAAGAGATTGAGGTGACAGCTTGTCGGAGCTGATTAACTTTTTGTTGTTTCGCTTGTAGTTTGGCCGCAGTAACGACTCGATTTAGGATTTTCGCGTTCGGCTGACGGCAGCCCCGAGCACAGTCCCCAAGGTAACGGTCAAGATGGTGAAGGCGTTTTGAAATAGAGGCCGTGAGTTTGATGATGAAATCGAGTTGCGAGAGCAGAACATGCGTGGTGCTAATGCTGAAGGGCCAGTTGAGTTCATTCTGTGGGTCTTGTCGTCTTTTGGCAATGAGCTGAGTGCCAGCAACTGCGGCTACGCGCACTAAATTGAATACAATACTGTACGGCAAATAATGCAAACAAGGAGGGTCTGTGCTCTTAATAAGATTAACGGGCCCATCTATCTGTGAAAGAGGTCTTTTATTAAGGCGTTTTTGGTTTAGAACTATAATCAAGATTGTCGTAAGGGTTTTGAATAGCTATCGAATCAGGATGAACAACTGAAATATCTATATCACTGCCAGTATTACCGGTCATAAAGCCACCGACAGTACCTTTTGGAGAAATATAGATAGTCACAATCCTTCCTGCTTTTGAATATACCAAGGTGACTTCTTCCCCGACTTTAGATGAGATTAACTCCCAACCAGTAGTAAGTGTTTTTGTTCCATAAAATATTAAGTTTTCAGCAGGGCTATTACTAGAAGTCATAATTACTCTTCCAGATATTGAATCGCCTGTTCCAAGAAGAACAGTTGGGGCTTTTATAATCTGAGCGTCATTTGGTAATGGAAGATCCTCAAGAAGATATGCTATGACTTTCCTTTGATCCTCTTGATACTCATCCGTAACAAGAGCACATCCGGAAAAAAGGACTAATATAAGTAAGGCAGAGATTATGTTTTTTCTTTTCATTTCTTCAGTATCCCACTTTTTGTTTGTAAATTCATCCACAACTTGTTTTTTGATTCGTGCCGCATTTTTCAGATTACATGCTGAGGATTTTTTAAAGCACCTATTTGAGAAGATTCGACTGCCTTCAATTCTTGGCAGCGAGGAGGAGCTTCGTAAAGCTTGGAGCAATCCTTTAACAAGGCGTGATCTGCTTCAAAAGCTTGAAGGTGCTGGCTGCCCTAAAGATGATCTTCGTGAACTTCAGAAGTGTATTGAAGCTGAAAACTGTGACCTATTTGATGTGCTTGAGTATGTTGCCTATGCGAAGGCTCCAGTTACTCATGAGGCCCGTGTAAATCCTTCAAGGGAAATATCTACAATCTTTTGAATGAGGCTCAGAGAGAGTTTGTCAGCTATCTGCTGCGTAATTACGTCACAGTTGGTGTTGATGAACTGGATATCAGTAGGCTGAGTACGGTGTTAACGGCTAAGTACGGAAGTCTCAATGCAGCCACGCAGGAGCTGGGTGAGGTGGCAGGAATTCAGGAAACTTTTATCAGCTTTCAACAGCATCTTTATGCAGAGGATGTGGCTTTTTTAAAAGCTGTAAAGTTAAGGGGGGTTAATTTGGCACCGAGGTTAAAAGAAGCGTAGGGTCAAGCTAATTATTTAGCTTCCTTGTTCTTTCTAACCTCTTTGGCCATAGAACAAAAAACGGAAGTATTCTAACTTCCTGTTAAAATCAGCCCCACTGACCGGTTTTGACCGGCCTTTGTTGGGGCGTCGTGCATATTAGTCTTGTGCCAGCACCATCAGGTGGGATCGATGTAGATCAAAGACGCATGTCGCTGGGTTCTGCAGCCCGGCTTCGGCAGCAGCAGCAGACATCGAACCATCTCTAACGCCATCCATTAGTTTGATCATATCAGCCTCACTACCGGCCACCATTGCGACATAGTCAAAACCGGACACCCCAAAGCCGGGCGTATATAATGCACTACCTACCTGCGTGTCAGCGACATTGTTAGCCATTGAATTAAACGCCTTCCGGTATTCGAGCGCGTCTGAGATGTTTTTACCCTCGTTAAGGTTACATACTTGGGTGACGAGTGGCTTTTCTTGAGACTGAGGCGGACGTGCCCCAGCGTTGTGCATCGTCATGTAAATAGGTTTTTGGCAAGTTTGTAGCGCATCTAATCTAGCCTGGAGCTTCGCGCCTTTTTTTCGCCACATCGCATTAGCTTTAGCATGGTCGCCCCAAGTAGGGAAGTAATTTACCCACCGAGTGTCTGCAGCATCATAGGGAGGATTTATTGATATTGCCTCCCACAGATACGCGTTCATGTTGAGATCGTTAGACGCGACAAATTTATTAAAATCTTTTTTACCCAAAGCTAAAACATCGTTAGCTGTAGCGCCGTCATTGAGGGTACATTCGAATATTTCGGCTATCATGGGTTCCGGCTCAGCGTGATGATCAGCGTTTGCGAATCCCACTGAAACGACCGATGTGAAAATTAGAAACTTTATTATCTTTATCATTACTATTTTATTCCATTAAATTAGTTGAGCTCTAATAGTACACTTTCCAATTACTATTTCTATAATTTACGCTTATCATTCACTTTATAAATGGAGCCGAGCTAGCTAACGATCGATGGACACACACTTCTCCCAAATGAAAAGAGTTTAAGCATCCCGCAGGTTGCTGGAATAAGCGGTCATAATGATTACCGAATGTTCGCCCGAAACACACACCTGCACCCAGTAAAGCTTGAATAAGGGGGTACGCAGGTGGCCGCACCCCCTACCCATAGGGTAATGGGGGGTCGTATATTTTTCGGGGTTTTAGATGTTGTAAAGGTATTAAACAGAGGGGCGCTGAAGGAGCAGCTTATGACAGACGAAAACATAGTAAGTTAGCAAGCGGCTTTGAAATAGGCCTATGCGCCGTTAACGAAGAGCATAGCGCATTCGCATTTTATCAGTCAGTCATCAACATCGTTGTATACCAACGGGAATACGTCGGAATTAGCCTCTTGCGACGATCTCTAATGAAGTAGCCTAGTACACTACCCAAGGACGGGTTCTACGACGAGTGATACTCCATTTATTCAAAAATGCTCAGTTTTTAAAAGCTGTAAAACGGGGGTAGAAGACACTCTCTGCCAATAGATAAAAGGTGGTGGTAAGTTTCTTTGCGTTTAAAAGTTGTAAAAGTATTATAAGGTTGGCAACACGTTTATTTAATACCACGCTGAAATAGAGAAAGGAGCAAGTATGACCAGAACTATAAGTTTAATAATATTTGGATTAGTAATATTGTTGAGTGGATGCGTATCTACACCTCCTGTGGATTTTACAGTCCAAGATGTAGGGATGGTGTCTCAAAGAAAAGATGCAGAGTTGATTTCCATGACGGTTGGGTTCGCACCACAATCTCAGCAAAAGAAGGTGGAAGCAAATGCGACAATACCTCCGTTGTGGAAAGAAGCACTACAAGATGCAATAAATAGATCCTTAATCTTCCAAGATGACGCAAGTAAAAAAATTAACTTATCAGTTAGAATCTCAGAGTTTAATATCCCGGGAGCGGGACTTTCAATGACAACCAAAGTCACTGCAATTTATGAGATTGTGGATAGATCCAATGGAGATCTATTGTTTGCCCAAGAAATATCAAGCGAAGGAGTAGTACCTACTGGTTATGCTTTTGCAGGTGTTACGAGAATGGTTGAGTCTTGGAATAGAGCCGTACGCAATAATATAGCGGACTTTATTAACAATTTGGAGCAAGCAGATATTTCAAAAGCGCTTTTTAAAGGCAGCTAGATGAAACCCTACACCAACTTTTCACTAATATTTGCAGCCCTTGCAACATCATTAATAATAGGCTGTGCGTCTACCGATGGGGTTGGCAGATATAGAGTTCAGTCTATAGGAAATGCACAAAGATCAGTTCTCGCAGAAGTCCTATCAACTAGAGAGGTTTTCATAATGGAGCAAACTAGTGGGTCGGGAGCAACATTCGGGGGGGCAGTTGGCGGAGGATTAGCCGCTGATGGATCAGATAATTTAGCGGTCATCATAGCTGGCATTATTGCGGGAGCACTTGTCGGGGAGTATGTTGAGGGTCAAGCAAATGTTCACAACGCTACTGAATATGTCATAAAAACATCAAATGAAATCTTGTTAACAGTTGCTCAAATTAACGACAATCAGGAGGTTTTTATAAAAGGTGACAAAGTCGTATTGGTTTACGGATACCCTAATCGGTTAATCAGCGCGCCAAACTAAATTTGAGTGATTTCTAACATATAAACTTTTGATAGCCCCAGAGGAAGTTTCGTCTCATTGGCATCTATTCCAAGGAGTTTATGCAATCACTCCCAGTTCTTAATGCGGATAGCGGACTCTGCACTAAGCAGTTCGTGCGACAGGACGAAGCTTTGGTTGGTCTTGATCAGTCAATGCCTTATCTGTTTGATCATAAAGCCATTGAAGTAGATTCACTCTTAACCTTATCTGAGCAGCTCAAGCAGCTTGAGTCACACCCCAACTGTCTCGTGATCAGAGGCCAATTAATTTCTGGACGTCCCAGTCACTCTATAAGACGAACATTGAAAGCAAGTGCGGGTGAAGAATCTAATTTTGAACACCGTTCAAGGCAATGGTGTTTGATCGATATTGATGACCTGCCACTGCCTGAGCATCTTAGCGACTATCAAGCTAACAAAACTGAAATCGTTGATTTTGCTGTCTCTCATCTCCCAAAGCAGTTCCACAATGTTCAATGCTGGTATCAATTTTCATCCAGCATGGGCATTAAAAAAGACAAAGTCCGACTGCACTTATGGTATTGGTTAAGTAGACCTTGCTCTGATGTAGAGATGAAAGGATGGTTGCAAGATTCTCCTGTTGATCTAGCGTTATTCAATCCAGTTCAACCACACTTTACGGCGAATCCGATATTCCTTGATGGCGCTATAGACCCTTTCCCAGACCGTTCGGGGATGTATAAACCCAGTGACATCATCGAAGTTGCTGTTCCTGAGTTGATCCCCTCTGTTGTAGCCAGAAAAATAAAATCTACAACTAATAATTTTGGCCAGTTAGATGGTCAAGAAATATTCAGGGATGAAGATTCAGGTCTAATCATAGACGGGCGAGAAAGGTTCATGCTCACCTGCAGTAACCAAGCAATGCGACAGCTGGTTAAAGAGTCAGGCGTTAAGAAAGCCGAGGTGAATCTTGAGGAGCTTACCGATCTAACGTGGCAGCATTTCACAGCTGAAGCAGATTTAACGGACGGTAAGTATTCAAAGGATAGTGCTGCCTTTGAAGCCAAGCGCCGGATTCAAGAATTAGAAGATGGTGTCTTTGATTTTATTGGAAAGAGCAGCAATGTAATTCTTCAAGCAGCACCGGAGCCTTACTTCAAACTGATACCGGTAAGTGCAGCGGAAGGTATTGAGCAGCTGAATGATGAGCTGGATGACTTCTTTGAGAACCTGCAAGAAGGGCCGAAAAAAGTACTTCGCATTACGATGGGTTCGGGTAAGACTACTGAAGCGATAGCTAAACTTAAGCATCACCTTGAAGATAAGTCTTTTCAAGACGTAGAAATATACGTTCCACGCCATGACTTGGCAGAGGAATATGTAGAACGTTTAAAAGATATCAATGCCAAAGTCGTTCATGTCAGACCCAGAACGGGTGGTGCTGATGGGAAGCTACCTGTTCTATGCCAGCGAGTTGACTACGTTAAAAGCCTAGAGCAGCAGGGAGTGGGTGTCTTTAGAAATGCTTGTAGAAGTGCTGAAGGCGATCGTTGTGAGTTTTATGACAGCTGCGACTATATCGATCAGTTTATTGATCCTGAGTTTGAATCTGATCGCAGTAATGTTGTAAGAATCTTTGTTCACAATTATTTAGCACTGAGGCGTAATCCTCTTCAAGACAATCCGTCTCTCGTCATCATTGACGAATCTTTTTTCAATGCAATGGTTGAGGTTCATGACTTGTCGTTCAGGGACGTCAGGGAGCATTTTTGTTCAGATAGACATACTGACTTGGGCAATGAAGTTATCAAATCATTAGTATCCGGTGAGCCGCTATTAAACGCGCTCAGGGGGTTAAATGTTCGGCTTGGGGATTTAGATGAAATCAATCTTATTCCAACTGGTACAGGCTTTGATGGCGTTAGAAGTACCGCTTTGGCTGGACGTTCCAGAGGTAATACGCAAGGCATCAGTACGCTAATCAGGCAGTTGAAATCTGAACTGAGGCAGCGCGATGTCAGTCATCCTCAATCTATATTTTTACACTCCGATAAAGAGGGTAATGATGTAGTACGCGTTTGCAGTCGTAGCGAATTACAATTTGAGGCAGCTACGCCTGTACTCATGCTGGATGCGACTGCTGACGAAAAACTCATCGACTGCTTCTTTGATCAAGATGTTGATCTAAAACGAATAGACATTAAACAGAATGCTGTCATCACACAGGTATTTAATCGCACAGGCAGTAATACTTTCTGGCAAGAAGAGTCAGCGCCCATTGAAAAGCTTGTAACAGTACTCAATACATGGGCTGACTTTGGCGAGAAGCCGCTCTGTATTGGTAACAAATCATTAACTGAACGATTACAAGATCATCCCAACATTAGTCCAAAAGTTGTTCTAATGAACTTTGTAGGTCTAAGGGGTAGCAACGCCGCTGAAGGTTGTTCAGTGGTATTTATTACAGGCCGTAATGAGCCACCACCCATTGAAGTAGATCATAAAGCCAGAGCCTTATTCTGGGACGATAATATTCCACTTCAGCATGATGAGTTTGGTGATAACGAAAACCTTCCTTTAGAGCTGCGAGGCTTTTTAACCAGTGAAAGATTTAGAGGTGGTAGTCAGGGTGTAGAAACCAGAACCTTTTCTGACAGCCGTGTTGAGGCAGTTCATCAACAAATAAGGGAAGCAGAATCCATACAGGCTATTGCACGATTGAGGCTAGTACATAACAAACAAAGAAAACGCGTCTTCATCCTGAGTAACGTCCCGCTTGAGATTCCCATCGATCATCTAGTTAAGTTTGAAGATCTTATGCCGGACAGGTTGGAATATGAGTTTCTAAAGGCTGGAAATGTCCCATTAACTCCTTTGGGGGTATTGAAGATCAGGCCAGATTTAGCTGTTACAGAAGATGCCGCGAGGATGATGCTGAAACGCAGTGCTATATCTCAGCTAGAAAGACTTAAAGTTTTACCCAGCCTACAACGAAAAGGCTTAATCATTATTGAATTTAGGGCTGGAAATAAGGGCAGAACCCGAACCCACCAGCACCTATTCATGATGGATGAAGAAGCTAAAACTGTAGCAAAGGGCGATAACAGTTTAAAAATGGCGGTATCCAATGTCCCGATAGACGATTGGATCGCTCTCCTTGAAAAAGGCTGGGGGAAAATAGAAGAAACCCACTTCTTTTACGCTTAACCGAACAACATCCTATAAGGTATATATAGCTTCCTGTTCGGTTAGTGGGCCTATTGGGGCCGCGAAAACATGAACTGCTGAGCAGGCTTTTAAAAACTTTAAAATATTCATAAGCTTCTGAAAGATAATGACTTTCTTGTTTTTTAGTAGGCATTTACAAGGCATTATTTTTAATCTATACATAATTGATGACTACTCCTTTGAAATCCTAGATCACCTGTCATCAGCTCGTACTGGTTGAAATGTTTTACAAGATAATAAATATAGCTTCTCGCTGCTTTCAGAACATCGCAAAGGGTACTAGTAACGTTAAGGAGGAGTTGGATTTATAGCAGTAATATCAGAGCTAATGAGCTAAATCCTGACTATCTAAAAACTAAGATAGCATCGAGGCTAACCGTTTCACGTTGAGTTTATTGCTAGGGGCAAGGCGATTGCAGAAGAGCCGATGTATAGCCTTTGGCCAGAGAATCTCCCGCCCTGGAGCAAGGCCCTTCAGGCGCAACACAGGGCTGCCTGATGGGCTTTGGAGGCTGGGCTACGGGGTTAGTGAGGGGTGTATTGTGAAGCCTCAAATGCTTCCAAAGAAGCCGTGCTGAGACTATCGATATTTGAAAGGTTTTTAAAGGGTAAGCTGATGGATAGGGTGATGGCTGAGCAGGCTTCATAACCCCAAACATTAGCTGGCCATGGCGGCCTAACCACTACTTTTAACTTCGATTAGGAACGAGGGGATTACCCTTTGCCCTAGGATTCGGCTCTATCAGAAACCAGATGTGCTACCGCGATAAAAATTGGGCCAACCACCGCAAAAACTGCAACTAATCCGAACATATTGAATAATACAGCTCCAATGCCCAGCTCAGCTACGTTCAGAAATGGATAAGGGTAAATATTGGTTAATAAACCTCGGATGATTGATGTCACTCCATAAATGGCAGGAAATATAAGCCAATAGGGAAGATGTTTATAGAAAATCGGTCGCTTTTCAGCAAAGAATAACCAATCGA
>Ga0209192_10000028_pt1 | contig 187271 bp, 179 predicted proteins | sample ArcticOcean_MG_C_11_FD_187433 | JGI IMG/M metagenome (GOLD analysis project Ga0209192, IMG submission 187433) | Marine microbial communities from western Arctic Ocean - ArcticOcean_MG_CB2_154 (SPAdes) (version 2) | ecosystem: Environmental > Aquatic > Marine > Oceanic | place: Arctic Ocean... | reverse complement strand
CAGCAAGACGGAAGAGACTGACCCTTTCTTTTATTTATCGTATAAGACGCGATTTCCGAAATCGCGGGCGCCGACCAGGTGCACCTTCTTCCAACCTTGACCCGGGGGTTCGCCCCGCCCCCGGTCGGGGCGATTTCGCAAAAAACAATTCACCAACTGGACCTTCCCAAGAACCTGCGAAACGTCCCGGTGTTCCACGGCGTGGGGGACCTGGCGAGCACCACGATCGGCGCGCTTGGCATTTGTTGTAAAACTGATCACGAAAACGAACCGCAAAACGCGTCGTACCTGTACTTGGGAACCAGCGGCTGGGTCGCGCGGTGCGTTTTGGGAAACTCCTTGCGTGCCTCCGGCCGCGTTTTGGCCGCCGGCGATGCGGAAAGAAAAGCAGGCACGTTCACGCTGCTACACCCGGACCCGGCCCTGCGCATCGTCGCGGCGAGCATGACGACCGCCGGCGGGAACGTGGTACGTATTGGGCCTTTCCCAAATCCAGGCACACTGTTTGCCCTTGCAAGACTGACACTTTCTTTTATTTTCGCAAGGAGTGGGCGCGACGCACTTTTTTGGATTCCGGTTGTAACGCCGTCACAGATTTCGACGCCCTGGCAAATGCCGCGCCAAGCGGAAGCGACGGCGTTTTGTTTCTGCCGCACCTGAACGGCGAGCGTTCGCCGTTCGCCGACCCCACCGCGCGAGGCGCGTTTATCAACCTGTCTCCGGCCAGCACAAAAAAACACTTGTGCCGTTCCGTGCTGGAAGGCGTTGGTTACCACTACCGGGGGTTGTTCGACGCGCTTGAGGTGCCGATGGATTCTCCTGACTTCGGTGAAACAAACGGCGCAAGCCCCGGGGTGCCTTTTCTGGGCGGCGGCGCGAACTCGGCGGTGTGGACCCAGGTCATCGCCGATTGCGCGCGGCGAAAACTGGTCACCGTTGGAAGCGACGCCTCGCTCGTCGCCGCCCGCGGGTGCTCCGCGGGGGCGTTTGTTTATTTAAACCTGTGGGGAGCGGGAAACAAGGCGCCTGCTGGGTACTTTCCTTTTGACGGAGGGAATGACGTAAGCGATGCTTCCATAACTCAAGACCTTTCCCCCAAAAAAGAAAGCAAAGTGTTTCTTCCAAACCAAAGCGCGGCCGCGGGGCACGACGCGGCATATTTGGTCTGGGCGCGGCTGCACAAAGCGCTCGCGGAGGCGGGCGCGGGAGAGTTAGTTTAGCGGGGTCTGAATTATTAGAAGGTAACAGGTCGTACTGTCAACTGTAGCCTCGTCAAATCCTCGTCTTTACGCTAAGAAGGCTTTTGTGAGTTTTTTTTTTCAAACGGCCCGTCTCCCGTTCGCGGACAATACACAACCTGGCCTCGGCGCAACAGAAAGTCCACCCCCTTTTGGCTGTACACGTACCCGTTGGGCAACACCACGGGTGGGTTGTTTTCGTCCATTTTGGCGCCGGTGACGCGGCAGGTCAACCTGGTGCGCGCGCGCTTGGTGAGGGGAAGCGAAACCGCCAGCGCGCGCAACGCGGGGGAGGACAACGGGTCGTCCCTGGTTCCTTTTTCAGGCTCGCTTTGTTTTGAAACCAGCTCGCTTTCCATTGAAACGTGCGCGCCCGTTTTCAATGACGTCAACCCGGCTCTTAGACTGGCCACGAGTCTCGACTCATTCGGTAACCCGGCTTGCTGCGCGCGGACGTTGTCAAAGAAACTCGCCAGAGCCGCGCGGTCGGCGTTTGTGAACCACTTTTTCGCGTCAAACAGCCCGTTCCCGGAAACCGCGAGCGACTTGAGTAGGAGTTGCAGGTCGGATTTGTACGACGTCGTGAGGTCATCGTCGCACGTATCGTCCGTGAATCCTCGTATCTGCGGGTCCAGGATTTTCATCCTAGGCACGATGTGTTCCCTCGCGTACTCCACGGCTTTGCGTTTTTCGTCCGCGAAGAGAATATCCAAACACTTCGCGAAGTGCAGTCGGTACTCCAGCAAAAGCACGGACGACGTTCCGCCTTTGCCGTTCCATTTCGAGGTACAAACACGGTTCAAGGAAACAATCAGCGCCTCGCACCATTTAATCGCCGGGTCGTATTCGGGTGCGGGGTAGCGCAATCCGGCCGAGGCCTCGATACCTTACGATAAATAAAATAAAATAAAGTGTCAGTCTTATATGGGCAAACAGTGTGTCAGGAATTGGGAAACGCGCAATACGTACCGGAGACGTGCGCGTCGAGATCGCAGAGGTTTTCTACAACCGTTTCGCTCGCCGTTTGTCGCGCCAGCGCCAGGTCGCCCGACCGAGCCGTGTGATCGACGATCATTCGGTGCAACCTGGCAGTGTCCCACCCCAGCTGTTGTTCATTAACCAAGCCGTCGGTGTCGTCACCAATTGGAATCAGGGAAAGATGAGTAACGCGTGCGTTGAGCGTCTCGAGGAGAGTCACTTCCCGTGGGAAAATGTTGTCCTCCAAATTGTCCCGCAACCGAACCAGGTTTTGCTCCACTTCCAAAAGCGTGGCCACGAACCCGGAAACAGGCGAGCCGTCCAAAACGTCGGTGTTCACCCCGATGTCACGACTCAAAGCGTAGTGCGCGGCGTTGATTTCGCGTGAAACGAGGGAAGTGCGTTCCACCACGAGCGCGCGCAGGCCGTCGTAAGGCGCCTGCAGAGACAGAGTTGAGTTATTCACGTGAGTTTCGGGAATATCGTGGCTTTCGGGGGGCCAAGAAGAAGCCAAGCGGCACGGAAGTGTTCCGCGACACACGCACCTTTAGCAGCAAACCTTCCGCTTCCATGGTCCGCAGTGCGTGTTGTGCTATTGTTGAGGGATATGTCGCCGTGACGCGCGGAGTGTAACAGTGTGTGGGGAGCGAGGGAAGCGGTCTCATCACGTGTCGTGGCTCAAGAGTTGCACTCTTGGCTAAAAAACTTGAGATTTGTCGGACCATCCGAATACAAGCGGCACTCTATTTACGAAAGCGCGACACTGCCACCCCGACACAACGTTCCTCGCGTCCGCGGGCGACGACCGTTGTCGCCGCGGATACCACGATGCCTGAAACGCCACAATCCCCGGTACGCGGGGCGAAGCGTTCAGCGGAGACCGAGGCGGGGGCGGACAACGCGCAGCGGCCCAGGGTGGATGACACGAATGTGAACGACACGAATGTACACGCCGCCGCCGCCGATGCGGAGCGGAAATCTGTCATCCACGAGCCACCCATCGCGACTGAGACCACAACACCTGATGCTCCTGTGGATGCCCCAGCAGCCACCGAGACTGCTGCTGCATCAACAGCCCCAGGTGCTGCCGCATCAGCCTCGGCCTCCGCGGGCGCCGGCGCCGGCGGCGGCACCGCCATGATCCGCGGCTTGCCAAAAACCTGGGACGAGTTTGAGTTTCGAAAGTGGCTGGACTCGCTGGTCATCGCGAGGGCTTCGTTTAAAAAGAAAAAAAACTGGCCCTACGCGTTCATCACGTTCGCGTTCCTCGACGACCGACTCAGGGCGACTGCGACGTTGGAAGGGTGTTTGCTAGGCGGGAAGCCGGTCACGGTGCACGACGCGGTTTCGAAAAAGCCGGGGGATACCAGCGTCGACGGCAACGCGGATCACCAAAACTCGGCGGGTAAGACTCGCGAGCAGCTCATCGTGGCCGCGGCGGACCGGGGCGCGCGGAGGGACGTCCGGGATGTGGTGTGTTCTCTGTGGGCGACTCCGTATGCCGACCAGCTCAAATTGAAACAAGCCAAAGTGGAAGAAGCGCTCAAGAACTTAACAAGACACACGGCGAAGAACTGCAAGCGAACCAAGAAACAAGGCGCGGGCGGGACGTGGCGCTGGCCTTCCTGGATCGGCGAGTCGAACAAACGGGGCAAGCTCGCCGCGCCCGTGGTCGGTATCGTACGCTCGCCCGTGCTGGAGGGGTACCGGAACAAAAGCGAGTTCACGGTTGGCCCTTGCGCGGATGGACAAAACACGGTGGGGTTCAACGTGGGACTTTTCAAGGAAGGCGTCACCGCGGTGGCGAGCGCGGAGACGTGCAGACACATTTCGTTTGTCGCGAAAACACTGGCGAGCGCGTGCCAGAACTTTCTCAGGGAAGAAGCCAAGGACCCAAACGCCCTGCCGGTGTGGGATAAAAGGAAAGGCACCGGTTTCTGGCGGCTGTTGGTGGTGCGAGAAGGCGGGCTGGCGCCCGACACGGGGGCGTGGAATTCGTGGCTGCGAAACGGCGAAGGCGAGGAGAGCGCGCCGGGAGGTGACGGAAATTCCGTTTCCGCGAGCAACAAGAATACACCTGAAACTTCAAACGACAAGAACACACCGAACGAAACTGAAAGCAGCAAAACAGTTGATCGGGAAGAAACCGGGCTACCTTACCCGCGCCAAACCCCGAACACGGAGGTGATGGTCGTGGTGCAGGTGAGCCGCGCTGGGTACGACCCCGCTAAGATTTTGGACTCGTGCGCGCGGTTAGCCGCGGCGCTTACAACCGCCGGCACCGAAAACGGCTTCCCGGTGACCAGAAAGCTGCTTCAAATCCACGAGGGGTGTGCGAACGCGGCTGCGGCGGACGCGTTGCTGCTGCACCTAGAGGACGGCGAGCCCACCGCACCGGAGCAGTGCACCATCCACGAAGAGATGTGCGGCCTTAAATTCACCCTGAGCGCGAACGCGTTTTTCCAGGTGAACACGTGCGCCGCGGAGGCGCTGTACCACTTGGCGGGGGAGTGGGCGAGCCCAAGTGGGAGGTCGCTTTTGCTGGACGTGTGCTGCGGCACTGGGACAATCGGCCTGACCCTCGCGTCAAGGGTAAAGAAAGTAGTGGGCGTTGATATTGTGGAGGCGGCTATTCTGGACGCGGCGGCGAACGCCTCGCTGAACGGCGTCACGAACTGCGAGTGGGTCGCGGGGGACGCGCGCGTGGTGTTGCCTGACATTCTGAAAAGATACCAGGCGTTGATCAAACCGCCGCCGGCGACGGCGACGGAAACGGAAACGCCTGGTACGCTTGCCGCGAGCGTCGCAGACAGAGACCCGGAGGAGAGCGGGGGGGAGGAGGAGGAAGCGTCTTTGGCGGCGGTGTCGGCGGCGCGCGCTGCTGAAGCCGTGACCGCGGCTGCCGCGGACGCGGCCGCGGACGCATCCGGCAAAGTTTACGAATACGACGACGTCGTCGCGATCGTGGACCCGCCAAGAGCGGGGTTGCACAAAAACGTGTTGCACTCCCTTCGCGCGGAAACCCGGCTACAAAGACTCGTGTACGTCTCGTGCAACCCCGAAAGCATGGCCCTGGACTGTTCCTTGCTGTGCACCCCCCAAGGCCCGCTGGGGGATTCAGGAGGCGCGCCGTTCCGCCCAGTGAAAGCCATGGCGGTGGATCTTTTTCCGCACACGCCGCACTGCGAAGCCGTGCTGTTGCTGGAAAGGTGAGCGGAGTTGGGGTTGTTATTATTTACCTCCAAAGGTAGTCTATGATTCTTCTGACTGTTTCGAACTTTCGATGAAAAAACGTCACCCGTGTTCGCCCGCCTCACGGGGAACTCTGTCGAAGAACCTGTCCACCACCACATCTTTTTTTCCCGGCGACACGAGCACGTTGCGCTCTCGGAGCTTGTTTTCATTCATCAGCGTTCGTTCCTGTCGCGTCTCCCATCCGTCGCCGCGCTGGAACAAACGACACGTAACAACGCTTGTATTTTTGTCGTCGCCGCACACCGTCCCGGACAACATGTACTCCTTCCTGCCCGTCTTGCTCTTCGTCTTGGTTTCAACCCCATCAAGCGTCACCTGCGTCACGTTTTTGGACGACAACGCTGTTTTGTCCACGATGCGAATCGCGTTTTGCGCGTTTGCACCCGCGACGCAACTGATGGTGAGCTCGGTGGTTCTTTCCAACAGCGCAATCGCCGGGCACAGAAACTTTGGCACACCAAGCCCCACGACAAAAGGACACAGCGTCGCACTCGAGGCTTTGTCCACCCGCCACTTTCCCTGCAGCTCCGTAGGGCACCGCGCCGCGTCGAAACGTAAACCAAAGCTCCGCAGCGATTGGTCCACCGCCGCGGTCGCCTCGGAAACCAAACCCATCTCGCGCGGACAGGTGTGGCGTCCCGGTGGGCACACCGAATTTATCGCAGGCGAGATCGGCGGATTTTCATTTGACTGCAGTGCTTGATAGACTTGACCATTCGCATCAGGTCGTTGTGGTTCTCATCGACCCCGATCGTCCACAACGTCGCGCGCGCCGATCGGTCGACGCCGCGGTTGCGTTCGCGAGTTGCGATGGGACTCTTGCGGCGGGCGTTCGCCCGCGTCGCCGAGGTGGCGACGCGCGCGACCGCGGTTGGCACCCGAGCCGAGTCAAACGCTTCGGGCTTCGGGCCGAGTCTGAGGCGCCATCAAAGAACAAAGACCTCGTGTGCTCCCCGCGTCGCGCAACTTGCGTGGTCGGGGCCCACTCGTTCATTTCTCGGGTCGGTGGCTGCCACGGCGATGCCGACGCGACGCGGCGTCCGTCCCGGTGTTTCCGGCGGGTCGCATCTCATGGCGGGCGTCACCGCACCCGCGGTGTCTGGTCGGCGCCTCGGCGGTTTCGCGGTGTCCGGGTTGCGTCCCGAGGGAGGGTACAACGGTGTGCCGCGCTCGGCCGCGTTCGCGGCGGTGTGGTCAAACACAAACACCAGGGGATACGCGAAAGAAGCAGTGAACGCGATGAAGGTAAGGATCGCCGTGTCCTCATCAAGGGGAAGCTCGTGACTCGAAACAGCACCCACCGATCGTGGGCGTGTTTTTAGGGTTGGCAAACTATTTGGCAATCGTTCGACGCGAATGTATCGGCATCCATCCGCCCCAAACTCAAGGCACCCGACTTATTCTTTCTAACCTCTTATTAACCTCTTATTAATCCCTAAACCTCTCCTGCATCCCCCCAAACCCAACCAAAACAGGTGTACAAACCCACGTCTCCTGGGCAGCGCGGGCGCATCACTACTAAGCGCGACAACTTGTGGAAAGGTAAGCCGTTCAAGGCTTTAACCAAGGGTTTGACGAAAAGCGGCGGCCGGAACAACCACGGGCGCATCACGGTGTTCCACCGGGGGGGGGGGCACAAGCGGAAGTACCGGATGATCGATTTTCAGCGGGTCATAAGGGGAATAAGCGGTGTCGTGCGAAGAATCGAGTACGACCCGAACCGCACCACGCGCATCGCGCTCGTGGATTTCGACCACGGCGAGGAAGGAAACGGCAAGGTCACTACTAAGTACGTGCTCGCGACGGACGGCATGAAAGGCGGTGACGTGATATCCGCCGGCGATGACAACGTGGATATCCGCCCTGGGAACGCCATGCCGCTATCCGCGATGCCTGCTGGAACCTTGATTCACAACATCGAGCTGTTGCCCGGTCAAGGCGGCCGGTTGGTACGCGCGGCGGGCGCCACCGCGACTTTAGTCAAGAAAGGAGAGGACGGGTACGCTACGGTGAAGTTACCTTCGGGTGAGCAGCGGTTGATTCTTTTGAAGTGCTACGCCACGGTGGGCGTGCTTTCCAACCGCGAGCACGGCAACCGCGTGCTGGGCAAGGCGGGGGCGAAGCGGTGGCTGGGGATACGGCCCACCACGCGAGGCGTCGCGATGAACCCTATCGATCACCCCATGGGCGGCGGCGAAGGCCGGACTTCGGGCGGGCGGCCGTCGTGTACGCCGTGGGGGGTGCAAACGAAAGGCAAGCGCACGCGAAACAACAAAAGGACGGACGTGTTCCGAGTCGCGCGAAGGCCGAGTGGGAAGAAGAAGAAGTAGGCGTAGACGGGGGTGGTCGTTGTAATAGAGGTCATCGTGGTATTTTTTGGCAACACAAAAACTCTCAAAAAAGTCAACAACAAAGCACACTCCATCGCGCGCGCGGCTGGCCTTGGGGCGGGAAGCGCGCGTGGAAGCGGGTGGTGGACGGCGTGCGTCTCGCCTTGCCTGGCTGTGCCGCGATGCATGCGAAGGAGTCCATCAAGGTTTTCCTGCGCACGCGCCCCACCACCGATGTCGCGGACGATGGGGGCATGTCGTTGGATTTGGACAAAGGCGCGGTGACGCTTCTGGGGAAGCGCAGGGAGGATTTCGGTGCCGTGGTGCACCAACGCGAAGAACGACGGTTTAGGTTCAGCGGCGGTATTCTTCACAACGCGAGTCAGGACGAGGTGTACCTCAAGGTGGGCTCGGAGATGGTCACCTCGGTGCTTCGTGGGTACAACGCCACGGTGATGTGTTACGGCCAAACCGGAGCTGGGAAAACATTCACGATGACGGGCGCGCGCTCCAGTTACGCCCAAAGAGGTTTGGTGCCACGCGCGCTGGCTGATTTGTTCAAGCGAGTGCATCAAGCGCCCGGGACGCTGATGACATGTCGTGTCTCCTACTTGGAAATATACAACGAGCTCATTTGCGACTTGTTGCATCCGGAAACCAAACCTTCGGAACTCGCGATGAGCGACGACCCCGCCGCCGGCGTCGTCGTGAAGAATCTCTCCTCGCATCTCGTATCCTCCGAGGAAGACGCGATGCGATTGCTATTCGAAGGCGAACATGTCCGGGCGGTGGCGGAGCACAGGCTGAACCGACAGAGCTCACGGTCGCACACCGTGTTTTCCGTGTCTTTGGAAATCCGAGACACAACCGAACACGGGACGCTGACGCGCTCGAAACTTAACTTGGTCGACCTGGCGGGAAGCGAGCGCTTGGATAAAACCAAATCATCCGGAAGCGTGGCGAAGGAAGCGCAGCACATCAACAAGTCGCTCTCATTTCTTGAGCAGGTAATCATCGCGTTAGGCGATGCGCAAAGCAAGCACGTGCCGTACCGATCGTCAAAACTGACGCACGTTTTGAAAGACAGCCTGGGCGGTAACTGCAAAACCGCATTGGTGGCGAACGTGTGGGGGGAAACTAGTCACGTCGAGGAAACCACTGGGACTTGTAAATTCGCGCAGCGCATGATGCGAGTTATTTCGGAGCCTAATGTTAACTTAGTAGAGGACCCGGCCGCGAAGGCGGTACGGCTGGAAAAGGAACTCGCGGCGTTGACTCGACGGCTGCAAAGGGCCACGATGCCATCGTCGCGCGTCGAGTGCGACACGTCACGGGATGACACACAAAACAGCCAAGTCAACGAACTCGCCATCGATTTCATGCGCCGCGACGCCGCTTCGGAATCATGCGACCCCCTGGAGGCGTTTCTTTCCACACCGGAAGCCGCGCGATCCGCGCTGCTCGCGGTGCGCCGAGTGGCGTCGCGGGCGATCAAGGAGTACGAGACGGAAGACGTGCGGCGGGAGGGGAGAGTTTTTTCCAATGCGTCGTCGCCAAATCGAAACGTTTCAGAGGTGGGGACCCTGAAAGGGAACTTCGGGGAGGATGAATTGAGAAGCATGACGGGTATCGCGCCGGCTGACTCGCGGCCGCCGCGGGACATAGAAGCCGAAGCGTCACTTTGCGATTCCCTGGAGTTTAACACCGAGTCCCCTTCCGCGTCGTTTTCAGTCTCACCCAGAAGCGTGTCTCCCGTGCGCGGCAATGCAAAGCACGGACACGACAAAAAAGGAAACCCCCCTCCCGATCGCGAAACCGCGTTCGTTGAGTACAAGAAAAATGGCGAAGGGTCGGCCACCGCTTTGGCGCTTTTCGAAAACAAGCTCGCGAAAAACGAGCTGAAAATCGCGTGCAAAAACCTGGCGCTTTCGATCAACGAATGCAAAAAACGTCTCGACGCGGCGACCGCGCGAAAGGAACTTGTAGCGCAAAGCCGCCCGCCGATGTCCTCGCCTGATACACATAACAACCTGACCGATACGCACTTGAACGACTCACACGATACCACGCAGCACGTGGAAATCATGACCGAGGAGGAGTACGAGTGCGCTGTTGCTATAAAAAATTCCAAACGAGAGTACCGGGGTTTGTTCGAAACGCTGAAGGAAAAGAAAAGCGAAGTGAAGTACACGGAAAGGTTAATAGAGCAGTGCACGCAAACGCTGGTGCTGGAGTTTGAATCCTGGTACAAGGTGGAGTACGACGTGGGGGTTGGGGGTGATGAAGGCGGTTTCCGAAAAAGTCCGTTCAAGGGAAGGGAGGATGAGAACGAATTCATGAGAAACGACACGAACCCAAATCTCACGTACGACTCGGAGGCCTCCGCGGAGGCGTATTACAGCGCGCAGAGTGCGAGTGCGAGGGGGACGAAGAAAGGGGAAACGCCGCAGCAACGACGGCGAGCGGCGCAGAGCGCGAAACCGTTCGCGCCGAGGAAATAGAGAGGCCTTTTCTTTTCTTTTAAATCGAACATCGAGCTAACTAGAGCGGCTAATGTGTTTTTATCAAAAGATGTAAAGACATCACTTCGCGTCCTAATCGCCGAGGCCGCAATAGCCGCGGATGGTGAGCGGCTCTTGCTTGATCTCGGGCTCGAGTTTGATTTCCGGTGAAACCGAACGCTCAGCGCGTGCTGACTTACACGCCGCGCACTTGTATTTCACCTTGCCGTGCGGGCAGGGGCTGCACTTAACGCAGTTGCCCTTCAGCTGGCCGTGAGGGCAAGGGTTGCACGCCGCGCAGTCGCTTTTCAGCTTGCCATGAGGGCAGGGGTTGCAGTCCGCGCAGTCCTTTTTCAACTTGCCGTGAGGGCAGGGGTTGCAGTCCGCGCAGACGCGTTTCAGCCTGCCGTGAGGGCAGGGGTTGCAGTCCGCGCAGTTGCGTTTCAACTTGCCGTGCGGGCAAGGGCTGCACTTCACGCAGTTGCCCTTCAGCTTGCCGTGAGGGCAGGGGTTGCACGCTACGCAGTCGTGTTTCCTTTTCTGGTGCAAGCACCGCTTATGTCCCACCATCATTCACCTCCGCGCGCACTTATGTCGTGGCGCTTGCGCCCCACGAAAGTGAGAAGATAGGAGTCGTGGCTTTGATGAGGTGACGTTTCCGAGACTTTTCAACTTTTCTCCGACTTTCCGAAGCAGAGAATTTGCCACGTCGACTCCCTCACAACGACTTTTGGTAAACCGTCCCGCAACCTCTCGCGCACCACAACCATGTCCGCCATGGCCATGTCCGTTTCCCACGCCGCGTTCCGCTCTACCGCGGTTCGCGCTCCCAAGGCGCGCGGGTCAATCACGACCACTACGCGCGCGTTTTTCGGCGGCAAGGCCCCCGCGCTCGCGGCCGGAACGGTTCACGATTTCGTCGTCAAAGACATCGACGGCAAGTCCGTTTCCCTGAAAAAGTTCGCCGGAAAGGCGGTGCTCATCGTCAACGTGGCGTCCGCGTGAGGCTTGACCGACCAGAACTACAAAGAGCTCGTGGAGTTGTACGCAAAGTACAAATCCAAGGACTTTGAAATTCTGGCGTTCCCTTGCAACCAGTTCGGCGCGCAGGAAAGCGGAAGCAGCGCGGAGATCAAGGCTTTCGTGAAAACGTACGGCGTGAGTTTTCCTATGATGGGTAAAGTCGAAGTCAACGGCGACGGCGCGGACGACCTGTTCAAGTACATGAAGGAAGCTAAGAAAGTCACCGGCCTGGAAGCCGCGCTTGGAAATGACGTGAAGTGGAACTTCGGCAAGTTCCTCATTGACAAGCAAGGAAAGGTGGCGCACCGGTACGCGCCCACCGTGAGCCCGCTCGGCATCGAGGGCGATATCAAGAAATTGATCTAAACTCATACCTTCGAAGGTATGATATGATATCATTGATATCATACCAGGTACGATTCTTCGCGAAACGACTCCACGCCGCTCCGACCGAATCACCGTACACGCGCGCCAAAGTGCAGCGGTACACCGAAAACGGGCGAAAGCCCGGCGTGTATCGCGGATACCGCGCGCGCGGCGGCGATAACTTTCGAGACGGCGAAATCGGTTCGCGCCGACGACCAATCCGTGGACGGCGGGTAAAGACCACTGCTACTCGTCAGCACAGAGTAGCTAGCTACTAGAGATACTAATATACTAGACTAGGATACCAACACATTCTTTCTACTCAATCCGAATTCTTTCTCTCGTTTTACGAATTCTTCGCTCACCTGGTCCGTTCCGATTCCGCAAATACATTCGAATTCTTCGCTCAATCAATCTGTTCCGATTCCGCAAACCAATCCGCCTCGCGTTGGGTTTCGCACGCGTCGTACCCTTTTCGGCACGTGGATTGTTTCGCGCACGTATACCCGACCACTTTGTCGCCGTCACCGCGCGTTTCAACCAAATCGCAACAAGGCTCGGGCCAGGCGAATACGCGGTGTCCTATATTTTGGGGATTGGTTCGCGCTTCATTTTTTGACGCAAGCTGGGCTTTTCGTAACGCTTTTTCAAACCCGCGGTGGGTCAAGGAAACCGCCCGGTCGATGACGAAGGCGGCGCTTTCGTCAGTGGGGAACCCGAACTTTTTTTGCGCCGACGTGACGTTCGCAGCGGCGAGCCAGTCGATACACCGCGCGAACTTCGCCGGAAAGGTCCCGCCGATCTCTCTGCCGGGGGCGTGGCACCGGTAATCGAGAAGCACCTGTAGGTTCATATCTTGACTCGGGGGTTCGTCGCCGTTGACGTGAAGGTTTCCGAAGCGCGCGATGGCGAACTTGTCGCTGCCTGGGATGAAGAAACTGTTCGCCGCGCATTGGCGCCACCCCGCGCCGAAACTCTGGTCGTTGTCGATCATTTTAAAATCCCCGCTTGGCGTGATTAACACGTTCTGCGCGTGCCTGTCGCACTGGCCTGAAATGAAATCGAATAAAGCGGCTTTGATTATATTTTTGGAGCCCACCATCCGTAGGGTGTCATGTACCACTTTCGTGCTTGACGGCGGTTTGACTTCGTCGCCGTTACGCAACACCACGTCATCGGGAGCGCTTCTGGTGATTCTTTCCAAGCTCACCCCAGACGCTTTTTCCATGAACAAAACCTCGCCTTCAAACTTCTCCCCGGATGCTGGGTGAGAGGTTTTCACATACCCGGTCCACTGGCGGACCACCACGTCCTCCAACCCGCACGCCTCCGCCAGGTTCCGGACCGCCGCGCTTTCGCGGAGGTTGATTTGGTGTTTCTCGTGGAAAGACGGTTTCGTCGTCTTCAAACTCACCTTCGCCGACGTATTATAAACAACTCCAGAAACTCCAGAAACGCCAGCGCTGCAACTCAACTGCGCATACTCACCCCCGTCGGGGTACCGCTTTTTGAAACACGGCGTTTTCAAAATCCCGGTCGTGGCGTTCGCTTCACCGGCTGCGCCGAAAACGCTAGCGCTCGTGGCGCCGAGTTCGTTCGTCCAGCGAAACGGCCCGAACACGGTTCCGTAGTCGAGCTGGTGCAACACCGTTGTGCACCCTAGGCACCGAAAACAACGCGGACCGGTGGCGGGTGCCGAACCCATCGCGGAAAGAGTTCGGGTTTTCGTAGGAGCGGAAGTATCCGCGGAAGTATCTGCAGAAGCATCTGCAGAAGTGTATTCCTCTCCAAAACTCCTCTTGTGTTCCTCTCCAAAAATCCTGTTATGTTCCTCTCCAGCATTCCTCGTGTCAACACTCCCACTAAGCACGCACGCGTCACACGTACCGCAGTCCTCGAACCGCCCGAGATCCAAATCGGATTCCCCATCCGTCGGTTCCGGAAACGGCGATTCGACTTTCGCAAGTGGGTACGCTTCGCGTTGCGCGTCGGTTGTTTTGCCGCCTATTAGCGTGTAAAATTCCGCCCACGCCACGGCGAGAGATGCCTTCAGGGCTTGCTCTTTTTCGCGTTGTTCAAGCTCATCGCCCAACCGCTCCGCCTTTGTGTCCGCAGCGGCGTTTACCACGTTCGCGACGTGTTGTCGCTCCGCCGCTTTCGAGTGTTTTTTGTGCGCGTTCGCGTTCGTGTCCACGCCTTGCGGTTTTGCGGTAGGGTCGGACAACACGCTGGGCTTATTAGCTGTGATGGGGGACAACACGCTCCCTCCCTTCTTCTGTCCTTCCACGTCTTTTCTCCTGTCCTTCTGCTCTTCGGATACGTTCGTCTTTCCTTTCCCCAAACGTCCGGTTTCGATTTCGCGAACCACCGCGGCTTTTGTTTCGCCAAGACAGCCCAACTCCGCCAACGACACAACGACCTGGTGGCGGCCTCCCCTCAACGTGCCTTTCAACGCCGCCGACCGCAGCTTCCAGCTCAATAGCTGGCACCGCGTTTCAAGACGCACGTCGTGGTCGTACGTCACGACTAGTGCCAGCGTGGCGATGAACAGCAACGCGCCGACCATCGGTGCTACTCTTCGGAAAATTCCTCCGGTTCTGTCGTTCACGCTACGAACGCCACGCGACGCCAACACCATGGCGCGAGACACCGGACCACCCTGGTGTTCCAACTTTGACCCCAAACACGCACCGGCCCTGACGCACTCGCCCGCGCGAAACGCCTTGAAGCCGCAGGCGCTGCGCCTAAGCGGTGTGGCGAATCTGGCACTGCGAATCTGAAACTATTTTCTCGGCAGTTTCGAAAAGCGCGTCCATTCCACAAGGCACACGCGACACGCTGCCTCGCGCGTCCGGTTCGTGTCCGAGCCCGCGCGTGCAGCGCACGGGTTACTCCAGCGCAGATGTCCATGATGGCGGTTGCCAGCGCCGCATGGACGCCGTCGTACCCAACAACAACAACGCGACACCGCGCATGGAAGAAACCCGATGGTGTCCGGTGCTCCCGCACACGACGAAACCAAAACACGCGCGCTTTCGCCTCCGCGGACGCGCCAAGTGCTGTGCCTGTTGACCCGTGTTTGTTCGTGCGCGCGGCGGTGGCGCGCGCCACCGATTCAGGGCACTTCGTGATTCCCGCAGCGCGCGTCGCGGAGCTGGCGGAAACAAGAGGGTTGCAGGCCACCGATTTGCTTCCCGAGTTTGTTAGGGAGGCGCAGAAACTCGCCATTCCCCCAACCTCCCGGTTCCACGTCGGCGCCGCGGCGCTTGGAGAGTCCGGCGCCGTGTTTCTCGGCGTGAACGTGGAGCTCCCTGGGTTGCCGTTGAACGCGAGCATTCACGCAGAGCAGTTCGCGGTGGTCACGGCGATGCGGTTTGGCGAGAAAAAGCTCTCCGCAATCGCGACGACCGCCGCGCCGTGCGGCCACTGCCGGCAGTTTATGAACGAACTTCGGGACGCCAAGACCTTGCGCGTCATCATCCCGGGCGACGATTCCGATAACCAGATGAAACTCGGAATGCAGTTAATCCTGCCTTTGGCAGACTTGCTGCCGCACTCGTTCGGGCCGCTGGACTTGACACACGACGACGCAGCGCCGTTGCTGCTGGAGACGAGACACAACGGGCTGCGGGTGCTTGCTGCTTTCGAAAAAGAAAAGAAAACTGACGTTGCAGATGTCGAAATAAATACAGCCACCGCGTTAGCACTAAGCGAAGCCAACGTGGCGTACGCGCCGTACAGCCAGAGCCCGGCGGGTTTGGTGTTGGTCACGAAAACCGGCCAGGCGTTCCCGGGCCGAGCCGTGGAGAGCGCGGCGTACAACCCCACGATGTCGCCGTTGCACGTGTCGCTTTGCGCGGCGGTTTCAACGGGTGGCTTGGGTAACACGTCGGACAAGGGAGGCGGCGGGTGGTCTCGGTTGAAAACCTGCGTGCTCGTGGAGCTTCCGAACGCCCCCGTGCAGTACGCGGAGACCACGCGGATGATTCTGAAAGCAATAGCGCCGCACGTCGAGGTGACCGTGGTGCACTGCGAGAGAATAGAGGGTTGATTCATTAAGTTTGTATCATTACAAAACGCCTCAAAGGTATTATTTGTGAATTCTTCATTCCGAAACCCGCTCTTTCTGTGCCAAAGGGTAACGCAAGGTATCACAATTTCTTTCTTTCTCATGGCGCGTCCTTTCACACTAACCCCGCGGGGAGCCGCACCACGCCTGCGCCCTCCGCCGCGGATAACACGTAGTAGTAGCAGAAGTCGGCTAGGATGAAGGTCTGGACTATTTCGCTCAGCAGGACCATTACCGGCCACGCTCCCGAGCCCAGCGCGGTGGCTAGGTAGCTCTGTCCGTCGAAAATCTGCAAAACCCAGTGCGCGCAGGACAGAAACCGAGCTACGCCGAGCGCGAAGACGTAATTCGCGGTGAATCGCTCGACGACTTTCGCGCGCTGCATCATTCGGAGCTGCGGCAAAACGGAGACGGCTTCGACGTACACGCAAAGCGCCCACAGTACTCTGTTTATGAACATGTGCGACGTCGTGGGGTGCGCGAGAAGCGCGGCGAGTAAACACGGACCTAGGATGTAAAGCGATCGCATCGTGTCGAGTTCTTTGTTGTACGACGATTTCAAATCGGTGAACCGCACGGCGCCGCAAATCCAAAGCGTCGCGGCCAAGGTCATGGCGTCCAACAACGTGTGCCAGTCACCTTCCATCATCGCGCTGCAGTACAAACGCACGGACAGGAAAACCGCGGTCAGGTCTTGCGATTTCAGGGATAAACCCGAGCAGTTCTTCGTCACGCCCAGCTTGTACCCCAAAACGCCAATGCCAAGGAAGTGCACCGCTTCCGCCATCAAGAACAACGCGTCGTGATCTTCGACGATGAGCTTTAAAACGAGGAGCAAACACACGCACAGGCCGACCACCAGCGCGGTTTTCTGGTGCGGTGACCGGTTTTTGATCCAAACCCGCGCCCGGTGTAAACGAGCGCGTCGGCTCGCCTCTTCGAAAGAGCCCATTGCCACAGATTAACTGATTAACGACGCAACGAGATTCGGTGCCCTACCGGTACCGCGGTAGTGTCCCTGTACCGACCGTGAACACACGATTCGTGCGGTGCCTTACACGTAAACACGACGCCTACGTCGCGTGCGTCGCCCAACGTGGCGTGGCTAAAACGCTCGTGCGGTCGCGTGTCCCAGTGTGACACGTCGCCTCGACGCAACGAGGCCGACAAGGCAGGCCGCGGGTTTGTCATCAGTCGGCAGGAAGAAACGTTCTTTTTTGACGAGGTTTGATGCGATTGCTGCAGTTTGGATGAAAAAGGCGCGGAACGTCGTATCATCACCCACCCACACACACTACCCCTCTCCTCACGGCTTCCACAGCGACACCGCCCCCCCCTTGGCGAAGGTCGCGAGTATGTTCTGCCGAGCGTGGTGCGTCACCCCGAGCGCGCCAGGGTCGTGCGTTCGCAAAACGTGTTCCCTAACCCCCGAGGTTTGCGAAAAGCAATGCAGCGCGCCGTCGCCGCCCAGCGCGTATACGAAATCGCCCTTGGGCGAGACGCACGCGTGGACAAAGTTCGCGACGGAATCGGCACCGATGTCCTGCACCGTGTATGACCTTACTAAGTCACCGCTCAAGCTCATGACGTGTACCGAGCTGCTGTTCCTGGGACACACTAACAAGGTCACAGGCTCGGTCTGTAGCACCGAAACGGATGCGATTGGCGCCTTGGCGCCCGTTTTCTTGGCGCTGAGCGGTTGCGGCGGCGTCCACGATTGTTTCTCCTCGCCCGTCCCGGCGTCCCAAATCTTCACGAACCCGTCGCTGGACCCGGACACGACTTGTTTGTCCCCGACCCCGAAATACGACGCGCAGTTCACGAACGTGCCGTGCCCCCGTAGCTCCACCAACGTCTTGCCGGACTTGAGCCCGTGGATTTTGACCGTCCCGTCGAAGCTGGCGCTTACTATTTTCCCGCCGCAGGTCGAGAACTGCACGCTCGTCACGCCGGCATCGCCGTGCGCGCGGTCGTACTTCCTTAAGCACTTCCCGGAATCCACCCTCCATACCTTGATTTTCCCATCCTGGCACCCGGAAACCAGCATGTCCGAGTCTGGGGAGAAATCCAAACACAAAACGGTTTGGTCGTGCATCAGAAACAACTCCTCGCGCTGGTATTGTGAACAAAAAGTGTCAGTCTTGAGAGTACAAGTAGAATGTATGGGCAAACAGTCTACTTGTGCTGTATGTAGTAAACAGTAATTACTCTGGACAATCGGCAAACAGTGTGCCTGGATTTGGGAAACGCGCAATACATACCTGGTAACTCAAGTCCAAACGAAGCTTCCCGGTGTTCCAGTCGTACAGTTCGATGAACCCGTCCGCCGAACCGACCGCCAGGGTCTGGCCGTCAGGCGAGCACACCACGGATTCCGCGTGGTTCTTCTTACCAAGCTTGATTGTCCTGTGCAGCTCTGTTGGAAAGGTTTCTTCCGTCGACACTACCGTGAGCCGTTGCTCCCCCCGGAACACGTCAAGCGCGTCGCCCGGTTTGATCGTGCCGTTTTGCTTTTGCCATTTCAGCGCTTGGCCCAACAGCGCCAACAACCGCGACGGCGGCGCTGTGGTGACCTCACCCTGCAGCGCCTTTGCGACTGCGTTCCTTCTTTTTTCCCGTGACGACCCGTTGGGGTACGCGTTGTGCAACTCAAGCTTGCCCGCCACCGCCCGTTCAAGCAACCGTTCCAGCGCGTTGTGTCGCTCAGGCTGCGCAACGCGCATTTCAGTCATGACAAAACTCTCCCGTAACAAAGATTTCGCCGCATCGAACTCCGCGCTCTCAATAGTCTCCACCGCGACTTGTTCGTACAAATCCTCCAGCTTGCGTTTGGGAAGGCGCATGTGCGTTACTTGGGGGAGCACCAGGTCCCACCGCCCGTCTTGCACGTCGCGAAGGAACAAGTCCACGCTGTCCACGGTGTTTAGGGAAACCTGCGTCTCACTGGAAAGCGCGGCGAACGAGTTTGTAAGCCCGTTTTCCTTGCAAAACTGAAGCACCAGGCGAATCACATCGGAGGCTTCCACGTCCAGGGCCATGGCGTTTCGGGTTCCGGGGCCGGTCGGAGAGCCACGGACAGACGCCGGTCGAAAACAACCCAGCGAGCCGATGCGAAAGGAGGAACAGCGCGTGTGCAGCGCCCTGTGATGATGAACGCGACGACGAGAAATCTCTGTAAACTCGGCGGGAACCGGCGGGCAAAGTCAAAGCACTTTTTTGCCAAAAGAATTATTCGGCCGCCGGCGGTGTCGCATTTCTCGGACGCCGCCGTCTCGCCACAACGGCGCGCGCTCCGTTCCCGCCGCTCTTTTTCTGAGCCTGTGACGCGCATTACCTTGCCACCATGTCCCGCCCCGAGCTCACAGCGCCTCCCCAGGAGTTCTACAACGACACCGAGGCGAGGAAGTACACGGCGTCGTCGCGGGTTATCGAGATTCAGGATCGCTTAACGGAACGCGCTGTTGAGTTGTTGAACTTCCCGGACGATGGGGTGCCTCGGTTGCTGCTGGACGTGGGGTGCGGGTCTGGTTTATCGGGCGACCGGCTAACCGAGTTGGGGCACGAGTGGATCGGTACGGATATCGCGAAGAGCATGTTGGAAGTCGCGCAGGAACGGGAGGTGGATGGGTGTTTGATTCACTACGACATGGGGCACGGGTGTCCTTTCCGCCCGGGCGTGTTCGACGGCGCGGTGTCGATTTCCGCGGTGCAGTGGCTTTGCAACGCGGATAACAGTTCGCACGAGCCCCGGAAACGGCTGAAAGCTTTCTTCACGCAGCTGTACCGGTGCTTGCGACGGGGCGCGAAAGCGGTGCTTCAGTTCTACCCCGACGGCGCCAAGCAAGCCGAGATGATCACCACGGCGGCGCTGCGCGTCGGTTTCAGCGGAGGGCTGGTGGTGGATTACCCAAACTCGACCCGGGCGAAGAAGTACTTCCTGGTGCTCGCAGCAGGGCCGCCTGAAGTAATGCCCACACCGAAACAGGAAGGGGACGCGCGAGGACAGGGAGTTGAAATGGAAGGCGCTTCCGGCCATGTGCGAATGGACGGGCGCCAAGCCGGGGCTAAGCGACAAAAAACGGGAACTGGGAAGCACGCGCGGACCGTGTTTCACGGCTCGAAAAGACACCCCGAAGGCAAGGGCAAGGAGTGGATTTTGAAGAAAAAGGAACAGATGAAGAACAAGGGGAAGGACACCGCGGGGGATAGCAAGTACACGGGGCGCAAGCGCAAGGAACGGATCTAGAGAGGGGGTTGCGTTTGTTTGTAATGACGAGACGTTACATATGTTAATAGTAAGCCTCCAGTTGCAGAATTTCGCTCTCGAAACTCTCCGTAATTGGTTGGACCCATGCCCGCCGCCTCGTGGCTTCATTGCGACGGGCACCGGCGTTTGTGCGGTGTTGTGGTGTTGTGCGATGGCGCCCTGCGCGCAGCTCGTGATCGGCCCCGCGGGGAGCGGCAAATCCACGTACTGCTACAACATCTACAACCACTGCCAGACCATCGGCCGAACGGTACACATCATAAATTTAGACCCCGCCGCCGACGAGTTCGCGTACCCGGTCGCCGCGGACATCCGGGAGCTGATTTCTTTAGCGGATGTGATGGAGGAGATGAATTTGGGCCCGAACGGCGCGTTGCTGTATTGCATGGAGTACTTAGAAGACTCCCTTGATGACTGGCTCGCGGGTGCGCTTGAGGGGTTCGGCGAGGACGACTGTATTTTGTTCGATTGCCCTGGGCAGATCGAGTTGTACAGCCATCACAGCGCGTTCCGCACGTTTGTGGACCAAATGCAACAGTGGGGTTGGAGGCTAGTCGCGGTTTACATGCTGGATTCGCAGTTCATCACGGATGCCGCGAAACTCATCGCAGGGTGTATGCAGTGCCAAGCTGCGATGATGAACCTGGAGCTGCCACACGTCAACGTGTTTAGCAAGGTTGACTTGCTTGAGGACAAATCGCAGTTGGAGCCTTACCTGATTCCGGACCACCAAACACTGGTAGGCGAGCTGCACGACAGAATGCGGCCGAAATACAAAAAACTAAACACACAAATCGCGCAACTCCTGGATGACTACTCCATGGTTTCGTTCCACCCGCTGGACATATCCGACGAAGACTCCCTGGCGTTTATTTTGTACACCGTGGATTCAGCCGTGCAGTACGGCGAAGGTACGTACTTCCCTTTCCCAAATCCAACGACTGTTTACAGGACCTCTTTGACTATTTAATGTTTACTACATACATCACAAGTAGACTGTTCGGCCCGATTACTCTGAGTGTTTGCTCATACACCCGTACTCGAGACTCGCGACTGACCCTTTTCTTTTCTGTAATCTCAGACGCGGACGTCCGGACGTCGCGGGACGTGGAGCTGAACCAAGGCGAGTTCGACGACACGGACGGACTTTCCGGGATGGGTGGCATGGGCGGTCTGGGGCTGGAGGACGGGGGGATGGAACAGGTAGACTGATTTGTAATTCTGATATAGTGTTCCGTAAAAGTAAAAATTGCCCAGCTTCTGATTATAACGCGCTTCCCTTTCTTCTGCGTAGAAATCCACGGAAACGCGACCGAGTGCGACGCCAAGGAAGAGAAAGAAGAAACCGCGGCGAGTCGAGCGCACCCTAGGGAGCGGCAGTCCTCGAAGTATGTACCGTATCTAGCGTTTTCAAAAGTGTCTTCTTCTCAGGCTTCGGGTGCGTCGTTCGCCTTAGCCCAAGTTAGCAACTCGAAGTGCCCGTTCGACTTCGCGTACGCGCACGTACACCCGTTCCACGGGCAGCCGTTCGCGCGCGCCCACTGCAGCATCTCGAGGTGTCCGACCCTCGCCGCGTACGCGCACGTGAGCCAGTTCCACGGGCAGCCGTTCTCGCGCGCCCACTGCAGGACATCGAGGTGCCCACCCTCCGCCGCACCCGTGCACGTCCACTCGTCCCACGGGCAGCCGTTCGCGCGCGCCCACTGCAGCACCTCGAGGTGTCCGCACTTCGCCGCCCACTGGCACGTCCGGCTGTCCCACCGGAAGTCATTTGCGCGCAACCACTTCAGTATTTCGAGTTGTCCCTCCTCCGCCGCCAACCTGCACAACCTATTGGGGTCGTCATCCAGGTCATCTCGCATGAGCATGAGTTGCATCCCGCTTAAGTCTCCGAGCTGTATGGCTTTCTCAGCTCCCAGATCGTACACTTCACGCCCCGTCGCCGCCACCGCATCGCGCATCTCACGACTCACCGCTCGGAGCCGTGCGAGATCTGAGGGATCGGGCAGATTGCCCGAAGTTAAGACGTGCGTGGTGAGGATGTGGACGGGCAGAGCCACGAAGGCGTCACTAGCGTCGGACTGGTGCGCGATATTACTAAAGTCAAGAGTATTGGGGTAGGAGGTCGGCATGGTGCGTCGATGCGCAGGCGTAAGTGTGGCTTCAGTTTCTCCAGTTCCCAGAAAAAGGCGTTACGAATAATGACCGCGAGATCTCTTCTCTCGTTTCCACAACGACGCGCGCAGACACGCAACAGCCTACGCGATGTCCACTTCAAACGCCTCCGACACATCTGACCCCATGATCGTCAGGGAATTCATCGACAAAATCGCCATGCTGGCGGAAGCCCTCGGGGAGGCTAAGTTCTTCCTCGCGGCAGAGAAAGCACGGAACGATGCCCTTGAATGTCGCGAGCGGAAGGAAGGCCCCACCTCGCCTTCAACCCCCAGTCCCAGTTTCCACGCAGCTGGGGACGCTGACGAGAGCACCGTCGTGCACACGCCTGCTACCGCTTCTTCGCCGTCTGAAGGTGCCACCCCGAATGACTCCCCGAGCTCGAATGACCCGAGTTTCTCATTCAGAGAATCAGAAAACACGCCGATATCGCCCACTTTGGTTGAGGGTGCCAGCCCGGACGGCACGTTTCATTTTGAGGACACCCCTGAGAAAACCCCGGAATCTCCCACCTTGCCTCGAGGGCATTACTACAGCACGCATTGTCTGGAGAAAATCGAGGAAAAAAAGCTCGAGGAGCTGAAGTCGTTGTTACAAAACCACTTTCCGTTGCCCCAGGAGACGTGCTTTTGGGCGGCGAAACACGGGCACCTCGAGGTGCTGAAGTTTGCGCGCGGGGTCGGCTGCCCGTGGAATGCCGACACATGCACGGCGGCCGCGATGAACGGGCATCTCGAGGTGCTGCAGTGGGCGCGCGAAAACGGTTGTCCGTGGGACGAGAAGACGTGCACGGCGGCTGCTTGGCAAGGGCGCCTCAAGGTTCTGAGGTGGGCGCGCGCGAATGAATGTCCGTGGGATGAAGACACGTGTCTCACCTGGGCTAAGGCGGGAGGGCACCTCGAGGTGCAGAAGTGGGTGATTGAGAACGGCTGCGAGTGCTAAAGCGGGCGCACGATAATGGATGCTGAACTGTGATGAATTTTTGTATGTGCTATGTTTTTAACTTGTCTAAAATGATACTGTGCCTAGGTCAACAACGTCTTCATCTCCCAGCCCGCGAGTCGCCGGAGCTTCGCCGCGTCCAAACGCCACGCCTCGGCGATTTTCGGACTTCCAAGTCCGCCCGGACATACTTAATCCTTAGTAATGGTACACGCGTCCGCGTTGATCCCGCCCCTGCCGCGTCGCCCAGACCTGTCCCTCCCAGTTATCTTTGTATTTCAAATACAAATACATCGCGGCTCGCGCATCCTCCGCGGGGTCGTGCGCGCCGCCCTGAATTTTCAAACCCAAGTGGTCGCGCGCCAGGTGTTTCAGCCGTTTACTAAACCGGCCCATCCGCAGAAAAGGACGCCAGTGCGCCGTGTCCCTGGTGTCGCAAACCGGGTGCTTAAGCTGCAGGGCTTCGAAATCGTTCTCAAGAGCGTGCCCTATGACTATTCTGCCTGCAATAATCTTCCTCACCTCATCCTGTACGGATTCGAACCGAGGCGCGCCGGCCATGTGTTTGGGTGTGATACCGCTCACAAACGTGCGGTAGTCGGTTACTTTTTTTGTCGTCGAGGCGTACGAAGTGTACACCACGTTGCCGCTTTCGTTCACCACGCTTACCTGTGCCAACACGCTTTTCTCGCCGTCAATCCCGGTACCCACCATCTCGCAGTCTATCGCGAGCGCGTTAGCGATTTCAAAGTTACCATCAATCGGTTTCGGTACTGTGGTTGTAAAAGAAAAGTGTCAGTCTTGTATGGGCAAGCAGTGTTGGGATTTGGGAAAGGCCCAACACGTACTCGCCAGCGGTCCTTTGTATCGCGGGGAAAACCCGTTTTTGTTTTGTACGTTTTTCGGTTTCTTCGCCACGAACGAGGCGTGGTCCGTACCAATCGCGCCGGCGCCCACAGCTGTTTCGCAAGCCAGGAACCGGATGAGCTCGCTCTGCAGGGTTTTCGTGGGAAATATGCCATGCGACTTTTCTTTGCCGCTGTGTGACCTTTTAGTCACGCGCCCGTCTCCGAACCCGGGCGTGTCCACCACGAACGAGCTGTTGGCGCCAAGACTGGCGAGCTGATCGGCGCGCTCGTTCGGGGTCTGCCTGTTGTGTCCTTTGATTTTGTGCACCACGGTCCGCGCGTTTCGCCAGAACAGAACCAGTTGGAGCGCGGTTAGTAACGCTCGGCGCGCGGGGTGGTGGGGGGCGAGGCGTTTCGGTTTGGCGCCAGCGCTCAAACTCTCCAGCGCGGTCATGGCGGCTTTTGAATCCGTGTGAATCACAAGTCGTTTGTCTCGGGGGTGCCGAATCAGCACGAAGAACACCGCGACTAACTCAGCGACGTTGTTATCCGCCGCCGTAGTTGGTATCGCCGCGGCGTAGTTCAACCCGTGCCCGGTGCCGTACCAAACACCGATACCCGCCACGCCTTGGGCGCAGGACCCGTCCACGTACGCCACGCCGTCGTCCGCGTTCGTTCTGCGGTTCGCCGAGGACCCGCCGCTGCCGCCGCCGCCCACTCTTGAAACCGTGAGCTTGGAACGCACCACCCTCGCGACGTCGCCGCGAGCCATGACCACGAAAAGCGACCACATCGCGGGGAGAAGCACGCGAAGCGTCGCGACCCAGCCCCGGGGGGGGGTGGGGGGAGGAGACATACCGCCGACGCCGCGGCGGACGTGTGATGCCTTTTTTCGTCGCTTGCAAATTTCACTTTCTCTTCGCGCGTGCGTTTATTCGCACGACACGAAGAATTCAGTTGTGATTCAAGAACGAAGGTCTCGTGCTGCCACATAACAGGCTGGCACCTCATCCGCGTCGCGTGTTTCACAAGCCCCGACTGTTTTCGTGGAACGTTTCGCGAATGTGTCTTCGCGGCAGACAGGAGGAATCGAAATCCTCCGACAATTTCGTTATTAACGTTATATAACGAAATCCATCTTGTCTTTCAACGTTCAACACTCCCAGTCCTCACTCCAACCCGCGCACTTCACGCATCTCCACTCCACGAAACACCCAAAATGACTCTCATCAACTACGACGAAGGTACACGTTCGCGGCTCTGTATCCCGTACCCCCCGTCCTCCGACCCCGACGTGATGCGCGTCTCAAATCTGGACACGATCAAACGTACAATTCAACACCAACTCACCCCGCGCGTCTGACCCTGCCCGTCCGTCCCCTCGAAACGCAGCCACCACCATCAAGCAAATGGGCGACGAAACCACCGGCGCCACTGCTAAAGTGTGCACCATGGGGGACAAGACGTCCATGGAAATCACGCTCCGACCGGTACGAGGGGCAACCCGGACACGTCCGACGTCTCGTTGTCCTCTTCACGTTTCGTGACCGACACGGACATTCTTTTGTTTTTTACTCATCATGTTTTTTCCTTCCGTCTCGAGTTGTTACCCCTCTGGTCTACTCACGCGTCCCCCGAACAACCCGAACAACCCGAACAACCCACACAACACAGGGCTTCGACTGGGTCAAGGACGTGTCCCCCATGTTACCCAACTGCCCTAAGTGGTGCCCCGCGAACCACTTCGGGTATTTGAAGACCGGGACGATGAAAGTGAAGTACGAAAACGGCGACACCGCGACGATCAACGCGGGCGAGTCGTATTTGATTCCCCCCGGACACCTCCCCGAGGTCGTCGGCGACGTCCCGTGCGTCATGGTGGAGTTCTCGCAGTCCACCGCCGCGGTGGTGGCGTCCATGGCGGACAAGTAAGGAGGATGGCGCAGAGACTTTGGTTTCGTTTCGAAAAAGCGACTACGTATCGTTTTTCGTTGCTCCAAAAATAAAACGTTTAATGACCCCTACACAACGGACCGTTTGCGCGGCATCCGGTGAGAGAAACAGCAGTTGTGTGAGATGTCCTTCGCAATATATAATTTTCCGAAAAATATGCTAATCAGCCACCTTCTTGCACACCTTCTTGTGTTCCGGCCAGTGCGTCTCCTGGCACTCCCTACTGCAGTAGTGCGCGGCTTTGCACCGGGAGCAGTGCCTCATTTTTGATATTTCCGCGGAAACGTCACTGGACAACGCCCGGCAGTTGTCGCAGTGCTGGTGCTGGTGCGTGGTTTTCTTGCCGTAATGCGAGCTGTGGTCCGGGGGGAGGTCGTTTTTCGTAAACTCGGAGCGCGTCGCGTCCAGGTCACCTGTCAGGGGCTCATCCGAAACCTGCGCGTCCAAGGGCAAGTTTTGGTTCACGATGTATCGCCGCTCAAGCAACGGAATCTCACACACAAAGACGTTGTAATCGGGCCGCAAAAGCCGCGCGTCCTCCGGCCACGCGCCCTCTAGCCCCGCCGCCTCGGTGAACATATCCCGCTTCATCTGCTCATACATACCTTTGCGGTCGGGGTTGTACTTACCGTTCAAAATTTCCTGAATTTGCGGCATGGACATTGATTTGTCGTGGGACATCATGTCGGCGGTGAAACGCATTCCCCGCGCCGCGTACTCGTGGTTGGCGTTTTTGCAAAACTCATTCTCCAGCCGTTTCATTATACCGCCTCGCGCGGTTTGCCTCGAATTCGCCGACGACATACACGGATCGGCGTCGGCGTCTTTGTCCTGCGGCGCGCCCCTCGTGTCCTCCGCGTTCGCCGCCTCGATGCACTTGAGGTACGCGTCGATGGACTTTGCGTTGCTGGTCCACCGCAAACACAAACCTAAATCACTCCACGTCTGCGCCTCGAACCCCTGCGTTCTGCGCAAAGCGTTTAAACACTCGGGGGTTGTCATGTCCTTGTACGTATTGATTGCCATGCGCATCGCTTCGTCGTAGTCGCTCTGCAAAATCTCCAGTCCCCTGTGGCGCATACGCGTGGTGGATTCAAACATCTCCGCGGTTTTTCGACGGAGCATCATCGTGGGACCGGCCGGACCGTCGCGCACCGCTTCGCAGCCCAGCACGCCAAGCGCGCACGTCGCGACGCCGGGAAACACAATCTCTTTCCGTGTCCCGTCTGCCTTGTCCCTGAACACGCGCGCCTTGTCCACGCCGCCTAAAATTTCGCGAACGGAGGTGGATACGAACGAAACGAAGGAGGGTAACGAAGGGATTTTATCGCTCGCGATCGCGGCCATCCAGGTCATGAGCGCGGCGGCCACGGCGGCTTTATCCCGCATTTTTGACTGCACGCTGGGTCTCCCCGGAAGCGGCTCCACGCTCACCTCGGGGGCTTGTAGCCGGTCCTGCGCCAAGGACAGGTGCTTGATGATCTTGTACGAATGTTTAGATTGAATCGGTAACGACTGATTGCTGTCGCCGAACACGCACGCCACGACGTAGTCGCACGGGACCTCGGTCGGGGTGGTCTCCTTGCCCCCGAACGCCGCTCGGATCTCGAGTCGCGCCGGTACGGTCGGGATACCAGCATCCTCTAACGCTTTTGACGCGTCGTCATCGTTGCTCGCCTCGGACATGAAGTTAAGGAACAGTATGCGGTGTGTCACGTTTTTCGGCGATTTCACCCGCAATTCGTGGTCCATCTCGAACGCGTTGACCACGGCGGTGCCCCTGGGAATCAGCGGGTGCGGCAGCTTCCCGTCTCCCCTTTTCTTGTTCCTCAGCATGTTGATAACAAATCCGCCCCAACTAAACGGAACGTTCGCGTGTCGGCAGACATGACATACATGACATATTCGTCTTCTGAATCCCCCGGCGCCACAACCGTGACCCTGGGTTTCAAACCAATCCGCTTGAGGATATCCAGCGCGGCCATAACTTCGGTCAAGGATTCGTTCACCATGTCTTCCGTAATACCAGAGCCTACGACGGAAGTCTCCCACCACACAGGGAACTCCTGCGTATCCACGAACATATCTTCCAAGGAAACGTCGGGACGCGATGCGCTGGTTTCGCCCGTCGGCCATCAAGTCGGCTCGCGCTGCGCCTTTGCGGCCCTATCAGCCTTACCGCCCTTCTTCTTAGAATAAATTTTCTTGTTATTGCCCATAACGACCGAGGGCAGGATCGGGGGACGTCCCTCGGGTGGCGCAACCTCAGTAGATCCCGATGGCGACTGTGCGCGATAACAATGATAAAAATCGAGAAAAAGAAAAAGTTTTTTGGAGAGTCAAACGTCTATAAACTCTGCCCTCCCTTCGTCTCGCCTCACCCCACTGAGCATCTCGCCGTGCCAATACAACCCGCGTGTTCTCCCACTCACGGCGGCGCGATCCTCGGCTTGGGCAGCGTTTTCGGCCCGGTGCTTTCCGGGTTCCCAATTACCATGGTACGCAGACACCTGCTTCGTCATTCCCAAAATAAAATAAAACGTTTTTGTTGAAAATTACACGATCGAATCAGTAGCGGTGCCGACTTCGTCTCCCCTCCCTCCCCACACCTCTCCCTGCCTGCTCCTTTCCTACGGTGGCGCGGGCGCGTCTTGTGTCTCACTCTTTTCTCTCCGCCCCCGTCCCCCCTTCCCACCCGCCAGCGTCGACGGTAACGGGTCTTTCGCCGGCCGCGCCGCAAGCGCCGTGAGCCGCGTCGCGCGTCTCGCCGCGCGTCGCACGAGCGCCTCGCCTCCCGGTTTGGACGCGTTGGCGTCCGCTCTGTACGCCTCTTGTAACAACAACGCGCCCCTTTCCTCCTCACCTCGGCGACTCACTACTTTTAGGGCCTCCCACCGCATGTTCTCCGCTCGGCGGGACATGATCGCGACGCGGTGATCGACGGGCGCCGCGGGTAACGTTTGGGGCGTCGGTGTTTTTGAGACGCCTATTTGAATTGCAGCACCCCCCGTCGCGGTCGCCGTCGCCTCCGCCGCCGTGCGTGTCGCGACCGCGAGCACCCGAACGCAGTCGTGCGGTGACCGGACCTCGGTCACGTGCTCCACACCCAACGTGCGCGAAACCCCCGGGTCGGTTTCGTCCGTCACCTGAAGCCGCACGTTCGGGCCCTTCCCGCAAAGCCGCATGCACGGGCTTCGCTGCACCACGAAACGCTCGCCTCCGGGAAGCGCGGGATGTTCCTTCGCCAGCTCCTCGAGCTCGATCAGGCACGCGGCGCCGCCGTGGCCGTGGCAGTCCACACCACCACACACGTCCACGGAGACGACGTTGTGGGAGGTGATGAGTGGCGGGGTCCACTCCTCGAGGATTGGCGAAGCGCCCGGCGGGGCGCTCGTGGATGGCAAAGCGCCCGGCGGGGCGCTCGTGTCATTCCCAGCCCCGGACGAAACCGCACCGCCCGCACGCTGCGCGCGCATCTTCGCGAGCATCTCCATGCCCCCCATCGCGTCTGCCGGCTCTAAACCCTAAACCCACTCGCCCCCGCGCGCCGTGCAATGAGACACGGTCGTGCCCACATCGAAGAGAGAGGGTGCCGAGTTTTCTTGGTTTAATAAATCTTTTGAATAAAATATTATGAAGACTTGCGTGCCGACTTCGTCTCCCTCTCCACTCGCACATCTACTTTGGCGTGGGCGTTCGTACTACTTGGGCGTGGGCACGTCTTTCCCCAGCAGCCCCAGTGTCTTCGCCTCCTCCCACAGCTCGGCTGGCACGTGTTTCGCTATTTCGAGCCACTCGACGTTCATTTCGACTTCCTGTGGTGACTTCACGCCGATCGCCGCTTTTTCGACCACCGCCGGGGCCAAGGCGAACGCCAACGCGACGGCCGGCAGAGGCACGTCGTACTTCGCCGCCAACACAGCCCACCGCTCCTTCCGCTCCAGGATTTTACCAGACGCGGGCGCATACTTGTAGTACGACCCTCCCACTAACAGCCCGGACGCGAAGATTCCCGCGTTGTGAATCTTGATGCCTCTCTTTTGACAAAGCAGCATCACTTCCAACCCGTCTTGGTCCATCAAGTTCCACGCTCCCGCGCTCATCACGCTGTCGAAGGTGCCGTTTGGTTTTTCTGTAATCATTTTCATGACATACTTAGGATCGTTCATACCAAGCGAGACTTGTTTGATTTTGCCTTCGTTTCGTAACGTAACCAGCGCGTCCACGCCGCCGCCGGCCGCGACCGCGCTCGCGAACCTCGCCTCGTCCTCCGCGTCGTGCACCCTTAATCCGTGAATGCCATTCGCCGTCGCCGCGGTTCCCAATCGCGCGAACGACTGCTCGTACGACGTAAGAACACCCGTACCGGAGTAGTCGAGCACGGGCGTGACGCCGGTAGGGGCGTCGGGGAAAATACACCCCGGGTGGTTGGGCATGTTCCCGCGTTCCACGAACGGCTCGTCGAGTTCGGTGACCTCCGCATTCGGCCGCATCACCCGCCCCACTTTGCTCCACAGCCGGACCGGGATGTGTTTCGCGTGCATCGCAATCGCCTTGCCGAGTCGCGTTTCACTTAGCCCCAAACCGTAGTGGGGGGCGGTGTCGAAATCGCGGAAACCCAGCGCGAGCGCAGTCTTGACCGTATCGAACGCCTGGGTTTCGGGAATAGAGGCGTAGATGCCCGCCAGGGGCGAGCACCCGAGAATCAAATGCGCCTCCACGGAAAGGGGCTCGGCACGGAGGGTAAGGGTTTCTTCAACCATCGCGAACGTGAGGTGCGTGGCGGGAGATTGATGCACGAGCCGTGACCCAAGAAGCGAGGCGAGGACGGCGACGAAAACAGATGCGAACGCGACCCCGAGGCGCGGATGCATCTGTGAACCCTTCGTAATAAGTCGTTCCCGAAAGGTGTGGCGAGGTGCCGAGGGCAGTTTTGTTTTGCGCGCGAGGAATATTCGCGGGGCCGCGGGACACTGCCCGCCACAACGCGGGGCGCGCTGCGGGCGGTCGGCCAGGATGTTGCCACGCGGTATGACCCGCGTGCCGCGAGTCAACCTCGCGCTCGCGCTGTTGGTGGTTTTGGTGGTGTCCCCGACCCCAACGAGCGCGTCGTCATCTCCGGTCGTCGAGGTGGTTTTAGAGATTAAACCTTTTGGGACGTCCGATCTGCGTTGGCAGAAAAGAGCGACGGAGTACGACACCGCGTGCGTCTCCACACACACAGACCCTGCTGCGTCGTACGTACAGTGCATTGCATCACAGGTTCATGATTCAGTAACATCCCCAGCGCACGCCAGGGATGCGACGTGCGTGCTGTCGTCGCTGGTCACCGAAAACAAACTGGGTTTGGCCAACTGTCGGTTCGCGGCGACGCGCGTCGGGCGCGCCGCGTTTGAGGTGGGGTACCGCGAGCTCACGAAAGGTGGCGACGATCCCGTTGGAGTTGTTGGTGGGGGCGATGAGCGCAACGAACTAAACACATCAGCAATAGCAGAAGCCGCGAAACGATCGTTCCAAAATTGCCACGCCTCGTTTTGCGACGGCGGGTGTGCGCAAGGCGTTTTGGTCGGCGCGTTGGTCGCGACGAGTTCTGAGTCACAAAACACAAAAAGGGTCGCCGACTTTTTCGGTTTGTGTTTAAACAAAAACGGTCTTGGGTTCGATGATTCCAGTGAAGATGGAGATGAAGATGAAGATGAAGACCCTACTAAAACAGATGAAGCGACTGATCAATCAGGCCACACCACTGCCTTCACGCCAACACCGGTAACCTGCGCCGCCGGCGTCGGGCAAGGCCTTTTCGCCGTGGCCAAATCCGTGGAAAGCGCCGTCGGTGGGTGCGGCGAGTTTTCGAAACTCGTCGCGGGGGCACGAAAAGGAAACGATGCCAACGTGGACGCAAACGCCGTGGAGGCGCGGTTGACAAGAGCGTGCGTCGGCGGCGTTTTGCTGCGAAACGCGCTTTCGTTGGTCACGAAGCTTACGCTGGAGGTGGGGGAGGGAGTGGACGTGAAGAACCGCGCGGATACCTCCGATACCGTTACGGGTGTCCTTAAAAGCAGGTTGAACAAAGCGTGCGAAGCGTTTGTCGAGCCGCCGAGTGTTGGCGCTGATACGGAAACACCAGTTCTTGACAAGACCCCTCCAACGCGTAACCCCGCGCTGTGCGGCGCGTCGCTTGGGCGAGCGATGGCGATGCTCACGGCACCGTGGTTTGTGCATGAAGACGCGGAAGCGGCGGGAGGGGTTGACGATAGGGGGGGGGTCGCGGAACGGCTGTGTGCGGAGGTGGAGCACGAGGACACGCAACGGGCGTGCGCCTCCGCGGCGAGGGCGGCGGTGGCGGCGCGGGAAGTTTCGGACGGCTTTCGGTTTTGCCAAGCGCGAGAACGGGAAGTCGAGGACGGGTTCGGGGAGGCGATCGGTGGGGATGACTACGACGCAGTGAGCGATGACACGGTAACAGTAAGCAATACCACCGTGCGAAATGCCGCAGTGATCAATGGCACGAATGAAACGAGCACGTACGGGGTTGTGACTGCCGCGACCGGAGATGACGAAACCACGGCGCGACCGGCGAGTGCTTTTGTCGAAACTTTTGAAACTAAATGCGAAGGTTCCGAAACCGGTTTCGATTTCGGTTTCCCCGGCTGCGCTCTCGCGATGGAGAACGACTCCGCGTTTTCCGTCGCCTTCGCGAACGGAGGCGCCCCGGAAGTTGCGTCGCTTCCTTTTTGCGGTAAGATGGTTGACTACCCGGTCGCGGCAGGAAAAAGGGTAGCGCACCGCAGGGAAGACGACGGGATTAAAGTTTTGTTTGAACATTTCGCGGCGCTCCTCGGCGGCGACGCCAAGTTTGACACGGACCAAACAACAAAATGCGCCGCCGAGATGAAACGAGAGATGTGCCGCACCGCGTTCGCGGTGTGCGCTGGCGGTACCGGACACGAATTGGAGTACTGCGCGCACGCGCACGTGCCGTCCTTCGGCGCCGGCGTGACGACGGTGGGGATATGTACTGGGGCTGGTGAAAGTGGAATTGGTGGCGTTTCTGAAGGAGTCGGTCAAGACAGCGACGCGAGCGCAAAAATAAAACTCACCGAAATCGACCTCGGCAACCGAATCGCGTGCGGCGCGATGTGGAACGGTGCGGCTTGTTTTCGTCTTCCCGAAGTTTGCGCCTCCATGAGCGACACCGGAGTTGGTTCGTGTCCAACACGCGCAAATGCGTGGCAGGGCATGCGCGATGGGTGCTTCTACGCGAAGCAGGAGACCGAGGTCAGTACGAACACAAATGACGCGACGGCTCCGGTCACTGTTTCGTACTTTGCGAAATCGAAAAAAAACGCGCCCGACTCCGCACTCGCCACGCCGGCGTCGCTTGTTCGTTCCAAATCCGACTGCGCCGGTGTTGACCCCCGAGGGTCGTCTCCCGTCAATAGCAGCACAGATCTACCGATGGACAGCAGTGATGATGAAGAACGCGCTTCTTCACAGCCTCAACGCAACGCGTCTGAAACCGCGAAGGGCACGTTTCAAATCGTCAAGGAACACGCGTCTGAAGTGTTCTCCAAGGAAACCGCACTTGAAAAGCAAAGCGACCCGCGGCGCTCAGCGTCGTTCACCCGGAGCGACGCGGAAACAGGCGGGGCGCTGTGGATTCTGTGCGCACAAGGGTTGGTGCTCCTTTCACTGCTCGCCGCGGCGTGGACGTGTACCAAGCCTTGCTTCGGGGACGGGGACGGGGTTTCGGGCGGTGGTCAACGTTTTTGGCGGTGGGGGTCGAGAAAAGCGCCGGGCGGCGGAGGCCCTTTTTTTTCCCGGCTCAAATCATACGAGAAAGAGTCGTTCAAACACTCGGTGGATGACCAGTGCGCTGAACTCGGTGAGTTGCCAACCGCCGCAAAAGGCGGAACACTGGCCACGATTCCGAAACGAGGGAAAAGCTCGCCGGAAAAAACCAGGGGCGCGCGGCGCACAGCGGAGGCGCCGTTTTAGGTTGTACTGTAGGAAAAGCCGCAGCAGATTTGAAGACGCTTCGTGTCGGTTTTCGTTTGTCAAAAATTGTGAAAATCTCTCATCACTCCTCGCCGCACTCGGCCGGGTGTTCCGGCCCGAAGGCCAGGTACGCGAGTCCTTTCTTCGCGTCGCGCCGTGTACGACGTACGTACGCGTGACCCGCCATTCGTACCCGCGCGATGGAAGATTCGGACAAGTTGTTGTTGTTGGCGCTGCAACGAGTCGGGTGTTCGTTTCCCGAAAACGTGCGCTCCATGCAAGATGTGTTAAACGCAAACGCGCTGGCCACGATGTGCGCGTCCTTCCTTTGGGTGCTCGACCTGCCATGTGAAGAAGACGCGTCGTCGTCCTCGCCCGTACCGACGACGACGCTTCCAGAAGAAAACTCGGTTGTCAACCTGGTTCGTGTCACCACACACATCGCCACGCGGTTCAACGCGCTGGCGAATTCCCACGACGGTGGGTTCGGGGAGCACGAATTTTCGTTCCGCGATTTTCTCGCGCCTGACGAAGAAAAAGCGCGCGCCGCGTGTTTGTTTATGCTCCAAGCGTTGTGGGACCAAAAGGGTGTTCCCGGGCGGGATATCCAATGTGAGAATACCGGTGAGGATGTAACAGACGTACCGCATGCCATAAAAAACAACATCACGCGTCGCATCTTCGAGTTTGTCACGGCGAACGAGAAACAACTTCGCGAGACGCGGCGGATAAAAGGTGAAAATAAGACCGTGGAAATCGCTATCGCGAGTGCTTCGGCGAGCTTAAAGCGCGCGTACGCCTTGGTGGACACGGTTTTGTACAAAGACGCGGTGCACGGCGACGCGATTGCGAAACAGACGTTCAAGCATTTGGTTGAGATCCACGGGAATTTTCAGAATCTGGCGGACCAGGCGGAGAAAACGTGGAGGGGAGACTTGGAGTACGAGTTGGTGACCGCGAGGTTGGAAAAAGCGAAAAGCGACGTTTCTAAAACGCGCGATCGGGTCGAGGTCTTGGCGCGACTACTAAAGGAAGCGGAGACGGAAATAGCGGGGTTAGAACCAGGAAAGCAGTAGCAGTAGGTCCGGTGCTTCAAGGGCGAAAATACCCAGTTAGGTCCGTCTCGGGATCGAACCAAGGCCGTTCCGAAACGGCTGTGTTTCATATTAAATCTGGTACGCCTGGTACAGAATGCTTCGCACTTTGTAAAAGTCGTCGCTCAGCGCGCCTTCGACTGTTAAGTTTTCAGAGTCAAAACTTTTCCGCACGCAAACCGCGCCGCCCAGGCACACAAGCGCGCCGCCTTTGAACTCCGCGCCGATGCCGTGGCTCGCTAACACGATCTTAAAGTCGGTCAGTTTCAAGTCCCCAACAAACGCGCTTTCTCGTCGCTGAACAGACGCGGCGGTGGCCATGGAAACAAGCGTCCCGGCGCTCGCCGCGGTTTCCCGGCGCGAAGGCGTGGTTGGGGCTTTGTGTGCTTTTTCGTCGTTTTCGTTTGTGTTTTCGTCGTCGTCGTCGCGTCCGCTACCCCCTCTAAACCCTCCGTCCCCGAGCAGCCCGACTGTTTCCTCCGTAGGCGCGGTTAACACCGGCACGGACTCGCCGTTTGCGTTTTCGCGAAAAACAACCACACCGTCCACCCACCCCACTTGGTACCCAGCGCACTCGCGAAGCCGGGTTTTCTGAATCAAGTCCTGGGAAAGCTCCAACCCGTACGTCGCGACGTCGCTGGTGCACTCGATTGTTTCGCCCACGTCGGGGGAGTCAATGCGGACGTGCGGCCCCAAGGCCTGCGCGAGCGACTTGTGTAAGTACGCGGTGTTGTGTTCGGTGCCGTGCACCAAAACCACCCTGCGAGGTTCCACTCGCTGCAGCAGCGTCCGCACGGACCGGCCGTCCGCCCTTCCTTCATAGTCGCACGCGTGCACCGCCGCTCTTAAAATGATTTTCAAATCCTCGCAGACCATTTTGTCGGGGGCCTCTTCCGGCATCGGGGGAGGCGCTGGCGGTGGAATACTTTTTTTCAACGGCGCTTCTCGTTTCCGAAGCGCATTCTCTGCGTCAACGAACGTTTTCGTAGCACCTTCCGCCTGCGCGATCGCGGCGTCCGCTTTGCCGTCGTGTTCGGCGCGCTGCGATTCCGACACGGCGCGCGCGAAAACCGAAACGTCCACTTCCTCCCCAAAATCGTCAACCGCCGGGTTCCAGGTTTCATCCGGGAACATGGGCGCGGCCGCGCCGGGTGCGGGGGTGAAGCCGTCCACCAGGCACCGCCCGCGTCGCAGCGATTTCGCTCGTGTGTTGGACCCGGAAATCTGCGCAACCCCCAACAGGGACTCCGCGGCGGCGGCCGCGGCGGGGGTCTCGGTTGCGGCCGCGGCGGCGGGTATCGCGTCAATCTCCATCCCGGTAGGTTCAGTTTGTATCGCTTCTGCCGCTTCTTCTTCCAACTCCAAATGTCCCTCCTGCGTCTTTTTCGTCGTAGCCTCCGCCTGCTGTTGCTTCGCCACCCGTTCGTCCCTCCGCTTCGCTCGCCACTCATCAAGCTCCTCGCCGATAAGAGGCACTCTTCTTGACAAACTCACGTCCAGCGTTTGTCGCGCGCCGGGCGGCTTTTCCGACTCCACCCGCACGCGCCGGCTCAAGCTCCCGGGCGCGCCGCGGTCCGTCAGGACGATGAGGTTCTTCGGGTCCTCCGCCCACTTGGTGAACAGGAGCCGCGCGTAGCCGCACTCCAGGGACCCAAAACTCGCAAGCACCACTTTTGGGCCCGGCCGCAGGGCATTCAGCTCCTCCACGCTGTGACACAGCGTGAGGTACCGCGTGTTGAAGGCGTTTAAACGTCCGGTGTCGAAGTTCCTGCCCACGTTTTCGCCCATCCACTCCAAATGCGACCTGGCGAACTCCAGGGTGTTGTACGCGACCGTGGTTAGTAAGACGAGCTGGTACGCCCCGAGTTGCTGTTTCGCCCAGCGCTCTTCAAGAAGAAGTAGCAGCTCTTTGATAAATGAAAGAAAGTGTCAGTCCCGTATGGGCAATCAGTCGACGGAATGTGGTAAATGGGAAATACGTACCTAAAACTCGCCCCGCTGGATCGATCGGAACCAATACGTTCCCGTCCCGGCGCACCGCGGATAAAATTGCCTTCATCAAGTCGTCGTCTCGTGATTTCAAATGAGGCACCCCCTGCGCATTAAACGCATCCGTGATGAGTAAGCTGGGCCGGTTGATGCTATCCAGCACCGTGCCGTTCAAGTGTTTCTCCCTTCGGTGGTTGTAGTCAACCGCGTACACCACGTCCTCGGCGTCTTTGTGGATTTTCCACACCGCTCCGCCCAGGGTGTGCCCGGCGGCGTACGCGGTGACCGTGATGGCGCTGGTTCGATTCCCAGAGGTTATTTTTTTTACCCCCTCCTCAGTAATCTCCATCTCCGCGCCGTCCCCCAAGCTTCCCGAAAAGTCCAAGTTCGAGTGCTGCGTGTACCGCACGGGGACGAACGCCCCGAACGCCTTGTCCACGTCGTCCAAGGAAAACAACGCGAAATCTTGCTCTGTTCGGCGAGACAAGAAGTGGTCATACATGAACATCATGCCCATCTTGTGCACGGGAAGCGTGGCGTATACCTTGCACCGCATCCCAAGGGTGCCGAAGGCGTACGGAAGCGCGCCGAGGTGCGCGGTATCAGGGTGGCTAATCAACACGGCGTCGATTTTATGCGCAATCTCCGCGAGCGGGCCCAACGAATCCACCGCCATGCGGTCGTCCCATCCGCAATCAAGAAGGATCAACCGGCCGTCCATCGAGAGCAGGTAACACAAAGGGTCCTCGCCTGGACGTTTGCGGTGCGGGCCGGGGTGAAAGAGGAGGCGGGTGGACGGAAAAAGGTCAGCGACGTGCGGGGACGGACGTGCGGGCCTCATCGTAATAGGGTTAATCAGCGCACGTTGGTGGTGCGATCAAAACGCGGACGCGCGTACCTTTCACGCCGTACAAAGGCTTCACGCTGATTGACGTGCCGCTGTCCAGCACCACGCGCTTCACCGCGACCTTACTGTCCTCGACGTCCATCGCCACGGCGACGTCCGTGCCGTCGGGAGCCATGTCGACTTCCCTTCCCGCGCGACACGCTCTGACCACATTCAAAGATTCAACGACGACTACACTTTTTTCGGTCCAACCAAAAAAGTCCTCGTTTGTTCAATCTCATCGTGTTCGTCTCGCCACACGCGCGCGCGCGGTGCGGGGATGGCGACGACGCACGCGGTGCCGATGCCGCCCGCGCTGTCAAGCCGGTTGTTGGGTGGGATCTCGGTGCCGAAAAAAACCATCGGCGCGCGAAACATAAGCTCCTTCGTTTTCTCCCCGGTCGCGGGCAGCAAATCGTCGAAGAAACCACCCGCCAAGTCCGGCAGGCTTTCCTCGGCACGCAGCAGCGTTTCGTGTTTGGAGGACAAGCTCAAACGCGTCGCCAGCGTCGACGACGGGTTCGCGTCCCTTCCTGCTGAGTTAATAGACCGCGGCCCCGCCGTGGCCCTGGCGTTCACCTACCTCGGCGACGCGGTGTGGGAGGTGTACGCGCGGCAGCACATGATGTTGAGGAAAGCCACCGAAAACGCGAAGGTAGGAACTTTCCCAATCACCACTTTCCGCCTCCCTGTTTGCGCATACAAGACTGACACCTTCTTTTATTTATTTTACAATCAGGCTGGTACCAAAAACGTCGCCCTGCGCCCGATGGAAGCCACGAAACAGGGGTGGTGCACCTCAATCGCGATGCACGGGCACTTGATGCGTCTAATAGACGGCGATGTCCTGTCACTTGAAGAACTCGCGGTTTTAAAATGGGGAAAAGACTTCGGACACGAAAGCAGAAGCGGACACAAAACCGCGGCGCACAAAGAAGCGAGCGCGCTGGAAGCGCTCGTGGCGTACTGGTACTTGTTCGACCCTCCCCGGCTGCACTTCGTTTTGGAAACCCTGGGCATGACGCTTTGCGGCCGGCCGTTGCGGGGTTTGAGCTCTGAAGAAGTTGGGAAAAGCGTTTCGGGGGCGATGGACGATTTGTGGGTAGACGACGGCGAGGACGGGCGCGCGGTATCGTCGTCGGAAGCTGAATTCGATTCGTCCGCAACCGCGGGCTCGGGGGACGTAACAGAAGAAGCGGAAGCGTCGTCCGACGACACGTCCGGTTCCGCTTCTGACGAGATTGCGCGGTTAAAAAAATGCGTAACCGAGCTGGAAGACGAGTTGCTCATGAGCAAACGCGCGGCCCGGTTGATGCGGGCGAGGAAGTAGGTACGCGTATGTAGTTTTAGAGGTAATAATTTTTCTTCATAACAGTAACAGTGAACATCAATCGATTTGGTGTGACATCCTCTTCGACCCTTTCACGGAAAAGGACACTTTTTATCCCCCGCTTGGGACAAGCCCTCGATCCAGTCGTCCATCGCCTTGACACCTTCCGGCCGAAACGCAGGGTCCTCCACCGACGTCACGCTTCCGGGTTTGCCCTTTTGCGGTTCCCCGTCCACTTTGGGGGTTAGGTAATCCGGAATATCGCTGTGATTGTGAACGAAAAGTGTCAGGTCAGTCTTGTGTTGGCAAACAGTGTTGAGATTTGGGAAAGGCCCAATACGTACCCGTCCTTGAAAAGCTTTTGCAGCGCTTTGTACTGTTCCGGGCCGTTTTGGAATATCCTGATTTTGGACTGCGTGTGCTGCGCCAGCAGTGGTTTCACCGCGGACCACAGGTAATCGAACACGGAGGGCGAATTCAGGATGTAAATGCCTTTGGAGAGCTCGGGGTAGTTGTACGAAGCCACCGAGTTGATCACCTTGAACACGTACAAACACCGCAGCGCGCTCATGCCAAGACCTTCCAGGTCCACGATTACGACTTGTTTGTCCAGAATGTCGTGTTCGTCGTTCTCCACGTATTCAGAGTCATCAGGAGGGTCACTCACAGGCTCGCCAGCTTCAAGCGCCGCCGCGCGCGCCCTTTGGTCCATTCCTTTCTTGCCCCCGTTTGCGAGGTGCCGCGCTTGCGCCTCCGGCACGACGACCTGTACAAGGTGTTCCCCTCGGATAATTGAGCAGTACACGTGGCACTCCTCTAAAGAAGAAGCAGCCAGGGCGCCGTCGCCCTTCCCAAGGCGCAGCATGTACACCGGGTACCCCTGCTTGGTGTACCCGTGGAACGGCGACGCCGGGATGATGGCGCGGTTTTCGCGCAGCAGGTCCCACCGCGGTTTCTTCTGCAACACGTCGTCCACCCCGCTTGTCTCACCCACATTCACGGTTGTGCGCCAAGCGATCGCGTCGCGAATCATCTTCTCCGCGTCGTCGATTTTGTACTTCCGCGCTACTAAGAACCGCCGCGCCGTGGCGGGCCGGTTGCCGCACGGACACATCTCAGCCGGAATCTCCTCGCCGTTCTTACCGAAACGCGCGACAAGCGCATCGACGGTTTGCCGCCAGTCCGGGGGGTGCGGGTACTCGTGGAAAACGGCGCCGTTCGAGGGAACCGCGACAGCCGGGTCTTTCTCCTCGCCGCCGAACCACGTGCCGAACATGGTGGTTGGCTGGAGTGTCCGGGGGGTCACGTAACGCGGGCACCACCAGCCGTCTGCTTCGCGACGATGGAATAAACTCGTTACGATAACGAGAGCGCCGCGGGGATGGATTTGTCAACGCACGCTGGTTGCGCAACACGGGCGATACACGAAGTCGGGCGATTCCACGCGCTCCGGAAGCTTCGTTCGCGTGTTTCGTGACTCTGCGGTAAAAACGTTCCACCTCTGCGCCACGGCTGCGGCGACTCGGCGCCGATCGCGATGGCGACAGGTGCAGGGTTTTCCGTTGTGTTTTAACACCCGCGGCCTACTTTTCGGTGAAAATGAAATTCGAAACCGGAAAGTTGAACGGAAGAAACGCGATGAAAGACGATATTTGATCGATGAGATGTGCCTTACAACTCGTTCATTGCAGGCCCCAATCGTCATCCTCGCCTCCCTCCGCTGCAGGCTCCTCCGCGACGGGCGTTTCCACGACCGGCTCCGGCTCGGGCGTAGGCTCGGGCTCGGGCTCGGGCGTGGGCGTAGGCTCAGGCGCGGGTTCCTCAAGAGACTCAGGCTCGGGCTCTTCAAACATCGGCTCCGACTCCGGCTCGGTGTCGCGCGTTTGGACCGTCGCATCCGGGTCGGGGTTCGCGAAAACCGGTTCGTCCGTTTCCTCAACCGGCGGGTCTTCGAACTCGACTTCTTCTTCGGCCTCGACGGGTTCCTCATCATCATCATCCGCCACCCTCATCGCGGCGACGTCCTCGACGAGGTTGGGCAGGTTTGTCTCAGCAGCAACGACGTTTGAGGCACCCATCGACGCGAACGCGCTCGCGGGTTGTCTCGGCGCCGAGGCGGACTCGCGCGCCGCGACTTCGCGACGAAGCGCGTCGTCGAAATCGGGGAACAGGTTTTTGTACTCGGCGGGATCCGCCAGCGCCTCGGCGGCTTTTTTGTTCACCCTCGCGAGGTCGTTTTTCCAAAGCCCCACGACTTGCGATAGGTAAAACGAGCCGTGTCAGTCTTGAGTGGCACCAAGTGCCATGTATATCGCGATGTATTGGACGATGGCCTTGACAACAGTCACCGTAATCGGTCTGAACAGTCACCAGCTTCGGTAAAACAGTCGTGATTGTGATGTATGTAGTAAACAGTAATTACGGGCGGACAATTGGCAAACAGTGTGTGTCGGATTTGGGAAATTATTCACGTACCTTCTGACACCCGGGACGGGGCGTACGTACGCGCCATGAACGCCGCTTCCGGAACTCGGTTCGTTGTGCACAGCAAATCGATACACGCGTCGACGTCACCGAGCAGAAAAAGCGCCGCGAACGCGACGTTGTTCTTGCCTTTCTCCGTCGCACTCGAGGCGAGCGCAGCGAGCGCGTCGGGCGAGGAAACCGCCGAGCACAGCAGCAGCTGCCCGGACAGGTCCCCACTTTTAGCCAAGCAAGCGCTCGCCAAGTCGATGTCACCGCCAGACATAGCGAGCTCCCCGAGTTGTTTCCACTTCTCGTCCCCAGCCGCCATGTCCTCGTGCTCCACGATTTGCCGCGCGATGTTCAGCTCGCCGAGCTGCACGGCAAGGTCGAATTTGTAATCCGGATCCGTCGCGATTTTAAGCGCCTCCGCGACTTGCCCCCTCGCCTCCAGGAACTTCGCCACGCTGTTGTACTGGTCCTTCGGAATCGTGGCCATTAACGTTTCCGCCGCGTCCATCTCGCCCCTCAAAACCAGGGTTTTGTACTCGATCAGTGAGAGTAGCAGGGTGTAGGACACCACCCCGAACTGCTTGTCGATGAGGTACACTCGGTTTTGCGCCGCGAGGTAACCCAACAGGTACATCGGCCGGTCCAAGTGAAAAATCGTCGTCACCTCGCCGCCCACGCAGTAGTTCAACCGCCAATCCGCGTTGTTGTAAATGAAACAATCCCCCACCCACACCCCGGTCCTTACTTGTTCGCCCACCTCGTGTAGCAACTCGAACGCGTCCTCCACGCCTTCGCCTTCATCCACTTCGCCCGCCGCGAACGCCGCGGCGGTGGCTTCGGGGTCGTACCGCAAGATGTAAAAACTCGAGTCGCTTGCGATGGCGACGAGGTCGCCGCTGTCGCTCCACCACACGTCCTTCACCGCGACGTCGATGCGCCGAATCACTCTTGACGTCTCCCAGTCGTAGAAACAGATGAAATCCGTGCTTCGCAACCCGAGCAAAACCCCGCCGTACAGACCCTCCGCGCTGAAGTGCGGTCGGAACGCGTGCTTCTCCTTGAACTGGTTGTAGACTTTTATTTTCGAAGGCGACTCGCGCACGGCGAACTCGTTCGAGTCGTTTGACCACCCGAAATCAAGCGCCGCGCCGAAGCTTTTGTTGCGCCACGCCAGGGCGGTGTAGATGATGTACTCGTTGTCGCCGCACACGGTGACGAACCGGCCGTTCGGGCCGTGCGACAGGGACTGCGGGTACAGGTCGCACGACCCTAGGTCTTTCACCGCCAGGGGCAGGCGTTCGCCGTCCACGATTTCGAAATCCGCGGGTAAGCTCTTCACGTTAACCGTCTGCACGTCGTTGTGTTTGCTCCAGATGATCTTCCCGCTGCCGTCCATTGACGCGACCGGGTCTTCCCGGCCGATTTTGAACATAACCGTCCCTTCGTCGTACCCAACGCTCACCGCGTTGGAGCCCTTCATCACGCCAATCGCCCACACCCGCTCCAAGCCGTAATTCAGCGTGTTCTCCAAACGGTACGTGGTGCTGTGCCAGATCCGCAACGTCCCGTCCTCGCTGCCGGTGATTATAACAGGCAACTCGGGGTGGAAACAAACCGCGCTGACGTTGTGCGCGTGTCCCTCCAAGGTCTGCACGCACGTCTTGGTTTGGTAATCCCAAATCTTCACAAGCTTGTCATCCGCGCCGGAGATGAGGTACGGCCGGTCCCCACCCGCGAAGTACTCCACGCAGTTCACGCCCTTCTCGTGGCCTTCCAGGGTGAAGTTCGGAGTGGGCGACCCTATGCTCCACACCTTGACCGTGCGATCCAAGGACGCAGACGCGAACGTGTTCGTGTCCTTCGGGTTGAACGAGCACTGCATGACGTAGTGCGAGTGCCCTTCAAACACCGAAACGCAGGTCCACGCTTTGTCCCAGTCCCACAGCTTAATAAGCATGTCGTCGCTCGACGTCAGTACGTACGGCTGCGTGGGGTGCACGGAGACGCAACGGATGTAATCCGAGTGCGCCTCGAACGCCTTGACTAGTTCGGTGGTGTTGTAGTTGTACACACGAACGAACATGTCGTCGCTACCGCACACAATCCATTGCTTCCGCGCGACCCTGATTGTAAAAATGGAAATGTCAGTCCCGTATGGGCATTCAGTCGGCGGAATGTGGTGGGTGGGAAATACTTACCACTTCGCAGTCCTGACGGGGAGCTCGGTGACTTCGAACGACTTCACAAGCGAGTTCGTGGCGTGGTTCCAGATGTACACGTTCCCGGAGTACAAGTTAGCAAGGATCCAAGGTTCCGTGGGGTGCAGCTCAACGCCCTTCACGCGGTCCGAGCGCTGCACGAGCTTGCGCTTGATGTCCAGGCGGAGCGGCATGGTTTACGATTTCGGTTTGTGTGTGCGATCAAAAAACAAATCGGTCTGTTGAGGCGAAAAGAGTCCGAGGTTAGTCGCGGAGTCGGGAATCCACGGCACGGCGATGTGTTATTTTCCAGGGGTACGCGTGGTAGTAGCTTGAGATGCCCTGCAAAGGTGCTCGCGGTTGCGAAGCCCCGGGGGGGGTCTTTACGGAAAGGACTGGTTCAAGAATTTCGACCTCGCAAAGATTGCACGCACTCCCGTCGGATCTCGAGTGGAAGCGTTCCTTCCGCGCGCGTCCCCGATCGAACCCGGGAGCTTCGTAGCGCTCGTCGAACGCGGTGAAGGCGAAGAAACCTGGATCGAACGTATTCGTGATGCGTATCTATGGTGAGGACTCACCTGTTCGTCTCGAATTCACGTCTCTCCGCGCCACACCCGTTCCGTCTTAGTGCCTGCGTCGAACGATCAAAAGAGGACGCGGGTTAGGGAATGATGGATGCGCTGTGCGAACGCGAATCCGGGTTGGCGCGCGGTGCGAAGTGCCCTTTGGGTTTCACAGATCAAGACGTACCGTCTCGCGGAACAAACGGTACAGTTCGTGTGCGACCTGTGACCTGCGGACACTGACACCCCGGGGGGCCGCGCTGCTCTCTCTGGCGAGGCCCTTGGCAGCACGACGAATTCCCAAGATGAGACCGGTCAAAGACTAAATGCCCATACGGTGATTTTTCGACAAATTGACGGTCTAATGGGGGTTCTCGCGTCTCGACCTTGGAAGCGACTCGAGAAAAATCTGCAAAAACGCGTTCGCGCGATCGGGGTTTGTTTCTTCTCCTCCAACCGTCCGTCACTTACCACCGCGCGTGGAGAACACCGTCCCCCCCCCCGACGTCATCACCCTTTCCGATGCAGAGTCTGATGGCTCCCAACGTCCTCGCGGGCGCGCGCGCGTCGTACGCCGCCCCCAACTCAAGAGCCAGGCTTAACTGCCGAAACGCCATGGTTACCCGCCGCCCAAACTCCGGTGCGATGACCACGCGCGCGGGGAAGACCCCGGACGGCCCCAAGGTGGCGATCGCGGGCATCTCCGGAGCCGTCGGCACGGAGTTCATGAGGGTGCGTGTTCCGGTTTTCGCACGCAAAACGCGGTTACAGGGTTTAGTTTTGGCACGAGTACCCCCGACCGATCGAGCAATCGGTGTTATAAATTGGATGGGCAAAAAGTCAAAACTTGCCACTAACTAACCGCGTATCTCGCGGTACGACTCCCCTTACCCATCCAACCCGTTCATCCCAGGTTCTCGTGGAGCGCAACTTCCCGTACAGTGAGATGAAGATGCTGGCGAGCGCGCGATCGGCGGGCAAGAGTGTTGATTTCGACGGCGAGAGTTACGTGATCGAGGAGCTCACCGAGGCGAGTTTCGACGGCGTGGATATCGCGCTGTTCTCCGCGGGAGGGAGCATCTCCAAGAAGTTCGCCCCCCTCGCGGCTAAAAAAGGGTGCTTCGTCGTGGACAACTCCTCCGCGTTCCGCATGGACCCGGACGTCCCCCTCGTGATTCCTGAAGTGAACCCGGAAGCCATGGCGGAGTACAAGTGGAAAGGCGGAACAAAGAAAGGGGGCATCATCGCCAACCCCAACTGCAGTACGATCATCGCGCTGATGGCGGTGACCCCGATTCACCGCGCGGTGGGGGTGAAGCGGATGATCGCCAGCACGTACCAAGCCGCGTCAGGCGCCGGCGCGCTCGCCATGGCGGAGCTGGAGCAGGTACGGCATGCATTTCCCAAATCCGCCTGCCTGTTTTCCAACACAAGACTGACACTTGTTTTCCACAATCGCAGCAAACGCGGGACGTGTTGAACGGAGACCCCGTGACCATGGAGATTTTCAGCTGGCAATACGCGTTTAACCTTTTTTCGCACAACGCCCCGATGACGGACAACGGGTACAACGAAGAGGAGATGAAGATGGTCAAGGAAACGGCGAAGATCTGGGGCACGGAAAAGGTGCACATCGCGGCGACGTGCATCAGGGTGCCCGTGATGCGCGCGCACGCCGAGAGCATCAACCTGCAGCTGGAGAACGAACTTTCGGAAGACGACGCGCGTGAGCTTCTACGCAAAGCCCCTGGCGTATCCATCATCGACGACAGGAAGAACAACAAGTTCCCCACCCCCCTGGACGCCTCGGACCAGGACGACGTGTTCGTCGGGCGCATCAGGTGAGTCTTTCCCACTCACCACGTTCCGCCGACTGATTGCCCATACAAGACTGACATTTATTTTTTTACATTCAGGCGCGACATCTCGCAGCAAGGGAACTTCGGGCTGGAGCTGTTCGTGTGCGGCGACCAAATCAAAAAAGGCGCCGCGCTGAACGCCGTGCAAGTTGCGGAACTGCTGCTGTAAGACAGCGAGGCAAGGAGCAGAGAAGAGGAGGCGAGTATGTATCTGTGTGATAATTAGTAACAAGCATGATAACTTATCGGTTGTGAGGTGTTTGCTCCGGCGCTTTTCTTTGTACCACTTTTTCGCAATCTCATCCTCGTCAGCCAAGCCCGAGTCTCGGAAAAGGTAACAACCGATCGCGTCGCTTCCAAAGCCAGTCCGCGTGCGCGTCCCAGGCCTCGCGCACCCGGTCACCGCGCGTTCCCACCGCGGTTTTCCCGCGGACAAAGCGCGGACGGTGCGTACCGCACGCGCGGACGGTGCGTTCGTACCATGGCCAAGCTCCACGCTCTTTCGGCGTCCGAAAAAGTGTTGGTCGAAGCGGTCGCGGGCGCCATCGGCGGTTTCGCGGGCGCCGTTGCGTTTTACCCGCTGGACACGATCAAGACGCGGATACAAGCCAGCGTGGGTGATGGAACTAGCGGCGCGCGACGCAAAACCATGACGGAGGTGTTCCGCGAGCTGGTGGCAAACGAGGGGTACGGTGCGTTGTTCGCGGGGGTCGGGGCGAAAGGCGCGCACTCCATGGCGAGCTCGTTTCTTTTTTTCCTCGCGTTTTCGACGATGCGCGCTGGCGTGGAGAAAAGGAGCGACAAGAAAATAGGCGTCGCCGCGAACTTAGCAATCGCCGCGCTCGCGGGGTGCATCAACGTGCTTGTCACCGAGCCCCTGGACACGCTCAGCACGCAGCGGCAAATTCGAGGCATCGACGACATCGACGACGACGACGACGACGACGATGAACTAACGTCGAAAACGAAATCGTCGACCAAAACGAAATCCGCGAATTGCGAATCACGCACCCGATTCACCGGTGACATGAGTTACGTCTTGGATTCCCTGAAACAGTGGAAAAAGCTGTACCGTGGATTAGGCGCGTCTCTTTTGTTAACAATAAACCCCGCGATCCAGTACACGGTGTTCGAACAGAGTAAACGGAGGGTGCTGCTCGGGCTCCAAAAGCGAAGCGCGCGAAAAGGTAAGGCCTTGCGCGTTTCCCAAATCCGACACACACTGTTTCTGCCGCCCCTGGTCGAGTACACCACGGCCGTAACATTTACGGCGTACTGGCAACTACTACGCACGGCACAAACGCACTGTTTTATCTCTAACGCTGGTGTCTGTTCAGACCGATGGCCGGTGACTGTTGACCAGGCCATCGTCCAATACATCGCGATACACAGGCTACTTGGTGCCACTCGGGACTGACACTTTTCTTTCCTAAACAAAAAAAGGAAAAGGGAACCGAGCGCCGAAGGAACTGAGCGTCGGCGACGCGTTCGTGTTGGGCGCCCTTTCCAAAGCCGTGGCGACGTTTCTGACGTACCCGCTGGTACGTGCTAAAGTGCTTGCGAAAGCACCAGTGACTAGAGGAGTTAATCAAGGAGCATCAGTGTTGTTTCACGGGAAATCGGTACCGGCGGTGATGTCTTTGGTGGTGCAAACGGAAGGGTCGGCCGGTCTGTACAAAGGCTTAAACGCGCAGCTCGTAAAAACCGTGTTAGCCGCGGCGTTTTCGTTAACGGTAAAGGAGAAAAGCTTCCGGACCGCCATGGTACTGGTGGTGCTGATGAAGGGGTGTGAGGGTTAGGATCAAGGGTTTTAACGTACAGAACCCGAGGCGCGCGACGGATGATGAACCGCAAAATGCTTCGTTTTTTTTTTGCCCACAAAGAAATATGGCCGTTTTTCCAACCGAGGTCTGCTCAAATCGACACGCTCGACCTAGGTACCGTCGTTTCACTGGCCAGCGCACACGTGGGGCGGCGCTGTGTTTTTCGCGTCACATCGGCCAAGATGGGGGTCATCTTGGGTGTGGGCGAGGGAGTGTTCTCCCTGGTGATCATAGGGTGCGTGTTTGGTGGGGTCCCTCGTTTCCGGTGGCGCGTGTCAAACCGCCCGTTTCGCAGCACCACCACCCGTGTGTGGTCTCCCATCCCGGTGGTCCGCAGTTCCGTAGCTGACATCCCGCTCCCTTCTCAACCCGTCATTTCCGCAGCATCGCATTCCTGGGGGCGTGTCACCTGAGCCGAGGGACCACGCAGGCGGCGTACGTACTCACCCGGGGCGCTTTCCCGGTCCGCGTCATCACCGCACCGAGTTTTGAATCCAACGCGTTTCGCCCCACACCCAGGCCTCGTGTCTGACCTGGTCCCGGTCCAATACCCCCCCCCCATATGGTCCAAAACGCAGGCGCATTTCCGTGGGAACCACGGTTTCGTACATAGTCCTTCTAGTGATTTTGCTGATAACCCCGCGTGGGGACACGACGTTGACGGACGTGGAGGCGGAGATCGGGGGATACGACGACACGGTAAGGGCCTTTCCCATTTACCACGTTCCGCCTCCCTGATTACAGCCCCTCTTTGACGTCCACTCATTAAAAGGAAGCGCACTACATACATTACAAGTGCACTGTTTGCTCATACAAATTACGAACATTACGAAAGACTGACACTTTCTTTTTTATCGTATCAGGTGACGTACCGGTCGCTGATGGTGACGTGCATGGTGTTGGGCTCTTTGACCGCGTTTGGTGCGGTGCTCGCGTTCCACCTGTTCCCGCCGGTGTACGCCAAGCCCATCGACCACGCCACGGATGTCATCGCGCACGAAATGCGGTCGAAACAAAGACCGCTCTCGCTGTGGTAGGGACGGGGGGTGTTGTACGGTTGTAACGAAGGTCGGAGGTAGACGACGACGAAGCGAGCGCGCGGCGTTTAGAAACAAGAACGTCGTTCAAAAGCACCGCCCACCCGCGCTATCACCTCACATCCGCCAATCCAACAAAAATCATTTCTCCTCCTCCTCATCATCATCATCGTTCTGCGCGTTCCCAAGCGCCGCCTGCAGGGACGGGTCGTTCGGGTCCACCCCGGGCAGGGAGGACAAAATGGAGTTGACGTAGTTGGCATCCGCGAGCGGATCGGCGTCCGCGGGCGCGTCGTCGTTCATGGACATCGCCAGCGCGGCTTGCAGCGCGGGGTCGTCTCCTTCATCGTCTTCCCCCCCCGCCGCACCTGCTCCTTCGCCGCCCATGGAAAGCGCGAAGGCTCGCTGTAACAACGCATCCTCGTCCATCATTTGCGGGTCGCCGTCTGCGGCGCCGGCCGCGACGGGCGTCGCGCTCGCATCCGCCGCGCCCTCGCCACCCGCCGCCGCCGCGGCAGCTTCCTGCCGCGCCCTCTCTTCCTCCAGGGACATGCGCATCGCGAGTGCCAGCGCAGGGTCATCCCCCCCGTCCATTATCGCATCTGCGCCGCCGTAGCCGCCCATCGCCGCACGCGACGACGCCGCCGCTGCCGCTGCGGCGAACCCGCTCCCCCCGCCGCCGTCCTCGTCCTTGCGATTATTAAAAGAAAGTGTCAGTCTTGAGTCTATGGGCAAACAGTCTACTTGTGATGTATGTAGTATACTTCCTTTTAATGACTAGTGCACTCAAAGAGGGGCAGTAAACAGTGCCTGGATTTGGGAACCGCGCAAGGCCGTACCATGAAGATTGGCGTCGATAGTAACACGTCCGCCAAGTTAGCCCCGGGAGGCACGGTCACCAGATGGCTGTTGTTGCTTTTGTTCACCGCTTGCATAAACGCCTCCAGCTTCTCCGCGTTTCCCTCCACGTCCCCGAACGAAACCACGTCCACCGCGACGTTGCACTTGCGCAGCTTTTTCCCCACGCTCACCAGCTCGCCAACCTCGGACTCCACAGGGCTGCCAATGAACAAAACGATGCGCATGCGTTGGTGCTTGTTTTGGCGGTGCTTCAGGGCGAGGTGCGCGACCTTTTCGGGGTTTTGGAGGGCGAAGTGGGACGGGCGAGGGTCAGCGGGGGGGTGCGTTTAGTTAAGAATTTGAGACGAGATCTGGGGAAAAACGTGTTTTACCCCGGACCTGGCCTAAATGAGCAGGAGATGCTTGAGTTGTCCCCAACTTACCTGCACCCCGGTCGGGAAGTTTACGGTTCCCTCCATTCCAATGCTGTGCACCGCGTTTAGCACCACGCCGAGGTCGTCCGTGGGCGTGACTAAAACCCGGGGCACCTTTCCCGCGAGGCTCAGCACGCCTACGCTGTTTTCAGGGTTACTCTGTGTCTTGGCACCCGCGAGCAGGTTGATTGCGTCGCACTCCGCCTGCGATCGAGGAGCGAGGGTGATACGGGGCAAAGAGAGGTCAAAATGGAGCTCCACGGGAACCACGCGTGGCGGGTAAGGCGTCATGGCGCACCGCGAACGCAGGGGAAACACCCAAACGTTGTTCGCATCGGGCACGACGATGACGTTGAACACAAAAAGAAAAGGGGTCCGACGAACGGCGGGTCCGGGTCCGCACCTGCAGCCGCGTGGGCAGGTAGTCCGAGTTGCGGACATACTCGCTGTTGTCGATGCACAGGATCGTCGCCTCGAGCACCATGGTGGGTGTGTGCTGCGCTGCGCCGCGAACAGTGGTGGGAGGAGGAGGCCGACTCTCCAGATCTGGAGAAAGCCGTTCCTGTCCAGAGACTTGCTCTGATTTTGACTCACCTGGAAGAAATGAGCAAAAGTGACACGACTGATGGAAGCCATCGTCGTTGACCTCGCCCTTACACAAACTAGACTATATATACTCCCTTCACCTCCTTCACCTCCACCCCCACCCCCGCCGCAGTAAATTCTTCACCGCAACGAGCGACGACCCTATTCGGTACATCAATAGGCCACTCATTTCCTCGCCCCCCATCGCGGCGCCGTTTTCCAGGAGCATTTTGCAGAGCGCCACGCACGCCGCGTTTTCGGGCGTCGCCTGGAGATTGTAAAAGAAATGTCAGTCTTGTATGGGCAATCGTCAGTCGGCGGAATGTGGTGATTGGGAAATACGTGCCTGCGCGGCTAACACCAGCGGGGTTACGCCGACCGCGGTGGGTCCGTAGCTCCCCGTTTTGTTTGGATCCGCTTTTGCTTCAAGTAATGCTTTCGCCAGCGCCAGGCCGCTTTCCGTTTCGCCGTTCCGCACCGCGACCGCCGCCCATAACAACGGCGGACCCCGCACCGTGTCATAAGTCCCTTCCGCGTCGACGTCGGCGCCTGCTTTTAGTAGTTCCTCTGCCAACCCGACCCCGCCCACGCCCGCGCCCGCCTCCACCGCGGCGCAGGCCCACCAAAGAGGCGTGGTTTCGTCCCCGGCGACGCCTTGCGTGCCCTTAACACGCGGGTTCGCACCTTTCTTGACCATAGATAACGCCAACGCGATCGCACCCGGCGCGCCGTTGCGCGCGGCGAGCGTGGCTAACCACAACGGGGTGCCTGAAACCCCGCCATCGGCGCTGCGCAATTCGTCCAGCGCGTCAGTAGCGGCCTCGGAACCGGGCTGCAAAGCGCCCACCAGCGCGGCCGCGGGTGCGACGTCGTCGCCCTCCGCCGCGCGAAGCGTCGCGAGCCACAGGGAAGTGGCGGGGAGCGAGGTGTCGTGTTTGCCGCCAGACGATGACGACGCGCGGACAAGTTTTCGATCCCCACTGGGGCGTGACGATGGTCGCGTGGTGATGCGAGGCGGCACAACCACTCCGCGGTGGGTCGCCACGGCACGCATACCAGCCCGACTTATCGAGGTAACTCCGCACGCACCCGGGGAGACTAAACCCGGACCACCCGGAAACCCCGGGTCGGAAGCGTGACGTACACCGACCCGCGGTGATAAGTGTGTTGGGTGATTGACAAATACAGTTGACATAAAAAAAGAGTGTAAAAAGGGCTTGCGGCAGTACCGGCTTGTAAATAACAGATCAGGAGTCACATAAAAAGCACTACACACTGGATATCGGTTGGTACCCTGGTCCATTTGTGGACTCCACTGTCTCGAGCGTATCGCGGTGCTTGATGAGTGTCTTCTCGATGACCCGTCTCAGCTCCGTGACCCCGACGTCTTCCTCCGCGCTCACAGCGAGCGCGCCTTCCGACGCGAGGAAAGCGGCGGTGACTTTGGCCAGGGTTTCGTCTGTTTCGCTCCAGGTGGATTCCAAATCAGCGCACAAAACACCACCAAGCGTAGGGACTAACTCCGATTTGCTCATCACATCAAGCCACGGCCGGCGGTGCGCGAACCTCAGTTTCAAATCGTTTCGGATCGATAGCTGGTCCTCAACGGACGTGCCGCACAGACCTGATAGGTCAAACACAAAGACAACACAGGTTGGCAGGTGCTCCAACGTCGCGATCGCGAGTTTTTCGATTTTGTTCCGGTCCTCGTCGGGGCGCCAAAGCAGCCCGGGGGTGTCCGTGACGATGTGCCGCTTGTCGTCCAGAAAGAAATGCCCCATCTTTATCCCGCGCGTGGTGAACGGGTAGTTCTGCACTTCGGGGGTACCACTACTCAAAACGCGAACCAAGGAGCTCTTCCCCACGTTCGGCGCCCCCACCAACGCCACCGTCGGCGTTTCCAGCTCCGCAACAGGCAACCGCCGTAGCGTCTTGGCGATTTCTTTCAGCTCGTCCACCGGCTTCTTGCCGTTTCGCAGAAAGTATTTCTCAAGTTCCTCGAACCCCGCTTCGCGAATCGCCACCGCGTCTTTCGGGCCCTTCGCCTTCGCGGCTTTTCCCGCGTGCTGCTTGCCAATGGATAGCATGGCCTTACGGGCGTTGTCTACCTGTCTCAGCGTCGCTTCGTACTTGTCGTCCTTTAAGGTTAGCTCTAAAAGAGCTCGCTCAAACGGGTGCAGCCGCTCTAACCGCGGGAACCCCTTGACGTACTCCCCGAGGGGTTTACAAAGCGCCGTGGTTAAAAAATCGAGCTGCTTCGCGCTCCGGTTCCTTTCCTTTAACGTAGGGTCCCTTAAACCCTTCGTGGGGGTGACACGACTGGCCCTTTTCAAACCGGACGTGATGATGTCGTCCGCGGGGGAAACATTCGGCACGCGCATCAAAACGCCGGTGCGGATGGTTTGCTTGGTCATTGGAATTCCTTCGTCCTTCGCAACCAAAGACGCGACCGCGGCCGCGGCGTTTTTATCGTTTGTTTCGTCGTTTGGTTTTGAGTGATTGCTTGCATTTTGAGTCGCGCCAGTGGCGGCGCTGCACCAGTTCCGGCGAGCACGCGGGCCGGCGCCGCGCCGGACGGTTGTGAATGGGGCGGCCGTGAATTTTGGGCACGCGGCGGCGGTCAAAGCGAACATCGCACTCGGCTCGACGACCGGACACCCGCCGAACCGCCGCGCCACGGGAACGAACCGCGCTTTCAGGAATCCAAACAAAAACGCCCTTGACCCTATGGCGTGCATGCACCAAACGCGAGTTCGCGTGCGTGCGGTGCGGTGCGCGTGGTGACGCGAATGACGTTGGTAGCCAAAGAGGGCGCTAAATGGGGCGCGCCGTCGAAACTCGTCACAGTAAAGAACAGAAGTCTCGTCAGCAACGCGAAACGCCCAGAGTTCCCTTCAGATCTGCCGGGCACCGCCTCGGGAGGCGCTTCCTGCAGTTTCTGCACGATACGCGAGATGGATATCGAGCCCTCCGCCGAGTCGGCCACGCCGGCCGCGAGTTTTCCACACGACTTGTTCCAGCTCGCGTCTGATGTCGCCATGGTGGGCGCCCCCCCCAGCGACCTCGTCGCGGCTCAGATCTTCCAAAAGCATCCCCTTCAGAACGTGTTCCTCGCGATCGCGGAGTGTGAAGATGGAAGCAAGTACGAGTCGGATTTGTGTACGTTCCTGGACCGCATGTTCCAGACCGGCCCGGGACAGGAACTGATGCCCATCGCACTGCCGTACGCGCGACAAGGCCTTGAGCAAGGGTCAACCCGCGTGCGCCAACTCGCGTGCGCGCAACTCGGCCGAGCCGCGGCGCACTTCGCCTCGAGTTATGATACCGAATATCGCGACGGGTACTTTACAATTTTGGTGGACGCAATCGGCGACGCCGACTCGGGGGTCGCCGCCGCGGCGCATGATGCCCTTTGCGCCGTGGCTGAGGCGAACGTTGTTACTGACGCACCGGGTCAAGCTGCGACCTGCATGATGATATTACAAAAGTTAGCGCCGGGGGTTGGCGAACAAAATACCGCCGAAACACGGTTGCGCCGCCACGCCCTCGCCGCGGCGGTCGCGTCGACGTCACCGGGAGCCGCTGACTGGGCGAACGGAATGGGACTCCCGCGAATGCTGTTGGGTGAACTGGACCACACGAAAGACCCGCTGGCGTGCGTCGCGACGATGGAACTGATCGGCGAAATCGTGGAGAAGGCGCCGTCGTCCAAAGCGGCGCAAACGCTGTGCGCCGCGACGCTTCCAACGCTCGCGTCGATCGCGACCGGTGCCGCAAATTCGGATGAATCCGCAGGCTCCGGGTTCGCAAAGGCGCGCGCTGCGACGGTAGGCGCGCGGCTGTGCGCCAGTGTCAGCACCGCGACCGGCCAGTTCCCAGCCGCGACCGGCGGCGATTCCTTACTCGCGGCGCTTCACAAAAACCTGACCTTGGCGGTGGCGGGCGACGGCGACAAACGGGACGGCGAAGTCGCGTGCGTCGCGGTGGCTTCTTTGTGCGAATCCGCGGTAGCTCTATCGTCCGAGTCGTTTAACAAGGTAATTGAGTTGGTGGTGCTCGTAGTGCACCTCGGGTTGGGTGGAATGAGGGTGCCGAAAGAAACGCGGGTCGCGGCGCTGCACGCGGTGGCGAGCTTATTCGGCGCCGGCGAGCACCACGGCCGGCGCTCGCGTTTGGCCGCGCCGCTTGAAGCGCACGAGCCGGTCGGGGTGACAAGTGACGCATCCGCCACAATCGAGACGTTCTCACGGGAAGCTGTTTACGACGCATGCGCGGCGCGTGGCGCGACGGTTGGCGAGTCCGTCGCCGGTTTGCTCGAAAAAGGGGGCGACTCGTATTTGGAGTTGCGGGTCGCGACCTACCGGTTGGTGGCGAGTCTAGGGCGACGCCCCTGGTTCGCGAAAGAACTTGCGGCAAACGACAAAGCAATAGCGCTACTCACAAACCCGGAAAGGGAAAACACGCCGCCGGGGTGTCGCTGGAGGCACGAAGCCGTGCTCGGGGTGCTCGCCGCGGCGAGAGCGCCGGAGGGGGAGACAAAAATTAGCCACGGCGTCGCGTCGCGGCTGGAAGCCGCGGCGGCGGGCGGCCCGTTCGGCGGAGGCGCGGGCGGCGTGGGTTCCGTCGCGCAGGTCGCGGTTGCGCAACGATAACGGCGCGTGTTGTGTGGTGGGGAAATTGTTCAATGAATGATGCAAGTATTCTTACTATGTTATTCGTTATGATTAAAACGATGCTATCTACGCAGCAGCGCTCGCGTCGCGCGTCGAGGTTTCGGTTGGAAGGACGTCTTTGGTTTCGCGCGGCTTTTCGCTTGTTTCCTTTCCCGTCGCCGTTTCAGTAGTAAGGCCGACCCCTATCTCCTTCCCCCTTTGTTCGTGCGAGTGCGCGATCGACCGCACCGCGCCGTCGTACGCCCCCATCCCCACCTCGTACGGTTCGATGATTGTTGCCCAGTCGCGCCACTTGTCCATTTCCGTCACCGTCACCGCGTGTTCCTCCAGCCCCCGTCGTTTGGTTTCCAGCTGGAACCAGTTCACCATGACGTCATCCGGCACTTCCTTTTCCAGCCGCGTATACGCGTTCAAAAGCCTCTCTCTGCGCCCGGGCATTTGCAGTTTCGGGGTGATGATTTTGTCGAAATAGTTAACAGCGGCTCGCTCTCGGTCCACGTCGAACACCGCGCGGTTGCTGTACGTCAGGAGCTGGTGCCAGCTCGAGGGGGTGACCATGGGCAGCACCAGGTGCGGCGAATACGCTGCGGTTGTTACACGAAAAGGGTCAGTATTGAGTCGCGAGTATGGGTGTACTGTACGGGGGATTGGGTATAGTAATCGGGCCGAACAGTGCACTTGTGCTGTATGTACTTGTTGCCAGTACGCCAGTAAATGTTACGGCCGTACTGGCAATGCTACATACATCACAAGTAGTGCACTCAAAGAGGGGCTGTAAACAGTGGCCGTTGGATTTGGGAAAAACCCAAGGCCGTACCCGAGTACACGAAGTCGTCATCCGCGTTGAGGGTGCTTCGTATGGTGACTTTGAAGTTCCCGCCGTCGGCGGTCTGCGCTTTCCTCGCGATGGAGTGAAGCACGGCCAAGCTCTGCCCGTACTCCTCGTCGTTGTACCTGAACATGTGGTTCTTGTCCTCCCCCCACACAAGCAGGGTTACTAACACCAAGTTCACGCAAAGCGGGCAGTACTTTTTTTGGTACTCAAGCACCGCCGTGTTGATCACCGGGTAGTCCTCCGTCATGAACCGGACTTTGTCCGAAAGCCGCAGCGGCACGACGATCGTGTTGTCGTCGCCGTGCAGGTGTGCCGAAGGTACGCCTCTCGCCTCGAGCGCTTTCTTGTGTCCCACCACGCACGCCACGAACGACCGCGGCTGCTCGCTTTCGCCCATCAGGTAGTTGAACAAAATGGACCCTTGGTACCCGGTTTTGTTTTCAAGCACCAACCGCCGCGCCCCGAGCCACCCCACGCCGAGTCGCTCCACAGAGTTCCCTAAACGGTACGCGTCGTTTGACGTGACCACGGGCAAGGACGTGAGCTCTGCGGCGCAATTGGCGTAGTGGCTCTTCGTGTTCAGTGAGGACTCGCCCAACGTGGGCATCGCGTTTAACAAAAAAAGCGCCACGGGAGGCGTTGTGGGAAGATCATCCGCGAACCCGTCTATGCACGTTTGCGTAGACGAGGCTTCCCCGAGCCTCGCTGTGTTCGACCCTGAATTGATTGCTCCCCCGGAAAACGCCACCGCGCACACGACGCCGAGCACTACGCTTCCCAGAAGCGCCCTGAGGAAAACCTTAGTCACCCGACGCCCCACCCACCGCGTCTCGCCAACCCCATCCTCCTCCGAGGAAAGCAAAAGCCGCGTCTCCCCCGAGATGGACGCCACCATCACCGCACCGCCTTGCCGACCACTCCCCACCCACGCCGCGCGCCTCGGACCCGCGCCGCCTGGAAACTCGCGCCACACCGGCGCGAACCTTCGGCCTCCCTGGGGACGCGCCTCTATGTACTGCCCCCGTTGGGTGGTTTGCATCAATGAAAACGAGGGGTGTTGCGTCGTAACAAGAAGGAAGCACAGCATCGAAGTTCGACTGAAGGCGACTGCCGCGCCTTTCAACTCAGTGTTGAAAGTTCTTGGTCATCGCCAAGTTGATACCCCGAGGGCTATTTCATCGCCAAAGTGACGCCAGTTGAAAGGTTGTTTTTGGTCCGGATGAGTTCGTCTTCCCGTTCGTTTTCCATCGCAATTTTGACCGATTTTTGGAATCGACCGGCTGCTCGTTCGACAACAATGAACAAGAAGCGCGCGCTCGCCCCAACAGATCGCCACTCTTTACGGCACCCGCCCTAAAACAGTTTAGTAAACAAACGCAACATGCGGTGAGTGGTTGTGCCTTCCACTGCTCGCGCGTAACGCGTAACCGCGCGCGCGTGTCGCGCCTCCCGCGGGGACCGCATGTCCGGGTTGCCGCTTCTTTTGACCCGTTGAATTTTGAATGCCGCTTCCGGACCGGAGCCGGCCCGTCGTCCCGCCCGACCCTTCCGCTGACTCTCCCCACCCCCCCCCTTCCTCAACAGTGAAATCGTCCACATCCAGGGTGGTCAGTGCGGTAACCAGATCGGGGCTAAGTTCTGGGAGGTACGTACGCGGTGCTGTTGCGGGCCCGTCGCCTGGCGATTAATTCCCCAAAGCTCCGCGTCGCGTGAATGCCCAATTGGGCCTTTTTCCCGTCCGCACTCGGTCCGGTGATTGACCGTCCACCCCCCCCCCTCCCTCCACAGGTTATCTGCGATGAGCACGGTATCGACCCCACCGGTACCTACTGCGGTGACTCCGACCTGCAGTTGGAGCGCATCAACGTGTACTACAACGAAGCTTCCGGCGGTACGTCGATCGGCGCGCGGCCTTTGAAATCGTCCCCTGCCAATTATCGCCGTTGGCGCGTTCCGCCGTGCGTCGAATTTCCCGCGTCCCGAGATTGACCGTCTTCCTCCCACCCCCCGCTCCTTCCGACCCCAGGCCGCTACGTCCCCCGCGCGGTGTTGATGGATCTCGAGCCCGGGACCATGGATTCCGTCCGGTCCGGACCGTTCGGCCAGATCTTCCGCCCCGACAACTTCGTGTTCGGCCAGACCGGCGCTGGGAACAACTGGGCCAAAGGGCACTACACCGAAGGCGCTGAGCTGATTGATTCCGTTCTTGACGTCGTGCGCAAGGAATCCGAATCCTGCGACTGCTTGCAAGGTTTCCAGGTGTGCCACTCCCTCGGTGGTGGCACCGGGTCTGGTATGGGTACGCTTCTGATCAGCAAGATCAGGGAGGAATACCCCGACCGCATGATGCTCACCTTCAGCGTCGTCCCGTCGCCGAAAGTATCGGACACCGTCGTGGAGCCCTACAACGCCACCCTCTCCGTGCACCAGCTCGTGGAGAACGCGGACGAGTGCATGGTCCTGGATAACGAAGCCCTGTACGACATCTGCTTCCGCACCCTGAAGCTCACCACCCCCACGTTCGGCGACTTGAACCACCTCATCAGCGCCGTCATGTCCGGCGTCACCTGCTGCCTGCGCTTCCCCGGGCAGCTCAATGCGGATTTGCGCAAACTCGCGGTGAACCTCATTCCCTTCCCCCGCCTGCACTTCTTCATGGTGGGCTTCACCCCCCTCACCAGCCGAGGCTCCCAGCAGTACCGCGCCCTCACCGTCCCCGAGCTCACGCAGCAGATGTGGGACGCCAAGAACATGATGTGCGCCGCCGACCCCAGGCACGGCCGGTACCTCACCGCCTCCGCGCTTTTCCGCGGCCGCATGAGCACCAAGGAAGTCGACGAGCAGCTCCTCAACGTGCAGAACAAAAACTCCTCGTACTTCGTGGAGTGGATCCCCAACAACGTTAAGTCGAGCGTGTGCGACATCCCCCCCAAGGGGTTAAAGATGGCCGCCACCTTCATCGGCAACACCACCGCCGTGCAAGAAATGTTCAAGCGCGTTTCCGAGCAATTCACCAGCATGTTCAGGCGCAAGGCATTCCTCCACTGGTACACCGGCGAAGGCATGGACGAGATGGAGTTCACCGAAGCCGAGTCCAACATGAACGACCTGGTGAGCGAGTACCAGCAGTACCAAGACGCGTCCGCGGAAGAGGAAGGCGAGTTCGACGAAGAAGAGGATGAGGCTTAAGCGATGGTATGAAAAACCCATTGGGAGTGTGGGTGCGCGGCAAGGCGATTCTTCTTGAATTCCCGCGCGCCAACTCCGAGTGAGTCTTCTCCCCCTTCCCCTGCACGACCGCCACGAGCGCGGTGATAAACGATACGCGACGCGACCGAAAAACGATTCTCCCAACCGACGAAGAGGAGAAAGTCTTGTAACACGAGTCAATGTTTGTGTCGCCTGAACGTAGGCAACGTCTGTCGCCTTCTCCATTTATTTATTTTCATCCCTTTGCCTTCGCTGTTCGCTCCAATGTCCAATTAAGGGGAAAGAGCTCCCGCCAATCACATCACGAATGTGTTTCTTCGACTAGTTTTTTTGGCGCGCGGCGCTCTCAAAAAGTCGAGGCTCGGACTTGGATAGATAGACGTGAAAGCTTTTCCACCTCTCTTTCTCGGTTTCTTCCGATGTCATCCGCGATCACCATTCCCGCACACGCCCGTCCTTTCCCCACACACGTCCAACAAAATGGCCGCCTGCATGTCCATCGCCGCGGCTTCCGCGACGCGCGTCGCCGTGACCCGCGTTTCCAAAACCCTGAAGCAGCGCGCCTCTTTCGGCGCCGCGGTCGGGCCCACAAGGGGTGTCCCGATGGCCGCTTCCAGGCGCGCTTTGGCGACGCGCGCTGCTGCCGCGGACGGCCCCGTGTGCATCGTCACTGGCGCGTCACGAGGCATCGGCGCTGCGATCGCGCTGGCGCTTGGTGCGACCGGGGCGAGGGTGGTTGTTAACTACAGCGCGTCTGCGGGGCCCGCGGAGGCGGTTGCGGCTGCCATCAAAGCGTCCGGCGGGGATGCTATCGTGGTGCAGGCCAACGTCGGGTCGCAAGAAGACGTGCAGCGGTTGTTCAAGGAAACCATGGACGCGTACGGCGAGGTAAACGTGGTGGTGAACAACGCGGGCATCACGAGAGACGGGCTGATGATGCGAATGAAACTATCGCAATGGCAAGAAGTCATCGACACGAACCTGACGGGGGTGTTCATGATGTGCCAGGAAGGCACTAAGATGATCGGAAAGAAAAAGCCAGTCAAGGGCAGGATCATCAACATCGCGTCCGTCGTGGGGGTCACGGGCAACGCAGGCCAAGCCAACTACAGCGCGTCAAAAGCCGGTGTTATCGGGCTCACCAAAACCATCGCCCGGGAGTACGCGGGGCGGAACATCGTGTGCAACGCGGTTTGCCCTGGATTCATCGCGAGCGACATGACCGCCGAACTAGGCGAGGAAATCGAAAAGAAGATTCTCGCCACGATTCCCCTGAACCGGTACGGCCAGCCCGAAGACGTCGCCGGCCTCGTTAAGTTCCTAGCCCTGGACCCCGCGGGCGCGTACATCACGGGACAGACCATCTGCATCGACGGGGGGATGGTCATGTAAAGAGGTTGATGAGGATTGGAGTGAAGCGACGCGGCAAAAGACTTACGCGTCTTCCGTGTTTTCAATTAAAAATAACCACGCGCGACGTCGAAACCCACGCGCTTCCGCACACTTCCACACTAAAGACCTCACTGGGTAATGGGGGATACATGTTTCCTGGCACCCTAACCTCACTCGTCGCTGCTCCGCCGTCCGGTATCCCACGGGTTCGCGCGCTTGTAGTACCCGCCCACGTAAACCGGGTCAAGCACGGGGGGTTTGTAGTAGTCGTGAATCGTCGCCGGCGCTTCGGTTTCCACCGGCGCGCCGGTCACGCGCCGGCCCTTCTCCGCCAACTCCGCCGCCGCCACCTCCGCGGCCTCAGAGGCGCGCCGTTTCAAAGCGGCTTGACGCGCGGCATGCGAATCGTCATTTGAATCAACTGAATCAGCCTCGGTTGTGTCTTGTTGCGTGGGCGAGCCTTGCGCCACCGCTTCAGTTCGCGATTCGCCCGGTTCGTTCGATAGGTATATTTCGGCAGCTTCAGCGACCTCAACGACCTCGTCGTCACGCGTACTCTCGGGTTCGTCAACCTCAACCTCAACGCCGCGTTCCTCCTCCGTCGAAATCGTGAAATCGTCGGTTTCGTCGTACACACGCGTTTCCTGGTGCGCATACATTTCTTCGTTGTGTTCCCCATCCGGCGCCACGCCGGTGCTTCCGTACTGCGACGCGCCCGCGGTCTGGAAAAAAAAGTGAAAGAAAAAAAAGTGGGAAGTGGGTTTTGTCAAAGGCAGCATTTTCGCGAGACGGGAGCGTGGGTGGATTCCGCGCAGCGTTTACGTGCGGTTCGGGGGTATCAACCGAGTGCGTGCGTACCGTCGTGCCGTCATACGCGTCGTACGCGTAGTGTCGCTCCGACGCAATGGTCGACTCGTAGTCGTCCTCGCCGTATTCCCCGTATTCCAGCGTGACTTGCGGCACGCCTTGATCCTCCGAGTTCCGAGACCCCAGCGCGTGTACCGTACCCACGGATATGCCGACGACCAGGAGAAGCACGAGCGCGAGTCTCCGGGACTGACCCATGGTAGACCTGCGATGCGCGAAAGACTCCTTGAGTTTGCCACCAGACCGAGGGTGTGGGAGGAAGGGACCACCACCACGTGCGCCCAATTCTAAAATGCTGAATTCTCGGAAGATTGGAAAAGAACTTCGAGTTTTATTTCGTGGAAAAAGATAAAAAGAGCACTCGCGCTCGTCTAGTTATTACAACCCCGGTAGCCTGTGTGCGTCCGCGTCCAGTGGGTGACACCCAGGTATGTTGTGCCGCGGGGTAAACATGGCCATTACGTGTAAGGTGACTAAATACGCGACCAGCAGCCACGTGCGCGGGGAAACCGCGCCGAGCGGCATCTTTGCCGAAATCGAACGCAACTTTTCGTTCGTTTTCGATTTTCGTCGCATCAACCCGCCGCCGCCGCCCACCGTGGCCCCCCCTATCCCAGAACTTTGCTCACTTTGACTCAAAGAAACCCGGTCTAACCCGAGACCCTCTAACGCGAAGGTATATACGGAAGGCTTCTTTTCCGTCGCGTCTGATCGTGTGGTGGGTCGTTTTTTTGTCTCGCCAGACGACGAATCAAACGACGTCGCCGCCTTCGACGCCGCCCGGAGTTCTAACTCCTTCAAATTCGTACGCACCAAATCAAGCTCGCGTTCAAGCGCGTCCACCTGCTCTTTGGTTTGTTTCTTTTCCGTCCTTCGCTTGGTTTCAAACTCGCGCGCTTCTGTTTTCAAACGCTCCAGCTTCATAGTTGTTTCGGTCGCGTTTTTCTCCGCCGCCGCGGCGCGCGCCGCCGCCGCAGCCGCGGCGGCTCGATTGGCGTCGGCGCCGGCGCCGGTCTCAGCCAACGCGGTTTCCGCCGTTTCCGCACGTTTCGTACACAAGTCCAACTCGACTCGTACCCCCGCAATCTCCACCCGGCGCGTCTCAGTTTCCGCTTTGGCGATCTGCGCCGCCGCCGCCGCCGTTTCCAACCGCGCCGCCGCGTCGCTCAGCTCCGCCTCCGCCGCCCTGGTCGCCGTTTCCGCGCGCTCCGCGCGTTCCATCGCGCCGCGCACCAACGCATTAGCCTGCGCGAGTTGCTTTTTACTGGCGTCTCGTTCAACCAGAGCGACGTGAACTTCTTTTTCCAGGCGCTCCCGGAACGTACAAGTGGCTTCCCTCACCGCGACGTCAAACCCCGCGGCGCGGCGCTCGCTTTCTTGTTTGTGTCGTTTGGATCGCGCGTTCGCTTCTTCTCGGTCCAACCGTTCGGCGCTGGCTTCCGCGATGGCTTGGCGGGCGTTTTCACTCGCCGTACGCGACTGTTTCTCCGCGACGTGTCTCGCGTGTTCAGCCGTACCAGCAGCCACCTTCGCCAGCGCCGCTGCCGTCTCAGCGCATTCCGCCCGCGCCAGCGCCAGCGCCAGATTCGTTTCCAGCGCGCGTTTCTCGACGCCGTCTTTCGTTTTGGCGGAAGCTTCTTCGCTCGTCGCCGCGTCGCGTCGCAGCGCGTTGGCTGCGTTTTCTGCGACGACCATGTCCCGAATCGCGTCATCGCGTGCTTTCACGGCTGCTTTCGTGTCAGCCGTTTGTTCCATCACCGCGCGTTTCGCCGCGCGCTCGGCTTCGTCCAAACTCAAATTCGTGGTGCGCAAAGTCTTTTTCAAATCCTGCAAAACGCGGTGTTGCTCTTCGTTGTCCTGCTTCAAGGACTTGACTCGTTTCTGCATCAGCACGAACTGGGTGTCGTGAGTAGCGTCCGCGGTCTCGGAAGTCGCCGCCAACAAAACCGCGAGCTCCACCGCCCGTCGGTCGCTCTCCGCCGCGCGTGCTTTCGCCGCGTCGAGTTCGAGCCTCAAATCGTCCTCCACCAAGGAGACGCGCGCCGTTTCAGAGCGTCGTTCAGACTGTTTGCCCGTACGTTTCGTCAGCGCTGTCGTTGATGTGTTGTTTTGTACAGACGTGACACGCACGTGTTCGGGTGATTCGCCATCCTGACCCGACTGCGAATCCTGAGCCATGGCTTCTGAAATAGCCTCGGCGACGGCGTCGGCGACATCATTTTCGTCACTCGGTTGTTTGTCCTTGTTTTTTTGTCCATCTTTCGCGATGTCACCCGCCCTCGGTGGTGGTTCGTCCGGTGCGCCACGCCGAGACGCGCCCGACGCACCGCCCGAGGGCTTGAACTTTATGCCCAGCGGCCGAACCGGGTTTTGCGTGGATGACCCGTCGGTCGTTCCGGTGGTTTCTCGCGCCTCGTTCTTCGACGCATCGCTCGATCTGTCATTCTCCATTTTTCGTTTGCTCAGCGTTTCCGTGACCACCGCAGCGCGTTCGCCCACCTTAGCGGTCACCGCCGCGGTGCCGTCCGCGGTGTCCTTCACGAGCTCGCCGCCTTCCCTCAGCGCATCAGCGGCGAACTCCTTGAACCCATCCTTCAAGGATGACCACATGGCGTGGTCGAGTGTGAAATAAATTGAACCAGTTCGGCAAGAAACAGAAAGGAGACAAATAAAAAAACTGGAAATACTCGAGCGTGTCCACGGGAGTAAGTAGGTACGGTATCTCTTTTGGCACTAAATCCTCGCGGCGGCCTGCTGTCCCGAAAACATGTACACACCCGCACTAGCTAGTCTAATCAAAACGCCCGCGTCCGGCCATAGTCCGTCCCCCCGCCCCCCCCGGTCTTTGCCGTGACGTGCGCGCCTCTGCCGCCGCCTCGTACTAGCCGGCTCGGCTTGGCGCGTATGTTGGAACACTGTTTTTGTAAAAGAAAAGTGTCAGTAGTGTATGGGCAAACAGTGTGTCAGGATTTGGGAAATACAATACGTACCTGCGGGATGTGTCGCTCCGCGGCGTGTTCGTTGTACGACCGGCCGCAGTGCGGACAGGGCACCAAATCCTCAACGTCAGGCCCGCCTCCCTCTCCTCGCAAACCAGCCCGGAACTGCTCCGATGCCTTCTTCCATTTCGGAACAGGCTTTGAGTTTGTGGAAGCGCCACTTCTAGTACTTGTCGAATTGCGGGTTCTGCTGCTGATCGTTTTGGTTTTCGTGACAGGTCGGGTACTCCGCTTCGGAGGGCGGAACCCGCCACCGTACCCGTCGTCGTCGTCGTCGTCGAAAACGGACTTGCCTCCTCCCATTTTTTGTTTAATACCAGTACCAGCCGCCCGTTGCGCCGCGACGTTGAACGTAGCTCTCTTACTCGCGAAAACCTTCACGCAACTCCTGCTGTGAATCGCAAGCGCCTTTTTGTTGAACTTGCGCCCGCACGTGTCGCACTGGTGCAGCGCGGACGGACCGGCGTCCGCGCCTTCGGGGACGCCAACGCCTCGAGGAATCTCGTCAACAGGTTGAGCAGTGCCGGTGTGTCCTGTTGTAACAGTGGGGTTGTGTCCTGTTGTTGCAGAAGGTCCGTGCCCTGTCGTTCTTGGAGCATGTTTCGGTTGCGGAACGGGTTCATCGTGAAATTTTTCGGGACTTTCGGGAATGGAAAAGTCACTCGGCTCGCGGATTCGCGGTGGCGCGGCGGTTCCTCGCCGCGCGTTCGCGGGTTTCAAGCCAGTTCGCGAAACAACCTTGGCAACAGGCCGTTGCGTCGTCCCAAACTCTTCCCACGTCTCCCCCAACACGTCGCTCGTGCGCGTGCCCGTGCGCGTCGAGGAAACAACCGAGACGCGCGCTTGCCAGTACGACGACTGAGTGTCGTCCGTTTCGGCGCCAACTTGGCTTTGTGCGTTTTGTCCGTCAACGTGCGCGTACTCGGAAGGCGCGCCCGCCTTGCCCCAGTTCGACCCTTGCGCGATTTTTGACTGTTTGTGTTCCCACCCACCACCATTGTCAGTCTGGCCATCTTTTCGTGTCGCGCCCTTAACAGGCACCCGCTTCGTCGCGACGCGCTTTGGAAATGCGTTGGAAAGGTCGTTTTCGTTGGTCACCGGTTCGGGGTCGTTTTGTTTCGTCGTCTTTTCGTAAACCGAAACCGGTTTCCTCAAAGCGTCCCCTCGCGACGTCGGCCTGTTCTGCGTGCGTTTCGCTTTCAGCGCCGCGAGCTTACGTGCGGTGCCGACAGAGGTGGTTCTTTGAATGCCAGGAGCTTCGTCATCGTGCATATCCCGAACGGGAGGTTTGCGACGCGCGTCGTTTCGAATCTTGGCGTTGACGTTGTCGAACTCATATTGGGAAGAGAAAACCGCCTCAGGCGGTTCGGGTTGTAGAAACCCGTCGTACTCCCAACTCCGCGTGTTGCCGATTTTCGAAGTCACCGCCGCGGCGCGTCTAGGGACTGTTTTCGTTGTTTGTTCGCGCTCATCGTCTCGGTCCGCCGTTAACTGTTCCGGGATAAACAGGTCGTCGTTCCACCCAGTGCGGACGGGGGATTTGGCGACGGTGCCATCCACGGCGGTTCGAACCCAGTCCCCGCCGTGCCCGTCGTCCACGTCGCGGCCGCGGTACAAATCGTGTGTCGTTTTTCCCGAAACCCGAGCGTACGTCTGCGGGTTTTTGGGGCGCCACTCGTCCCGCTTTGTCGCGGTTGAGGTCGTGCTTCTCACGTTGTGCGCGCTTGGTTTGTACCCAACATCGTGCCCGTAGTCGTCACCAACATCACCGAACTCTTCTTCCCATCGCACCACGTTTCCCCCCTCGTTTCGGGACGTTCGCGTGGGTCCATGGTCGTCTTGCCGAACGCTCGCGCGTCGCAGCTGTTTCGAAACCGCGCCGATTTCCCGGGAAACGTCCTTTTCCCATCGGGTGTCGGTGCTCGGCCGGTCCCAGGCTGGAGCCGCCAGCGCATCCGCCTCTAAGCGGTCATCGTACATCGAGGCGTAGGACCCCGCGCCTGCGGTGGCCCTGACGCGCGTGCCAGCGCCGGTCAGGGAGGGACGGGGAGGGCTCACGGCACGGGTCGGCACGGGTCGAGCCGGGTAACGGAAGGAAGCGCCCTCGCGGTCGTCGAAATCTCGATGTGATGACGAGACGTGTTCCCGGGGGGCGCCGTACCCGCGGTCGGTCGCGTCGGCGGCGACCCGCACGTCCGCGGTTCGCACCGTGGCCGTGTAGTGCGCGGCGCTGTCAATAACCGCCAGGCGCTGTTTCGCCGCTTCAACCGCTCGTCGCCGTCGTTCCGTGGCTTCCGCGCTGCTTCCCCAGTCAACTTCATCGTTCGCCGAGCCGCGGCTGCTCCAAGAAGTCGTCATCTCACCCCTTGTCCTGGCTGGCCTGTTTCTTTCGTGACCTGGTTGAAACCCCTTGTGGATTCAAGTCCCGCGCGCGTTGCTGCCCGAGTCAACGCGCTCGCCTCGACCGAGATACGCGCGCGGACGCTCGCGCTGGAGTGGAGTGCCCGAGACCCGGCTTCGGCTAGTACCGAAACCGTTTTTTTGCAAAGGGCTTCGATTTCGGCGAAAACAGAAGATCACCGTCAGCCAAGATTTTGAACCCTCAGATCCACCGCGCAGGGAGGGCGGCCGCGTCCGGACACCGCGTGGCGGGAGGTCGCGCCAGCGGGGATCCCATGGAGCACGGAGACGCGCGCCGCGCGGGTGACCCGGCGGGCGGTTCCGGTAGTGACGCGGTGGACGCAGGCGAGCTTCACTTTTTGCTTCTGCACTACCTCCGCGGTTTGCCCACCCCCGAGTCCGCGGATGCGTTCGAGAGGTACGCCACTTCCGCTGGGTTGTTGCCCAGACGACATGACGTTTTCGGGGGTGACCACGCGCAGAGCTACGACGAGCTCGCTGCGAAGTACCCGCACGTCACGCACGACCGCTTGGTACGCCTGGTGTCCCAAGCCGCGGCGAGGGACACCGGGCAGGCTGGCCATGCAATCCAACACAAAGGCGTGTTGTCGTGGCCCGTGGGACGCGGCGGCGCGGGATTGGCGGACGCGAACGACGTCGCTGGTGCGCTTGGTGTGGGTGCTGAAACCCTTGGTGGTGCTGCTTCCGGAACCGAAGGATACCCTGTTTCAACAACGGGGACCGATTTCCGCGTTGCGGTGGAGGCGGCGCGGACGTTCGCGGCGCGCGTGGATTTGACGAAACTCACACTCGCGGCGCTCCGCCGGGGAAAACAATCCACAACTTGTGTACCCGTCTCACTGCTAGGCAGCCGGATAAACCCGCTCACCACGATCAAAGGCCACCGCAAGGAGCTTTATTGCGTGATTTTCGACAAAACCGGTACCCAGATCGTCACCGGGAGCGACGACACGTTGGTCAAGATCTGGTGCGCGTCGACCGGGTTGTTGCGGCATTCGCTAAGAGGTGAGTATTTCCCATTTCCCACATTCCGCCTCCCTGACTGATTGCTTATACGAGACTGACACTTTCGGCTTTTATCGGGCCAGGACACACCGGCGAGATTAGTTTCCTGGACGTGAACTGCGCAAACACCCTGGTCGCTTCAGGGAGTTTCGACTACACAGTGCGCACGTGGTTCCTAGAATCAGGTATCCCCGCCGCGGTGCTGCAAGGACACCAGAACATCGTCTCCGAGGTCCGATTCTGTCCGCGAAGTGCCAGGGTTTTGCTCTCCGCGTCCTGGGACCAAACCCTGCGCGTGTGGGACGCGTTTGCGGACAGCGCGACGTCGCCGCCGACGGTGCTCAAGCTGTACGCAGTGGAAGGCGAATTGGACGGTGGTGGTGGTGGTGCAGGTATTGCAGGTACTACAGGTGTCACTGCTGCGCCTGCAGGCACGCCCTCTGTGGCTGTCGCCGAGACCCTGGAGGAGCAGCGCGTGCTGGCCGCCGCGGCGGCAACCGCCGCGCGCGCCGCGCAGGACCGAGCCGCGGAGGCGGCCACCGCGGGTATCCAACAGATCGAGCCCGACCCTCCCGTCGGGGCTGTTATGTGCACCGCGTGGTCCGTAGATGGCACCCTGTTCGCGTGCGGCACCACGACGTGCAAGACGCACGTTTTCAGTGTACCGGAATCGGTCTTAACAAGTGACAAGGAAGGCGCGGTTGACCCAACCGAAATCAACCTCGTACCCATGACAGGCGGGCACCTGCACGATGTCACTTCGTGTGCGTTTTCCAACTCAGGTGAGTTGTTGCTCACGTCTTCAAGGGACGGGCAGGCGAAGATATGGGAACGCGGGTACCGGCACGAAACGGTGGTGGGTAAAAAAGGTAAGCCTCTGGATAAAACGAAACAACCCGGCGTCGGGTGCTGGAAAGTCCGCGCGGTGCTGACGACGCCGGCGGACGTTGAGGCGTTGCGGCGACAAGCGCGCGCGCGGCGAGGTCCGGTGGTGTACGCGGTGGAGCAAGCCGTTTGGAGTTCTGATGACCAGTACGTCCTGACCGCGATGAGCGACTTCACGGTCCGGGTGTGGTCCGTGGCGGGTGGTACCCTTGTTCACACCATGCGCCTGCACACGAACAAGGTGCACGTGTTGCAGTGTCACCCGCACGATTCCAGGATCGCGATGAGCGCCGGGCACGACGGCGTCGTAGCGGTGTGGGACGTGGTCTCCGGCCGGTGCGTGCGCACGTACGACGGCGGCGAGTTCGACACCCTGGTGCTTGACGGGAGCTGGTCTCCGTGCGGCACGTCGATTGTGGTATCGGACGAGAAAGGCCAGTGGTGTTTGTTCGGCACCGGGTGCGGGGTGCACGTGAGCAGGGCGAAGCACGAACAGTTTTTCGAATCCGAGTTTGTTTTGGAAACAGAAATCGCGCGCGACGCCGAAACTGGAGCGCTTTCCCTGGCCGCCAACCCGGACGTGCCGTTCCACGAACAGTTCCTCGCCGCGCGTAACAGGCTGGTTGACTCGCTAGGGAACCCGTACGGGGAGCCGTACCAAAGCGCGTTTCAACAGAAAAGGCTCATCGGGGTGGTGCCGTCGTCGGGAACGCGGGTGGAGCCGCCAAAATGCGTTGGCGCGAAGGAAGCGGAGGAGGCGACGTTTGCGGCGGCGGCGGTCGCGGTCGCCGCCGCCGCCGCGACCGCCGCCGCCACTGCTGTTAGATACAGGGACGACGACGAATACGTGCAAATTGACGTCAACAGCGACGACGACGGCGACGAGGAGGTCGTTATCGTGTCAGGCGACGACCAGAGCGAGGAAGACGAGTCGGACGACGACGCGGACGACGCGAGCGATTCGGATTTCGCGCAGAAGCGACGCGCGCGCAGAGGCAGCGATTCCAGGTCCGGGTCGGACGACGACGCGGCCGGGCCGAGCATGGGCAGGGCCGAGCGCGCGAGCCGGCGCGAACTCGCCAGGGACGACCGGGTGGCGCGACGACAAGTGCGGAGACGCGCGAACCCCCGCACCGAACGCCCGCGCCGGCAAACGCGCCGGCTCATCGGCGACGACAGCGGGACGTCGACCGACGACGACGACGACGACCCGGTGGACCGACGCACGACGGGACGCAACCGGTCTCGACCTGAACGCTTAGGTAACGTCGTTTCCGGTGACGAGGACGATGAGGATGACGATGAGGAGGAACACCGAGCGCCGCAAAGGGTGGTTCGATTCACGATGAAACGCCGACGCGACGACGGCGACGACGACGACGCGACGGGCGCCGGCGGGTCGCGCGACGTGCGTTCGCGTGGAAACGAAACCACGCACACCGCGGCGCGCCCGTACACCTCGTACGCGTGGCTGTTGGGTGACACGAACACGCGGGGCGCGTCCTACACACCGCAGCTCGGGGACGAGCTCGTGTACGTCCCGCACGGCCACCACTTGTTTCTTGAGAACTGCGCGAACAAGGTCGCGGCGCGGCCGTGGTTGGGCGTGACCGCGCACGTTTGGCGGCAACACGAGCCGGTGCGCGTGGTGGGGTTGCGGTACCGAATATCGGGAGACACGGCGGGTGCGGAAACCGTCGCGGTGGTTACGTTGCGGTTGGCGGATACGGGGGATGACGTTGGGAGCTCCCAACGACACGAAGGCGACGCCGGGGGCTCGATGAGGGACGCTGGGAGCTCGAGACACCAATCGATTCCAAAATCCACGCCGATTGAGTTTGAGGTGGAGTTGCCCAAGCTGGACGACGCGGATTTCCTCGTCCCGGCGCACCGGTGGCGCGCGGCTTTTAAAAAAAAGTGGAAGGAAAACAACCACTGCGCCGTGTCGTGGGACGTCCTGGACGCGGATGGAGAATCAAACAACGTCTGGTACAGTTGTGTGGTGCTTAGTTGCGGTGCGCCTGGTGCTTCGGGTGGCGCGGGTGGCCCGTCCAGTGCAGGTCAGTGGCAAACCTCCCCATGGAACAAGCTTCAAATCAAGTACCACAACCAGAGCGATGTCGAGGAGCACAGTTTTTGGGAACTGCACGACGAGCACGTTTCGCGTGATTTGGAGTCGCAGACGCAAGCGAGCGACGCCGAAGCGCCGCGGCTCGCGAAGCAGGTTTCCCGGAAACTCTCGGACCGGGTGCGGAGCGCGATACGTAACACTTCTGACTATGACGTTTTTTCATCGGAAATCGGCAACCATGTGTCGTTCCCGCAACGCGACGGCAGCGACGTGAACTACGTGTCCTTGGTGCCTGTTCCGGTTTCCCTCGATTTGCTGTACCGGCGCTTAAAGAACGGGTACTACCGACACGTCTCCGGGTTTTGTCACGACGTGGAAACCATCGCTACGAACTGCATTTTGTTCAACGGCGAGGACTCCGAGTACACCGCGATGGCGCGGAAGCTGCAGCAGGAACTTACCAACGGGGTCGACACCGCGTTCGACGAGATTGCGGACTTGCCGGTGCGCGGCGTCGCGGCGGGCGAGCTGATTCCGAGCGCGGAAATCGCGGCGAGCCCGGCGGGACGCGGACGCCGACGCTAGTCTAGTAGCGATGCTGACGCTAGCGATGAAATTGTGCCCGTTGGAACTATTGACGAACTATTGACTCTCTCCCGTACAGATTACACCGACAGCGGCTACCTCGGACTACCGTTTCTTGAACCCGTACTTTTTCCGTTCGTAAAACAGGTCCGTCTTTGCGCTGCCCATGTTGGTTATCTTGGGACACCCGTCCCGGTCTTTTTCGGACTGCGTGCATTCCTTGCAGTAGTACGCATCCGCCACGCCTACGCCTCCGCAAATCACACAACGGCCTTGGTTCGATCCGTAGTTACACTCATCGCACACTCTAACAAGCGTCGCCGGGCGCACGAAAGAATCGCAGTTCACACACCGCCCGTCGCACCGCTCGCACAACCGACCGACCGCGATGCCGGGCAGCTTGCGGCACATGATCAGATCGGGGTGGTGCTTAGACATTGTGGGGAAGGGATGAGTGAAGGCAACACCAGCTTTAGGGTTTAAACCCTAAACCCTAAACGTCTCACGAAACCGTCCACGCGGTGAGTTTCAATTGATGAGTAGAGATGCGTCTGCTTCCACCCCTTGCGCGCGCGTGACCACGCACGGAGGCGGCGCGCAGGGTTTTGAGGGCGGGCGGATGAAAATCGTTTCAAGAAGCGGCCAGCAAAAGCGCTTTTGGACGAACCCCGATATTTTCGCACCACGAAGCATCGCGGCCCTCACTCGTGAGCGCTCCACGAGAGACGCACCATGAGCGCTTTGCGTCGCATCGTGTCCGCGGCGTCGGGGCTCGCGGCACATGCCCCGATCGCCCAAACCCACTCGAGTTGGTTCACGCAAACCGCCACCCGGCGTTGGTGTTCCTCCGGCAGCCCTCCCGGCGGCATCAAAGAAGCGTTGGCAGCAGCCATCCCGGTGCAGCAGGAGCGTTTGAGAAAGATCAAAGCCGCGCATGGCGAAAAGAGCCTCGGGGAGACCACGGTGAACATGGCGATGGGGGGTATGCGCGGCATTACCGGCATGGTGTGGGAAACCTCGCTTCTGGATTCCGAGGATGGCATCAAATTCAGGGGGCACACCATTCCCGATCTGCAAAAGTTACTACCCACCGCGATCGAGGGCGGCGAACCGCTTCCGGAAGGACTGCTTTGGCTGTTACTCACGGGCGATGTTCCAACGAAGAAACAGGTTGACGGCCTAACCGTGGAGCTCGCGAGCCGGAGCTCCGTACCGCAGCACGTGTTTGACGTCCTAGCGGCGCTACCGAAACACACGCACCCGATGACGCAGTTTTCAATAGCGATAATGGCGCTTCAAACCGAAAGCAAGTTCGCGGCGGCGTACGCGGCTGGCGTGCACAAAAGCGGGTACTGGGAACCCGTTTTCGAGGACACCCTGGATTGCATCGCGAAGCTTCCCACGGTGGCCGCGGCGATTTACCGGAACACGTTCAAGGACGGAAAGTTGATCGCGCCGGATCCGAAACTGGACTGGGCGGGGAACTTCGCGAAACAGATGGGGTACGACGACCAAGGCACCGCCGAGTTGATGCGGCTGTACATGACCATCCACAGCGACCACGAGGGAGGGAACGTCAGCGCGCACGCGGTTCATTTAGTAGGCAGCGCGCTGAGCGATCCGTACACGTCATTAGCGGCGGGGATGAACGGCCTCGCCGGTCCGCTACACGGCCTCGCGAACCAGGAAGTCCTAAAGTGGCTCAACGAAGTCGAGCGCAACCTAGGCGCGGACGTCAGCACGGAGCGCATGACGCAGTTCGTGTGGGACACACTGAAAAGCGGCCGAGTCGTGCCCGGGTACGGCCACGCGGTGTTGCGGAAAACGGACCCGCGGTACACGTGTCAGCGCGAGTTCGCGCTGAAGCACCTTCCCGATTACCCCAAGTTTAAGCTCGTGTCGAAACTGTACGAAGTCGTGCCGGGTGTTTTGACGCAAACCGGGAAGGTGCGAAACCCGTGGCCAAACGTGGACGCGCATTCCGGGGTACTGCTGCAGTACTACGGCATCACGGAAGAGAACTTCTACACCGTGATGTTCGGCGTGTCGCGAACGCTGGGGGTGCTGTCGCAGCTCACCCTGTCGCGAGCCATGGGCTTCGCAATCGAAAGGCCCAAGAGCGTGACGAGCGCGTGGCTGGAGGAGAAGTTCGGGAAGGTTTGAGTGAGTTTGGAAAGGGTGAGTGAGTCGATTAGTCGATTGGGTTTTGACACTGGGAAGAACACATCGTGCTCCGCCGTGTAAGTTATACACCTAAAGAAGGTATTTCACAACGTTGTTTGTTAAAAGAGAAAAAGAATGACTTTCGAGGAAGACAAACACCCACCGCGAGTGACCCACATGTTTGGTGTGCCACCGGAGACCGTGTAGTAGTTATACATATTTCACAATTATAAACAAGCTAAGCAAGCTCTCGTGTGTCGTAAAAACAAGCGGCGCGCGCTTTAGAAATGAGAGTCGACCTTCTTCTACTTCTCGGGCGTTCCGCCGACGCTGTCCACGCGCTTCAACCCAACCTCTGCTAAGTCCGCGTCCGATTTCGTCCTGAACATCTGGAACACATCTTTATCCGCGGCCATGGCTTTTCGTATCTGTTCATCTTTGTTCATCGCTTTCTTCACCGCGTCCGATACCATCTCCAGATGCAGCGCGCTTCCCCTCGGCGCCGTGCTCGGATCCGGGTGTTCCAAAAGATCCAACTCCGCGTAAAGACGCATGGAAACCTCATCCGCTTGCTGCATGTCCTTCTGGTTACGAGCCCACTGCGCCGCCGCGTAGGTAGGGTCCTCCTCGAGCTGGCGGCTGGGGATTTGGGGGCACGAGATTGTTTGAACAAAAACAAGAGGAAGAGGGTCAGCGGGTGCGGATTGGGACGATTGATTAGGGCTCCTTTTTTTTTGGGCCGCGTCGTGTTCTTTCGCGAGATGTGGATGAAGGGCGCCCGCATTTGACGTGACCGGTCCGCTTGTGGTTCCCCGTATATACGCAGCTACCGGGTTTGGTTCGGCGACACACCTTTTCTCAAACGCGTCGGCCCAGTGCGGCATTTCCTTCTTCGGGTCTTTTCTGCTCGTCGTGTGGTGGCGGGGGGGGGTGAGCAAGATGCAGTGAGGGGGAACGCCCGGAAATGCGCCAGCGTGGAGAAAAAGAACGTGCGTGAAGGATGGGGGGCACGCACCGTGGGCCGCAAAGGCCGCCCTCCGCCCCGCACGAGGAGAAAAGGGACATGGTTGCGATGCTATTCAAAAGGGCTGGAGGACAAGGACGATGCCAGGGGTCTCTGCGCAGGAGCGAGTGGACGGAATTCGGCTGTGACTGGGATACTTCCTCGTTAAAAGCTTCCTTGGCAAAAATTCCAATCTCGGGAAAAACGTTTTTGAATCTCATCCACACATCACTCCTCTCCGCGCCGAGGCGGGTGCGATGGGCGCCGTGGCCGTTCCCGTGTACGGCATTTCCGACGAGGGTGACTTCGAGATCCACATGGACCGCATAGGCAAGGAGTTACAGTGTCGGATATGCATGGCCGCGTACGACGAAGCCACGATGACTTTGTGCGACCACTATTTTTGCAAAGCCTGCATCACGGCCGCAATCGCGGCGCGGAAACAGTGTCCGCTGTGTAAAGCCCCGGTGACGCGACGAGAACTGCGAGTGGACGAACGCATGTGTGCGTTCGTCAAGACGTACCGGAGAATTCTCGCGTCGCACAGGATGAAAAACACGTACTGCTCGCAGCTTCCGGCGTCGCAAACGGCGCAAACGCAAAAATCGTCACAACTGAAAATTTCTCGAAATAAAACCACCGAGTTGACCCCGCAAACGCGGCGCAAATCCACCGTGGATTGCGAAGGGATGCCCCCGCCGCCTGCGCGAGGCCATGGGGACTCGCCTGTTACTTCACAAAAAGGTCACGGGAACGCCGGGGGGTCAGCACAAAAGAGAAAGCGTCGAGCCGCGAGAGACGCGACGCCGCCGAATGAGAAAAGTGAAGACGACGACGACGAAGACGAAAACATCCGCGGCGACGCCGCGCGACGTGTTCGCGTCGCCCTCACGGCCGATTCGTGTGGTGGGAGTCTTGGGAAACGTGGCAACGCTTTTCGGGGGAGTGCGGGGTAGGTGGTGTACTGTTTGTAGCTGTAAAAGTGACGCGTCGACGTCAGATTCAAAAACGTATTTCCTGGTACTTACAAAGACAAATGCTGCATCTGGACCAATACGGCATCCCTGAGAATCTGAACGATCGCCGTGTGGCCCTCTCGAACGGCTATGGACAGCGCCGTCACGCCGTCATCCGTCGCCTTGTTGACGTCCGCGCCCAACTCCATCAGCGCCCGCACTACCATATCGTGGCCCTGATGAGTGGCGATGAGCAGCGGCGTCACGCCGTCATCCCCTGCCTTGTTGACGTCGGCGCCCGACTCGATCAGCGCCCGCACCACCGCCTCGTGGCCCTTTTGAGCGGCGATGTACAGCGGCGTCTCGACGTCATCCCTTGCCTTGTTGACGTCCGCACCCAACTCGAACAGCGTCCGCACTATCGCCTCGTGGCCGTTTTGAGCAGCGACATACAGCGGCGTCGCGCCGGTATCCATCGCCTTGTTGACGACCGCACCCAAATCGATCAGCGCCCGCACCATCACCTCGTGGCCCTTTTCAGCGGCGACGCACAGCTCCTTCTCGTCACACGGGCAGCCGTTCGCGCGCGCCCACAGTAGCACATCGAGGTACCCGCCACCTGCCGCCTCTGTACACGTGGCTGCGTCCCACGGGCACCCGTTCGCGCGCAACCACTGCAGCACCTCGAGTTGCCCGCCCCTTGCCGCCCCCTCACACGTCTTCTCATTCCACGGGCCGCTGTTCGCGCGGGCCCACTGCAGCATATCGAGGTGTCCGCCCATCGCCGCACCCATGCACGTCATCTCGTGCCACGGGCAGCCGTTCTCGCGCAACGCCTTCAACTCTTCGAGCTGTCCACTCCTCGCCGCTGCGTAACAAAGGTATTCTTGACGCGACAGGCGACCTCCCCGTTGCAGGCGCTGCAGCGCGCTTAAACATCCGAGGTTCACGGCACTAATTTCGCCAAGCTCCTCAAACCGAAGCCCCGTTCCTGTCACCGCGTTGCGCATCGCGCGGCTCACCGCTGGGAGCCGTGCGAGGTCTGCGGGATCGTCGAAATACTCAGATCTGAGAACGTGAGTGACAACGATGTCGTTGGAGAAGGCCGGGGATGGCTTCGCCCGCGTTAGCCGTGTTGGCCGCGTTAGCATCGCGGCGCTCGCTCTTTTGCTTTCGCGCGCGAGCTTTCTTACCGGACATTGCGTTGGAAGAGTGGATGGTTTTGTGTCCGCGTCGTGCGCGTCGTTGTGCCTCGAGGCTTCCGAGAATGTGCGTTGCGTCGTTGTTTTTCTTTTATCTTGAGGTGACAGTTTTTCCAACCACCACACGAGCACAGTGTTCAAGGCACGTGCGTGACGCGCGGTACGGCGTCCTCGATGCGAGCCTCGCGGCTCGCCGTTTTGGTGTTCGCATCCCTCGCGCTTCTCGCGCCTGCCGCGAGAAGCGAGGAGGACTCGCGCCTCATCGGGTGGCTCGGGGAAGTCGAGCGCCCCGTGGATTCATCGGGCGGCAGTCTGATGAACGTGGATGGCGACGGCGAGGCGGGTAAACGGAGTTCGTGGATCGAACAAATCGCCACCTCCCCGCGGGCGTACGTGTGGCACGGCTTCATGACCGAGGAAGAGTGTGACCATCTCATCGCGACTGCTGAGCCGCTGATGGAAGCCTCGGGGGTTATCGATTCGAAAACTGGCGAGAGGACGTTCGACAAAATACGCACCAGTTACGGCGCGTTTCTCCCGATCGCGTTTGATGAAACCGTGGAAAACATAGAAAAGCGGTGTGCGGACTGGGCCATGATCCCCGTGGCGCACCAGGAACAGCTGCACGTGCTGCGGTACACACACGGCCAGCAGTACATGGACCACCATGACGCGTTCGGCGATGAAGTGCAGAAAAAAATCGAATTCGAAAACGGAAAGCAGCGCCTCGCCACGATCCTGATGTACCTAAACGACGTCGAGGAGGGCGGCGAGACGGTGTTCCCGCACCCAAACGCGAGGTGGAGTGGCACCGCGGACGTGACCGGAGGAAACGAAGGAGGAGGAGGTGATGATGAGGACTATAATATAGGAATAGGAAACCCAGGTACTTGGTCGGCGTGCGCTTCAAGAGGCCCGGCGGTGAAGCCGAAAAAAGGCGACGCTTTGCTGTTTTACGATTTGAACCTGAAAGGCGAGTTCGAAGACAACGCGTTGCACGCGGGGTGCCCCGTGATTACAGGCACGAAGTGGACCGCCACGAAGTGGATCCACGAACGTCCGTTCCACAACCCAAAGCACCACGCTGCGCGCTGCGCGGACGACGGCGAAAACGCGGCGCAGTGCACAGGGTGGGCCGCGGCGGGCGAGTGCGATAAGAACCCCGAGTTCATGGTAGGTACCATGACCGCACCCGGGTCTTGTGTCATGAGCTGCTGCGGGGGAGTCGCGGGCGGGGGGAATAAGGTGTGGCTGGATGTTGGAAACGCGAACGCGATGACCGCGGCGGTGTGCGACCTTTGTAGAGTTGAAATTGTGCCTTGATATTTCCGGGACGAATTAGTTTAATACGTAGATGACACCCATTTCCATTATCCTCCCCCTATCTACACCGGCAAGGTCTGCGTTCTTCCTATCAAAGTCGTGACCACGTTCTTGACGCCTGGCAGGGACAAGAACGTGCCTATTACGGGCAGGCGTTTCAGAAACAGCAACACGGTTGGGAAGAAGGACGAAAACAGCACCAGAAAACCGTACCCCTCCACGAGCATCCCGAAAAAAGGCCACCCCACGAACACCAGGGACACGCCGCCCATGAACGCGGCGGTTCCTTTGCTGTTTCTTTTGAAAAATTTATACGTCCGCCGCGGGCCAATCGTCGTCGTGACACCGGAAAGAAACAAAACGTTCCCCATGGAAAGCAAACCGCGGTCGAAGAAAAGCATCACCCCGAGTAACGTGAACAGCACCCCGAAACTGGTTAACCCGATGCCGATCTCTGTGTGTGGAAGATGGGTGCGCAGGTAGGGACGAAGCGGGTGAGTTAAGAAGTGTGTGATGCACGGCAGAACAGGGGCTGGAAACAGTGCATAGGAAATCGGCCCCAGGTTCGTGGGAAGGAGTTGGGAGGACATCGGGAGCGTAGCGACGACGGTCGTCTCGACGAACCCTCATTCCATTCATGCCAGCCGTTGGGGTGCCGGGTTTTGGGGATGGGTGGGGACGCGACCGCGAGCACGCACTTTGTTTATCGTCCATGATGGCCATCTCGCCTCCGCGTTTTCTCGGACGCGACACACGCTATGGGCGCGTCGGGTGCGGCGCGCGCCGGGAACTGATGAGAAGACTCTCGGGTCATCAGGTTCGGAGCCGCGTCCCCACGCCGGCCCACATCGAGTGTCTGTCCCTTTTTTTTCAGAGAATCATTTTCCCCGGCTCCCAGTGAAAGTGGCAACGCGGATTTGTTGAACGCACCCCCCCCACTCTGCAAGCGCCGTGCCACACCCCCCCCCCCAACAAATACCATGAGCTTCAGCGGCGACGACGACGAAGGCGGCCTCGGCGCGGCTAAGGATGCGGCCCTGGACAAGGTCCAAGACCTGTTCGCGGCGGGCAAGGAAAAGATGGACAAGGTGGGTTGGCAAAACAGCTATGCGTTCGAAGCTTCGAACGCGAAACCGCCCCTGAATTATTGAACCCCCTCAAGAAAGAAAGTCGAACGCGGCGTCCTGACCGACCTCGTCCCGCCATCCCGTGCCACCCGCAGGTCGTCCGTTTCGGGGGCAACCCCACCTTGGCCATCGAGCTGCGTAAGGTACGTGTTGTTAGGTGCACCGAACCACGGACCACACCCGGGGGATCGTACCCCGTGAATTTGTCGAATTTTTCCTTAGCGTTCGAGCCTGACTTTATTATCCATTTTTTCCCAAAACAGCACCTGGACATCCGCATCCCGATGGCCCCGTCCATCCGCGTCACTCTCGGCACGGACGCGTCCGTGGCGCCTGTTGGTGATAGCAACGGGTACGAGTTCAAGTACGAACCGAATTTCAACTGGGGGATCACGGAGACGTGGTTCAACGGCCAAATCGAAGTCAACACCGCGGGCAAGGAGGTGAAGTACAGTAAAACGTTCGAGCTCGATTCCCTCGCAATCAAGTGCAACGGCGTGTACGACTACGACAACAACGTGCCGTATTTCGGTTTCAAGATTTTAACCACCAGTGGGTACTCGTCCCCAGCGAACTCCAACGGGTTCTCCGTGTGCAAGAAGTTCACCAAGGAATTGGGGCCGATCAAAGCCACCGCAGATGTGCAAACCAGCGTGGCGCTCGGCGAACAAAAGTACAACCCGAAGGTACGCGTTTCCCACCCAACACATTCCGCTGACTGAATACCCATACTCGTACCAGAAGGGACCATTACCTCTGCCCATTACCCTGACTGTTTACTCACACACGTTACGAGAGACTGACACTTTCTTTTTTATCGTGCCAGGAAAAGAAAATGAACTCGACCCCCGCGCAGGTGGATTTCAACGCCGTGAAGCTCATCCTGGAAGCGTAACGGGCGTTATGGGGAGATAAGACGAGACGAGATATCCGATGAGTACCGGTACCGGTAAAGCCACGGGCACGTTATTTCTGATTTAATGAATGATAAAGAATATTGAAGCGCTGTCCTAGCCGCCGCCGCTTCGCGCGCCAAAAAGCAGATCAGGATTCACTTAAAAGTTGACACAAAAGTCGCAGCACCCTCAAAAGCTCCCCGCGAAGAGTTTCGTGACCTCGGCTTTGGTTTGGTCGGTCAGGGATTTTGGGAAGTCCACCTGGTACGTAACGACCAGGTTGCCGAACTGCTTGTGTTTGTTGTGTTTGGGCATGCCCTCGTTTTCCACGGTTTCCACCCACCCGGGAATCGTCACGCCGTCGCGTTTAAGCTTCACGACGTGCCCGTCGAAGTGCTTCCAGTCCAAGTCAAACCCGACAAGGGCGTGCACCAGGGTGATGCGCTTGGTCATTAACAGGTCGTCGCCTATTCTGGTGAAGGTCGCATCCGCGCTGGTTTTGATGCGCATGCGCAGATCACCCGGTTCGCCGTCCACGACAGGTTCGCCTTCCTCGAAAAACAAAAGCTCGTGTCCGTCGGGCGCGCCGGCATCGATTTCCACTTGCAAGGTCCCGCTTTCCCGTTGCAGCTTCACGTTGGGACACTCCTCGCACTCTTCCTTGGCGTACTGCTGGAACATCCCAGGCCCAATTTGCTTCGTGACCATGCGTTGCTTGCAGTTGCACTTGCGCTTGCCTTTCGCGGGGACGATTACGTTTTTATCCCGAGCCACGCGCAACACCTTCCCTAAATACAAATCTGCAATGCTCACCTCCAGGTCCATCACGAGCGAGTCGCCTTTCGGCGTTTCGGGTTCTTGTTGTTGCCCACCGAAACCGCCTCCGAAACCGCCTCCGAAGAACTGGGAAAAAATGTCGTTACCCCCGAAACCCCCACCGCCCCCGCCACCCGACTGCTGCTCGTGTTGCTTCACCCCCTCCTCGCCGTGCCGGTCGTACACGCGCCGCTTTTCAACATCCGAAAGCACGCCGTACGCGTTCCCGAGCTCCGCAAACTGGCTCGCCGCCTTTTCGTCCCCCTGGTTCTTATCAGGGTGGTACTTCAGCGCGAGCTTGCGGTACGCGCGTTTGATCTGGTCATCGCTCGCACTGCGTGTCAAGCCCAGGGTTTTGTAGTAATCCGCCGCGGCGTACGCGTGGCGAACGATCGCGAGCAGGATCACCAGGAGCGTGAAAAAACGAACACGCGAGGGAAACCGAGTGGAGCTCATGTTGCCTCTACGTCGAGCGGGCGCACGTCGCGTATTGACGCAAACAAAAGCCGTGAAATCGACAGGCCGCACCGACCGATACGCGCGGAGCACGTGCGCACAAAAAACGTGCCGTCCAGTGTGGCGGGAAGCGAAGATCGGTGTCTGTTGAACCGATCGGAACCCGGTCATCAAAAGCCGCGGGCCAAAAAGCTGCAGCAGATTTCTGTGCTGCGAATTTTGTGCGGGTCGTGTCCGAAAACGCGGAAAGCGACGATATTTTGTCGTGGCCCCATCTCCAGGGGTGCCACACACGGGCACCCAAAGGGCTTGTTCCGTCGCGCGTTCGGTTTCACTGGGGCGCGCGGTGCGTGCATGAGTCACGGCACGCGTACCCCCCCCACCCCCCCCGAGTTCCGTGTGGCGGACGGGTACGAACGGGAAACGCACGTGGCGCCTCTTTTGCAAACCATAGACGACACCACGAATGGCTCGTTCGCGGCTTCCAACGGCGAGGCTGATGAAATAGAAGATGACCGGTTGGTGCCCCTGCTGGATCCACGAGGACACGGTTTGTGCCCCGGGTCGGGGTGCGAGCGGTGCGGCGCGTTTTGCTTCTTTTTCACCGTGTGCACCGCGTCCCTAATCGCGAGCGCGGCGACGATGGCGGTGTGCGTGGCGGACACCGGGTCTTTGATTCTTGTGTACTCGTTCCTGGCACCCGAGTTCCACATCTTGAAGCCGCAAAGCACGTTCGCGTACCGGTTCAACCACACGTTGAACGACTTGGTGTGGAGTTCGTGGGTGCGGACGTTCCTGGCGTTAGCATCGCACGCCGCGAGCACACGGGAAAGTCTGTACTTCCCGTACCTCTTCGTATCAAGCGCGCTTCTTTTGGTGTGCGGCGTCCACGCGTCTTTGAAAGCGGTTTATTTCCAGTACGCCGAGGACGAGGTTGACAAAACAATAGCGCCTTTGATGTTCGCCATTACTATTTTAGGGTGCCTGGCGCACGTCTTGGTCGCGGTGTCCATGAGGGTGCACGCGCGGAAAACGCTAAAGCGCCAAGCCGCGACGCGCGCGGGGGTCTTGGGGTTTCGGTTTTCGGTACGGAACTTTCCCACTTTCTCGCGTTGAGAGACGACTGATTGCGCATACCCCGACTGACGCGTTACTTTTTTTTATCGTGCCAGGAAAACGGCGCGCTGAGGGGGTTCGACGGCGTGGGGTTCGAAAGCGACGCCGGGGGGGTTCACAGCAACAGCGACGAAGCAGCGCGGGTGAGTTCTGACCGGAACAGCGTAGGGACCCGGAATCCGTCTTGGCAACCCAACGCCGGGTTCGATTTCGACACCGACGTACCCGCGGAGCGGTTGATCGACCGCGACAGTAAGTTCGCGGTGATTCGAAACGTCCGGGTGCACTACAAGGATTCCTTTACCGAGACCGAGCGAAACGACAACGGCGACGAAAACGAAAACGAAAACGCGTTTGGTTTCGGCGAAAACAGGTACCGACCGGGAGAACCCTCCAGGGGCGGTTTCTTTCCCCCGGACGCGGCGGTGGTTTTCATTCACGGGTTCGGCGCTGGTGCGTTTTCGTGGCGGAAAATAGCCCCCTCGCTGTCGCGCACGCTCGGGGTGCGGTGCATCTGCGTGGACCGCCCGGGTTTCGGGTACAGCGCGCGGCCCAAGCGCGGGGAGTTTTCCGATGACCAATCCCCGTACGACGTCGTGGAGCAGGTACGGCCGGACGGGGCTTTCCCAAATCCGGGGAACACACTGTTTTACCGAAGCTGGTGGCTGTTGTCCATACATCGCGATATACTCGTCCTGCGAAGGAATGTCTTACCTCTGCCCTGACTGTTCCGACCGATTTTGGTGACTGCTGTCCATACATCGTCCAATACATCGCGATACACGAGACGTTAACCACTTTTCGTTCACAATCAAAGGCGAAAATCGTAATCGAGCTGTGTTCGTTTTTGGGGGTAACGCGGGTTTTGTTCGCGGGACACGCGGATGGTACGGAACTTTCCCACTGAACACACACCGCCTGCCTGATTGCCCATACTCGCACCAGAAGGGACTATTCCCTCGGCCTGTTACCCTGACTGTTTACTCATGCCAATCCCTCATACAAGTGTCCCGACCGACTGACACTTTCGGCGTTAATCGTACCAGGGTGTTTGGTCGCCATGCGCGCGGCGGCGGAGGCGGAGGCGATGACGCCGTGGTCGCCGGAAAGCACGGTGGTCCGGGGTGAGGCGTTTGGGTCGGGGGCTTCCAGTGGTAAGGGTCGGGGAAACGGTTCCCTGGACGCCGCCAGTGCGTCGTCTCTTGAAAAGCGAACCAGACCCAACGTTCGCGTCGCCGGTCTTTCCCTGTTAGCCGCTGACCTCCGCCTGGACGCCGCGGTTCCCGCGCCCGTGCGGTTGCTTTTGAACACCAAGCTCGGGGCGAAGATGCTGCGGCCGTTACTGCGAACCGAAATCGGCGAAGTCGCGAACCGCCGAGCCTGGTTCGACCGATCCAAACTCACAAGAAGCACGCTGGCGCTTTACCAGAAACCCCTGTGCGTGCAGGGGTGGACCGAGGCGTTGATGGAAGCGGCGCGGACAAGGCAGAAAATGAACCAGCGGGACGTCTCCGTGGCCCTGCAGGCGCTGGCGGGTACGTATTGCGGCTTTCCCAAATCCAGGCACATGGTTTACCGCCCCTGGTCGAGTGCACTACTCGTGCCGTGTGTAGCATTGCCAGTACTCGTGATGTATGCAGTACTACTGCAACTACTACATACATCACAAGTGCACTGTTCGGCCCTATTACTCGGACCCCAATCCCCCATACCGTACACCCACATACTCCACACTCGCGACTGACCCTTTTCCTTCCCACTCGCAGACACACCGACGCTGATGGTCACCGGGGCGGATGACGTGGTGGCGCCGCCGAAGGGCGCCATCGCGATTGCGGCTGAGCTGCGGCGGTGCGCGCTGAAGATTCTGCCCAGGTGCGGGCACCTGCCGCACGAGGAATCCCCACGGGCGTTGCTGGAAGCGCTGCGGCCGTTCGTGTTGGAGACGCTGCAGCGGGGGGGGGTGGGGTTCCGGGGCGAGGGGTTCACAGGAGACGGGTACGACCGGTAGTTCGTTGTAAAGCGTCAAGTAAAAGCTTACACGTATGTATCGGACTTAGGTAGTCTGACATTTGAAGCTTATGTAAACGCTTACATCTATCGTCTCTTCAAGGGCATTAATAGCCCTTGCTGGTCTCTTGAGAGATGATCATATCTCAGTCACACTAGAGGAAGTAAGTTTCTAGACGGTATTGCCTCTACATGTAGTCACACCTGCGTACTACAGTCACAGCGTCACGCCTCTTGTCTTTCACTTCGGCGGCTGCGCCGCGACGCTCACGAGGTTGATGCAGTACCTGTTTCCGGATCTGTCGGGAAGGTTGTGTCCGAGGTGTGTGCCCGCCAGGGAAACCGCCTCGCCGTTTTTCAAACACCGGACGTTCTCCCAAAGAACTTCTTCGTCCCGGAACGACGGCCAGCCGTGGGATTTGGATTCTTTCAGAAACGCATCCTGCGGGATAAAAAAGAAATGTCAGTCGGTCGTAATGTGTGTGAGTAAACAGTCAGGGAGTCTTGTATGGGCAGAGGTAATAACCGTCCCTTCTGGTACGAGTATGGGCAATCAGGCAGGCGGAACGTGGTTATTGGGAAATACACAAAGACGTACCATGGTGCGCCCGCGCGGCGCCACAAACAGCGGTTTGCCGGACACGGAGTCGTAATACGTCGTTTCGTTTGCCATGTCCACCTGGGCGAGGAAATCCGTGGTGGCCCAGTACCCGGCGAACTCGGCCTGTGTTGTTTTTTTTGGAGGCGGGTGACATGGGGGAAATTGTGGGGCGTCAGGCAGGGAAAGGAACAACACAAGACGGGTCTCCAGACACTTTCTGGAAAAAAACCTTTCTTTAAAACACGTTCCGGAAAAGGTCGTGCGAGAACAACTCTGGAGCTGACTCGGGGCGCTGGCACGCACGTAGTGACGGTTGAACGAGCAGATCTTGTCCGCGGTTTTCCACTCGCACCCCCAGCGCAGGTTCTCCTGCACGGCGGTGTCCGTGGTGCCGTGCTTTTTAGGGGACATGACGTCTTCGCCGCACACGATTGGCAACTTTGCGCCTGCTGGAACCGGAGCGCCGGTGCACCCATCGGACAAGCCCTCGGGGACGGAAGACGACGCGCGCGTGACGACGGCGCCGCGGGACGAACCAGCGCCCATTTTTGGGCGGTTGGTCAGGGGAACACCGGTGTGGACGCGGAAACCGAAGGCTCTCATCGGGCAAGCCGGCGCGCTTGGAGGTGTGACGGACCCAGTGGAGTCATCTGGGAGCGACACGTCATTTTTTTTTTCCATTTTTGCAAAACGAAAACCACCGAAAACGCTCATTTTAGTTTTCGATTGGGTCGTGCCGCTCGACGACATGCATGGCACCTTCCGCACGACCGGTGGCGCCCAAAAACGCAGAGATGAACGCTACACTCGTGGGTTAGGATCACCCAGCGTCCGCGGCGCAAACGGATGCGTGTGCGCTCCGGAACGGCGGACGAATCCAACCTTGAAAATCCGAAAAGATCCGAAAAGATCGACGTGAAAACTGCGACCAATGAAAATAACCGCCTGAGTGGCACGGTTGACATGCGCCCACCCGCTGGCTATCCCCACAACCTGCGCCGCGCGTGACCCCACGCCCGCGACGCTCATGGGATCATCCACGGCGCTTCGCGCTTTCGCGACGCCTCGCTTGGCTCCGATGACCTCGGTCGGCCGCGGCGGGCGCGCGCGTCGCGCTGTCCACGCTCGCGCCCAGGCTCCGAAACGTGCAGATGCGGACGCTGCTTCCGCGCCTTTGCCGCGCCGCACCGCTGTTCTCAAAACGCTCGTCGCGCTGACCGCCGTGGTGCTTCCCCGAGCGGCGCGCGCGGAGCCCGTTCTCCAGGCGCAGGACTCTGGCGCACTCGATGCGGCTCAAACCCCCCCCGAACGTCGTCCCACAAAACGCGTGTTAATCACCGGCCCCAACAGCGGTATCGGCTTCGACGCCGCGTGTAAGCTCTGCGCGTTGGGGTTCGACGTGGTGCTGGCGTGCCGCACCGAGGCGAAGGCGGTTGATGCCGCGGGCCGTATCGAAGCCGCGGTGGGCGAGCGCGGTATTACCGTAAGACCGGGGCAGCTCATTCCCGTGGAGTGCGACCTCGCCGATTTCGCGTCCATCCGAAAGTTCGCGGCGTCGAGCGAAGGCGAAAAACCGGTCGACGTGCTTGTTCTCAACGCTGGTGTGCAGTACAGCGGCGACGATGTCATCCGGCGCACCAGCGACGGCCTGGAAATCACAGTAGGCACCAATCACCTAGGGCACTTCCTTTTAACAAACCTGATGCTCCCGCGCCTGGCATCGGCGGTCGGCACGGGCCCCGACGACGTCGGTACGTGTTCCCTTTCCCAAATCAGGCGGCACGCTGCTTTACCGAAGCTGGTGACTGTTGTCCATACATCGCGATATACAGAACGTTAACCACTTTTGTTGCACAATCATAGCCCCGCGAGTCGTGATCACCGCGAGCGAGGTGCACGACCCATCGTCCCCCGGGGGCAACGTCGGGCTCGGGGCGGGTCTTGGCGATTTATCCGGTTTCGCGGCGGACGGGCAAAACTTCCAGATGATCGACGGAAGCGAGTACAACGCGGACAAGGCGTACAAGGACTCGAAGCTTTGTAACGTGTTGTTCGCGAAGGAGTTGCGAAACCGTCTTCAAGAAACAAATTCGCAAATAACGGTCAACGCGTTCGGCCCCGGATTAATCACGCGCACCGGTACGTATTTCCCAATCACCACGTTCCGCCTCTGCGATTGCCCATACGAGACTGACACTTTCGGTTTTATCGGGCCAGGTTTTTTCCGGTACCAAAACCCGCTTTTCGTGAAGCTGTTTGATTTCGCCACGAACGACATCTTCCACGTCGCGGAAACCGTGGACGGGGGAGGGGACTGCTTGGTTTACATGGCCACGTCGAGTGACCTGGAGGGGAAAACGGGGTTGTACTACAACAACGGCATCGCGCCGGGTGAGGGGAAAACGGGACACCGGTTTGAGGTTTCGTCAGTGTCAACGGAGGCGACGAACGACGCGGAAGCCAAAACGCTGTGGAGGTACAGCGAGCAGTTCGTGGGGCTGGCGTGAGCGGTGTTTACTGGGGGGCGCCTGACGCGTGATCACACGCAGTGATTCTGCAAACGTATTAATATCAAGTCAAGTGTATTACTATTTTCTACTTCAAGTTGTGAACTAAACCTATCCAGTCAGGTACCCGCGACTTTCTGCGAGAGCAGCTTCGAGGCGTACCAGTCGTCCCAGTACGCGCGCGTGGCCAAGGGAACGGGCTCCCCAGGCGCGGGAGCAGACGCCATCGCGCGCGAGACTGAATGATGTCGTTTTGGTGGGTGCCGATTTTGTGATTTTTTGTCGAAATCGCGTTCCCAAAACCGCTTCGAGCCGCGTGCTGATCGACATCGCCTCACACCTCGGCACGCGTGCCATGGCGGGTACCAAGCCAGGGCAGCCAGGGAAGCCAGTGAGGGGCGATGAAGAAGTTGAGCCTTTGAAGATATTGAACTTGGGGGACATGGCACAGATCAAGCGCGTGTTAGACGAGACCGCGGTGGCGGTGCGTGTTTGCAGATTCACATCTAATGTTTTTTCCACCGCACGATCGCCTCGGCAGTTCCGCCGTGCTCAACCCGTTTGACGGGTCACCTCCCACGACGAAGTCACGGCGGATGCAACGGCAACCGCAACCGCGCCTCACGCGTTCCACTGACATCTCGCCAAACCCGCTTCTCACAGACCGTGCTGGACATGGGGTACGACGAAAAACACGTGGTGAGTGACTTGAAAATCGTGCTGGGTTTGTTCGCGGTTGGCCTCGCTTGCGCCGCGCAGTTTTACCCAGCGCCGTACCCCGAGAGCAGGGAGTTTTTATTCACGTGCGTCGTGGGTTACGTGCTTCTGAACTTAGCGTTTCAGTACATCACGACGTACGTGGAGAACGGAGTGGTGCTGTTCACGAAACCGAACCCTGGCGCGAAGGCGGCGATTGTTACAAAAAAAGGCCTCGCGGTGAAACTGGTTTTGAAAAGATTCGACGACGCGGCGACTATTTTCGTGATGCGAAGCGACTGCAGAAAAGAACGCCACGTGGATACCGTGACACAATCAGTAAGGATAGAGGAGTTCATCTTCGACGACGGGGTGGTGGCGGAGGGCAAGTTCCGGGAAGTCGTGCAAGCGCTGGTGACGAGGTTCGAAAAGAACGAGGCCGGCGACGCGAAGAATAAATGATGTAATGGTCACTTACTTTTGTGGTGTCGTCCCCAAAACCAAGCGCCAATTTTTTCAGCACGTCACATCCTCTCGCGCAGGTATCGGGTGCGATGGCGATGGCCACGCTCGCGCGTGTCGCGCTTCGCGCGCCCGCCGTGCGACGCGTTCCGGCGACTTCCTCCCCGGCCGTTGTGTGTGTACCGCGGGTCTTAGGCAGACACACGCGGCTTCGCAGTCACGCGGCGTGTTCGAAAACGTCGCGGTGCGCGGCGGCGCCCTCGCCCGCATCGCACCGCGACCTCCCTGTCGTGTCCGCCTCGGTGCACACGGAGTTCGGGTTCGGGTTCGGGTTCGAAGTACCACACACCGTGGCGAAACGTGAGGGAGACACGCGGAGCCCCGCGGTTGCGTTTGCCTCGCTCTCCATGGCGGTCGTAGCGAACGCGGCGTACGCCACCGCGTCAATCGCCATGGAAGGGTACCAAGGCATCGGCGTGCCGGATGACGAAGCCACGCCGTTGCAAAACGCGTTCGGGTTCGTGTTCACGGTTTTCTGCGGGTGGTATTTCCTGCGCGTGGTGAAGAAACGCGGGAATCGGGCGAAGGAGTTCCGAGTGGCGAACACGTTGCCCAAGGCGGAGAGGGAGCTGAGGGACGCGGAGCAGCTGAGGAAAACGAAAAAGCTGACGCCGGCGCAGGCGTTTACCGGTGGGGCCACCGGGCTCGCCATCGCGTTCGTGCTGTGGGGGTTCACCCAAACCGTGGTGGGTTCTTTCGATGGGAAACCAGTCCCGGAGTCATACCAAGCCAGGCAAATCACAATCACGGTGCGAACAATAATCACCGGGCTTTGCTACCTCGCCACGTTCGTGTACGCCGCGAACGGCACGGGGTTAGTGGCGCTCGCGGCGCAAAAGTGGCTGGTACGTATTTCCCATTTACCACATTCCGCCGACTGAATGCCCATACGAGACTGACACTTTCTTTTTTATCTCTAGGATCAGCTCACCGGCGTTGACGTCATCGACGCGCAAACCGCGGTTTGGGAACTCGAGAAGACGGAAAAGCGGGAGGAAGAGGAAGGCCGGAAAAAGTACGACGACCGGCCGCCGCCGCCGCCGCCAGGGGGAAGGGGGTACGACGACAGCGGAGGGGGAGGGTACTGATTGGTGTGAATTAAACCGGGACCTGGTCGTGTGGTATCCCGCGCGTGTAAAGTTAAAAACATATTGCAGTCCTGTCGTCATTCTTGCAGATTTGGACGAGTCGACCATACCTGTTACGTCGTAGGGTTCGAGATCCGGGATTTGGGCCGGGCCACGCACGAAGCCGCGCAGAAGTCCGGGACGTCGATCGCGGCGGAGCGCACCCTTCCCCGAGGGACGCGAAGCAGAGGGCTTTGAATTTTCAAACCGCGAGCCTTTGAAACGTCCCCTTTCGAAATCGTGAGTTGATACGTCGTCTGCCTTCAACCAAATCTCCAATCGCCCATCTGTTTTCGGATCCCCGGGGATCGTGGCCGTTTCGTGACATCACGACGCGTTAAAAGTCAACTGAAACAAACCGGGGCCGCGCGCGTTCCCGAGGTTCACCCGCGGCTGGCTTGATCCGCACTCACAGGCGCACGCCGCACGCGCGAACTCCGTGAATTCGCGTTAGGGCACGGCCCGAGCGTTTCGGGTAAGAGTACAAATCGAACGCGTGACTCGTAGGCGGGGACCACCGCGTTTGTCGTCCCGGCTTTGAATCACATTCGTCCCGGCGACACATTTGTTGTTTCGGAAGAAAGACCACGCGGGAGTCGCGCGTTACCATGAACGACTACAACGCAACAGCCGCTTTGGCTCAGCGTCACGCGCATTTCAGCGTAAGTACACTCACGGCGCGCTCGTGAACCCCCGGCGCCGCGTTCGTACCGCACGTGATGCTCCTGCGGCGTCGTCGCACGCACGCGCGCATTTCGCGATTCTCGTCCCCCTCCCGAGTCAGGTCAACGCTCCTCGTGACCCGAATCGCACACGTGCTGACCTGACCCACCCGCCTTTGTTCACAGAAAAACGTGGACCAGGAGAACATGGCGGACGCGCACGTGAACTTCAGCCAGCCTGACCCGGACGTGGCGCCGCACGAGCGCCGGCCTATTTTGCAAGCCGCGGGCGGCCCGGGTGGGACGGGGTCTTCGAAACACGCCTCGAAATACGCGATGGCGGGTATGGAGGAGACTTCGTTTGACGTCGACAGCCGGGATAAAGGTCCCCAGCGCTCCAGCGCGGCCGCCCCGGCTGGTTTCGGGCACCCCAGGGGGCTGGCGGAGGACCCGGTAAGACCTGGGTGTTACTCTAACTTCGGAAAGGGGGGCGTGCGTCATTACCGCAAGCGCGGGGCGGGGGCGCACGGTGGCCCGGTTGATAACCAGCTGCAAACCACGAGCGGCGGTTTGGCACCGACCGCGGGGCCGATTCGGTACGGCCACCAGACCACGGGGTTGGGTTCGATTTCGCCTGAAGGTATTACACGCCGAAGAGCACCTTACCTGAACCAACGGAAGGAGAATTTCGTCGGCCTGCGGTTCGTCGGCACCGACGACAGCAGCAGGGACGGGGGTCACGCGGACGGTAAGTACGCGCCGGGCCACAAACACACCACCCCGGCGGACGCGCCGTGGGCGAACCACTTCGACGACGCCAAGTACTCGTGGACCAACCACAACGACGTGTTTGGGCCTGGTGGTGAGCGGCGGCACGTCGCACTGATTCCCGGTGAGCTCACGGCAATCACGGGCAGCAAGGACCCGATGGACACCTCGCACCTTTTCCGGAACCCCGAGTCACCGGACGGCGAGTCAACGCGCGGGAAGTTCCACACGGAGAAGCAACACAAAGCCCTCGGCGAGTATTCAAACCAACTGTCGCCCAGGGACCGATCCAAACCGCCCGCCTGGGGGTGGAACCCGAAACTGGGCAGGAATGAAGAGATTGAACAAATCCCGGACGTCATAGGGACGCACCAGAACCACACCGCGGGAAAGCTTCACAGGAAGAAACACACCGTGCCTGACTTTGACGAGCGCGAGTTTCGCGGGGCGTCGAGGTATGGAACTGGAACTTTCACACCCACCACGCTCCGCCTTCGCGATTGCCCATACTCGTCCTTGCGAAGGGACGGTTATTACCCTGACTGTTCGGCTCGATTACTCTGACTGTTTATTCATACCAATCCCGGATATACACATCACGACCGACTGACACTTTCTTTTCATCTCGCAGTCACACGTTGCAGCACGAACGCATCACGAAGCGCGCGATTGAGCCGGATTGGAAAGTGCGCAACACGTTTGAAACCGTTGGGTTGACGCCTCAGATTTTGGACCCACACATGGACATGCACCGCAACGAAGACAACCGGTTACGCATGGAAGAGGAAAGGCGAGAGCGGCACCGAACACAGTACGCTGTTCCGCACCAGCACCTGGTGCCGCACGCCGGCGCGATGCCGGCGCCGCCCGTGCACCAGGTGAACCGCCGGCGGACGTACGAAGGCGAGCGCAACGTACATCACCAGGACTCGTTCGCCACGGTTGGTTTGACCCCGGTGATGATGGGGGTTCCTCTTGCCGCGCAAGCAGGGGCCCCACGCGCGGACCGGGCCGGGCCCCCAGTCAACCGAAGCGCGGGCGCGCCGTCCGAGATGGTCCAGGAACGAAGGATGGGCAAGCGCGTCACGCAGTACGGCATCGACCAACGTACGTGCAGGGGCTTTCCCAAATCCCGACACGCCGTTTACCGACCCTCTTCGAATGCACTACTCGTGATGTACGGACGCATTGCCAGTACTGCCGTAACGTTTACTGGCGTACTAGCAACTGCGTAGTACGTCACAAACGCACTGTTTCGCCCGATTACGGCCCGACTGCTTGCGCATACCCATCACGAAACACACCGGTACTCAAACCCTGACACCTTTTCGGTTCCAATCGCAGGATCGCACAACACGTTCGACACCGTGGGGAGCGCCATGACGTTCATGAATGGTTACGGGGAACCCATGGGTGAACCCGTGAAAGACCCGCGAACCAGGCAGTCACGGAACTTTCCGTTCTAGGGTTCTTTGGAGGGGTAGGGGGGGGGGTATGTATTCAAGGCCTTGGGAAGGGGGCGGCCGACTGACGAGGACGTACGTCTGTCTCGGTTCATTTAATAATTGTAACGCTTTTTTCAGCGAATCCGCGTCGAGTTCGTTCGTTCTCGTCGCGCGTCGCATCAACCGAAATCTCCCCACCAGAATCAACCGCCGCTTTCCCGCGGACCCAAGCCTTCTTGGCTTATTCCTGTTCCACCTGCCACACGTACCGCGCGCGTCGCGACGACAGGAAACACTCCGCGTTACCGCACACGCATCGAGAGGTTTGCGCGAGATTCTGTCGGATCCTTGAGTGTTCCCATCTCACGGCCCCCTCCGACGCGTCCGTTGTCGAATCCAAACGCGGCGATCGACGCAAATGGCGGGCGGTCCGATCTCGAGTTTGCCAAAGCACGTCCTCGCCGGTTTGGCGAAGTCGCTGGCGGTTTACTCCGGGATGCCCGAGGAGATCGCGTGGGGCCACATCAAGGCCCGCGGGGGTACCCCCCCCCCCTGGACGGCAAAGGCGCGAAGATGCGAGGTGCGTTGCTTAAGGTCTTGGCGGAGGAGGTTCTTGATGAAAATGGCAACGGCGATGGCGGAAAAAGCGCTTTACGCGACGACGGTACCGGGTTCGAACCGGAACTCTCAAAGCCTTCTAAGAAACCCGTGAAACGCAAGAACTCCACGAAAAAAGACGAACCGGAAGCGAAACCCAGCTCGTCCACGGAAACGCAGCTCACGCGCGCGGTGGGGGTGAAGGACGGAAACGACGGGAGCGACTCGGACTCGGACGAAGTCGCGAGCAAACCCAAACCGGCGCCGCCGGCGAGGGATGAAACGGGCGAGGAAGAATCAGACGAGGAATCTGAATCAGACGACGGCGACCATGACGATGACTCCGAGAACTCTGACGACGCGCCAGAAGAAGAAGAAGAGCACGGTGCGTTTTGGTTCGGCAAGGCCGCCACGGAGGCGCCGCCGCCCCCTGGTGCGAACCCGTTCGCCGCGGCGGACGCGGACAATGATCTGCAAAAGGAAGCCGCCGATCAAATCGCCGAGGCGAAGAAAATCGTCGCCGAGCGACGCGCACTCGCGTCCGCCGCCGCTGCCGCGCTCGCATCTGAAGTGCGCAACATAGAAATCAGGCCGGGAAATGTGGGAAACACGGCCACGGCATCGCACCCGCACCGCGCCGTGGCGTTCACGAAGGAAGCCGTGGACATCGCCGGCGCCGCGGAGGAGAGGGAAATCTCGCGCCGCTCAACCGGCCTGGGCGGCGCTTCCGCTTCCGTCGGCGAGGAGAAACCCACCACCAACACCGGGGCAAGCAGTGAGTGCGCACCTTCCGAACTTGACGGCGACGAAAGAGACAAGCGTGACGACTGCGTGTCCGTAGCGGGGAGCGACTTCCCGGGCAGCGACGCGGGAACGAGCGCGGCGGGCGGGAGCGTGGCCGGCAGCGTCGCGGCGACGCACGGCTCGGAGGAACCGCCGCGGGTGGATGACTTGGTTTCTGTTCTCGGCGACTACGACGACACCGCGTCAATCGCGACCTCGCGAGGAGCTTTGCTTGAGGAAGACGAGGATGCTGAGACCTTATCAGACAGCGATGGGAGCGGGGTTGTTTCGCATGGCGATTCGCACGGCGAAAGCGGGTCGGAAGATGACGACGACGATGACGATGCCGAATCGGAATCCGACTCGGACGACGACAAGGAAAACGACCCCGAACCGCGCGCCGCGCGGCGAACCGTTTTGCGCGCGCGACGGCCGCCGCGTAACGCCCCGGGACCGGCCGTTTCCGTGGGGGAAACAACGCCCGTCGTCGTCGCGGTCGCCGTCGCGGAGGAGGAGACAAGAACTTCAGACCAGGAGAAGGAGTGAGTGTTGTAGTGAAAGATGCGCTTTTGCCAAATTGCCAAAAACTGCAAAATGCAGCGAGGGATTATTATTTTGGCTCTCAAAAAGCGCGACGTCATCGCATTGCAACCAGTTTCGCGCGCACCGGAAACGCACGATAGCCGCCTCCGTCCGCGCCGCACTCGCGTTCGCGTTTCCCTTTGGGTTGGCGCGTCACCCACGAAGAGGCGTTAATCCGGTCGTGCGCGTCACTCGTTGCGCGACTCGATTCGCGACCGAAACCACGGCAACTGCAGGTGACGACCCGAAACCCGCGTCTGCGATGTCGACACGCTCGCTGCTGTGGTTCCGCAAAGGCCTGCGCGTGCACGACAACCCCGCGCTTTTGCGTGCGTGCGACGGCGCGACAAGCGTGATGCCGGTGTTCGTGCTGGACCCGTGGTTCATGTCCCCAGCGCGCGTGGGGGGGAACCGGGTTCGGTTCCTGTTGGAGAGTTTACGGGACTTGGACGCGAGTTTACAGCAAAGAGGCTCGCGACTCCTGGTGGTGCACGGCGACCCCACCAAGGTGATTCCCGTCGCGCTGCAGAAGTGGCAGTGTACTCGCCTGTGCTTCGAACTGGACACCGAGCCTTACGCGCTAATTCGGGATGCGGAGGTCCGCGAGCGGGCAAACGCAAATCACGTCAACGTACACGCACCGAGCTCGCACACGTTGTACGACATGGATTGTTTGTTAGCCAAGTGTCCGAACTCCTCGCCGCCCACGAACTACGCCACGTTTTTGAAACTCGCCGCGTCTCTCGGGAGCCCTGCGAAACCCGTCCCCGCCCCGGCATCGATTCCGGGGACGATCGACGGGGACATCGCCGAGCTGGTCGCCCTGCTAGGGGACGTTTGTACCGGTCACGGCGTACCGACTTTAGAGGAGCTGGGGTACGAACCGATTGCGGAAAACGAGGGGTTCCCCGCGCGCGGCGGCGAAACCGAGGGACTGCGACGTCTTCGGGAGACGCTTTCGGAACGTACGTACGTCGCCGAGTTCAAGAAACCAAGCACGAACCCCACGACCTTGTGGCGACCGCTGACGGAAGCTTTCAGAGGGTCAAAAATCGAACCGAAGCCGCCGGCGAATCCGTTTGAAGCGGCGAAGCGCAAAGGCGCTGACGGAAAGACCAACTCCAAAACAACAAAAGACACCCTGATGGCCCCAGCCACCACCGCGTTGAGTCCTTACATGAAGTTCGGGTGCGTCAGCGCGAGGACGTTTTACCACGAGCTGCACGACCTGTTGCGCGAGTTAAAAGGCGCGCATTCGAAACCGCCCGAGTCTCTGGAAGGCCAACTCCTTTGGCGCGAGTTCTACTACCTCTGCGCGTTCGGGACGCCCAACTTTTACAAGATGGAGGGGAACCGGATATGCCGCCAGATCAACTGGACATGGGATCAAGAAAGGCTGGAGGCGTGGGAAAACGGCAAAACAGGCTTCCCCTGGATCGACGCGTGTATGAAACAACTCAAGAAAGAAGGGTGGATGCACCACCTTTCGCGACACGCCGTGGCGTGTTTCTTGACGCGCGGGGATCTGTTCGTGCACTGGGAAGCGGGCGCCGCGGTTTTCGACCGCGAGTTAGTGGACGCGGATTACGCCCTGAACAACGGCAACTGGATGTGGCTCTCCTGTTCCTGTTTTTTTTACCAGTACTTCCGCGTGTACGGCCCGGTGAGTTTCGGAAAGAAGTGGGACAAAAACGGCGACTTCATACGGAAATACCTCCCCGTGCTGAAGGTACGGATTGGGCGTTTCCCAAATCACAAGTAGACTGTTTGCCCATACAGTTACACCCAAACTCAAGACTCAAGACTGACACTTTCTTTTCTTCGTCGTAAGGACATGCCCGCCAAGTTCATTTACGAACCCTGGCTCGCCCCTATTGAGGTTCAAAAAAAGGCCAACTGCGTGGTGGGGGTGGATTACCCGCCGCCAATGGTGGACCACGCCACCGCGTCCAAGGAGTGCATCGAAAAACTCGCCGCCGCGTACAAGGCGCACAAGGAAGGCACGGGAGAGACGGTCAAAGCGGAGAGCAAGAAACGGAAAGACGCACCAAAGTGAATTTCGTTGTGAAGATTATTTTTCAACCCGAAACGCTTTTCTCGGAAGCCTCGACGCACAACGACGCGCACGCGCCACCCTCCGTAATGTCTTCCGACGCGACGCATACCGCCGTGACTGACACGAGCGGTGATATCGCGACCGCCACTACTCCCGCGAGCCTTGTCTCCCCGCAAACAGCCATCCCCCGCCTCCCCGACCACCTCGTCGTCGCGCACATTCTGATATCTGAGTATTTCGGGGACGATCCCGCAGACCTCGCACGGCTCCGACCGGTGAGCCGTGGGATACGCGCCGCGGTGTCAGCGACGGGGCTGCGGTTCGCGGAGCTTGGCGAAATTAGTGCCGTGTACATCGGATGTTTAAGCGCTTTGGAGCGCCGGCAACGGCAAGGTCGCCTGTCGCGTCAAAAATACCTTTGTGAGGGAGCGGCGAGGAGTGGACATCTCGAGGTGCTGCAGTGGTTGCGCGCGAACGGCTGCCCGTGGGACGGGTGGACATGCAAGTACGCGGCGGAGGGCGGGCATCTCGAGGTGCTTCAGTGGGCGCGCAAACAAGGCTGCGCGTGGGACGGAAACACGTGCGCGCACGCGGCGTTGAAAGGACACCTCGAGGTGCTGCAGTGGTTGCGTGCGAACGGCTGCCCGTGGGGCATGGGTACGTGCAAAGGTGCGGCGGAGGGCGGGCATCTCGAGGTGCTTCAGTGGGCGCGCGCGAACGGATGCCCGTGGAACGCAAACACGTGCACGTACGCGGCTTTGGGCGGTCACCTCGAGGTGCTGCAGTGGGCGCGCGCGAACGGCTGCCCGTGGGACGAGAGCACGTGCTGGTGTGCGGCGATGGGCGGGCACCTTGAGGTGCTGCAGTGGGCGCGCGCGAACGGATGTCCGTGGGACCGGGACACGCGCCGTTTTGCGAGTGGGCACATACTGGAGTGGGCGGTGGCGAACGGCGCACCCTTATACTGAGAAGAAGTCCCGCGGCGATTTGAAAAGTCGTTTTTTTTACCTTCTTTTGTATAACACGAACGCGCCGTATCGTTGACACCCGTAGTAACTCTCCATAGTACACCGATCGTTAAACATACACGTAACCTTATCCCTTAATAATGTAATCATATCCAGTCCCCTTGCTGCAGTTTCAAGGGAAGATACACCTCGGACAGGTACTGGAACCCGTAGCTGGAAAGCGCCTGGATCTCGGCTTTGGTTTTCGTGTGCAGCATGATTTCAATTTCCTTGACCCACTCGGGGTTTTGCTGGATGAACTCTTCCTTTAACATGTGTTGCCCGGTTTCGATATCTTTCGCTGACATCTCAAGCCTGCACTGTTCGGGGATGTTGAACTTGTCCAGATCGCTCGGGCGGACGCCGAGCCACTTGATGTCTGGAGTGGTGAGGTTAGCGCTGTCAAACGCCATGTTTTTCGAGCCTTGCATGTAGACGCTTATTATTTTCAACCCGTACGGGTCCGCGTCCACCAACGCGAGGACGGGTATGCGCAAATCCCGTTTCAGTTTTGACAGAAAAAGCCGCGTCGCCACGTCAGGCTGGCCTTTCGCGGTGATTATGACGCACGGGAACTTCTGGTAAAACCGGTCCTCCGCTAGGCGCATAAACGCGGCGTCTTTTTCAACCAAAAGCACGAACTTCGCGTCGCTGCGGAAGTTTGTGACCTTGTCTATGTTCGAGGGAATGGCTTTGCCGCCGATTCCCATTTTGGTGCAGTCGATTTCGTCCCCATCCTCGTTGTATATCAAACGACCCACCACCACGCCTTTCTCGGACGCCACGACGTGAAGCGAGTTCCTGGTGCACCCTAGTAAACAAGAGATGTCGTCAAGCACGTTGTCCGAGTCTTTCTGGTCTTTAAACAGCTTCACGTCCGTGTAAAACAAGTCGCGCTTGGTGACGTGGATGCCTTTTTGCAAAACGCTGTGCACGAGCTGCATGACTCTTGTTAAAATCGCCACTTTCCGGACGGACGCGGTGCTGGAAAACGACGTGTGCGTGTGCTTGTCCTTCAACACGATGCGATCCAGTTGCTCTAAATACACCTGGTCGTTCGCGCCTCGCGACGGTAACGAGTACCCGAAACCCTCCCCGTCCAACACGTTCTTCGCGATCGCGACCATTATCTGCTCAATCGCCGCGGCGACCTCCCGGCCGGGCAAATCCACAACCTCCCGGTACGAATCCGTCAGGTTCAAGTTTTGAAGAGTCTTGCGCACCTCCGGTTGGCGCTTCACCGCGGATTCCAAGGCGTGCACTTTCGCGAGCACCTCGTCGATGGAACCCGCCCTGCCCTCCCGCCCGTCACGCAGTTTCTTCAAAGCGTTGTTCACGCCCTCGTCAGGGGCCTTGCCGCCAGCGCGCTTGGGCGCCATCGCGGGAACGAGCAGGCCAGAGACGCGCGTCTCGATCTGACTGCTGAGTCGGCAGTCGGCACATGGATTCAAAAATTCGTTGTCTGTCGTCGAGATTTAGACCGCGACGCTTTTTTCTCGCGTCCACGTGTCCTCCGTCACCGGCGCCCAACCTGGCGCGTGCCCCACGCCCTGACCACAGCACTCCGCTCGTGACCGCTGAGGTGAGTCTTCCCGAGCTCTTGACAACGGCAGCGCCGCCTAGGGACCCATTCTGCTCGGAAGCACGACCGTTACCCCGTGTTCGTCCCGACCCCACATCGGTTTATCCAATCCGCACAAGCGCGTCGTCGCCGACGATCGGTCGCAATGTTCGCCAAGCTTCCGCCCGCGGGCGCGCGTCTGGCGGCGGTGGGTTTGATTTCCAGCCGCGGGCGCGTGGCGCACGCGAAGCAGCGCGCGAGTGTGGTGTCGAGCCAAACTCGCCGCCCGGTGGTTGCCGCGCGTGCCACTACTCGCAGAGACACGCACGTCGCGTCCGCCGCCGTGCATTTGGGCACACCCACCAGCGAGCGCGAAAAGTGTTTCGTGACCACCCCGATTTACTACGTAAACGACCGGCCGCACATAGGCCACGTGTACACCAGCACCGTGGCTGACGTGTACGCGCGGTTCCAGCGGGGCTTGGGCAAGGATGTGTTTTTCCTCACCGGCACGGACGAGCACGGGCTGAAGGTTGAGCAAAGCGCGGCGGCGAAAGGCGTGGCGCCGCAAGTTTTGGCGGATGAAAACTCCGAACAGTTCAGACGCGTGATGTCCTCCATGAACATCTCGTTCGACGGGTTCATTCGCACGACGGACGCGTCGCACGTCCACCAGGTCCGGAAGTTCGTGGAGCTGTTAAAGGAAAAAGAAATGGTGTACCTCGGGGAGTTCGTCGGGTGGTACGACGAAGGCCAGGAGGAGTACTACACGGAAACCAAGGCGAAGGAGCTTGAGTACAAGTCGCCGATTTCGGGGAAAGACATGGTCAAGTCCAGTGAGGAGAACTATTACTTCAAGCTCAGTGCTTTTCAGGAAAGGCTGGAGGCGCTACACGAACAAAACCCGGAATTTTTAACCCCCGCGCCGCGAAGAAACGAGATGATCGAGCGCCTGAAAACCGGGCTCAACGACGTGCCGATTTCGCGCACAAACTTCACCTGGGGCGTTTCAATGCCGGGGGACGAGAAACACGTGGTGTATGTCTGGATCGACGCGCTTTTGAACTACATCACCGCGCTTGGTTTAGGCGAGACGGACGGGGAGGGCACCGCGGGCAGTGAAAACGACACCGCCGCGGTTCGACGCCAAGCCGGGGAGCTGAAAAAGTACTGGCCCGCGAGCGTGCACGTCATGGCGAAGGAAATCAGCTGGTTCCACGCCGTGATTTGGCCCGCGCTTTTAATGGCCCTGGAGATGCCGCTTCCGGAACGAGTGCACGCGCACGGGTTTTGGATCCGGGACGGTAAGAAAATGAGCAAGAGCCTCGGTAACTTTGTGGATTTGGAGGTTATCGACCGGTTCACGACGCACTACGGGTTGGACGGGTTCAGGTATTTTTTGTTAGTCGAAGGTACGGCCTTGGGGCTTTCCCAAATCCCAATACTGTTTTACCCAAGCTGGTGACTGTTGTCCATACATCGCGATATACAAGACGTTAACCACTTTGTTTTACCCATCGCAAGGCCCGATCGCGGGACAAGACGCGAACTTCGCGAGCGCGCGCGTGCATGAGGTGTACAACACCGACTTGGTGAACACGCTGGGGAACTCGTTATCGCGAACGAGCGCGATGATAAACAAATACTACGACGGGGGGGTGGTGCCTGGTGAGGTTAGCGTGACGACAGGAAACACGGTGACTTTCGACGGGTACGATTGGCCTGCTACGTGCCGAGAAACTAAAAATGAAGTCGAGCGCGCGATCGGCGCGATGGAGCTCCCGAAAGCCGCCGCCGCCGCCATCGCGCTGGTCGTGAAGGTTGACCTGTTCATCACCGAACAGGAGCCGTTTCGGATGGCCAAAGACGACACGAAGAAAGAAGAACTAGGCGCGTGCCTGTACCAGTGCCTCGAGACGCTGCGCGTCGCGTGCGTGCTGCTGGAGCCGTTTTTGCCAAACAAAATGGCGGAGGTGAACGCGCACATGCGACTCGGGGAGGGTACGTTCCACGACCGAACCAAGTGGGGAGGCTTAGTGCCAGGCTCGACGGTGACTAAAATGGCCGTGTTCCCGCGAAAAGAAGCCCTGGATGAACAAGGAATGCCGGTTGTGAGTTAAACACGAGAGCCGGTTTGTCGTAAGATGGTCGTATGACAATCATTTCCGTTTGCGCGGAAGTCTGTCCCACCCCGCGTAACCCGTCAATCACGCCAATTCGTGTGCCCCGTTCGTCACGAAACCCATCTCCCTTTTGTACGAAACCTCTTCTTTCCAGGTTAAACGGTCGTGGAACCAGTTCGACGAGGAGGACCGCCTTGACTTGCCGGTTTTGTGCTTGGTGGTGAACACTGCGTCCAGGGAACAGGTTTTTTCCGGGTTCACGAAAATTGAATCGGGGTCGATTTTGGCTTGCCGGTACAAACAAGGCGCCAGGTTTTCCGAAGTCGCCCAGCCCGGAATGGGTTTCTTCACACCGGACTCGTCCTCTTCGGATTCGCTGTCGCTGTTTTCGCGGTACGGCGAGATCTGGTACGAAAAGTCTGCGGGCGCGCCGTGCAACAAGGATGGGGCCGGTTGAGCTCGGGGCGCCGGCGTGACTTGCGCCGCGACGGGAGCGGCGGGTCGGGACGGAGCGCTTACCACCGGCGTCGCCGCCGCGACTGACGGAGCACTGACAACCGTGCCGTTTGTGCTCGCCGCATGCGTCTGTGTCCCGCCCGCCACGGTGGTGTGTCTTTCTTGAGTCGATAGCCCGTTCGCGTTCGACGTTTTCGCCGCCAAAGCTGCGTTGGCGCGGTTGTTGGCCACGAAATCAAGCAGGCGTCTTTTTTTCTCATCCGCCGAGTCCAGCGCGCCGGGTTGAGCCGGGCCGTCGCCCTGTTCGCTCGCGCCGCGCGTAACACCCCCGGCCGCGGTTTTCCGACCCAGCGCGTGCTCCTGCTCCTCCACCAAACGTAACACCCGGAGTTGTTTTTCCTCAACCTCCCGCTGCGCCGCCTCGGTTTCTTCGCGCATGGTTTGCATCTTCAAAGCGCGCGCTTTTTTTTCCCCTTTTTCGCGCACCTCGCTTTCTTCCTTTTGCATTCGCCGGGTCTCGAGTTCCGTTTCCCTTAAAACCCGCTCCTGCTCCTTCTGTTTCTCAACCAAATCCAGCTTCGAACGGTTCTCCGCTTCAAGCCGCGCTCGCGACTCCATCGCCCGTTGAAGGCGCTCCATCACCGACCCAGCCGCGGCGCCGCCCGCGATCACTCCAGCCGCCGCCGCCGCCGGTTTGGGCGCCGCCACAACGGGTTTCGCCGAATTCGCCGCCGCCACCCGCGCCGCCATCATCCCCTCCTTCCGCGCGCGTCTCTCTGTCTCCCGCTCCGAATCCGCTTTCCTCGCCGCGTCCGCGAGCTGCAGGGCTTTGAGCTTGCCATCCGATGCGGGTTTCGCCGCGCTGGGTGGCGGTTTCGGAACAGGTACTGAGTCCGCAAGTTTCTCCCGCGCTTCGGAAACAACAGCGACGGGTTTCTCTTCGTACCCCGCCAACGGCACGAACGACGTCATCAAATCGGGCGCGAGCTTTGGTACTGGAGGCGGCGCCGGTTCCGGTTCCTCAGCGGCCACCGGCGCCGCCTCTGGCATCTCCACGGGCTGTGGCTCCTTCTCCAAGGACTGTTCGAACAACGAGTTGGAGAAAAGCGGGACGTCCGCGTCCATCACGGCGGGCGCGTCGTTGTTTTCCGTCTCGCGTACATTCGCCACGGCGAGGAGTTTCTTACCGAACGCCGTGCCGCCGCTTTTCCCGCCCGACTCGCCGCTCCTCGGGGTCTTCGCCGTGAAGCAAGTCACAGGCGTCGCCGCGACATCGTCCACAAGCGCGGCGTCCGGTACCGCCGCCGCCGGCTTCGGCGGCACCCCCAACGCGCTCCGCCCCGACGCCGCCGCCAAACAACCACCCGCTTTCTTGGTTTCAGAAACGCTCTTGCTGGCGCTCCTGGTGGTCGGCCCCCTCGACGACGACGACGACGACGGCTCGCAAACGGCGTTCCGCGTATCACACGCGGGCGTCTTCGCACAATTGCGGACGCTCTCCGGCGACACCAGGTCGATCTCAATCACCGTGACTGCTTTTCGCGCCGCAGAGGCGGGCGGCGCGGGGGTCTTCGCCGCTTGCGCCGAAACGGGCGACGGCGAATTCGACTTTTCCCTCGCAGGCTCCGCCGCCGCGCCCCGAGCCTTGGCGCGCGTAGACCGGGTGTTCTTCCGACCACCCGACGAAAGGTCTTCCTCCTTGTTTTTGATAGCAGAAGCACTGGGTTCGGGGGACGTTTCCGCTACAGAAAACGCACCCAAAGTTTTCGTATCCGCCGGCGACGCGTCTGGGGATTTTCCAACGCGCCCGGCGGGGCGTCCTCTTCGCTTCGCGGCGGGCAAGTTCGCGTCCCCGTTCTCCTTGTCCGCCTCCGCCTCTGTGGGTTTTTCCAGCGGAACCGCATTCAACGAAGACGCCTTGCGCTTCGCGACGCGTTTCCTGTTGCGGAAACGTGAGGGGAAAGGTCAGTGGGTAATTACGTGTTTACTCTTTTAGAACACGGACGGGGGCTGTGGGATTTGTTTTTTCGTGACGACTGACTCTTTGAGGAAGCTTGCAAGAGTTCGTGCGGGAAGGGAAACGATGTTTGCGATCGGTGCTGTGCGGGGGAACAAACCTTTGGTTGGCCGCGATGTCCGCGCTTATCTCCGCCTCGCGTCGCAGTAACCAGGCCCTGGGGGTTGCGGTGGTGGTGATGGTCAGCGGTGGGCGGTGGAGGGGGGATTTACACGCGTCGCGTGAGTCGGCGCGGGGGGCACGCGGCCGTGCCATCGATGAGAAAATCCGAGGGGGAACTTGCGGGTAGCCGAACGAACTCGGCGAGGCGAACGTTTTTTGGAAGACGCGCGTCCGAATCGCGCGGCGACACGGCCTTGCACACGCGCGAATGGATAAATCGAACGTGAAGCGCACCTCGTGATCTCCGCTTGCGAGTGGATCTGCATCCGTGAGCCATCGTTAAGCCCCTTCAGGGTTGCCACCGCTTTCTCGAACACCGCGGCCATCGTGTCGCGATTTGCCGTCACGAGCGGGACGGGACGTGAACAACGACAGGGAAATCCAAGAAGGCCCTCGCCACACCGCGCGGGTCTCACCACCACCGGCGGTCACTGAAGCCGGGACCGACGACGTGAGAAACGCCCTCGCCTGACGCGTGTGCAGCGACCGCCGTCGCTGGTACCGCTAAAGCCGCGCGTTCAAGTCCTCGCGCGCGCACGTTGTGGCTTCCCGAGGGCGCACACATGAAAAAAGACGTCGAGAAAAACCGAAACGTCCGGAATCGATTTTACGCGTCAAGTCCCCCTCGAGTTGGTTTTTGCGTGTTGCAGAAAAAAGGGCAAACCAAACTAAAGCGCGCCGCTTTCTCAATCTCACCCCCCCCCTCGTCACAGGCGACGGCGCGTACGGACGCGAGCGCCGGGTTCGTAACTGCAAGAGAGCCTCATTTGCTGACGTCGCGCCTCGGGAGATCAAACCCTAAACCCTAAACCGTTCGCCTGAGGGTGACCGTCACGCACCCGCCAAGATGCGCATCATGATCAAAGGCGGGGTGTGGAAAAACACGGAGGATGAGATTTTGAAAGCCGCGGTGATGAAGTACGGCAAGAACCAGTGGGCGCGGATTAGCTCCCTGCTCGTGCGTAAGTCCGCGAAGCAGTGCAAGGCGCGGTGGTACGAGTGGCTGGATCCTTCGATTAAAAAAACGGAATGGACAAGGGAGGAGGATGAGAAACTGCTGCACCTGGCGAAACTGATGCCCACGCAGTGGCGCACGATCGCGCCGATCGTAGGAAGGACGCCGGCGCAGTGCCTGGAGCGGTACGAAAAACTGCTAGACGCGGCGTCTCACCTGGATGGCGAGGAGTACGACCCCGCGGATGACCCGAGAAGGTGCGGGGCTTTCCCACTGAACACATTCCGCCGGTACCTGATTGCCCATACCACGAGACTGACACTGACACTTTTTTATCGTCTCTCAGACTCCGCCCCGGCGAGATCGACCCGAACCCGGAAAGCAAACCCGCGCGCCCGGACGCGGTTGACATGGACGAGGACGAAAAGGAGATGCTTTCGGAGGCGCGGGCGAGGCTGGCGAACACCAAGGGAAAGAAGGCGAAACGGAAGGCGCGGGAGAAGCAGTTGGAGGAGGCGCGACGGCTCGCGTCGTTGCAGAAAAAACGCGAGCTGAAAGCCGCCGGGATTGAACAGGTGAAACGGGCGAAACGCACGAAAGGGATCGACTACAACGCGGAAATTGCGTTTCAGCGAACCCCCGCCCCAGGGTTTTACGACGTCGGCGAGGAGCTTGAACAGGAGAAAACGCAACAAGCGTTCAACGAAGCCGCCTTCAAACCCACCACGATGGAGGAGATGGAGGGTATACGGCGCGTTGATTTGGAGGACCAGCTGCGGAAACAAGACGCGAAGGTACGTGTTGTGTTACCAAATCCAGGCACATTGTTTGCCCATACAAGACTGACACTTTCTTTTATTTATCTCAGCGCGCGCAAATCACGGAGCGGCACGACGCGATGGGCGCGGTGAAGACCAACTCTCTTTTGAACAACCCCGATCCGAACGCGGTGCGCCGACGCCCTGTGCTGAGCCTGCCAACGCCGCGAGTCAGTGACACGGAGCTTGAGTCCATTTCGAAGCTTGGCAAATCACGATTCGCGAATGACTTCAATCTGGAGGGAGGCGAAGACACGCCGGGCGCGTCGTTGCTGGGCGACTACGCGCGGACCCCGCACGGCGCTTCTTCGCAAGGCGCGACGCCGGCGCGCACACCCTCCGTGGGCGGCCAGGAGGCTATTTTACGGGAAGCGATGCACCTGAGGAACCTTGCACGCGGTCAGACCCCGCTGCTCGGGGGGGAGAACCCGTCCCTGGTGGGGTCGGACTTTTCGGGAATCACGCCGGCGCGGCGGGACGCGCCGACGCCCAACCCAAACGCGGCGGTCGCGACGCCACACACGGGCGGCGGCGGCGGTGCAGGCTCTTTCTCCGCCACGCCGCTTCGTGATGCGCTGCACATCAACGACAGTGGTGTATTCGACGACTCTGGACTCAGCAAGCGCGAGTTGAAGCTGCGCGCGCGCTCGGACGTGAGCGAGTTACGCTCGGGGTTGTCGTCCCTGCCGGCGCCCGCGAACGAGTACCGCGTCGAGGTTCCCGACGTTCCCAGCGACGACGACGACGACGACGACGACGACGCGGGTGATGCGATGGAAGAGGACTTGGCTGATGTTCGCGCCAGGGAAGTGGAAGCCGCACGCGCGCTTGAGGAAGCGGCGCTCCGACGACGGTCCGCGGTTATTCGCCGGGACCTTCCCAGGCCTCCCGCCGATGCGAAAGCGCCGGAATTTTTGTCGGGTGGCAAAACAGACTCCGCGTCGCGGCTCGTCGCGGATGAACTCTCCCTTCTCCTGGCGCACGACGCGGCACGGTACCCTGTCCGGTCGCGAAGTGACAAAACGTCCGGCGCGTCAAACGTTCCTCACTTCCCTCAGGTGGAGACACACGAAATGCTCGCGGCAGCCGCGCTGGTGACTGCCGAGGCGCGCGCCGTGCGACACGAAATGGGACACGGCGACAGCGGGGTAGACGAGTACGTCGCCGCGTTCGCGGCGGTGCGCGCGGAGTCGGTTGTGACCGCTGACGGGTCTTTCATGATGAAAAAATCGCTAAACAAGGAACAGCGCATCGCACTAGCGCAGCAGGAACACGACTCCCTGGTGCTCGCTATGAAGGAAAGCACGAAACGATCAGGAAAGCTTGAGCGCAAAGTCGAATTGTTGACGACTGGTTTGCAAAAACGCGCGCAGGCGCTTGGCGCGCGGCTCGGGGAGGTTGCCAAAACGCTTCTCGTGGCGAGGGAAGAACACGCGTCGTACCAACGGCTTCACGAGCGCGAGCTAATTGCGGCGCCGCGACGCATAGAACAACTGGTGGAGCTCACAGGGGAGGCGCGGAGGCGCGAGAGCGAGCTACAACGGCGCTTCGCGACGCGAACGGCGGAGGCTACGCGGTGATGTTTCATTGAACCTGAGAATTTTGTCAATTGTACGTCCGAGAGATACTTTAAATTCGACACGATACTTCATCTCAAGTAGTAATTAGTATCACGACCCTCACTCTGTCTCCTCCTGTGCCAGCGCGGCTGCTCGGTTGAACTTCTCCAGCGTAGCGCCGTACGGCCCGTCCGACACCGCGGCGTCGGTGAGGATGTCCCACACCGCGAGTTCGCCTTTGGAGCCGGCGCACGCCACGAGGTACGGGACAGACGGGGCGAAGGCGGCTACGAAAACCGCGCCTACGTCCGGTTTGTTCGTCGTGACCAGTGTTGGTTTGTTGTCGGATAAATCCCAAAGCTTCACCAGCTTGTCCGTGCTGCACGTGACCAACAGATTCGGCGCGCCCGGGCAAAGACTCAAACTGGTGGTGGCTTTTTCGTGCGCCTCCAGCTGCCACAGCGGCGCGCTGTTCCCGCCCATGCGCGTGTCCAAGCACAAAACCGCGCCCCGTTCGTTGCTCACCAGCAACGTCGTGGGCGCACCGAGGTTCCACACCGCGCACTCCACATCAGCCTCCACGTCCCAGCTCATCGCCGCCTTGTCAGGCGCCCGGACGTCCACCACGCATGTTTTGTGATCGAAACCGCCCGACAGCAAAACCGTCGGTTCCGCCGGGTTCCACTCCACGGCTTGCACCTTGCCGTCGTGGTGCGTCAGGATGTGCTGCGTTTTTTGTGTGGTGATGTCCCACACCCTCACGGTGTGGTCCGCGCTCGCGCTCGCGAGGACGTTCCGGAACGAAGAGTTCCAGGATAAACCGAGCACGGCGTCGGAGTGCGAGTCGGCACGAAGGGTGGGCTTTTTCTTTGCGGCTTTTTTCGACGGTTTCTTTGCCGATTTCTTCGACTTCGATTTCCCGCTGTTCGGGGCGGCTTCGTCATCCTCGGAATCTGAATCACCGCCTCCGTCAATGTCCTCCTGTGTGTACCCTCCCAACGTCGCCACCGGTTCCACCGCGTCAATCACGTCTAGGTCCCAGATCTCGATCCCCGGGTACATCGTCCCAACCGCCACGCAGTTCGCGTGTCCGCCGTTTTTCCCGTCCACGGGGCAGTCCATCCAACTTAAACACAGGGGAAACGCGGGTAACAGCAGGTCGTGGTGGCAGTACAGGTTGGATTCGTCCGTGCCGTTAAGAATAGGCTCTTCGTACACGTACACCTCGAGGTGGCTCACGTCGTCGTCCGTCCGCGCGGCGAGCAAAACGAGGTCCGTCGGCTTCACCGTGAAGTCATCCGGGTAGTCCTCGTCCTCGGCGTCGTCGTCGTCTTTTATGGTGATGTACGGGTCGTCATCGTTGTTGTCGTGGAAGGTGCTCCTTCCGCCTCCGAACAACCGCGCGGCGTTGACATCCGCGTCATCGTCCTCGTCGTCGTACCCGTCCATATCGAGCTCCTTCATCGCGGCGTCGATGTCACCCGAACCGTGCGCCGCGGCGGCGACGGCGGCGGCGCGCGCGCCCGCTTTCTTGCCCGCGTCTTTGTCATCACCATCCTCCTCATCATCATCGTCGTCGTCGTCGCCGCTGTTCTCTAGCGCCATCTCCGCAAGCTCGTCGCTTCCCATTTCCTCCCACTCGTCATCTGTTTCGTTTTCGTCGCTGTCGTCGTGTTCGGTGGCGCGTCGCATCCCGTCAGCGCCGCCCCGTTGCTCCGCCCTCGCCGCGACATCGGCGAGCTCATCTTCAGGCGCTTCCGCCTTTTGCGGATTCTCGGCCGCCACGCCTAGTGGGAGCCACGCGATGGCGGAGATCATCGCGTCCGAACGGGTTTACCAAACGCGGGGACGGAAGAAACGCGCGTGCGACGTGCGAGCGGCAGGCAGTCGCACGCTGACTGTGCGCGCACGTGTGCGCGAGGGTGAGGCTGGAGCGGCGGCGGATTTACATGTAGCCAAAAAAAATCGGCGGCGGTCAGTTTTCCCCGCACACGCGGCTTTTCACAAACGTGCTGCAACGATTGCACCCTTCCTTGGACACAGAGTCGCCGCGCCGCCCGAGGGGGAGCGCCCGGCGACGGTGGTGGACCGGCGTCGGTGTTCGTATCTCTGGTGTCCACAATGGTTCGCCTCAAAGTCGCGTGCCTGCAGTTGAACCCGGTGCACGGCGATTCCGAATCCAGCATGGCCTCTGCGGAACTCGCGCTTGCGAGCTTGTCAAGAAAAGATGGCGTGCACGTACTGCTTCTCCCCGAGATGGCGTTCAGCGGGTACTGTTTCACCGACCAGGCTGACGTGTCCAGAGTGGCGGAACCTAGCGATGGCCCCACCACGCGCTGGTGCGCGAAACAAGCCAAGCGGCTGGGATGCACGGTGCTTTGCGGGTACCCGAGGGTGATGGCAAATGATGCTTCTAAAAAAAAGGGTGCTTCTCAAAAAAACGAAAACGAAAACGAGCCGCAAATGTTCAACGCGCTCGCGGCGGTCGGCCCGGACGGCGAGACAATAACGACGTACCACAAGAGCTTTCTTTACTGCGTGGACAAAACGTGGGCCAGTGAGGGGGGCGGGTTCGTGTCGGTGAACATTCCGGTCGGTGCGCACGAGGAAGACCAACCGGGATTGAGACGAACAACCGCGGACGAGCCGACGAGTGACACTAATGTTGGGGCCGAAACCGAAACCGAAAAACTAACTCGACGCCACCAAAAAAAAAAAACTCGACACATCCGCGCCACGCTCGGCGTTTGCATGGACATAAACCCCAAGGATTTCGTCGCGCCCTGGGGTGACTACGAGCTCGCGAATGCGACGCTTACGCACGGAAGCCGCCTGCTGCTTTTCGCGAGCGCGTGGACACACAACCACCCCGACGACGACCCGGCGTTGGTAACGCCGGTGGACGCCGACGAAGTGCGTCGGTACTGGCTCAGCCGGCTGGCGCCGCTGGTCGGCAAAGACGTGCACTTCGTGTGCGCCAACCGTGTGGGCGCAGAGAACGGGATTTTGTTCACCGGGTGTAGTTGTGTCATCTCTTTGCGAGAGCCGGAGGTGGTCGGGGCGCTTGGGGATTTGGGGGAAGGGGTTTTGGTAACAGAAATCGACGTCCACGACGATGACGTATTTTTTGAGGACGACGAGGAAGAAGTTTTCGACCAAGATTCGAGGAGCGCGTTGAAACGACTGCAGTGTTAGGTCTTATTTTGTGACACGATTGCGTTGTAAATCATAATAGACCCTTAGATATGACCTACGTATTACAAGTATCTACTTTGCGTTTATGATCCGCATGAACCTCCGCCGCGTGGCTTCGTCCTCGCCCGCGTCTTCGATCGCGCGCTCCGAAAGCACCAGCTTTATCTTGGCCATCGATCGTCTTACCTGGCCTATTCGCTGCGCCGAGCGCATGCGCGTCCGGTTCGCCCGGGCGACGTACTTCTCCGTCGCCAGCATGGCCTTTTCTTTCATCAGGACGTACCACAGCCCGTGCAAATCGTCGAAGGACTTCAAACGAAGCTCCCGCGCTTCCCACTCACGGCCGCTGACTTCGTCTTTTTGTTTCTCCTCGGGGAGGAAACGAATGGGATCGAGAAACGCGTTCAAGCCTTCGTTCGAGTGTGTCGTGGTTGAGGAAGAGATGCCACGCACGGACCAACCCAGGGTGTGCCGTGCTTCCCCAAGCAGCACAGAGGAAAGCGCCGTGCGCCGCGCGAGCCTCACCAGCGCAAGCATCGTACCCGCGCCCCCGCGAAATGGAAGCGGGCTCGAAACCCTGGGCGACCTTTTTGATCGTGCGTGATTTTCAATCGCTGCCGTCCAGCGTGGCTTTCTTGTTGGAGGTGCTCATCTGCTCAAGCCTTGGCGACGCAAACCCGACTGCGCATGACCATGGCGACCATGCACTGCGTCGCGGCCGCCGCGCGCGTCACCCGCGGCCCCGTGTGCGGCGCCCGCGCCGGCCGCGTGCACGACGCCGGCGTTGTTTCGGTGTCCCCGGGGAGTCGGAAACAGAAAGTTTTCGGTGCCACTAAAAAATCGCGCCACCATCCCCACCGAGCCGTCCCACTGGACATGGTCGATTCCTACCTCGCCGCCCCCGCCCCCCTTCCCATGTTCGAGCTCGCCTTCTTCGGCCTGACGAACCCGTTCGCGGAGGCGGCGAAGGACGCGGACGGGAACCTGCCTTTGTGGTTCCCGATCGCGAGCACCGCGGCGTATTTCTGGGTCGCCAGGGAGGTTCGAAATATTCGCCAGGAACAGGAGCGAAAAGCGATGGCCAAGGCGTCGAAAGCGGCGAGCGAATACACGAAGAAAAAGATGGACGCGATAGGCCCGGAGACGTGGGCCAAGCTTGTTGTGTGTCTGGTCATAGACGGCCTAGGGGACTCGTCGTTTCTCTTTCCCGGCCTCGGCGAACTGAGCGACGCCGCGTACGCGCCGCTCGAGGCTTTTTTATTAAACCAGCTGTTCCGCTCAAACGCGATCGCGAGTCTGGGTTTTATCGAAGAAGCCCTGCCGTTCACGGACGTCATTCCCACCGCGACCCTGGCATGGGTGCTAGAGGAGTTCTTCGCGGACTCGCCCCCCGCGAAGCTGCTGGGGCTGAAACGACCGGGGGAGGATCCGAAGAAGAAGGAGGTGAAATAACGTAGCAGCAGGAGATAATTTATCAACGTAAAAGTATCATTGTCACGTGAATACATGTACTTCTAGACGACAATACTACTCATCCGAGTCCTCCCCGTCGGTGTCGCCGTCGAACACGTCGTACTCCATCTCCCCATCCACCGGATTCATCGCATCGGTGACGTTCGCGGATTGAAGAACCAACGTTTCCAGGTCCAAACTGTTGTGCGTCAACGCAAAACGCACGGCGCGTTCCGTCGCGGGCGGCGGTTTGTTTCGGAACTCGCGCTCCGTCTCCTCGTCCGAGCCATCCTCCGACAAATCCTCCGTGCCCCCGGCGACGTCGTCATGGTCAGCATCCATGTCATCATTATCAGCATCATCATCAGCATCCATCGCGTCGCTCGCATCCATCGCGCTTTCCAAACCCCTCAGCGCCTCCGCGGACGCCGCTTCCGGGTCCTTCCCATGAAACACCGCCGCGGCCGCCGCCGCGAGACACCCTGATTGTAAAAAGTAAAAGTGTCAGTCTTGTGTATCGCGATGTATGGACAAACAGTCAGGGCATCGGTAAGACGTCCCTTCGCAGGACGAGTATATCGCGTGTATTGGACGATGGCCTGGTCAACAGTCACCGTAATCGGTCTGAACAGTCAGGGCAGAGGTAATGCGCGCTTCTGGTACGAGTATGGGCAAACGTGGAGGCGGGCTTTGGAGCGTCAGAAATACTCACCGCGCACTTGCTCGTACTCGCTTTTCGAGAAAAAGCCAAAGCTTTGGCGACACAGTTGACTCGTCAGTTGGTGTGTCGTGTCTTGTCTTGTCGTGTCGTGTCTGCGTTCGTTGCGCACAAGCACGGTTTGCACCGAAGCCAGCGTAATGTCGCACAGCTGGTACCGCGGGTACCGCGAGGCGATCGCGGGTTGCGATTTTTGGGAAGCCGCCTTGCCGCCAGAGCTGAGCGACGCGGGCAGCGCGCTGAGAGATAAAAGCCGAAAGTGTCAGTCGTGTATGGTAAGTCTGTCGGCGGATTGTGGTAAATGGAAAATACTCACCGGAAGGCGTGCGCGTCGGCGTGCGACGCGGAGACTTTTACTGATGCGTGTTGCTTTTTTCCAGACTTTGACCCCACAACCACCAGCCTCCCGTCCTCCGCAAACCATTCTTGATCCAGCCTGATCTCCATGACCTGCAGTTTCGCGTTTTTGGAATCGACCCGCGGATCGGTTCCTTTCAAAACCCATGCCCGGCGAAACGGCCCGTCCGCGAACCGAAACGCGACGCGCGGGAGTAATCGCTCGGCGGCTTGCTTTACTTTCAGTTCCAGGTTTATTCGAATTTTTTTTGTGTCGTCCCCGGTGGTGTTCCCGGTTGCGTCCCCAGCAATCGAAGCAATCAAGCTTTCCAGCAACGCGTCGTGAGGCCACACTTTGCGTTGCGCGAACAAATCGATCACTTGCTTTTTAACGTCCATCGTTGCGTTGGATTCGTCGCCGTCGCCGAGTGCGACCAGTTCGACGATTCCGCGAACTTCCTCATCCCCAGGCCAGAGGGGCACGTCGGTGTCGGCAAACGACACCTCCTCAGCCTTTCCAGGCTTGGTTTTACCCAACGCGTGTGCGGTTCTTTGCGACTCAAAAGTCCGGGACGGGTCCCCGTTTCGGGGACACGACGCGGCGACGGCGAGGTAATCGTCCGGAACGTCGACGCCCGATTTGGGTAACCGGCAAATCAAACTCCCCACGGTTTTCGTGGTCCGCGCGTCGCCCGCTGTTCTTTTTTTTGAAACAGTCGAGAGCGTTTCGTGTTTTGCATTTGCCTTCCCTGCTGGTGAAAGTTCCGACGACTCTCCAGGGTTCTCGCCTGAGGTATTACTCATCAACCCGCGTGTTTCGTTCCCGCTCAACACCGTTTGCGACACAAGCGCCGCGTCCGCGCGCGCGACGACGTGAAATGGATCGCGGTGCGAACCGTCGGGCATGGGTACTGCGAATTGGTGAGCACTGTTTCGTGTTGAGTCGTAACTCAGCGCCGAGTCGTGACCGGTGTAGTGTGCATCACTCCTTGCGCATCCATCTCCGCCTTGGATTGTGAACGAAAAAGTGTCAGTCTCGTATGGGCAATCAGTCGGCGGAATTTGGTAATGGGAAATACTTACCTCCGCCGACGCCGCACATCCCCGCGAGTTCCGGGCTCTCCTGAGACAGTAAAAATAAATGTCAGTCTTGTATGGGCAATCAGGGAGGCGGAATGTGGTGGGTGGGAAATACTTACCACGGCGCGCGTGTGTTGGTACTCCGCCATGTTTTGGAACTTGATTTCGCGCGTCACTCTTGCGACTGCGGTTATGGCTAACCCGGCGCCGAACACCCCAGGTGCGTTGTTCGCCGTGCCCGACCCGTGCGAATCATTTCGTTTAATGCAAAGCACCAACGCGTTTGCGTTTGTTTTCGTGCCAAGCAACGGATGAGACAGCGGATCGTTTGGGCGGAACTTGAGTCGCAGTTCCGGGGCGGTTGAGGTGCTGGAACACGCCTCCGCGACATCCGCGGCGCCGCCCAGACTCGCGAGAGCGCGCGCGTCGTCCACGACGTAGCCCTGGGAGTTAGGTACGGAGGGGAACGGGGGGAGGCGAAGGTCAGCGGGAGTGATGCGCGTGTTTTGGTAAACATTGAAGACCCCTGGAAATGTTGGTAACGAAATGGATGGATGGCGCCAAACAGGAACCCCGACGCACCGGATACTCCACCAACACCGCCTCGCGCTTAGGCACGAGCATGGTCACTGCATCCGAACCACCTCGTGAGGAAACCGAGGCAGCCCCCGGGGCGGGCGCCGGCGCCCAGTCCGCCATCTGCGCGGCCAGATCTGATTCTGGGAGTGCCCACAAAGCAGCAAAGTCACGTTTTTTTCCCCGAAAAATCGGTCTTGCGAGATCCCGTCCTCGTCACTCTCACAACTCAGCGCACACGCGCTTGCGATGGCCGCGATGGCCACCGTGGCATCGCTCACTGCGGTGCCTCTGGGCGTGGCTCGCAGCCGCCGTACCAGCTGTCGTGCCGTTGTCATAGCCTCCTCCAGGCCGGTGGCGCGCAAAGTTGCTTCGTCACGATTTCGGGATATCACGAAGCATCGGGACACGACGCTTGGGACGTTGACGCGCGTTTCCCCCCGTCGCCGTTCGCGATGCACCACCGCGTTCGCGTTCTCGGACGACGACGCGGAAACCCCTAGAGGGCGCTGGCGCGTGTTTTGCCGCCATCTCGAATCTAGGGTGAAGGCTCCGTCGCTGAAACGATTGGTCCTGTGGGTTGGTGAAAATCCGCTCCCCGCGGTGGTGGGCACCGTTGCGGTGTCGTGGACCGCCGCAACGATCGCGTCCGCCCTGGCGTTGCAGCTCGCGTTTTCCATGCTCTCCGTGGTGCTACCCGTGGTTTTCTTCGCCACGGTGGGCGTGCCCGCGATGCTCGTGTTCGGCGGCGTTTTGGTGTTCGGCGTACTTCTGCCCGCCGCGTCCTTCGCGCTGTTCGCGGTTGGCGGCAGCGTGCTCGCCACGATTTCCACGGTACTACCAATCGTCGCCTTCCTGGGCGCTGTGGCGTTGGGTTCGAACTTGGTGGACGTTTTGTTACCGAACGAGGTGGAGGAGGAGGATGGGTTTGTGGACCAAGCCATGGTGAGACGGGGGGAAAGAAATGAAGGGAACAAACGTGGCGGGGACGGCGTGAACGCCGCGCGCGAAAAGTCGGAAAAAGAAACGGAACAGACGACACGCGATCCCGATTTGAGCGATTTCGACCGGCGGCTTTTGGGCGACCCCGCCAAGTGGACAAACGTGGACGTGGACCGGTGGCTACTCGCAGAAGGACTGCAGGAATGGCGTACCGCGTTCGCACTGGGGGGGGTGGAAGGACCGGGGTTGGTCAAAATCGGGAACGAAAAGCTGAAGCGACTAGGCGTGGCGGACGAAAGCGCGCGGGTGAAGATTCTGGGTGCGCTGAAACGACTCGCGAAGTGAAAACCGTAAGTGTAGAATAAAAAGACACTTTTTGACTTTGACAGAAGAAGTTCGTTTCAGCGATGTTCGAGACGACCTCTCATCGGTCACACGCACCCAAACGGTTCCAAAGTTACCCGCGCGTACAACCCGCACAACCCTTCATCTCTGCAAAGCCTCACACCACGTTTTGTGTTCCTTCCAGTGGCTTCTCTGGCACTCCACTCCGCAGTACCTCTGCGCCCTGCACTTGCTGCATCTCAATTTTCTTTACCTGGAAGCAATTCGGCGCCGAACATTTCTCCGCTCCCGAGGAGTGTTTCTTTTCCATGAAATCGTGGTACTCCAGTGTTTTGTCGCTTAGCCAGCTGAACAGTGGCTGTGTCTGGATCGTGTCGCGAAGGCCAACCTCATTTAGGTCGTCTTCCGCCATTTCCTTGATGAACTCCGGCGCGTACGGCGTCCCGGAGCGCACAAAAAAATCAATCTCGGCATAAGTTTTTCCATAAAGACGCACCTCTTGGCCCAGGAACGTTTCATCCGGCGCGCCGCACGTCGCGCATTGCTCGATCCACCATCGAGGTTGCTTCCGGAACATATTATTTATGTACTCGTAACGTTTTATCACCTCAGGCGTGGGTCCTTCAAGTCCACAGGGACCGAAATAAAATTGCCACGCCACTTCCTGCCCCGCAACAATCGTCGCGAAGATTTTGCTCACCGTCCGCGTTCCCGAGAGCTTGAATTCATCCAAAAGCGCCTGGATCTCGGAACAATTCATATCCGTCATATCCACTCTCCAGGGAGACTCCAGGGAGGGCCGTGACGGCGATCGTCGTCGTTCCACTCGAAGTCGGTGGAATCCATGGTGTTCGTTCCACGCGACGAGAGGAATGGAAAACGAAAGGACTGCCTCGCGAGACGTCGAGCTCCCGCGAAAATCGAAACGATATTTCGGGAAAATCTTTTCTGTCGGCCGAACGCTATCCGTCACTGTTGTGGCGCACCCACCCGACCCCACGATGTCCGCCGCGGCGTTACAGGAAGTGTCCACCGATGCGTTGATGCGCGAAATCACGCGTCGTTTGGAGTGCCAGTCCAAACCTGACAAGCGCATGATCTTGATCGGCCCGCCCGGGTGCGGCAAAGGCACGCAATCCCCGAAAATCAAAGCCGATCATTGTTTGTGCCACCTCGCGACGGGTGATATGTTACGAGCGGCGGTCGCAGCGAGGTCCCCGAACGGGGTGCGGGCGAAGCAAGCCATGGAGAGTGGGGGTTTGGTTTCGGACGACATCGTGGTGGGTATCATCGAAGAGGCGATCAAGCAGACCGATTGCCGAAACGGGTTCATCCTCGATGGGTTCCCGCGAACCGTGCCGCAGGCGAAGATGCTTGACGAGATGCTGCAAAAAAAAGGCGTCTGCGTCGACAAGGTGCTTGACTTTCAAATCCCGGACGAGGTCCTGGTAGAGAGAATCGAAGGACGGTGGATTCACGCCGACTCAGGCCGGTCGTACCACACCAAGTTCTCGCCCCCGAAAATCCCGGGCCTGGACGACCTGACGGGCGAGCCGCTCATGAAACGCAAAGACGACAACGCCGCGACGCTCAAGTCGAGGTGCGGGGCTTTCCCACCCAACACACACCGCCTTTGCGATTGCCCATACTCGTACCAGAAGGGACGGCTATACATCTGACGGTTTACGTAATACCCGTCCCGACCGACTGACACTTTTTTCGTCACAATCAGGCTGGACGCGTTTCACACGCAAACGCAGCCGGTGATTGATTACTACCAGAAAGCGGGACGCGTGGTGAACATTCACGCGAACAAACCCGCGGCGGACGTGGAGGCGCAGATCAACAGCGCGCTGAAGTAAGTTGGGTTGTGTAGACACGCGAAGCGACGTGGTGAGGAGGTTTGTATATTTGATTAATACCTGTAGGTACGTTTGAAGAGGTTACAATAATTCGTGCGAGGACCTTGTGTATTTCTTTCGACGGAAGTTTCTATTCGTCCGCGGTCGCGTTCGCGCCCAAGACTCCAAACAGCGGTTCCGCGCGAATCACCTCCCTTTCCGAAGCCCTTAGCTTGCCGTACTTGACACTACCCTCGGACACGGACTCCGCGGTGGCAGTGGTGTCCGGTCCGTTGAACATCTTCGCCAGCGAGCTCAAAATCGGCCGAAGCGCGCTGTCGATGCCGAACATCGCGGCGGGGGATAAATCGCTCTGCCCAACCAGCTCCTCCGCGCGTTGCTGCACACAAAGCTGTCGTAACTCCTGCGCGCGTGTTGGGTTGCCTTGTCTTTCTTCCATCACCGCCCACGTTAACCAGCACGTTTCGCTCGTAGGGTCCGCCTTGACGCCGCACTTGTACAGCTGCCGCGCCAGCGCGACGTTGCCTTCCTTTTCCTCCAGGACGCCCCAGGCCTGGAACAAACGACACGCGTTCCGTGACCGTGGGGCGACCCAAACGCCTCTTTGTAGCAACTCCCTCGCCCTGTCAACATGACCCGCTTTCCACTCCGCGATCGCCCACGCCTGCCAGTTGGCTTGGTGCGCCGGGTCAAGTTTCGTGCCTTTTTCGAAAAGCGTTCGCGCGCCTTCCAGGTTGCCTTCCTTGGCTTCCAACCGCGCCAGCGCTTGTAACAGGGGCGGATCACCGGGGTTACGCCGGCACCCCTCACGCAACAGCGAGCGCGCGCGGTCGATGAAACCGCACTTGGCTTCGAAAACCGCCCAGCTTAAATACACGTACTTGTTCCCGGAATCCACGTCGAGGGCTTTTTTCGGAAAAGAAAAGTGTCAGTCTTGTATGGGCAAACAGTGTCGGGAATTGGGAATTGGGAAATACAACACGTACCTTTTTGGAAAAGCTTCCGCGCGGTTTCCCCGCCGAGCGGCTCGCGCGTTTCAAGCATCGCCCACGCCTGCCAAAGCACCGCGCTTTGCGCCCCAGCGTCTGTTTTCGTGCCTTCCTTGAAGTGCTCTCTTGCTTCATTCGTTCTGCCGCGTTCCATGGCCATCACGCCTAGCTCTTGAAAAAGGTACGGGTTTGCTTTCGACGGCGGCACCAACCGGCTGAGATAGGTCAAACGAAGTGTCAGTCTTGAGTCTTGAGTATGGGTGTGCTGTATTGAGCGATTTATACAGTGGGCAAACAGTCGTGTACTCTAGACAATCGGCAAACAGTCGTTGGATTTGGGAAACGCGCAATACGTACCTCCCCTTGACCAGCAGATCCCGCGCCCTTTGGAAGTTGCCTTGCTTTTTTTCAAGAACCGCCCACCCGTGCCACGCCGCGGCGTGCGTTTTATCCGCGGCCAGCGCGGCGTCGTAGAGCTGCCTGGCTTTCGTAATATCTCCTTCGTTCTCCTCAAGACTCGCCCATGCTTGCCAGATAAACGCGTTGTCCCCACCAGTCGCGTCGCACCCGTCTTGGTACGTCTTCCTCGCCGACGCGACGTCGCCCAGCTGTCGCAGCACCTGCGCTATGCCGACGTACGCGCGGCCGTCCGAAGGGTCCACCGCTTTGGCTCTTTCATACAGTCGGATAGAGTTTAGCCGCGTCTTGACTCGTTCGTCTCTTTTGCGGATCTTCATCGCGCTCGAACGCATCGCGCGGGCGTTGTACAGCAAAACATCCTGGTTGATCTTCAGGGGTAAGTTTTGTTGGTCGAAGGACGATGATGAGGAAATGTCCTCGTCCCAACTGCCGCTGCCGCTGCTCTGTGGGGTGTCACAACGACCCCTGCCGTTGGTCTTCCGGTTGCTGTACGCGCGGTACAGCGAGCCGTCACCAGGGCCGACGGAAGACGCCGCGTCGAGACGCCAGCGTTGCGATTGGCTCGGGCTCGCGGCACCTCCTCGGTTGAAGCTCGGTGCGCCTGCCGCGGCGGAGGCACCGTTCCCGTGGTTGGTGGTTCGCGAGTCTGACCCTTTGTTGTTACTCGCGTTCAACACCAGGGTTTGCGCGCGATTTTTTGTGACGGGGAGACCAGGGACGACGCCAGACGGCCACTCGCGCGCGCGCACCGAAGCGGGACCGGGACCACCATCTTTGGAGCGCAAACGCGAGACGCGGCGCGATCGCGGGACGCGCGCGGACGCGCGGTGCCCTGTCGCTCCGCCCGAAATCGCGAACGCTCCGTTCGCGATCGGCATGTTCCAACACACGTCGCCCTCCGACTCCGTGCGTGTCACAGAGCCGAGCGCGCGGCGTAAAGCTGCGCGCCCAATCCGAGGGACGTGGAACACACAACAGTTAATGGATTCGCGGAGATCTCCGTTTTTCTTTTTTGGGATTTGTCGCCAGGGTATGGGCCTGGAATTGACCTCTTCCTGGATTCGACGCTCGCAGGGTTAGACTCGTGATGGTTTGATAGGAGCCTGTGCTTTGTTGACTCCGAGGCTCGGCTCCGAACGAGCTCTGCATCCAGTGTAGTCTCGGCCCAGGTGGGAATCCGAGTCAAAAGTGGTCGGCGATCACACGTACTTACAACTAATTCTAAGGAAGGGATTTTAGACACTTTAGCATCATTTTCGCGCGTTGCCACCCCCCGCTACGCTACTGTCTCTCCCCCCCGTTCGGTTTCTTTCCCCGATTCACAAGCCCCTCCCCCGACACCGAGGTCGTCTGCACATTGTCAACACCGTTCCCCACCGCCCCTTCCCGTAAAGGCGCCATTGCCAGTTCCACTAAATGCGGCATCTGCGTTTGCGGCGTCGCGACTCGTCGGCCGCCGACAGTTTTTGCTTCTTGTCTCGGCCCGGCGTCGCCGTACCGGACCCCGCTTCTGCCCATCCCGGCGTACCCGAGCATGTGCCCCCCCAGAAACGAGGGCCCGATGTTGAATTCGCGTGGAATCTCGGTGCTCACCAGGCCCCGTTCGTGAAGCAGTTGACGCGCCGTGTCTTCCTGTTCTTTTTGTTTTCGTTCGGCGCCGCGGTCCCTGAACATGTATTGCAGCGCCGAAAAAATAGCCAAAGCGACCCAGATGCCAATAACCGGCGTGAGCTCAGAACACCGCGTTATCGTCCCCCTGAGACGTTCTCTGACCACACCTTCATTGACAGCCCCATCAAAAAGCCCCTTTGTAATGACCTCCATCGCCTTTTGAAGCTTCACAAAGTGTTCCTTCTTTTGCAAATCGTTTCCCGTCTTGTCGGGGTGGAACTTGACGGAGAGCTTGCGAAACTGGCACGATAAATAAAAGAAATTGTCAGTATTGTATGGGCAAACAGTTTTGGGATTTGGGAAATACAATACCGTACCTTCTTTTTGATCGTGTCGAGGCTGGCGGTTTGCGGGACGCCCAGGATTTGGTACGGGTTGTCCCCGTCAACCGTGGTGAACCCTAGCAAGCCGTAGTACCACTCCGCTAGGGACCAGTAAAAACTTATGTTCGGGTGCGTTCGGTTGGACACCACCGCATCTATGGCTTCGGGGACGAAATACGCCGCGGCGAAGGTCGCGACGATCGGCGCGACGGCGAGCGCGACGCCCAGCCACAGGAAAAAGCCTAAAAGATTTCCCGTGCCTCGTCCTAGAAAGTGCCGGCAACACTCGTGCGCCGTGGGCAGCGCCTGGAACAGCACCAACCCTAAGAAAAGCTCCTGCACACCCTCCCACCTCCAGACCAGGTAGCACACACAACCCAGGAACGGCAACACCGGCGCGACGCGCGGGAACGCTATTGTTTTGAAAAGCGGCAACACCAGGGACGTGAACATCAGGAAAAAAGGCACCCGCGTCACGCCGTGGTAGAAAAGCACTGCCGCGGTGGAACCAGTACAGACGAACCAGTACGCCACGGTTTTCGCACCTGATTTTGTCTGCCGCGCAACCTCGGGGTGCATCTTGCCCAGGCGCACCAGCTTGGGAATGAGGATCGGCCTTTGTAACGAAGTGAACAACCCGCGAAGACAAAAACTCAGCGCCATGTACCCGATCTGCGTTAACGTGCTTTCCATGTTGTCACTGCGCACCGCGATCAACATGAACGCGATTCTTAGCCATGTCGGCATGGCGAGACAGGAGCACACCACACGACGACCACGATACGCGGCGACCGAACACCACCACTGATGACGTCTGCCCAGCGCGTGTGTTTGTGCGGCACCACGCGGTAAAGCAAATTCTCGGGACCTGACGAATTTTACTGCGAAAAGCGTCTTGGCAAAACAACTCCAAATGCGGTGCCATTGCTCGGGGCGTCTGCGCTCCCCCGAGCGAGGACACCGCGTAGGGGCCGCGGAGGGCCTCTCCGCATCTCGTGTGAGTTTCACGAACGTCTGGTTTCGCGGGTTTTAGGATTGTACGGGTTCGCACGTTTCACCTAGGGTAGGTAAACGTACTGACCCTATTTCACCTGCGACGACGCATTCCGTTTCGAGACCAATTCGGGCGATGAGTTTGCGAAGCACGCCCGCGTCCGCGGTTCGCCACGGGCTGTTCACGCCGACTCCTTGGAGTGAGCGACCTTCTGTGAGCGTTGCGGCGACCCCCGCGGAACGGCGTTTGTCCGCGCAGGTGCACCGCACGGAATCCAGCCTGCGTGACGTGCACGACGAGCTTGAGGAACGGAGTCGTTTACTGGCAAGGACGAAAAAAAGCATCGAATCGTTGCAGGGTGATTTGCGGCGCGCGCGCGAAAGCGAAGCGGCGCACCGGGAGACGGCGCGCGAGCGGAACGATTTCGATGCGAGGCGCATCGCTGAGTTGCAGCGCGAACTGGACACGACGATGGAAAAGACTCAGGGTGAGGATAAATCCAAAGAGCTCAACCAGCGCGTGCTACTCGACAAAGTTACGGATTTGGAACTCCAAGCCGAACGCGCGTCGCGTAACGCGAAACGCTTGGAAGGCGAACTAGCGCTTGCACAAGCCACCGCTGAGACGCACCGGAATGAGTCGTGTGCTGCGGCGCGGGTAATCGAGACGCAGAGAATCGCGATTGAGGAAGCCCGGTCCACACTTCAGGACAAAGAAAAGACACTTGCGGAGCTGGAGAACGATAAAGAACAGCGGGCGGCTTCGATTCGCAGCTTAGTCGCGTCTGCCGCGGAACTGCGCGCGAGGGAAAAGAAACTGGTACTCGAAAACGGCGTGTTGAAAAACGCCCTACGCGAAGCCGCGGGGAAACACGAAGTTGCGATGGCGCAGGCGGAGATGGCGCTGCGATCCTTGAAAAAAAATGCAGGTGCGGCTAGTGGGAGTGAAAGCCCACCCGGGGTTTCGGGAAATAGCCTAGGCGCTCGTTTGGCAAAATTGCAATCGAAGGTCGGCGAGTTAGCGGAGAGGGAAGTGAAAGTCTTGGCGCGGCAAACACAAATGAGCGGTGAGATGGATTCTTTGCGAGTCGCTTGTGATGTGGAGCGGGTTCGACGGGTGGAGGCGGAGGGTAAGTTACGGATTTCCGAAGAGAACTGGTGGAAACAAACGCGGGGCGAGGATGACGAAATCGAAAACACACGCGCCGAGCCGCAGGCGACGAATGGAAGTACGTAGCAACGCGACGTTCGTTAAATAGAAACAACACAAAACTCCTGCGCTAGAAGCTTTGCGTTTTCCCTTTGCAAAACTTACATCGCATGCAACTAAAGGTCCGGCGCCTCCAAAACCGCCTCCGCGGTCACGGTTCCTTCCTTCACCGCCATCGCGGCGACAACGGCCTGATCCGGTGACTCGTACGCCTGGAAATCGACCCCCACCGCGCCGTCGTTGTACGTGTTCGCCGCCACCACCCCCGCGCCGCACGCCATGAACACCACTAAAAACAAACCCCAGTTCTTGACGTTTTCGCCGAGGGAATCGAAGCCCTCCTCGTCCCAGATATCCCGTTTCATGAGCTCCGGCGGTACCGAGTTTAACTGCGACTCCGTTAACGGCGTCGGGGCTTCGGGCGCGGGCGCGGCGGGAGTCACGACCTTGATGGCGGACTTGGACTTCTTCGCCTGCGTCACCACCGATGTGCCGCGCCGGGTCGCGGGGGCGCGCCCGCGCGTCGACCGGAGGGTCACAGAGGGGACGCGGAAAACACGAGGCGCGGTCGTGGCGAGGACGGCCATCGTGCGCGTCGACGTCTGCGGGAACGAGAATACACCTCTTGCCACTTGTTCGCTTGCGTGAATTTTCGAGGTGCGATTTCCGTTGTGATGATGGGCCCGCCGACGCTGATCACCTGGCTATGCGTTTGCCCACACCTGTAGAACTCACACTCGTCCGATGGGACGTCGTCCAGGTGGCACATTCAGGGCGTTTCGGTTTCGATGCGCTCGAGAAAACGACGTTTGGACGCTTTATGGAAATCCCGACGCAACGCATCCGCCAGAACGTGTTGCGCAGCACGCTTTCCCGACGAGCGTTTGATTTCTCACTCCACACACGCACTCCACTCGCGTGTCCCTCGAGTTCGGCGAAACTCCCGTCCGCGCGACCGCGTGTTTCCCGCGCTCGCGTTTCGCAGCCGCGGCGGTACGTCTCCCGCGCGTTGTTGGGATTGATTCTTTCGAACGAATCAACGGCGGGAAAAAGCGATCGGCCATCGGAAAAGCCGATGGCGTGCAACACCGCCGCCCCGCCGGTCGTCGCGCAGGTGAGTTTGTCCTTGGCCAAGCCTGCCGCAGTGTTGTCCGGCTTGAACGCACGGCTGGGCTTGAAATCCTCAAGCGGGCTACTCACACTGCGCGCGATCCTTCACGATGCGTTGCCCAAAAACCAAACCACGCGAGTTTCCAAATTTGATGAACCCGGCGCGGCAGGCGCCGCGCTCGTCGCCGCACTCGTGGTGTACTCGGGAGTAGCCTGGCTTTGAGTCTTTGAGTCGAATCGTACCTAGCACTAGCGAACAATCACAGACCTGTTGTAAATCGAGTTGATCATTGCAAATCTAAGTCTAACTAGGAACAGTCACAGACCGCGCGTTGTAAATCGAGTTGATCATTGCAAATCTAAGTTCTAGTATTTTGTCACGTGCGCATCGCGAACGTGCCGAACATGTTAGCCACGTTGTTCCCGCCGGCGCCTCCTCTCCCCGGCGCGTGCGCAGCAGCTGGGCGCCCTCTTGCACTCGCTCCTGCTGCTTTTTTCGGTGCCTTCTTCGCCGCTTTCGCTGGTTTTCGTTTCGCTTTTCTTTTCTTCCCGCGGCCGCCCGCCGGGCCGTCGCCCGGTTTCTTGCGCACGGCTTTGTCGGTTTTGATATCGTCAAGCCAGGTGTCCGGTTCGCCGAGGGGCAGCCGTCCTTTTTTCAAAATGCAAACGTCGCACGTCCCGTGGCAGTTTCGAGCATCGAAACCAGGCTCGCCGAGGTAATCAAGCAACTGAACGCGTCTGCATTTCGTTCGGTCCAACAGGTACGTCTGAACCTTTTGCAAAAGCGGTTCGCTTTTCTTCAACCGATCCGCGCGGCGCACGCCCGGAGTCGGCATGGCGAGTATTCTCCGAATGCGGGTTATGTCGCTCTGCGCGTAGAGCGTGACGGCTTCCGACGGGAGGCCGTCCCGGCCTGCTCGGCCTATTTCCTGGTACAACCCCTCCAGGGACTTGGGGGCAGAGTAGTGAATCACGTAACGCACGTTGGGTTTGTCGATGCCCATGCCGAACGCAATCGTGGCGCAGGTTATTTGAATCTCACCACCCATCCACCCGTTTTGCGCGTCCACGCGGGCTTTGGTGGACAAACCCGCGTTGTACGCAACAGCACTAGGACCTGCTGGTAGGCGTGCGTCGACTCGTCTTTTCCTTTCCGCGTTAATCGCCTCAGCCACGGAAGTGGTGTCGTCCCGGGAAAGGCAGTACACGATACCGGACGCGGCGCCGCCGTACCGTGTGGCGACCCACTTCAGATGAATAAAAGAAAGTGTCAGTATTGTATATGCAAACAGTCGTCCGGGATTTGGGAAAAACAATACCGTACCTTGGCGAACTCGCACAGGTCCCGCAAACTTTTCTTGCTCTTGACGTGAATCGCAATGTTGGGGCGGTTGAAGGTGACGACGAAGCTTCGTGCGTTCTTTATGCCGAGTGTCTTCACGACATCGGCGCGCACGGCGGGCGTGGCGGTAGCCGTCAACGCGGTCAACGGCACGTCCGGGAAGTGTTTCTTCAAGTCGCCCAGCTTTTTGTAATCGGGGCGGAAATCGTGCCCCCAGGACGAAACGCAGTGCGCCTCGTCAATGACGAATCGCGTGAGTAACTTTTTGGCGTGCAAATCCTCCAAGCAGCTCCACAGCGCATCACTGCCCGCCAGCTTCTCAGGCGTCACGTACACCAGTCGGATAGTAGGACACGTCTTGTGAAGCTCCGCGTACACCGCTTTCGCCTGCGCTCCGGTCTGCGCGCTCGACAAGTAACTCGCCGGGACGTCGAAGTCGTTCACCAGGTGCGTGACCTGCAATTGTTACACGAAAAGTGTCAGTCTTGAGTGTACAAGTGCCATGTACGGGCAAACAGTGCACTTGTGATGTATGTAGTAAACAGTAATTACGGGCGGACAATCGGCAAACAGTGTGTGGCGGATTTGGGAAAGGCCCAAACGTACCTGGTCTTGAATCAGCGACAGCAACGGCGAGCACACCACGGTGACGCCCCCCACCACGACCGCAGGGAGCTGGTAGCACAAACTCTTGCCGCCGCCGGTGGGCATCAACACGAACGCGTCTTTTCCCGGGGTTCGGTTGCCTTCCGAACCCGCCACGGAGTGTTCCACGATCAAACGCTGCTGGTGCCGGAATTCAGAGTTGCCGAAAACGAGGAGGTTGCACAAATCCAAATCGTCGCGGTTCGCGTGATCGTCGCCGGAAGCGTCATCGCGGTTCCGTGTGTGTTCGGAGTGGTCCGTACTCCCATTGCGAGGAGCGTCAGCACCTCCACTCGGTATTTGTTCGGAGTGGTCCGTACTCCCGTTGCGAGAAACGTACGCACCCGGAACTGTTCCACCCGGAACTCGCCCTACCCTGCCCCCCGCCATTTCCACCAGCTTCTCGCCGCGCAGAAACTCAAGCGCGCCGCCTCGCGACCGGCCCGAAAACCCAGGCGCCGCGCTCGCGTCGTTCCGCCGAGCCGTACTTTGCCCCAGCACGGTACCGCCGGCGCTGAGGTTCAGCGGGAGCTTGTTCCCCGCGATTTGCCCCCGCCGCGACCCGCCGCGCGCGTCGCCTGATAAGTCGTTTGATAGGTCAATCACGTTGCGATCCGTGTTTGCCCTGTGATTGGAGGCGTTGGCTTTCGCGTTGTTACTCTCCCGTACGTCGCCGTCGTCGTCGTCGTCGTCCCCAAAGTCGTCCCCATCCTCGGAATCCAAATCCAACTCGATCACGTCGCCGAACGCGTCGTCCAGGTCGGCTTGGGAGACGGCGGGGTAGTTTTCTTCGGGGTCGTCTACGTCGTCATCTCTTCCTTTGTCGATATCGTCATCTTTGTCGTCATCTTTTTTGATGTCATCATCCAGCTCGTCGTCGCTGCGCTCGTCGTCGCTCCCGTCCACCGTCTCCGCGCCGTCGTCGTCCACGAAGGAATCTGAAACCGCGTCTTCGTCCGAGCGCGCTTCCGAGATGTTTTCCGAGACGTCATCCTCCTCGGAGATCTCGTGGTTTGGTACGACGACCTTTGGGGGGGAGGGGGGGAGGGCGAAGCGCTTGGAAACCCGGCGACGCGTGATGGGGACGTCGTCGGAGTCGGAATCGAGGTCGGGGGGGGGAGGCGGTGGGTCCTTTCCGTCAGATCTGCTTCTTCGTCGTCGCTGGGCACCCCCCTTTGGACTGGAGTCGGAGACGTCGTGTGCATCCCCACCGGGCCCTGCGTCGTCCCCACTCGCACCAAATCCATCACCCTCCTGGCGGCTTCGCTGGCTTTGACTCACGTGATACTCCCGCAGCGACTTGGTAGCCACGCAGTGCTCGACGTACTCCCGGCCCAGGCCCTCGGCGTTGATCTTCGTCAAAGCGTTGCGCGGAGTTTCGTCCATCACCTGTGCCCATTGCTCGGCGAAGGCGTTGAGAGAAGCCTTGGCGTGCTCCAGCGCTACCCCGTTGGCCACCGCGTACGTCACCAGCGAGTGCGGCTGGGCAGTCGCCTTGGCCCCAGCCGGACGTCGCTTCGGCGCCATCTCGCCGCCAACGCACCGAGGTTTGAAAGCAAAAATGCTTGTCCCGCGGGTGCCAACTAAAGTGAGGAAGTGAAAAATCTTTCCGAACTGGCGTGTGTTGACGACGCGTAGACAGTTTCTCGGATGGGACGGAGACGCCGGACGCACACCCGACGGCACGAGCGCGCCCGAACGTGTACTTCCACGGCTATATACTCCTTGCCACCGCCCGCTTGCGCGAACTGCCTGACAGCCGCGCTACCGATACCCCGGCGCGATCGCTTCCCGAACCCGGCTTCACGTCTTCCCGTGTCGAATTCTACACAACGGTTCGGTTTTTTACCCTAACGACCAGGACGCACCACCATGAGCGATTCAGAGAAACCCGAAAGTGTTATGGACCGCGCGAAAGCGTGGTTCAGCGCGTTCAAGTTGAAATACCCTCTCGTCCTCGCCGCCGTCGTGGGGTACGCGTGCTTCGAAGAGTCAGGTGCGATGCCGAAATCCTTCCATCCATCCAATTACCTACGTTTTTGTTTTTCCTCGTCAGAATGACGCCGAACGACGCCGCGGTGATTGACTTTTTATCACAACCTGCCTAAACACAGCCGATGTCGTTTCTGATATTCTCTGGATCGTTCCTCTTCAAAATGACATGAAGCCTTGGATCTTGAACACGGATTCTCGCGGCAGCGCGTACAATAACATTTGGCGCCTCACACCGTCCGGAGATTTGGCCTTTGAACCAGGTCAGGTCGGGGAGGTGACGACTACGGACCCGGTACCTAAAGTGAACATGCAATTGTATGCGGGTCGTCCCGGATTTCCAGTCTATGACATCGACGGGAACTTCGTGCGGAGCCAAATGTGTGGCCCCGCCGACAACCCGTTCAGTACGTTGAACTACTGGGGAAAGTGTCAGTGGAACTACGACGCGCGCTGATTACAAGCAAGACACTCAATTGTGCGTGAAGTTCATGAACTTCTACGACGTGAATGCGGCGGCGAATTCCTTCATCGGTGACTCGAACGACCCGGTAACTGTATGGTGGGACAGTCAAATAGCTCCCAGCTTCGAAACCGGGGCGTTTGACGACGAATCTTACATCCTATCGGGAGGGTCTAGGGTTTTTAAGGTGAACGGAACCGCCGGGTATTACCAGGTTAACATGCAAAATTTCAAGAAATCGGACGCCGTTAAGTACAAGTCTGGCTCTACCACCGAGTATGCCGAGGACAGCATGACGCAAACGACCACTTTTTGTGAGCGTTTGAACTCCGTGTACATCGGAACGATCACAATTTTTTCGTTCACGATGATTCTCTGGGGCGGAAAGGTTTTGTCGCAGATTGCATCGTTGATCACCAAACCGGACGAGCGATACGAAACCGCGATTGATTTCCCGTTCGTCGCCGCCATCATACCGTTCTTCATGCTCGCCTTTTCGTCAAGCAAGAAAAAGTTGACGGAGATTGAAAAGAAGAACCAGAACGAAGAGAACGCCAAACCTATTTTATATCGGGTCTTGGGCCTTCGCTGGTTAAGCACGGAACTGCCGTGCGGAGCGTTCATGTTCACTTCGAGTTTATGTGACAAAAATCGTTGGCTGGAGTACGGCACTCTGGACACCGACGGCAATCCCCGGGAAAGTGTCAAGTTTTGGGAGGCCGTGTGCTACCCTTTGATACTCCCGTTTACGTCAACCTATTGGAAGGCTATTAGCTGTAAACGCGAACGCAACTGTTTCGTCAAGTTTATGTACTACATGTTTGTCTGGCCTGTGCCTTGGGTATGGGCTCTCGGAACATGGCCCGTGCATCTTGTTTCTGTGCTTCTGGTTGGAACGTATAGCATCGCGTTCTTCTCCGACCATTCCATCACCATCAAGCTGATTGAAGACTTTCCCCAGATGGTCCTCGGTTATTACTACAGCACGCAGGTGCGATACAACGGCGACGCTATTTTCAGCGCCACCCTGTCGCTTCTGGTCCTGACTCGCACCATCATAACGATTGCACTGTCCATTAAGAAAGAAGCGGTGAAAGATTTCAAGCAACTCAACTCCCAAGAACAACAAAAGCTGCACCGTCTTTACGGTGACATCACCTTCGGCCAAGCGATGTGGGTAACAATCTTTGTGCCGACCACCATTTTCTGCATTTACGCCTGGAACTTTCCCGGACTCGTGTACGCCGTCCACGTCAGAAAAAAGAAGGTGGTACCCAAGAGCATCGCACCAGCACCCGACGTGGAAAGACCTGCCACCGAAAGCCCCGCGTGAGAGCGAGGTTGTGCGCCAAACTATCATTATCAATAGACTAGTCTATGAATCATTGTCAATATGAAACACGGAACGGTCGTCACCGCGCGCGCTTTTACTTGTTTCTTTTTCGACACAAAACGATTTCACAAAAAGAGATTCCTCGAACTCTGCCAGTGTGTGGCGCGCGCGGCGCGAGATGGCGTCGGAGGTGGAGATCCCCGACGCCACGGCCATCACGCCGTGGTTGTTTGTCGGCGCACAGGAGTCCGTCGCGCTGGAGCGCCGGCCTGTTCTCGTGGAGATGGGCGTGACGCACGTGGTTTCAATGCAACGTGTGCCCCAGCCATGGCTTGTCGGGAAGGCTGGCGCGGAACTCGGCCCCCTGCCGTTCCAGTACCTGCACGTCAAGATTGAAGACACGCTTTCGGCGAAAATCGAAATGCACTTCGGCGCCGTGCACGCGTTCTTGACTGACGCGAAAACCACCGGGGGAAGGGCGCTGGTGCACTGCGCGTTTGGCATCTCCCGAAGCGTCACGGTGGCGTGCGCGCATCTGATGATTGAATGCGGAAAATCGTTGGGCGAGTCGCTTGAGTTGATCATTTCTCGACGCCCTGGGGCGTGTCCGAACCAATCGTTTCTCGCGGCGCTGGTGCGGCTGGAGTTGAAACTAAACAACGGAAACCCGAGCGATTTAAGACAGTTCCCGTCCCTTCCCAAACACTGGGCGTTCGTGGAGTGGCCGTGCCCGCACTCGCAAAGCGCGCGGTTCGTGAGCTGCCACGGACGGGTGATGAAAATCACCAAAGCCACTGACCGTCCAAAACTGTTCAAGGTATCAAACTTCCTAACCGCCGCGGAGCGCGAGGAAATCGTACAAACCGCGTCCCCAAACCTGCACCCGTCCCTGGTGGTGCGCCACGACGTGGTGGGGAAGCTGGCGGGGATGTTCGTTTCGACGAAAGAAAAAGAAAAAGAAAAAACAGGCGAGGTATCCAAAGAGCGCACGTCGTGGAACTGCCGCGTTTCGTGCAACAACCGAACCGTTCGCGCCGCGGTGCAACGCGCGTGCTTCCTCTCCAAAGTCCCTCCGTCGCACGCGGAACCAGCGCAGGTGGTGCGGTATCTTCCCGGACAGAGGTACAGCAAGCACCACGACTACTTCAACAGGGAGGCGTCTGGGTTTTTTGAAAAGACGAAACTAGGAGGGCAACGCTTGACCACCACGTTGTGTTACCTGAAGCAACCCGAGTTCGGCGGGCGGACGTTCTTTCCGAAAATAAACAAAGGCTTCGACCCGAAACCCGGTGATGCGCTTTTGTGGTGGAACGTGACGGAGACGGGTAAGGAAGACCCCATGACCCTGCACACAGGCGAACCCGTGGTGGCAGGAGAGAAGTGGGCGCTGAACCTGTGGCTCAGGGAACGGCCGAACCGAGAAAAGAACGAACCCGAAACCCAAACGAGTTGACATTGTTGGAAATCGAAAATCACAAGTACAATGTAGATGATCTCTCTTCCACGTCTCACTCCTCGCCCGCGCCTTCCATGTCCTACATCTGGGAGAAAAGTTCCACGTGGCGGTGGATCGTGCGTGGGACTCGGGGTAGCCCTTTAGCGATGACGGTGTTCACCGGGGTGACGATGTTCGCAGTTCCAATAGGCGTAGGGACGCTGGTGATGCACGGCACCAACCCGGAGACGGAGATGGACGAGGCGAAAATCGCGAAACTGCGACGAGACGCGGGACTGGACACGAAGATCATGGTACGTGCGACGTGACACTTTTTACGTGTTTCTCCAACGTGGATACTTGGTAGTGCGGTGCTCCCGAATTTCGTGCCGAGCTCCCTTCCCTGGTGTCGTCTCCTCACACCCCTCGACCCTCGACCCTTTGCTGACGTCACCCAATCATGGTTTGTGTTTTTTTCACGGCACTTCTACGAACAAAACATGCAGCAAGACGTGAACAAACGGCGCCTGGGGGTTCTGCTCGAGGAGGTGCAACGGGGGGATAAACAAGACGACCAAGCGCGGTGGATCGCCGCGCTTGACGGTCGGACCTCGGGAACTACGTCCGGAACCTCAAAGGGAGTTCGGATGTGAAATGACTGACGACTGTTGTAAACTACATATAGCGCGCGATTCGACGATGATACATCCACTCCGTTGCAAGAGCTAGAAATAATTGCTCCTATAGATCTCCCCCACTCAGAACCCGGTCTTGCCACCTCTACCTCCAAGCATCTGCGCCTTGGCTTCGTTTATTTTCGTGGCGATGTAATCGCTTCCCCCCGCGTCCGGGTGATTCGCCACCATCACCTTCCGGTGCGCCGCCAAAACCTTGTCCTTCGCCGCGCTTTCCCGGACCCCAAGAATCATCGCCGCTTCCCGTCGTGTCATCTCGGGCTCGAAGCCGCCTTCGTAGAACTTTCGCAAGCGCGGGGGCGCGGTTTTCCACGCCTCGAACGCAAGGATGGCCATGCGGCCGGTCATGGCGACCGCCGCGACGCCGAATCCGGCGACGATAGGGGTCGTCATGGAGTGCGCTCGACCCTAATGGCGCTTGGAAGATTCTGAGGGATTAAGTTAAGTGATGGTGATTTTGCCAAAAAGTTGCCGCGAGTGGGCGGCGGTTTCTATGATTAGGGCAACGGCAGTGAGCACGCACACCTCGACGCGCCGTTCGCGCGCCGACCAGTCACAGACGGTGCCGGCGAAGCACGCGAGACTTCGCACGTGGCGCCTGGCAAAGCTCGCACCGATCGCGACTCGTGGGTGAGACAAGGGGGACCGACGCCGGTTGGATCGAGCCGTGTTTTGATCGCTCGCGAACGATGCCGCCCAAAAACAAGCCCGGCGCTGCCAAGGCGCTGGACCCCGACTCCCTGACCGTCCCTAAGCTCAAACTAGAGCTCAAGAGGTTGGGCCTTGAGCAAGATGGACTCAAGGCTGCGCTGGTGGCTCGGCTGAAGCAAGGGCTCTTGGGCGGCGACGCGCCCGAGCAGGCACCAAAGCCTGCCGCCGAGCCCGAGCCTTTGCCGAAATCCAAATCTCCAGCCAAACCCGCGAAGGCCCAAACCGCGAAGCCCGCGAAGTCGCCTGCCGCGAAGCCCGCGGCGAGGGGCAAGCGCGGCGCCGCGGCGATCGAGCCCGAACCTAAGACCGAACCTGAGCCCACGCCCATGGAGACGGAGTCGCCCGTGGAGAGCGGGAAGGCGAAAACGGGGAAGGGCAAAGCGGCGACGGAAAATGGGGGTGCCGCAAAGAACGAGGAAAAGCCGTCGTCCCCCGCCAAAGCCCCTGCCGCGAAACGCCGAAAAGCGGACGCACCGGCTGTGGCACCGAAACCTCCTGTCGTCGCCCCTTCAGCTGTTCCTTCCCAAGACAAAGCGTCTCGCGGTGGCGGTTCGAGACTCGCCAAAGTCGAGCCAGATTCGATCGCCGAATTCGCGGCGAAACACTGGTCGGGGACGGAGAGCATTTTTGACGAATCCGTGGTCCAAAACGTCTACGATTCCGAGCTCGGCGGCGGCACATCGCCACTGAACCTGCAAATAACGCAGGCTCTTGAAATGAGCCAGTACCTGGAGAAGTTCCTGTGGCCGCATTTCGATCCTACGAAGAGCTCGGTGAAACACGCGGTGTCAATAGTGGCGATGGTAAATGAAAAGTTTCGACAAGGGTTGGAGGCATGGGTTTTTTTCGAAAGCGACGCGGATGACGAAAAGTTCGATGGCTTTTTCAAAAACGTCATGCGCCTGTTGAGTCGGGACTCAGGGATTGGCGGCGATGACAAGCCACACAACGACAAGTTGAGTGTCGTGGAGAAGACTTCGGTTGTCATGTTTCTGGTGCGCGCCTTCCAAAGCCTGGAGCACGAAAAAGTGCGCGTCTGCGCGTTGCCGTTGGTGTCGCTTCCGCTGTGGTCGGGTTTGAGCGAAACCCGTTTGAAGTTGGAGCTGGGGAAGCACCCAGGGCTTGACAAGCACTGGAGGCACTTGCAGAAGAAACAAGCCAAGGCGCTGAAGGCTGCGGCGAAGGAAGGGAAACCGGCTCCGGTTCCGTTGAAAGACACGACCGAAGCAAGGTGGTTGCCGCGACTGATTGACGACTTTTTGCGCGCCGCGCGCGACGCCGTGGTGGACGGCGATTTTGACTGCGACAGAATCTTGTTCTGCGAGCGGTGTTTGGAGCTGCTTATTGATGTGTTGTCGCAGCTTCCAACAAGGAGGTTTGTGAAAACAGTGCTTGACGCGAAACAGGTGCTCGTCAAAGCTCGCATGACCGCTTTGTTTGCGCACGCACACGGAACCCTGTTCAAACAGCTGGTTGATTTATTTTCCTTTTACCTGGGGTTTGAAATCGACGACCACTCCGGTGTCGCGCTTTCGGACGAAGACATGGAGTCGAAACACTACGACCGGCTTTTAGGGTTGCAGCGACTTTGCTTCAAGCACATCGAGAAGCTGCGTAACTTCTCCCTGCTTCACTGCGGCGCGGTAGAAAAGAGGGAGGTTTTGACGCAGCACTTGGGTACGTTGACCCAACTCGAGTTGAAGCGCCTGGCGGTTAGCCAGCTCGGGCTGGTGAATGGCAACGACGGCGCGTGGTGTGACGACCGTGAATTCCTCACCGAAGTCATCGTCACGCACTTCGAAAGCCGGCCGTCGCAGAAGAAACAAATCAACGCCATGCCCCTGTATCCGAACGAGGACGTTTTGTTTGACGAAAACGTCGTGCCTAGCGCGCGGTGGGTCGGGGACAAACCACTGGCGCTGCCGAAACTCAACACCCAGTTCCTCACGTTCCGCGACTACCTGTTGCGGAACTTCAACCTGTTCCGGTTGGAAGCGGCGTACGAGATTCGGGAGGACATTTCCGATGTGCTGACGCGAATGGCGCCGGTGAAGAGTGTTACTGGTACCAGTACTGGTCAAAGCACCCCTCAAAGCACCACTCAAACTCAATTCAAAGGGTGGTCTCGCATGGCGCTCCCGGTTGCGGCCGGCGCGCTGACGGTAACCCAGGTCAAGGCGCCGTTGATTGGCGAGACGAAGCCGTCGTCCGTGCGGTGCGAGGTCCGGGTGAACCTTGGTTCCCTGAAAGGCCCGGCCAGGGTGGAGTGGGACGAACTCAAGCAACACGACGTGGTGTTTTTGCTACACGCGGAAGGCGGCGAAGCGGGCGATTCCTCTTCAAAAGGAAACGAAAACACAAAAGAAAAGACCGTCGCCGAGCGGTTCGGGTTGCGCCGCGTGCGCGGCGGGGAAGTCGTTGAGGTGCGGGACGGCGAGGGGACGCGGTACAATGACTTCGGCAGGGTTGGCGGGGACGGAACCGACGGCTCCTCTGGGCCGGCTGGGTACGAACGCACGTTCGTGTTACAACTGGACGCGGCGCAGTACCAGCTGGACGTGGACCGCGGGGACGACGCGATGTACTCTTCGTTGAACGTTTTGATGCGGCGCCGGCCCAAGGAAAACAACTTCAAATCGATTTTGGAGTGTATACGGGACCTGATGAACGCGGACACGGTGGTGCCGGAGTGGCTGCATGACGTGTTTTTGGGGTACGGCGACCCAAACGCGGCGCAGGGAAGCAACATGCCGCAAACGCAGCGCGTAAAAACCGTGGATTTCAAGGACACATTTCTGGACGAAACGCACCTGCGCGAGTCGTTCCCGACACACGACTTGATTTTCACGAACGCCGGCGCCGGCGCCGGGTCCGGGTCCGGTAACAAACCAGTTCCCCCGTTCCGAGTCACCTTCCCGGATGACTCGAGCGACGACGCGGAGGGTGTTGGTGCTTCCAAAAACGAAGGTAACACTTCTTCCAAAAAGCAGCTCACGGTGGAGTCCTACTCGCCTCCCGACCCCGGGCCGTACCCCGAGGACTTGCCTGTCTTGAACAAAGTCCGGTTCACCCCGACGCAGGTCAGCGCGGTGATGTCGGGGGTGCAGCCCGGTTTAACCATGGTCGTGGGTCCTCCCGGGACTGGAAAAACAGACACCGCGACGCAGATCATGCACGTGTTGTACCACAACGAACCAGGTCAACGGACGCTGCTAATCACGCACAGCAACGCGGCTTTGAACGATTTGTTCACCAAATTGATGCAGCGCGACGTCCCGGCGCGGTACCTGTTGCGGTTAGGGCAGGGCGAGCGGGACCTGGATACGGACCTCGATTTTTCGAGGCAAGGCCGCGTGGACGCAATGTTGACCCGGCGGCTCGAGCTGCTGGCGGTGGTTGAAAAGCTCGCGATATCCCTGGGCGTACCGGAAGATGTCGCGTACACGTGCGAAACCGCGTCTCACTTCTGGCTGCTGCACGTCTTGGCGCGGTGGGAAAAGTTCGACGCCGTTGTTGGGACGAAGCGAAACGAACGCGGGTTTTCCGAAAAAGAAAACGGAACCTTTGTCGCGCAGGCGTTCCCGTTTACCGAGTTCTTCGGCGACGTGGCCGGTGATTTGTTCTCGCAATCCTTCGACGCCGATCACAAAAAAGCAGCAGGGTGCATGCGCCACATCCGGGGCATCTTCACCGAGCTCGCGGAGTGCCGTGCTTTCGAGTTGCTAAAGTCTCCGGGCGACCGCTCCAACTACCTTTTAACGAAACAAGCAAAGGTCATCGCGATGACGTGCACGCACGCGGCGTTGAAGCGGAGGGACTTTTTGAAGCTGGGCCTGAAGTACGACAACCTGGTGATGGAAGAAAGCGCGCAGGTTTTGGAAATCGAAACCTTCATTCCCATGATGTTGCAGCAGCCCGTGGACGGGGTATCGCGTCTCAAGCGGGTCGTGTTGATAGGGGACCACCACCAGGTACGTATTGGAGTTGCATTTCCCAAATCCGTCCGGCACGCTGTTTTATCTCTCAGCTGGTGCCTGTTTGCCATAACTACGTGGTACCGCAACAAGACGTTAACACGATTCTTCTTTATCACCGCCAGCTCCCGCCCGTGGTGAAAAACGCGGCGTTTCAGAAGTACTGCAACTTGGACCAGTCTCTTTTCAAGCGGTTCGTGCGTCTTGGGACCCCGTTGATCGAACTCAAGGACCAAGGCCGAGCAAGGCCGGAACTGGCGAAGCTTTATGCGTGGCGGTACAAAGGCCTTGGGAACTTGCCCAACACGGTCGCGCTCGGCACGAAGGTATGTATTGCATTTACCAAATCCCGCCTCCACGTTTGCCAATACAAGACTGACACTTTCTTTTATTTATCTCAGTACGCGCTCGCAAACCCGGGATTTTCACACGCCGCGCAATTCGTGGACGTTCCCGATTACGACGGCGTCGGCGAATCGTCGCCGAGTGCGCACTTTTACCAGAACCTCGGCGAAGCGGAGTACGTCGTGTCCGTGTTCCAGTACATGCGCCTGCTGGGGTACCCGGGTCACAAAATTAGCATTCTCACCACGTACCGCGGGCAGAAGCACTTGATCCGGGACGTGCTGAATAGGTAAGTATTTCCCATTTACCACATTCCTCCGACTGATTGCCCATACAAGACTGACATTTATTTTTACAATCTCAGGCGGTGCACTACGCACCCGCTTTTCGGAAACCCGAAGCACGTCTCCACGGTGGACAAGTTCCAGGGCCAGCAGAACGACTTCGTTTTGCTGTCCCTGGTGAAAACCAGAAACGTGGGGCACGTCCGGGACGTTCGGCGACTGGTCGTCGCCATGTCCAGGGCCCGGTTAGGGCTGTACGTGTTCGGGCGGAAGCAGCTGTTCCACAACTGCCTCGAGCTGCAGCCGGCGCTGACGCACCTTTTCGACGGGTACCCGGCACTTCTCTCGGTTGTGCCGACCGAAACCTTTTCGGAGTGTACGCGCGCGGACGACACCGTCGTGTCCGCTCCGTACCTCGTACCAGACGCCGTCGCCATGGGGCACGTAGTGAACCAGCTCTTCGTGAAGTGGCAGCAAGGGCAACGCCTGGCGCAAGCGCCTCCTCAGGTGGTGACTGTGTCGGGGGTGCACGCGATGCGGGGGGAGGCGGTTTTGGAACGAGAGGAAGGGCAGCCTGATTATTAGAAATTTAATTTTCGATGAAAACCGAGTCTCTACTGCTGTTCACGGTTCGGCTACACTCCCTACACACTCCCATTAGATCGTACCCCCCTATATCTCAGAAGCTGGTTGTGAACGCGAAGCACTGCGTGAGGTAAAGCGGGTTGCTCGTGCCGATTGTGAAGCAGCTCGTGGGGAACAAAGGCAGCCACCAGTTTCGGTAAAACGAAGGAAAACCGCCGACTCCGAAGCTTCCCACGTCGTTGAACTGCGACAGCGCGCGTGCGTGAGGATTCGAGTTCATTTCCGAAGGCCATGCCGCGAGCGCGAAGATACCGAGCGCGACGAGGCAAGCCGCCATTCGCAAGGCGCGCGTGTGCCGCCAACGCATCGCGGAGTGGCCGTCTTCGAGGCAGAGGCGTTTCTTGAAAGTCTCGGTCGACCGAAATCGAGAGCCTCGGCTCGACGACATGAAAATCTCGCACAACTCTTCACCGCCAGATTTCTCCGCGCACGGCGCGCGATCTCACGTCACGATGGACGACTTAGAGTTCGACTTCGAGGATGACATCAAGGCCACTGACGTTGGGCAGCCCGAGGAGGCGCCTGAGGATTTGCCCGACCGCGCGAAAAAGAATTACCGGCAGGTGCGTCCCACCGCACGGAATCCCATTCCATTCCAATCAATCGTGGAAGGATCGGCACCGACGTACCCTAGATCGGATCCGACAGGTGAAACTCCTCACGACCGAGTGCACCGCACTCCAAGCACTACGAACACTACGAACACTACGACCACCACCTGACAAACCCTAAAACCGACACACCGTCTCTCGATCCCGCCCTTCACCACCGGACCAGACCGTGTGCCGCCATTGGTTACGAGGGCTGTGCATGAAAGGCAACCAGTGCGGTTTCCTTCACCAGTTTGACAAACAGCGCATGCCGACGTGCCGTTTCTTCGCGAAGTACAACGAGTGCAAGGAGCCTGACTGTCCGTTTAAACACAGCCTGGAGGACGTGAAGGACTGCAACATGTTCAAACTAGGGTTCTGTATTCACGGCCCGAACTGCAGGTACCGACACGCGCGAAACGACGGCACGCCGCCCGACCCACGCGAAGCCGCGCTGTTTGGTACGTCTTGGGCCTTTCCCGAATCCCTCCGACTGTGTGCCCATACTCGTCCTGCGAAGGGACTATTACCTCTGCCGATTGTCCGCCCGTAATTGCGTAATACACATTACGAAAGACTGACACTTTTCTTTTACAATCCAGGCCGGCCGGGGCACCTGCACGGCGCCGCGCCTCGGCACGTCCGGCAGCAGCAGAGCAACATGATCGCGATGCGAGCGAATCAGCAGCTTGAGGATGCGCATGGCCAAGCACCGAATTCGGGACCGGGAAACGGGCCTTCCGGGTTCGTGCCCCCCCCGCTGCCGCCCGGACCGCCGCCGAACTCGACGCGCGTACACGAAACTGCGCCGGCGCTGCCCGGCGTCGGCGACGGGGACCCGTTCGCGGAGCCGCCGCTCGCGGGCGGGGGCCTTCCTGGAATGCCGGGGGCGTAGCACTGCTATGCCGGGCGCGTAGTGTACGTTACAAAAATATAGAAACGAATAGAGAAATAGTGACATGTACAAGCATCGGTCGCCGCCGTCGCCGCCGTCTTCACTTTCCCCAGTCGTCGTCGTCGCCCCAGTCGTCGTCTTTTGCGTCCCAAACGTCGCCTTTGCTTTTCCGCGGTTGCGCTTTTGAATCGCGTAGCGTAACAACCCCATAGTTGTCGTACCCGCTCTGCGTTTCGCCTTGCTCGCTGGGCGCGGGTGATGAGTTTGCGGATTGAAACGCGCTGGCGTTGGCGGACGAAGCGCCGGTGGCGGGCGGCGCGCCGTCGTCGTCCTCGGCGTCCCACCCCCCAAAACCGCCGTCGCTGCCCGTGCGCGCCTCCGTGCGCAAACGCTCCACCGGCTTCGCCACGGGCGACGGCGCCGCCGCGCAGCCGCTGCAGCTCCCGAACCCGCCGTACTTCCCGCCTTGGTAAGGGGGAACGTCGTCTCTTCTTACCGAGTTTTCCGCGCGTCGCCGGTCAAAGAAACTTCCCTTCCCAGCGGCGCTGCGCTCGTAGTCTTCCCTGGACGGGCCTTGGCTGCCTTCACCGCCGCCTCCAGAGACGCTCGCGCCGCACCCGTTCTCCGTGACCGGCTCATCCCACCCCCCACCCCACCCGTCGTTTCCGTTTCCGTTTCGTCGTCCCCTCCCAAAACTCCCATCCTCCGCGGTCAGCGTCTCCAGCGAACTAACCCCCGCCCGCAACATTGATTTCAACCCGGTCCACACCTTCTGGCCCGTTTCCACGCCTTTCTGCGCGACATCCTTCGCCCTCGCCTGGACCTGGTCAAGGTCGCCCGCCTGAACTTCGACAAGCGTGGAGTTTACGGCGCGCCCGGCGTGGCCCAGGGTCTCACCCGCCGCGCGTCCCGTCTGCACCGCCACGCGCGACAGCTGCTGCGTGATTGATGACAAACCGGTGCCCAGCGTGCCGAACAGGTCCTCCATGGGGTCGTCTTTCTTAACCGCGGGGCCTCCTGCGCCGCTGCCGAACCCGACGTACTTGCCGCCCTCGCTGGGCCGCACGCCTTCCGGCCGCGACGCGTTCGTCGCCTGCTGGCGCTTGAAGAAATCGCCCTTCCCCGCCGCGCTGCGGTTGTAGTCCTCGACGGAGTACTCGCCTTGGCCTTGAGCGGGGCGACCACCACCGTTACCGCCGCCACCGCGACCGTTGCTGTCATCCCAGCCCCAGTCATCGCCCCCGCCAAAGCTTCCTCCGAACCCACCAGCGCCGCCCCCCCTGGGTTCCCTCCGCGTTTGCGGCGCCGCCGCGACGGCGCCCATGGGAATGTCGGGTGGACACTGCCACGCCCTTCCCTCCGCCTCCGCGGTGACCTTTTCCTTGAACGCCTCCGCCGCTTTTGTGTTGTACTTTATCTTCGGCTCCACAAACTTATCAATGCCATACTTCTTCAGGAAGTTATTAAGATCGGCGTTCCCGCCGGCGCGCATTTTCCGCAGCTGGATCGCGCTCCACGAATCCATCCCCACCGACCTCACGAAAGAAATGTGCACCCCGAGCCCGCGGTGAACACCCGAGCACTCTAAGCACATGAAGATGCCGTACGAAACCGAGGCCCACTGCGGGTTCTTGGTGTTGCAATCGGCGCATATCTGGCGAGGGGTGGGGGATGGAATTGGAATTGGAATCGTCAGTACCAGACGCTCGTGAAAAAAGAAAGGCGCACATCGCCAAAAGTGGCCAAAAGCGCATCCCCAGGGTCTACAGGCCGTCCCGGGACGATCGGGTGACCCCGCGCTCTTAGTGAGCGGCGTGAGCGCTGGAGCGACGGCGCGTTGGTCGTTACCCATCGGCGTGACATATCGGTGGGCGTGAATTCCGAAATCGATCGGGAAATCGCTGGGGGCGGTGGGGACGGCACGCACCCCGTTGTCGCGCTGCTGTTGCAGCTCCCGAAGAATCGCTGCGGCCTCGGGAGAAGCCATGGCCGCGGCCTAGGGTGGGACCACGAGTGGGGACGCCACACGCCTCGACGCGCGTAGCCACAATTCCTGGACACGCGCGTACACACGGGACCCGCGACGCGTGCGCCGCTCGATGTCGCGATGAACGCGCCCCGTGGTCTTACCCGCGGCCTGGGTCGAACGAGGTCCCTTGTTGTTGGCGCAGAGTTTTCGTGACTTTGTGGAGACAAGCGGTTCCGGTTCCTCCTCTCTTTTTCGGGACGTTGAGGAGACGGGAGGTCTCGAGGCGCCACACCTGCGGCGCGCATCCGACCGCACCACCGTCCGCGTATCGACGCGAGCGGCGAGGGGGTCGGTGGGTCCAGGGGTCGCGTCGTGTGTGTGTTTGCGCGCGCGGAATAGCCCGAGGGCTCTGGAGCTTGCACGCGATCGAGAAAGAAACACACGCTTCGTGTTCCTCGGCGTGTTCAACAAAGTCGTGGATTGTTCGTGCTACGCGTGCGGGGACCTTACCGTGACTGCGCGCTGCACCGTGCACCACACGGTGTCACCAAACTCGATTCAACCTCCTCCTTCCGGGGCGTCACTGAAGTTTAGGGACACAACCTCGCGATGGGCAAAGCAGCGCACGTGGGTGATTACCCCCCCCCGACTCCCACAGAGCTCGAACGGATGCAGGCGTTGAAAGCGATGTTGCGAAACGATCGCGATGCCGATGCCACGCGCGAGCTTCCAAGGACCATGCGTTTGCCGAGCAACGGCGGGGAAAACCGGACCCTGCTACGGTTCACCCGGGCCCGGAAAGACACGGAAAAATCCTTCCAGATGTTACGAAAATCCCTCGCTTGGCGCGCCGAAGTCGGCGCGGACGATTGCTTATCGAAACCGCTCGCGACGGAACACGCCGCGACGCTCGCGGCGATTCCCGGCTTCTACGTCGGGCACGGCAAGAAAGGCCACCCTGTTTTTCTTGACCACACCGCCGTGGTGCCTTGGGACTTGATTTTGGATGAAATGGGCATGAGTTTGTTTCTCTACGCGCAGGTTCAGTTGCTTGAGTACACGCAGGCGGTTGTGTACAAATCCGCTTCGGCGAAACACGGCTCGCCGATCACGCAAGGCGTGAACATCTGGGACGTAAAAGGGCTGACGTTGACAAAGTTCACGGCGAAGGTCCGTGAGATATCCAGCGCCACGTCGAAAATCGCGCAGGATAACTACCCCGAATCCCTCGCCGCAGCGTACGTGATCAACGCCCCCGCGATTTTCAAAGTCGTGTGGGCGGTGATCAGCACGTTTCTCGATCCGAAAACCGTCGCTAAGGTGCACATCTACGGAAGGTACGGCCGGACGGGGCTTTCCCAAATCAGGCGGCACACTGTTTACGGACTCTCTTTGACTGTTTGCGCGTACTACTGCCCATAACGACTGTTACGACTACATACATCACAAGTGCGCTGTGGAGGCCCGTATCCGGCCGACTGTTTGCCCTCTGTGTAAATCGCCCAATACAGTACACCCCAAGACTCAAGACTGACCCTTTCTTTTATTTATGTCAGCGGCCCGAAGGCGTTCGCGAAGCTCAAGGCGGCGCTTGGTGAGGATTGCTTCCTCACGGAAGAGATGGTGTGCTGCCCCACGAAAGAGGTGGGGGAGGCGGAGAAAACGATGGGACTGCAGAGCGGGATGGCGGCGGCGCAGAGTTGGATCCGGGGGAAGTGGGAAAAGGGCGAGGAGTGGTGGGCGGAACCCCGAACCTTAGCGGCGGCGCAACCGGACGTAAACGAAGTAGCAAGACCATCATCTCCCGGAGTGCTGCGCCGGATATTCGCGGCGGCGACGAGTACCGCACAAGAGTCAAACGAGGATGAGTTTTTCGACGCCACGGACGACGCGTTTTCCGCTCAGTTTGGGGATTTCGACGCGTTGGAAAACAATTTAGAAAACGATTTCGACGAAGACGGCGGGTACGTCGCCATGCCCGCTGCGCCGCCGAGCTCTGGTTCCACTCCCGGCTCGACCCCCGACACCTCAGTAAAGCTCATCGCAGGGAACGGGGAGCTGTCCAGCGACGCGGTCGCGGCGGAACTGGCCAAGGACGACGCGGCGCGGCGGGGGAAGAAGAAGTCTTGCTGCGGGTTGTGCTGACATTAGTACGAGAATCATAGCCTCACTGCACTGCGTCAGCCCCAACCAAGGAGTGGTGCTAAAAATGACCGGCCGAAGGTACATCGAGTACCCCCTTTTAGTCGGGATCCAACGTTTATCGACTTGCAAAAGGATTTGATTCCTTTGCCCGTACAGACAAATGTCGATGCGATACGGTAGTACTAGTGTTGTGAAGCTTGACAGACTCGTGTGTGGTGAGCATCCTCGGGTAGTTTGGGCTCGCAACGTATGGCTATGTGGGTGATGTACACGCGCGTCCTTTCTCGGCGTCGTCTTCCGTCATTTGAGGAAACAAAAAGCGTTTCCAGACTGACTTCTACAGTACCTCACAGCTCGGGAATGGGTTTCTGCGTCGGCAACAGCCCGAACCTCTTCTTGCACGCCACGCGTTGCTTGGAGAACTTGTCGTCGGGAGAGAAACGCGCGGGGTGCGCGGACTGCGTGGGGCTGCCGTCGGGGGCGGATTTCTGTGGATCGAGCCGAGGTGAGAGGAACAGGTTAGGGAGGTGGGGAAGGGGAGGGAAAGGCGATGAGGGTTTCTGTGAAGCTTTTTGCCAAATTGGGCCGACACTTTGGGTCCACCGATGCGCGCCGGGCCCATCGCGATTGCGCACCTTCAGGGTGTACACCCGGATCCCCTTCTCGTCGAGATAGTACATGAGATACCTGTGCGTGAGGGACGGGCGGGGTCAGAATTTGAAGGCGGTGTGAAGCGAAAGATGCACAATTGCGGTGGCGGTGTGTTGTGGCTACACCGGATTTGTCACGCGGGGGCGGCGGTGTTGCGTACGCGGACGGGAGCGCGGGGAGAGACGCACATGACTCGGCTCCTGTTCCAACCGCGATACGATGCGAGTTACGGGTGGACGGTCTTGTGAAAAGACTGTCGACGACTCACGCGCTGGCGAAGTGTGTGATGGCTCCCGGCGGTCCGCCGCCGATGAGGAAAGCAGTCGGCGCGGGCGGAGCGCGATTTTCGCCTCCGATTTTTTTGAGGCTTCGCTGTTTTGCCTTGTTTCGCCTCCAATCGATCACTCATCCCATCTCTCCGCGCGCGTCGGGATGTCGGTCAGCCACCCCGCGGCTTTCCTTCTTGAGAACCCGACGAAGCTCTACCGGGACTGCTTGCGGCTGGCTGATTTTTTGGCGCGGAAACAGGGGTTCCCGCGACAAGCGTTGAGGGCGCAGGTCACCGCGCCTTGGCGAACAAATCAACACGAAACCGACCCCGAGACGATCATGCGACACCGCGAAGCGGCGGTGCGGGGTTTGTCGAATTACATGATGTACGAAGCCTCCAAAGGGGTGCTTGATGGGAAGCCTAACTTTGTGCCTGAGGATGAAAAGGAGGGGAGCGGGGACGGGAAGGAAGGAGGGAGTAGCGCTAGGTAGTGAGACGAAAAGTACTCCTTTCGACAACTAGCAACCGAAATCAGATAAACATTCTTTCGGACACCGACGTTCTTTCGCGGCTCCACTCACAACCTCCGCCTGAGACTCCTCATGCATTCGACCCATTCCCTGGACAATGAGATCCAGCAAAAGAAGAACGTGGGCGATGCCGCTGCTGCGACGCAGACTATGACGCACGCCACGAGGGCGCCTTCACCCGAAGAGCTTCCGCCGCGCGAGCGCGAGGTCTTCGCGCCGTCTATGAACCGTCGGAACAGTCCCCAGCTCCCCACCCCGATCGCGCCGGCCCATACCCAAAGCAAACACACTTGTGTCCACCGGCCAAGCCGTCCCACGCTTAGCCCAACCAGCAGCTGCACTAAACCGAGCAAGTGCGCGCCGGTGTTCATGTACGCCAAGGCGACGGCGAGGCCGATTGGGAGGCCGGCCGGATGCGACGCGTCTCCCGGCCGAGACATCAGGAGCAACGTCTGCGAGGCGAATATTGCGCAGATCAACACAAGCAGGTCAGATATCGCACAACCTCCGGTAGCCACGTCGGGAAGTCGCTCTCCTGTTTCCATGTCGTACGTCGGTTCGGGCGCGGCGCTCGGAAGAATCGGGCCGCAGCAGCAACGCCACCAACGCCGGCGCGCGCGTCGCCGACGTCGCGCGCGCGTGGTTTCCCTTTGGCGCGCTCGGCGGGCCACCGCGTCAGAGCTGTCACCGGGCGCATCTCCGCTGTCGTGTGGTTCCAAAGCGTCGCTGTCGCTGTCGGAATCGCTCAAAGACTCGTCCTCCCCTGTCTCGTCGTCGCCGCCGTCCCTGTCCCCGACGTCCTCCCCCGGGAACTCGTCGCCGCCGCGCGCGCCTCGAGAAAGTGAGCCGCCGTTTGGGCCAGGGGGCCGACGCGTCCGCCGAGTCACACCCGCGCGCTCGCCGTCGTCCGGCGCAAGGTTCAGCTCGGTGTCCTCGTTGCACACCTCGCACGTGGAGTCTCCCCGGGACCGGAACCACCGCAACGCGCAACGTCGGTGCGCCACCGAAAGCGCGCCTTTACACCCGCACTGCAGCACCACGGCTTGGCCGCGTGCGGTGTCCGTCAAGTCGTCGTGGCATATCCTGCACACATCAGCCTCTTCAGCGCCGTCGCAGCCGTTGGGTTGCGCCACGTTCGCGAGCTCCACGTCGTCTGTCTCCGTCATCTCCAGCTCTGTCCCCGTCGCCCCGTCCGCGCCTCGCCCCAACTCGTCCTGTCCACTCGAAACACGGGCACGTTCAAAAGGTCGTGGTGTTGTTGCACGAAAAGTGAAGTGACTCGAAGTCGAGCCGTATCCCGCGTTGTCAACACCCATGCGGTGTCCCGCACAAGTTGCTCGCTCGTCCGGGCACTCGGAAAGTGCCGTGCCGAGGTCTCAGCGCGACGAAACACCGTCGCGCGTCAGTGAGACAGGAGGCGGGCGCGTCCCCTCGACTTCTCTTTTTCCCCACTCTAAAAGTATCAAAAACTGCTTTGGAGAAGAGGCCGCGGGCAGGCGGGACAAATGTCTCGGAGCGTGCCGAATTGCGACGGCCGTCACACCCGCGCGCAGGGACCGGCCTCGCGTTGTTCGTGGCACTCTCCGCGCTTCGTCTGACTTGCCTCAGCGCCGGTGACCATGGCGTCCCTTTTCGGCATGGCGAACGGGTACGAGCAGGTTGGCGAGACCCCCGCGGCGTTCCAGGCTCCCGGAACGCGTAAAAAATCCAACCCCCTGGACCTGCGTGAGCTCCAGGCTGGCATCGCCAGCGCGGCGCAGGGCATCGCCGCGCAGGTCGGCGCAGGGAGCGCTGGTGCGCAGAAGAAGCTGCCCGATCACATGCGCCCTCCTGATACGAACTGGGACCAGAAGCCAGGCAAAGCGTCGCCTGGGGCTAGTTCGTTCCAATCTTCGTTCCAAAGCGGCACGGGTGGTGGTGGTTTCGGTCCGGGAGGAGGCGTCGGTGCGTCGCACGCTAACCCGTACGACGACCCCGCGAACGGTCCGTCCAGCAAGACACAGATGAATCTGGGTAATAAGTACGCCAAGAGCTACTCCTCCTCAAACCCTCCTCCCCGGCCTGGGGATAGCGCCGCGGAGGAGAATGCGAAACAATCCGAACCCACTTTCATGGACGAGCTCGGGATGGACAAGGAACCCACGCGCAAGGAGCGCAAAAAGAAACTCGCCAAGATCGCGGATGAGCCTGGAGTTCTGGTGGACGCGGCGTCTCGCGGTGACGTATCCGAGATTCGCATTCTGGTGGTGGAGTACCAGGTGCCTGTTGACCAACCCAGAGAAAAAGGCGACGTCACGCCGCTGCAACAGGCGACGCACAAAAACCAGCCCGAAGCCGTCAAGGCGTTGTTAAAACTGGGCGCGGATTGCGAAGTCTTTGATTTGGACAGCAACCGACCCGTGCACATCGCCGCGTCTAAAGGATACACCGAGGTGCTGCGGAAGCTGTGCAAGGGCAAGGCGGACCTCACCGCACCAGGGCAAGCGGGCGCCACGGCGCTGCACCTGGCGTGCCGCAAAGGCCGCGAGGAGTGCGTGCGCGCGCTTGTGGAGCTCGGCGCGAGCGTAAACGCGATTGATTTGAAAGGGTCGTTTCCCCTGCACGCGGCCGCGGCTGGTGGGCACGAGGAAATCATCGAGTTTTTGCTTGAATCAGGCGCGGACCCAAACGCGAAGGACGGGAAAGGCAAAACCGCGAAGAGTGTCGCGTCGAGAAAGGGGTACGACGACGCGGCGCGCGTTTTAAAAAAAGCGATCAAGGAGAAAATAATCGCGGCGGAAGATTCGGAATCGGAAAGCGAATGATGATTACTGATTTTTAATAAGCACGCGTGTGTGTTGTACAAGAATTACCAAAAAAGGTATTCAATATCGACTCTAACTAATCCTCGGGTCCTTCACGACTATCGTGGTACACTTCGCTTTCCGCGCGCATCGCAGAGACACGCTGCCGATGACGTTCGTGCGGGCGTGTCCGTTTGTGCCCAGCATTAAAATATCACATTCCAGTTTTCTGGCCAAAGCGAGAATCTCATCCGCCACGCTCGTGGTGTGGTCCCTCTGAGAGTGCATCACACACGTAAGACGTTTCAGGTCGCACACCTGCTTGTAGTGCTTAAGCACGGTATCCGGATGCTCAAGTACTGACCCGTCGTTTTCTTTGTTGACGTAGACGTGTATGGTGTCTTTCGCCGTGGCGAGCTTCGAGACGCAAAGCGCAAACGCCAGTTTCGCGCTCGGCGAATCGTCGGTAGCGACCAGAAACGTCATCCCGCCAGACTCGCCGTTCAGCTCATACGACGTCGCCTTGACAATAGCAACGCTCACGTCCGAGCGGTGTAAGCTCCCGTCACTCGTGGAGCCCATCACGGTGAAGGAATCCGCGTGCACGTCGCCTTTTTCTATTTTTAGCCCGGTTGCGCCCACCACGAGAAGATCCACTTGTGTGGCTTCCGCAGCTTTCGCGAGCACTTGCGTTACGCTTTGCCCGTCCGGTTTCCCCAAAACGTGGAACCTCGCCTTGACCCGCACGTTGGGCCGTGACAAGCGCAGCTCGCACTCCTTTTCGATGTGTCCAGGGCTCAGGAAAATGGGCGCGTGCGGGTCCGTCTTGACGTGAAGCAAATCCAGGGTCGCGTCATCCGGATTTCGCGCTGCGTTCGCCAGGGCGATTGCCAAATCCAGCGCTTTGTTGCCAACCTTCGAGCCGTCCACCGCGACCGCCACCTTCAGCGTCGGGCCGACGCGCGCGTGGCAGTACGCGAACGAGTCCTCGAACGCCTGCATCGCGTGCGTCCGTGAAGGCGACTAATGGGGTGGGAAGGGATGTGGAACCAGACAATGTCTCGGACGTGGCATTGGCGCGAAAGGAATTTCACGAACGACGGATGCAGAAGCAAAACGCACGAGGTACTTTTAGCTTTCACTCACTCTCCGCCCGACGCGCGGAATAAAGTTGTTGTTGATTCATTCCATGTTACACAACACATCTAACACCTGACATACACTCCGTGTACCTTACACCACCGTAGCATCGGTATCGCCCCCGCCCCTGCCAACGCCCTACGCCTGGTCATCCTCCGCGGCGGCCGCGCCGATTGCGTCACCGGTGTTTTCAAGTGACTGCATCGGCGTCGCGCCTTCGCTGACCCTCCGCGGCGGCGCCGTCCCCACTTCCCTGTTTCCATTTTCGTTCCTGTTAACATCCCCAACATCCCCGTCCCTGTCGTCATCACGGCGTTCTCTTCGTAACAACGGCGTGATAGGCGCTGGCCCCCCCCCGGTCGCGATGACGTACGCTTCGTGTTGCCCTCGTAGAATTAGTAGCGCTCGTCCTTTGCTTTCGGACTCGAAACGCCAGGTGTCAGTCTCAGCAGTCGCGGCCGCGACTGCGTTTTTCAACTCAACCATCGTCGCTTCTGCTGTATCCAACATCGCTTTCGTCGCGGACGTCTCCTGGCGCGAACCTTCCAGGAATGCTTCTGCAGATGCTTTGGTCATTAACGTCTCCTCCCGCGATAACTCAAGCGCCGCCGAGGCTTTCCGGCGCTCGGTACCGGCGACGTCTTTTGCGAACGCCAGCTCGGAAGCGACCTCCGCGGTTTTCGCCTCCGCCTGCTGCGCTCGTCCCTTCGCGGTGTCTTTTTCGGCTCGAAGCAACCCCAGCGCGCGCGCGTGTGCTCTTCGCATATCCGCCATCTCATCGACACTCTGCCGCGCGAAAGCCACCTCACGTTCGTTTTCAGCAATCACTTTGTGCGCGTCACCCAGCGCGTCTCTCACGCGCTTCGTCTCCGCTCGCTCCGCCACGACGGCGTCCCGATCGCGCGCCGCGCTCGCCGCCGCCGCAGTCGCCGCGGAATGCGCATCTCGGACTTTAGTTTCAGCATCCCTTAGTGCCTGTTTTTCGTGTTCCTTACCGGACGCATACGCGTCCAGCGCGGCTTCCAGCTCGGCAACGCGCGCCTGGTGACTCGCCGCCTCGGTCTCAGCCGCGAACGCCCTGGCCTCCCCCGCCGCCGCCGCCGCGCGCGCCGCTTGCGCGTTTTCAATCTCAAGTCTTCGCATCGCGAGCTCGATTCTTATTGCCTCCGTCGCACGCGCAGCCTCATTCGCGCGCTCGCGCTCCACTTCCGTCAGCACGCGCGCCGCCTCGAGCTCAGCCAGCCACTCCGCGCGCAGCGCGGTGTGGTCTTTCAGCGCGTCGAAAAGCGTCGCGTGCGGATGGTTCAGCGCCGCCGCCGCCGTCGCCGCCGAGGTCGAGCACGTTCTCTTGACCGCCAGGGCTCTTCTGGATGCCTCCGCCGCGGACCCGGACAGCGTGTGGCGAGGAGCACCGGCTTTTTTGGATGTACGGACGCTGGTGATGAGCAATTGGGGACCGTCAGACGCGAGTCGAGATTCCACCGTTGTCGGCGTTGTTCGCGGGCTTCTCGCGGGAGACACTCTGTGGTCCACCGTGGACGGTCTCGCCCCGGTGCTGGCTCCCGCCTTGAACCCTGCTGCGACGGAAACCCTGGCTGACCGTGCGCGCTCGTTGTGCTCCATGGGCGACGACGCCTCCCCGAACGCACGAGCGGCGCGCGAAGCGTGTGGATGGTACGTCGCGGTTGCCGGTTTGGGGTTGCCCACGGGATGGGACGAAGGCGGATTGTTTTCGCGAGATCCGCGACACCAGGTCGGGAGCGTGACATCGGGGGGAAGGGGGGCGCCGACCCTGGGGTCACTCCGCGCACCACAAGCAGCGCCTTGTGAACTCCGCGCGCTTCGCGTGGACGTCAACGACGTGGATACGGGCATCGTGGTGTGTCTCGGAATGAGACAAATGTCGGCACGTTCCCCCCCGGAAACGAAACTGAAACGCTTTTCTCGGACGAATCGTCAGGCCAGGATCCACGATGACAGAAAGTGCCTACGTCACTCCTCCCGAGCAGTCCCTCACTTCCCATCGCGCCCCGCTATGCACGCCGTGAGGCTCGGGTTGTCCTCACGAGCGTCGACGTTTCGATTGGCTGTGCGTGTTTCGGGCGCGGGCAGGGCGTTCACCAAAGTTGGTGGGTCTGTACCCGCCATCGAACCCTTTCGGCAGATTCGCCACGTTTCGGGTTCGATGGATGCTACTTCGGATGCCTCCGCACCCTCCTCCCCTGTCCGGGTCGCCGTGGTGGGCGGCGGCCTCGCCGGGTTGACCGCGGCGTCCCGCCTCGCGAGAGGGGGCTGTGCCGTCACCGTGTACGAAACCGGACGGGGTCCTGGAGGTAGGACTAGCACCAGACGAGCTGGCCCGGATGGGTCGGGATGGCAGTTTGACCACGGCGCGCAGGTGAGTTTTTCCCAATTACCACGTGTCTACGTAGAGGTCTCTAGACCTATATAGTAAGAGTGATTACTCTACGACCTGTCAAAGACTCTCTACAGGCACCAGCTGTATACGCTAGACTGCTGTACAAAGTATACTGCTGACATTCCGCCTACTGATTGCCCATAGGAGACTGACACTTTCTTTTTCACCGGGCCAGTACTTCTCCGCGAAGGACGCTTTGTTCAAGCAGATCGTCGACGAGTGGGTCGCCGAGGGCATCGTCGGGGAGTGGGAAGGGACGTTCGGGATGTTGGATTCGGGTTCGGGAAAATTCACGCAGGAGCCTCACCGGCAACGATTTGTCGGTACGCCGTCCATGAACTCGGTGGCGAAGGCGTTGGCGAAACGCGACGGCGTGGCGCTCTGCACGTCGCGGCGCGTGGTGCGGTTCGAAGGCGGACCGTCCGGTTGTGACAAAAACAATCGCTGGAGTGTGGTGCACCGCTCGTCCGGGCCCGCGATCGTGCGGAAGGACGGCACGCCCATTAAGGTCGACCAAATAACCGACGAAAACTTCCACGCGGTCGTCGTGGCGGACAAACAAGCCGCGAGCGACCGTTCGACGCGCGCGTACCAAGAGCAACCGCCGATGCAATCGGCGGCGTCACCGGTGGTGTGGCACGGCATGCGCGCCGCGAGCCAAACCCCGAGTTTCGCGCTGATGTTCGCGGTTCGCCGAAAGTTCGGTGGCGACACGCTGTTCCCCTTCCACGGCGCCACCGTGGTTGGCGACGACGTCGTTTCGTGGATCGCAGACGACTCAAGCAAGCCGGGGCGGCCGACGGGTTCCGATACGTCGCCCGGCGCGGTACAGTGCTTCGTCGCGACGAGCACGTCGGCGTACGCGAAGAGCCGAGCCAAGGCCTTGGTTACCGTTCCCGGAACCGCGCCGCACCAGAGCTTGTTGGACGAAGTAGCAAAGGAGATGTTGGAAGCGACGTTGCGACTGGCGGGTGTTACGCCAAAAGATGTGGACGTCGTGCACGTCGCCGCGCACCGGTGGGGCGCGGCGTTTCCGGGAAGCGAAACGTTCGCGGCGGCGGCGGAGTCGGGCGGCGGGTGTTTATCTGATTTCCCACGACGAATCGTCGGGTGCGGCGATTTCTGCGTCTCGCCGAAAATAGAAGGCGCGGTCCTAAGTGGAGCCGCGGCGGCGGCGCGAGTCACGGAGATGCTCGCGGACGCGCCGTTTGCGTCGCTGTGAGGAAATCGCGGAAGCGCGAGCGAGCGGTGTTTTCGGTGACGAGTTTTACCCAAATCAGAAGCACCCGCGCATTACCCAACTCTTCTATTACTTCGCACAACACATTACAACACATTACAACACATTACAACACATTACCCAACTACTTGTATTACTTCGCGCGCGCGACTCGTGCGGCTTGCGAGCTTTGCGTGTGTGTTTTGGCAAGGCGTTGCCACGCGGTTTCAAACGCGGGTGCGCGTGGCAGCCCCCCGGTTTTCCCGGCCAACTTCGTACATCGCAACCCGTGGAAGCCCGATTTGAGTACGGCGTCGTCGGTTTGATTGGTACCGCCGTTCGCGTTCGCGTCGCCTCGCCGCCGCCGCGTCAGGGGACGCGCGCAATCCCACGACTCGCCCCGCACTACGAGATCCACCCCCCACTTCGCCATTGTCGCAGAGGCGGCGGCAGCGCACGTGCTTTCTTCGCCCACGTGAGTGAGTTCCCACCCACCCCGCTTCGTGCCGGGACAGTCGTCCAAGTTGTTGTCGTCAGCCAGCACCGTGAACAAATCGTGAAACGCGCGCGGACACAAAGCAGACGTCACCGTCGTGCTGTGCTCCATGCACGGCGACGAGTTCACTTCCAGGAGCCAGACGTGCATTTTGTCGTCCAGCACGAAGTCGTACCCGAACAGCGCGAAGGAGCGGCCGTGTTCTTTGGGAGTAACCTCCAAACCGTCCGCCTCCGCGCACCGTAACGTCGAAGTCACGGCGTAGTCGATTTGAGGGGCGATTTTTGAGTCCCAAATATCGATCTCCGTATCGCGGTCCGTGATTTGTGACGGGTCGTACGGGTCGAAACTAGGGACGTTGGTACCGAAAGCAACCGGATTCGTGTTGTCCGCATCAGGCTTGACGGGAATATAAACCCCGCCCCCGCCCTCGGGTACGCCTTCGTCACCTTCAGCGCGTGTCACCTCGCCGTCGTGTTTTTTATTTTTAATACCCTCCTCCAATTTTTCCTTCTTCAGCCAGGCTTTGAACTCCCCAAGCCGCCACATGTTCCCGTCCCCAAAAGCGTCCGTGACGTGCGCCTCGCTGCATGTGGAAACCGCGTTGTTGCTCAGGTGCTTGAAAACGTTCCCCACGTCGTCCAACCCAAACCGTTCGGCGCAGAAACGCAGGTACGGTTCCCTCCAAACCCACACCCGCAACGGCGCGACCGAGGCGACCACCACCCAGACGCGAACGTCGAATTTTCGCCCCGAAATCAGCAATGGGTTTTCCACGTACTTCTGCGCCACCCAGGCTTGTTTTTGTTTCTCGAACAAACCGTTCGAGCCATTCGCGACGTGCTGTTTCACGTGCTCCAGGGTCTGTACACACCCTATCCCCCGCCCCCGGCTCTTTCCCGCGGGTTTCAGAATCCACACGTTGCGGGAGCCTTCCATTTCAACCTGAACGTTCCCGTCGTCGAGCGCGCGCAAAACGGTTTCGCACTCCTGCTTCAACTCGGCAGAAAGAAACACGACTTGATTTGATTCCGGTACCGGCCGATTCGCATCGCCGTGGCTGCTACTGGTGATGCCGTTACTGTTACCGGCATCGCCGGTACGTTTCGCAACGGAAAGTAACGCATCGCGTTCGTGTGTCTCCAGCGGTGTTACGAAAGGGACGTCGTCACGAACAACGAGTGCTTCGTCGTTTGATAAACTCGCTTCATACGCGGCTTGGTGTTTGCACACGCGCAGCGCGACTCGCACCATAAATTCATCTGGGACGCCGTCGGGGCGCAAACCGCCATCGGTGAGCACCCTCCTCAAAACACCACGCGCCAGTGTGCTTTCGAAGTCCCCGTGGAACACACATGTTTCGTCGCCAACCAAACTCAAGTCGTAACACCGTGGAAAAAATGAATCCCGATCAATCGAAAACCACGCCGCGTGCGAACGCAACGAGCAGTGCAAACCCGCTTTCGTGGTGAGCGACCTCGACGCGCCCGCGATGTGGTTCACGACTTGCCCCGGGAATAACGGAAGGTTTTTCGTGGTGCTGTGACGTGAATCGTCGTCGCGTGTGTCATTGTTGTGAGCGTTAGTAGCACTCAGAGCACCAGTAGCACCAGTAGCACCAGCAGCATTAGTAGCATTAGTAGCACCAGCAGCATCAGCAGCATCAGTAGCACCAGAAGCAGTAGTAGCACTCGTATTACTCGTCTTCCCCGCGTTTTTCCCGTGGCTCGCGGATTTCCACTTTATTTTTAAAGCAAGACCGCCCCTGTCGATTACCCGAACGTTTCGCGCGTCCTGGGCCCTCGTGGTCCACCGCAGGTTGAAAAATGGCGAGTTCGTGTCTGCGTTTTCTACCCAGCCCCGTCGCAGCAGTGCGGCGCGCGCGTCCTCGTACTTTCCCACGATTTGAAACACCTTCGTCGCGTCGTCGACGCCGTGTTTTTTTCGCCACGCCTTGAACCCAAGCGTCCACTCCGCGAACAAGGAAGCCGAGTCGCAGAATTGCGTTTGATTTTTGACGAGTATCTTTTTAGTGTTTACGCATCTCGGCGCTGACAGCCTCAGCAGGGTCTTACTAATAGTATCGACCGTACTTGTAGGTTTCGGAGCTGAAGGCTTGTTGACCGGTTTCGCAGAGTAGCGCATCGCGGCTGTTTGTTTCTTCGCCTCCACGTTTTGAGCGGAAAAAAACCCGAGCCCGAGCGAATCAGTAATCCCCGAATCGGAAGATGGGGAAGATTCCGCCCGGAACGCGTTTGAACCTGCCTCGCCCTGCGAAGTCGTGTCATCTTCGGAAGTGTCTTCCTTCGCGGTGTCTATGTCGTGCGCGAGGAGAACCAACGCGGTGGTGCGTAGGAAATCGCGGGTAGCCATCGGGGGAAGGATTGGATCCGTCCACTCGGGTTTTCGTGGGATTGGCCTGGCCGACTTCCACGAAACGAATCAACGACACGTTCGACGGAGGTGTCGCCGCCGGAAAGAGCGCCGCTTTCAGGCTCACGTCTCACGCGTCCCACACCGCAGGCTGAATACGTACGTGACCCACTCCGTGCGCTTCGGGACCGCTCACCCCCCCAAGCGTCACGCGTTGTGTTGTCTCGGCGAGCGGTTGATTTCGTTTCGGGAACCGAGATTGTGTTGTCGACTCCTTTCCGAGATTCGTCTTCTCGATCGAAGTGTCAGCGCCAGATTCCTCCCGCTTCTTCAATTCGTCAGTGCATCGTGCGCACCGCGAAGGCCTTCAACGAGTTCGCGTCGTATCTGTCATGCGCCGTAGCTCCAGACAGCCCCGCGGGGGCCAGGCGACGACCGCGGAGTCCCTCCCGCCGCATGGTACGCCGCGCCGCGACCATTCGCGAATCGCCCATTCCCTTTTTTAAACTCCAATGCAGGCACCTAGTAACACTCGAAATTCCCCACCCATTCGACCCACAGTCGCTGCCGGTCTTCTAGCTCTGGTGGAGACGCATCCCGCGAACGTGGCGAAGATGCTCAGCGCGCCCGCGAGTGAAACCTCCGGTGCGCTGGTGGACCGCATCGCGGGAGTGATGGCTGTGAACACGTTGTCCGCGGAAGCGGTGCTGGCGCGTTTCTTTTCGCAAGAACTGCTATCCGAGCACCTCGTGGAGCGCCTGGAGAAGAGCGGGAAGGGCAACGAAAGCGTCCTCGCAGCGCGGATCGTGGCGCAGTGGAAGCCAGACCCGGGAGGGGTTAACGCGAAGAAACGAAAATCAAGAGGAGAGCAAGCCACGGAAGCGGCGAATAAGTTATCAGCCGCGTCGGTCGCAGACCGACGCCGCGCCGCGGACGAAGAACTGTTCGCCGGCTTCGTTGAGTTGGACAAAATAATGAGGGCCCCGAAATCCGCCCCCACCTCCGTCGCCACCGGACCCCGAACCGCACCTACCGCACACGAGCCCCCAACACACGCACAGGCGCGCATCGCGTCCGTTTCCGCCGCTCCAGCTGGGGTCGGGTCAAGGCAGGGTTTGGCCGATTTGCGGTCGCCGGCGGTTGCCGGCGCGAAAACGAAAAGCAGTTTTCACGACGCGCGGTGCGTGACGTACGACGTGAGCGACGCGCGCGCGGACGTCACGGATGACGGCGGGGAGTGGTTCCTTTCCAAATCGCAGGACGATTTGCTCACCGCGAACTGGTACATGCGGAGGGTTTCGGCTGGCGGCGGGGGGGCGGGCGACTGCATCAACCCTATCAACCACGGCCAAACGCGAACCTCGCCCGGAGCCGACGACCGCCGGCTGTTTTACGCGCGCGACGAGTCCTCTTTTCTTTTGCGCACGAAACACTTTGGGGTTTTGAGGCAGGGCATTAAAGATTTTTACCAGCTCACAAGGCAGGGGGTGATGTACAAAGTGGAGCGAGGCGGGTGCCCGCTTTGTTGCGGGGATGAGATATTTCTGCTTACGCTGGAGGAGCGGAGCGGGAAGGGTGGGGCGGGCGAGGCAAAAAAAAACCAGGCCACGATGCTCAGCGTGCCGGGCGACAAAACCAGAGCCCTGCCTTTGTTCCGTCTGAGGGTGGATAACTGGCAGGAGTGCCACTGTAGTGGAGGGACGATCCGGGAGGACGAGACGGTGGACATCGGGTACGTCATGGACGGAGTGGGGCCGCGGGACGTCGCCGCGCACTTGATTGACAAGAGTAGACCGCAGAGGTGATTAGCGCGCGCCGTGTTGTACGATTTTTTGCTTTTATTTTGCAAACATTTTACCTGTTGATGATCGGGTCGAACAGTTCTCCGTACCACACCGCGAACGGTTGCATGACTAACCCCACGAACAGCTGGCTCGCCATGAACACCGTGATTTGCAGGTACCCCGGGGCTTTGCCGGTGGTCTCGTCGATGTACCACGGGGTTTCGCCTTTAGCGTTCAATAACTTCCTCGGCCTGATGAGATTTTGTCCTTTCGGGTTGGGCGCGGCCATTGATTTACCCGCCGTCAGCTTGTCGAAAAGACCGGCGCGCGTCACCACGGACCGGCGAGACACGCGTGCGGTGGAGACGCGAAGTGCGGTGCGCTGCACGCGCCTCGCGCTCGAGTCGCGCGAGGCCAAAGCCCCGACGCAAATAGGCGTGCTCAGGGTAGCGGCGGGGTGCATTGGTGTACTGCCAGCGGTTTCGCGCTCGAAGTCATTTTTGCCGTGTAAAAGCTCAGTTGCTGAGGGGTGGCGCGTTAGGGACCAAATGGGGACATCGTCAACACTGGTGCAAAAGCTCGAAACTGCAAAAGCCACCAGCTCCACTGCCTCTCTCGTACTGGGTCAGAACATCGTCACCTTAGGAAGACCTAACGGTAAATATCGCTCGCCACGATGCGTAGCACATGTTCACGTCATAAAAACGTAGCACTTGACGTCAAGGTTTGCGAGTTGATGGTCGACGACCTGCGTGGCAAATGGGGCTTGGTCCGATAGGTCCCTAATACCCTAATAGTGACGGGTTACCGTCTCGTTTTTTTGGACCAAAACGTCAATTTTAACTCGACGTTAAACCTTCGTTTCCTCCGTATACTTTATGGGTCAAGCCAGTTTCACCTTTGATACGTCTGTTGGTTAAAGAAAGTCCTATCAAAAAATTTGACTTTATATGACAGTTTAAACCTTGAAACGCAAGTCTAAATCGAGAATTTCACATGGGCATATTGAAACTTTAACGTCGAGTTAAAATTAACGTTTTGGTCCTAAAAAACGGGAAGGTAATATAACCCGTCACTATTAGGGACCTATTCGAGCTTTTGCATTTTTTGCTCGATTTTGCACCTCGTCCAAAAAACAGTTTCGAAAGAACATACCTCGTGGTGCTGCAAGCGCATAACACGTCGGATCCTTGCTGGAAAAGGACATGTTTTGACAGTGGAAATTACTGCTTTACATCTTAAGGAACACTTCCTTCCGTGAAGTCGTCCTACGATGTCCATTTTCCGAGCCAGTATGAGCGTGTTCCACCTGTTGGCTTTTGTACTGGCTTTTGCAGTTTTGCAGTTTTGGCTTGTTCGAGCTTTTCAGGGTGACGGTCCCCTTTGGAGCCCCTTTCGGTTTTTGTCGTCACGCGATTCTTTCGGTCGACGGCCCCCGCGTTTTGAGCCCTGTCAACAGTCCTTCTTTCTCCAGTAGCTGATAACACCCTATCTATTAACCCCTATCTTAGCTAACACCCAAATTGTCGTCTAACAAAATGACCTGGTCGGACAGCTTGTATAAGCAAATAGTCGGAGAAAATTACGTATTCCAATAAAATTGTCGTTCGGCGAAAGATCTTTTCGTGATTTGAAGCAAAAAAGTAAAAGTGTACGACGACAATTGGGTGTTCACAAAAGTTGACGCCACACCCACACGCACCGCCGACGCGACGCACCATGCGTTTCGTCCTCCCGTGCGTTCTCGTACACGTCCTCGTGTCGTCGCTCCCCGCGTCCGCCGCGCGTCATCATCCTCGCGGTCTCCTCTCGTCATGGCCTGGTGCCCACGAAGGCCACGGGAAAACGACATGCGACATGTTTCCGTGTTCGCCGCGCTGGCCAGCGCGGCGCCCCCCGCGATCGCGTCCCTGGGGACGGTCGCGTCCGCGGACATGCACGAGCCCGACGACTTAAACGCGCTCGCGTCTAAACCACTCCTCGGGGGCTACATCCACGTGAGCGGCGACGCGAGCGGCGCCCTGGACGTTGGAACGTACGCGGTCCTCAAGTTGAACTGCGCCAGATCCTTGGCCAACCCTCCTTGCCCGCCCCTGGACAACGCGCACGTCCTGGACGCCGTGTCGCACGTCACCGAGGTGGACTACTGGTTCCTGAACGTCTCGGTTGGCGTTCTTGGAAGAACCGTGCACGTCAACGTCGCCGTGGACGACCTGAGCGAGACGCGCGCGCGGGACTTCGAGTGCCCGTCGCTGGACCACGGAAAGTGGGCGGCGTATAATTTAGTGCGCGTCGCGGAAAATGGCGTCGACTTGACGAATCCTTGTTCGTTCGAACCGCGCGGTGACGCCAACGTCGAGGTCAACGGCGACACCGCAGTGCTCGGTACCGATGCACTCGGGGAGTCTTTGCTTCGAGTCACCGGCGAGAAGAAAATGTTCGCGGCTTGGCGGCCGTGGGATCGACCCGCCGCGCCCGAGCCCGCCGTCCCCGGGGACGGCGGGCTCGACACCTCCGCGTACGGCGACGGAACCTCCGCTGAGTTAGCAGGCGACGGGGCCTCCGCGAAAGGCGACGGGACCTCCACGAAAGGCGACGGGGCCTCCGCGAAAGGCGACGGAACCTCCGCGAAAGGCGACAGTAACGGCGTGAAAGGCGACGGGACCTCCGCGAAAGGCGACAGTAACGGCGTGAAAGGCGACGGGACCTCCGCGAAAGGCGACAGCAACGGCGTGAAAGGCGACGGGACCTCCGCGAAGGAGTACATTGACGATGAAGCCCAAAACCCCGATGACCTTTTCGGCCCTAATTCGGACGCACCTGTTGCGCACTATGACTGCCCTCTCGTGACCATGCCACCCACGGAATGGCACCCCCCCGCGTCTTACGATCTTCGCGACGAATGGGGCGACGTGTGCGACGCCGACAAACCCGCAGATCAAGGCCGTTGTGGTTCTTGCTGGGCCCACGCGTTTGCGCACATGTACTCATACCGCATGTGTATACAGTCTGGTGGTAAGTTCCGGGAGATGATCAGCGCGCAGCAACTCATCTCCTGCGATTGGGGCGGTACCTGCACCGGTGGATTCGACGGGTACACCGCTCGTCACTTCGACAACAACGACGGAGGCCCGATGGCCATGCTGTCCGCCGCCGATTTCCCTTACACTGACGGCCTCGGCGTTCGAACCGAGGGAAGCGGCGAGGCGTGCCGTGTGCGAGGTACAAAAACAGACGGAGCCGCTGATGAACAGGGCAAAAATAGATCGTACGCCGTGGACTTTTCGTCCTACCAGACCGCCAATTACTGGTACGAGCAACCCATCAACGAGCGTGACGCGCACAGCGTCAAGTCAGTGTGGTTCGAGAACTGCGACTTGAAGCGCACGCGCGTGCAATCCGACGCGACACTCGGGGAAAACTCAATTTGGACCTCTGCTGAGATTGGAGAACAAGAATCGCAGATTCACCTAGATCCGGACGCTGAGTTAGCAGGCGACGGGGCCTCCGCGAAGGGCGACGGAGCCTCCGCGAAGGGCGACGGAGCCTCCGCGAAGGGCGACGGAACCTCCGCGAAAGGCGCCTATGCAAATGCGACGAAGCGTGCGTGGTGGGCCTCGTCGAAGAAGAGGAATAAGGCCACTGAAACTCGCGACAGCGAAGACGTACCTCCGCTACTGGAACAACAGCGATGGTTGATGTATCCGATTTCAACCTTCGGTCCGGTGACGGCGGCAATGTCGGCGTCTTCCTTCCCTCACGGAGGTGATCCGAATCGCGTGCACAGTTGTGTCGGGCTGTGCGAATCCATTGACCATTCGGTGATTATCGTCGGCTGGGGGGAATCGCGCGGCGTTGGCGGCGCGGAACCGGAGCCGTACTGGATCGTTCAGAACAGCTGGACGGACAAGTGAAAAGGGTACCGGTCGCGTGAAGATTGCGCGAGGAATGAACACGTGCTGCATCGAAGAACGGTGGATGAAGATTGACCCTGATTTTTCGCAAACGTACGATCCCGCGAACGTTGACGCGCCGCCGTGCGCGAACGGCGGGGTGCTCGACCACGAAACAAACACGTGCGCGTGCCCGTTTCCGTGGGCGAACGGGAGTGATCAAACGCTCGAGGGGTGTACCAAGTGCGCCGTCGCCGAGTGCGCGAACGGCGGAACTCTGGATTTGTCTTCGTGCGAATGCTCGTGTCGCGTGGGGTTTGGAGGCAAAACGTGCGAATCCGCTCTGTTCGCCAAAGCGGAATCGAGTGCGTTTGGGTGCGCCATCCGCGCCACACTCGACGCCAGACACGACATGCGCGTCGATAACAGCATCGTGATTGCCGTGAAGGTTGGCGAAAGCGGTGGCTGGACGCCGGTGACAAAACCGGGTGAGCTGTGCGCGCAACGCGCGTCGGCGCTCGGAAAATTCACGCTGACAGATTTTGAAAAATCTGACGTAACCAACGCTAAAGCCGACGGAACCTCCGCGCACGGCGACGGAACCTCCGCTTAGTTAGCAGGCGACGGGACCTCCGCGAAAGGCGACGGAACCTTCGTGGAAGGCGACAGGAACGGCGTGAAAGGCGACGGAACCTCCGCGAAAGGCGACAGGAACGGCGTGAAAGGCGACGGGACCTCCGCGAAAGGCGACGGAGCGTGTCCGGATGGATCTGTCGTCGCTTTGCTCGATGTTTACGCGCGCGGCGTGCATCCCATGCCTGGCGAGGAGATTCGTGTTCGATTTGTTCGGAGCCTCGGCGTGAATGAGTTCGGCGTGCATCGCGGATACGACTTGGACTACTTCGGCGACGCCATGGAGGCGTTCGCGGGAACGTGCGACTCGGCGTCGATGGGTACGTTGTCTGCACTCGGGGGGATGAACACACAAGGCGGCCGCGCGGTGCTCGATTCAAAGGGCATCGTCGCCGCCGCGGCGCTACTCGTCGCCGCCGCGTGTTTCGTTTTGGTCGCAGTGACTCGATCCTTCAAGCGTCCAGCCGCCGGACGCGAGGAAGGAGAAGCGCAGCCTTTGCTGCGTGCCGTGGTGGACGCGCGGGGGATGGACGGTGGCGAATGAAATTATTGATGGAGAAGGAGAAGACAGAGACGAGAGACAAGACAAAATGGAAGAAGACGACGACAGAAAGACCCGACGCGCAACGCGCTTGACTGATTACAAAAGACTGACAGAAAGACCCTACGCGCGACGCGCTTGACTGATTATGAATATTAATACGATGTACTGCTTGCTTTACCACGACGTACAACGGAAAGGAACTATGGATATCTACATTAGAAAGGCGTTTCTTTCATGACACAGGTCTCAAAAGGCGCGACGACGAAAACTGGCCTCGTGTTTTCCAGGACTTGTCATCACCTCGGCACAGTTCCTCGCGCGCCGCAGCGCCCGAGCCGTGCCGTGCATGGCCACGGCCGCTCACGCCGTGCCCGCGTGTGTCGCCCGCGTCCCGGCGCGTCGCGCATCCGCACGATCAGTCAGGTGTTCTGCCGACATGCCTGGCTCATCCCTCCGCCTGGTGGCGGTGGACATGGACGGCACCCTTTTAAAGCCCGATTCCACAATCTCGGATGATACCGTGGATACCTTGCGACGCGTGCACGCATCGGGTGCGGTGGTGTGCGTCGCGTCCGGGCGACCCGCGGCGACTATCCGCAGGTACGCCTCGCAAATCGGTTTAGGTCCGATCCCCGCGGTGTGTTTCAACGGCGCGTGTGCCATGCTCCTTGATGGTGACAACCCCGAAAACGACGTTGTTTGGCACGTCGAGGTGATGTCTAGGGAGGTCGTGTCTCTTGTTTTGGATGTCGCGGAGACGCTGGATTTGCCGGTGCAATATTGCCTGCCCGACGTAAGTGTCACCGCGCCTGTCAATGCGAAACAAAAACAACTCATGGACCAGTTCGACGCCCTGGTCGGCCCGGAAGGCGGGACGACGCGCGTCGCGACGCTGCGACCAAAAGCAGACAGCGATGACAGCGACGCGTGGCCGTTCCCGCCGCCCCTGAAGCTCATCATCATCACGGGCAGCCCGTCACGCGCGGAGAAGGTTGCGGAACAAGCGCGCCTGACGTTACCGCAGAGCACGTGCCACATCATCGCCGCGGAGGTGCACGTGGAATTTCTCATGCCGGGCGTGGATAAGGCGAGCGGTTTACGCGCGGCGGGGAAGGCGCTTGGCGTGGAGCTGGAAAGCTGCGTCGCCTTCGGAGACGCGAACAACGACGTGGAGATGTTACGCGCGTGCGGGTTGTCGTTCGCGATGCCCAACGGGAGGGAATCGGCGATAAAAGCCGCGGACTTGGTGTGCCGGGACGACAACGAAAACGACGGCGTCGCGAAAGAGCTGGAAACGCTGCTAGCGGGTGGCGCGTTTCGCGCGGAAGCGGAAGCGCCGGCGACAGCGCAGGCGGGTCTGGGACTTATGAACTATTTTGAATAAACTTATGAATAATTAGATCATCACAACAATACGTTCCTCCTCGTGCACATCTCCTTTTCGACGCACATTGGACACCACCTCCTCCTTACTGCGCCCAGGACACGTAGAAGAACGTGCCGGGCTCGCCCAGGGCGTCGTCGAACACCATGCCCAGGAACCGCAGCGAGATGATGTACGAGCACGTCTCGGCGAGTTCCATTTGCAACGCCTCGGCGTCTTCTGGCTGGTTGCTGAAGTCAATCACGGTGTACGCGATGTCCCCCCTGGAGGTGTTGATCTGCTGCGAGATGTTCAAGCCTTTGCTGCCGAGGAAGGTGGTGATTTCCCCGAGCGCGCCGGGTTCGTTGCGGTTCACGATGCACAGTCGCGCGCCGGATGAGTTTTTCTGGGGCGCCAGGATGGTGGTGGGGAAGTTCACGGAGTTGCGAATGGTCCCGGTTTCCAGGAAGTCCATCATCGTGGTGGCGGCCATCGCGGCGGAGTTCTCCTCGGCTTCCTCGGTGGAGGCGCCGAGGTGGGGCATGACGATGTGCTGGGGGTGGCCCATCAAATCGGGATCGGAGAAGTCGCTCATGTACTTCCCAGTCAGCGTGCCGTTGTCGTACCCGCTGCGCACCGCGGCGCCGTCGATGATCTCACCCCTGGCGAAGTTCAAAAGGTGCACGTTGGGCTTGCACTTCGCAAGCGCCTCGGAGTTGATCAAGTGGTGCGTCACGCCTTTGATGTACGGGACGTGCACGGTGATGTAATCAGACTCGGCGAAGAGCTCGTCCAACTCCGTCACGCGCTTCATGCGGTCGCCCGGGAGTTGCAGCGCGGCGTCCAGGGAAAGCACAGGGTCGTACCCGACAACCTTCATGCCCAGCCCTAGGGCGGCGGTCACCACCTTCGCGCCGATCGCGCCGAGCCCAATAACCCCGATTGTTTTGCCCAAGATTTCCTGGCCGCCGAACATCGCCTTGTCGGCTTCGATGCGCTTGGAGATTTTTTCGTAATCGCCCCCTTCTTCCTTGTTAATAACGTTGTTCACGTGGTAGTTGCCTTCGATGATGCCTCGGCTGGCGAGCAACAGTGAGCACACCACCAGTTCCTTCACCGCGTTGGCGTTCGCGCCGGGGGTGTTGAACACGGGAATGCCCCGCTCCGTCATCTCCTTGACCGGGATGTTGTTCGTCCCAGCGCCGCACCGCACGATCGCCCTTACGGTGGGCGGCACGTCGTCCAGCTGCACTTTGTGCGACCGAAGCATGATGCCCATGGGCGGATCCGGAAGCGTCTTCTCGTCCCCGGAAACCACGTACTTGCCCTTGGGGAACTTGTTCAACCCGACCGGGGAAATCGCGTTGAAGGTTTTGATCGCGAAACCCTTGCCGTCGTACTCGCCCGACGCGGCGGGGGCCGGCGCCGCGACGCCGAGTTCCTTGCGCTCCTTCGCCAGCTTGAGCATCTTTTCAAGAAGCGCAACCTCGTCGGTGTCACTGGCGGACGCGGAGACGCGCGTGGAGGACGCGCGTCGCGTCGTGACAGGCACAGGAGTCCGTGTCTTGAAGGAGGCGCCCGTGCGGAGCTGGCGGGGCAGCGCCTTGGGCGCGGCCATTGACATGTGAGTTAAGGAGGCCATTTTTACAGAAGGTGATTTGAGGACTGTGTCGTGGTGGGAGACGGGAGGGGGTACACGGTCAGGGACAGGTCAGGGAAACACAGGGATCACCGGCAGCGTGGTGCCACAGACGCAGCCGTGTGTGTTGCAGAGCCAAAAACACCCCCCCGTCTCGGAACCTGTCGCGCGGACACGTGGAAACGGTTTGACCTGCACACGCGAAGCGCCGCCGCCTGCGTTCGGCGTGCATCCGGACGTGTTCGGTGCACTGTATCGCGATTGAGGGTCTTACGACCATTCAAACACGCTGTGTCGCCTAACCACACCCATATGGATTACACGACGCAAACCCGGGCATTTCTGACGATCGCGACTAGGGGCACGGACCCGATCGCGACCTGTCTCGCTTCGGAAAAAGTGCGGGCGATGCGAAGCGATTGCTTGCCGCGTTTTCGGGATTCGATCGCTGCACCGGAAACACGCCCACGCCACGCCGTGCGATTAACCTTGGAAGGTGAAAACACGCACCTGTCGCGACAGACACCTACTGAAGAGTTTTTGACGTGCGCGCGGGTGGGCTACGCAGAGAGTGGCTGTACGTGACGCGCTCAACGCGGTTTTACGCAATCGCGATCGAGACATTCGAAAAACGACGTTTCGTGAAGTGGGAGATTCGGGAGATATTATTTTCCGTGTTTCAATCGATTCCGCGCTCCACCGCCCACGCTCTCTTTGCGTCCCAAAATTACCACTCCTCCAGCGTGATGAAGTCCCGGTCTTTCAGCTTCAGGAGCTTCTTCCCTGGAGTGTGTTCCAGGCCGATTTTGGTAATGAGCTCCGCGCCTTGTTTCCTCAACGCCTCGTCGTACGGGAAGTAGGGTAACCGAAACACGGGCTCGCAGCAGTCCAACATTGAAAGCATGGTGTTCAGCCCGATGGGGTTCGGTTCGGTGAACAGCCAGTTCATCAGGGGTAACAGCTCGTCCCGCAACTCCGGGTTGGGCTTGTCACTGCAAATCAAATCCACCATTTTGCCCGGCACGATGTTGGACGTAACGGAAATCACGCCGACCGCGCCGGCTTCGAAGCGCGCGTCGTGCGCCTCGTCGTCGTTTCCGGTCCAGCACGTGATGCCTTTGTCGGTGTAGTTTTTGATGCGCTCGTTGCCCTCGCACTCCTTCACACCCGCGAAGTTCTCGTGCTTCGCCAGTTCCATCATGAGCTCAGGGGGGATGTCCTGGCTGGTCCTGGCCGGGACGTTGTACACGATAGTCGGGCCGTAGTCCAACACCGCGCCGAAGTGCGCCAAGATCCCCGCCCTGTTTGTCTTGCCGTAATACGGGTTGATTTGTAACGCCGCGTCCATCCCAACCGCGAACCCCTGGGACGTGGCGTGCACGGCTTCTTTCGTGGAGTTGCTGCCCGTGTTACCCACGATCTGCAGCTCGGTTCCATAAAGCTTCGCCGTGTGCGCGATGAGCATGATGTGTTCGTCCCAGCTCATGAGCTGGCCCTCGCCCGTAGTGCCGCCCACGATCAAACCGCCAACCCCCGCCTCGATCTGCTTCTCCACAAGCGCGTCGTACGCGGCGAGGTCCACCTTGCCGTTGGGAAGGTACGGGGTTTTAATCGCGGTGATCAGCCGAGTGGCTTTGATCTCGTCAACGGAAGCGGTCATGGATTTCATCGTGCTGTTGGTCCACGCCTTGGACGCGACGCACTGGGACGGGGGAAGGATCGGATGGGGGGAGCACATCTGGTCAGTCGGTGACAAAAGCAAAAGAGACAGGGCGGTATCGCGCGCGATGCCGGGTTCCGTATACGCAAGCAACGCACCTTGGTGGAAACGATTGTCCGCGTGCGGGTGCGACCGCGGCGGAACACGGCGGCCGGGCCGAAGGACACCGAGGAGGCCATGGCGAAAGCCATGCTGCTACGTCCGCGGGGGTGCGGATCGGTGTGCGGTGGCGGCTATCCCCAAAAGCAATACGCCAGACCTTACGCGGAGACGATTTTTTGAGAGACAAAGCAGTTTTGTTTCTTTTGCATCTGTCCATGTAACGTCCGGAACAATTTAACTAGCAGTGGTGCGTGTCCGCATGTTATACATTTTTTTACCCACCCAGCTACGCACCCATGCCCTCAAAACAGCACCCTCGGCTCAAGCAGCGCCTCCACGCGTCGCCGGCGCGCGCTCGCGGATTCGTCAAACGCGGGCGACCCGGCTTGGTCGCGGTCGCCGCCTTCCAAACTCTGGCGCCAGGAAAAAACGCTTTCCCTTTCCCTTGCGAAACCTTCCGCTTCGCTTTCCTCTTCGAAACCTTCGTGGAGGTTTCGTCGCCCGCGCGTGCCCATCGCGGGCGAGTCGCATTGCTTCATCGTGTCCGCACACGACGGCGATGCCGGGCTCGCCATGTACCCTATGCTCCGCAGCAGGTCAACGCGCCTCGCGCGCGAAGGCGGGCGGGCGGTGTTGCTTTTTTCAAGTTTTTGCGCCAGCCCTGTGCCGTACGTACGATCATAATTCGTCAGCCTCACCCCTGGTGGCGCGTACCCGAGTTTGTTCATGGGCGAGACCGGGGAGGTCAGGGCGAACCTCTCCGGGCCCGGGCCCAAGCGCTCCGCGGCCGCGGCGACCGCGTCCTGCAGCAGTTCCGCCTGGTACAACAGGTCGTTCACGAGCGCGCGGTCCTCGGGTTTGAATTTCTTTTGCGGTTGGTACGACAGAAACGCGGCGCCGTCCGAAGTCGACGCGGCGCCGTCCTGGTCGTCGCCAACCAGCGCTTCACTCGTGTCGCTCGTTTCTTTCGTACCCGATTCGTCCTGGCAGCGCTCCTTCCAAGTGCGGACGGTTGGTGGTGTCATTTCAGCTAAACCCGGCAGCACGGACGCACCGCACTTGTCAGCTTCCGAAAACCCGGAGGACGCCCGTTCCAACAAACCCGCTACCCGCGCCGGTTTCAACGGCCAAGCCTTTTCCTTTTCCGGTGTCGGCGAAACCGAAACGGGAACGTCGGATTCGTCTCTGCCGGTCTCGGAGTCACTTTCTCTTCCTTTCGCATCAGAAGGCGTGAAGGACACGCCTACCAGGCCGTCCGGTGAGTGTCCTTCCACGAAAATACCAATACCACCCTCAAGACTTTTCAAGGGCGTCTTCGTTTCGCGCCGAGGGCCGACTGAGTCGAGTTGTTTCACGGGAGACCCTATCGGCGACGCGGCCGCCGCGCGAGATGGACCGCCGGCTAAGCCGGGCCACCGGCGCGGTGCGGGCGATTCGCGTTGCGCTGCCGGGTCAGCGGGAACGACAAGCGGATCGTTTTCCTTTGCCGCGCCGGTTCGATCCAGTCGAGTTGTTTCTTTTCCCGTCGCGTCGCGGAACATCCTCGCCACCCGCGCGTCGCGTTTCAACACCAAAACCTCAACCACTGACTCGGTGTTTCCAAACTCCAACCGGAGCTCGTGCCAGTGTCCACCGTTCCTGGATACGAGCGCGTCTTTTCCTTTTCCTTTCGAAGGGACCACCTCGACCATGCGCCAAGGTGGTGACCCGTCCACGCGTCGCAACTCTGCGTCGCTTCGCGAAAGCGCGCACGGCACGAAACCGTCGCGTCCTCGAAGAAACGCGCGGCGAGGTTCGGGGTGTTTCGTTTTCGTGTTCGTCGGCGCGTCGCGAGTTGTTTTATTGCGTTTTGTATCAACGGGATTTGAGTTATCGCGTCTTGCCAACGACGGACTGTTCCTACCGTCCACGCGGAACAGCACATGGAACGACCTCGATGAAGACGGCTCTAGCCGAACAACGGCGTGGTTGTCCCACACACTTGACGAGCACCCGACCGGCGACGGCGCCAGGGGAGCGGGAGCCGAGGCGGTGGCCGTCGCCTTTTGCGAGCGACGCCACGCGTGCACGGCCACGAACGGCGTTGTGAGCTCGAACTGTTTGGAGACGTCAGACCCTTTTTCTTCGCCGTCGTCGCGGCAACGTTCGGGCGGCGACACGCCGAGCGCCGTCAAATCAAGCAACACCCCACCCTTCGTCGCGAGGCGAGCCACGGGCCTTACGGCTTTGGGTTTCGTTTTTCCCAAGGTCGAGGAAGCACAACTCGCCAACGCCCCTTCCGTCTCGCGCGCGCCACTTTTGGGCGCCGGCGCGATTGGACGGAACACGCTGTGCGTGAAGGCGAGCGCGAGCGCCGGCGGCGGCAGCGCGGACGGATTGCGTGTGTTCTCAAAACCATTGGAGCGCGAAAGACTCGCGGAAACACTACCCACCGGCGTGCTCGTGAGACTCATCGAGTGAATCATGGAAACGCAAGGCTCGAGGCTCACGGCGGTGCCGTCGAGTTCGTGGTCTTCGTCGCTGAAAACAATCGAGTCGTCGTCGTCGTCGTCAATCGAGCTCATTCGCCGCGCCCCAAAACTCGCGAGCGAACCGAACGAGCTGTCGTGCGGAAAGTAGTTCAACGACCGCGCGACGAGTTTTTCGGTGCCGGGCGCGCGCGCGTCCGCCACCGTGTTCTCCGCGTCCACCGAGACGTCGCCCGTGACTGACGCCGGGGCGATTGGCGATGGAGGCGCGCTGAGGCCGGTCGCGGTCGCGTTTGGTTCCCCGAAAGTGTGTTTTTCGGTCGATTCCGAATCCGTTCCGTCGCGCTCGCCGTACCGGTCCTTACCCGGGCGTTCCCGCCAGCTCATGCCCGGCCCGCGGAAGAACTCGTCCGCCACGTCCACGTCAACCGCAGTGTCCTGGTCGTGACACAAAGGCGCGTCGCGCGGGGGAGAGGGAAGGGGAGAGAAAACGCGTTTTCGTGTATCCGGGCTCACCCCGAGCGACTCTTCGACGCCGCGCGCGAGCTTTTGAAGTCCATCCGGCGATCCAATTTGCGAACCGTACGGTGTCGCCGCCGCGCTCGCCACAGCGCGTACCGCCTGTTCCAGTTTCCCCACAAGCCTTACCCTGGCTCGCTCCGCATCCGCCAAGCGCATTTCGGTATCCTCCAGCCGAGCCGCGAGCGCGGCGTTTGCGCTTTCCAAGGTAACAACGCGCTCCGCCATTTCCCGCACGCGCGGCAAATCGGTCGCCAGTTCTATCTCCTGTTCCCTTTTACGCAACTCCGCAAGCGCCGTTGTCATCGCGAGTTGTTTCGAGTGTAGCAAATCTGACTCAATCGCCAATCGAGCTCGTTCCTCCTGCACGAAACGTGTCTGTTCGCTGCGCCGCTCGCGCGATTCGCGCGCGGCTTTTCGCGCGTTTTGTTCCAAAAATCGCTCCACCCGCAAACGCACGCAGGAAAGGCTCAGCAAGTCTGCCATGCTCGGTCGTTTCGTCATGTCCTTGGTTAAGGCGCTGTGGATCACAAACTGCAGGTCCGCGGATACGTGGTTGGGGAGCGTGGGGGTAGGCGCGTTGACTATTTTCGCCGCCAGCGCGAGCTGGTTCCGCGCTTCAAACGGCGGACGCCCCGTCAACAGCTCGTGCGCTAAGCACCCGAACGCCCAGACGTCCGATTTATCGTTGTACGGCTTGTCCATGGCTAGCTCGGGGGAGTGGTACAAAGGCGTGCCTAAGTTTGTTTTCGCGAAATCGGTGGTGCCACTGAGCACCCTGCCCAAACCCAAGTCCCCGATCACGACGCGCCGCGATTCATCTTTATCACCGTCTGTACCGAAATCGGTGAATACGTTCGCCGGTTTCAAGTCCCGGTGTAAGATGCGCAGCGAGTGAAGGTGTTTCAGACCTAGGGCCACGGGGAGGAGAAATCGCCACACCTCACTTTCCCCCAACCGTCCCCCGGCGTCAACAAGGACTTTCGATAAATCCTTCCCGGCGTGTTCCATCACGATGTACAAGCAGTCGCTGGTTTTGTCTTGCCACGAATCCAGAATCGCGACCACGAATTTCGACCGCGCGCTTCGCAGAATTGAAGCCTCGTTTAACGTCTCCACGCGGTCCCGGTCGGTCAAACCGCCGAGGGGGACCTGCTTCAGCACGCACCGCAAGGTGTCAACACGGCGCGTGCAGTCGTACACGCGGCCGTACGTCTGCGGAGGCGAGGGATGTGAAGAAAAGAGGCGTCAGCGGGCCGCGAGATTTGGGGAGGAAAGAAACAGACGAACGTGGCGTGGCGTGGAGGAAAACGCGCGCATCGCGAACGCACCCCGGTGCCTATACACGCGTGAACCGCGTAGGCTGCCATCGCCTGCTCGGCAGTGCGCGCCATCGCGTCGGTGGGCGCGGGGCAGTGGCTGCTCGCTTCCTCGGGACGAGCCAATTTTAAACTTTCGGGTTGACAGATGCGGGGAGACAGGCGACGATTTCGAATGGGCCAAAAACCGGCCTTTTTCGCGTAGATGTCGCTTACAACCTTTCAACACCCAACTCATCACTGCACCATTTTCTTCGCCTCCTTGTCAAACACGTACCGTTTGAACCTTAAATACAGCTTAATCGTCCCCTCCTTCACGCCGATTCCACGAGCGAAGTAAACCTTGTACTTGCCGCTTTTCCCGAATCCGCCTTCTATTTTCCCGACCTCGCCGTCGCCCGTCACCACGCTCATCCCCGCGAACATGGACAGGTCGGTTTCCTTTTTGAACATCCCCTTGCCGATAACGGTGTTATCGTCAACTACTCGTTCAACGACCCCTTCCCGTTGCTTCATCTTGAAGGCTTTTATTTTCTTAACCCCGTCGGGTTGCTTCTCCAAATCGATCGCGGTTATTACTTTCCCGTGAAACGCGAGCCGGCAGGAGTTTTGGTTGATGTCGGAATCGAAACGGCTCGCGATGTCTGAGATTGTAAAAATAAATGTCAGTCTTGTATATCGCGATGTATGGACAAACAGTCAGAGGGAATAGCCTTCTGGTACGAGTATGGGCAATCAGGGAGGCGGTGTGTGGAAATGGGAAATACTTACACAGGGAATCGGAAGGGCACGTGACCGGCGAGTCGAAAACCAACACGCACCACGTCGCGAACCCCGGGGTCTCACCGGCGGTGGCCTGTTGTGCCGCCAGGTCATCAGCGGCGGCGTCCCCGGATTCGTCGAGCCGTTTCCGCGCCTCCCCGAAAGTCTCAAGCAAAGGGCAGTACTTTGATTGTAAAGAAAAGTGTCAGTCCATTTGTGTCAGGCGTGTATTGGACGTGTATTGGACGATGTGTGGACAACAGGGAGGGGTAATCGGTATGTGTATTGGACGCTGGCCTGGTCAACAGTCACCGGCCATCAATCTGAACCGTGACAGGCGCGTTAGAGGTAAAACAGGGAGGCCGAGTTTGGGAAAGCCCGGGAGGCCGTACCTTGTACTCGCGGTCGTACGAGAAAGACTTCGCCGTGAGTTCAACCAGGGAGGCATCACCCGTAGCTTCAGCGGTAGCACCCGCACCACCCGTAGTAGCACCAGCCGTGCCACCGCTTGTCACCACGCCAACCTCAGTCACGCTTAATCCCCGTAACAGCCTTTCCGCGTCCACCACGGTATCGCGTTCCAAGGCGCCGACCGCCGGTACCTCGCCGAAAAACTCTGCCGTCGCCATCGCGGTTTGGTGCCCCACCTGAGATTGTAAAAAGAAATCTCAGTCTTGTATGGGCAGTCAGTCGGCGGAATGTGGTAAATGGGGAAATACTCACGGTGACGTGGAACTTCATCTTGCTTCCCACTTTTTGTTTGTGGAACCGGATTTTCTCCGCGACGCAAATCGCGGCGTTGAAGGTCGGGACGGTGCGCGGCGCTGACACCAAACCTCTTTCCATCAGGTTGTGGTCCAACTGCGCCACGCACATCCCAAGCCGGTCGCCGCGCTCGCAAAACTGCACGGGGCGCTTGAACATCTGAGATAAAGAAAATAAAGTGTCAGTCTTGTGTTGGAACACAGTCGGCGGGATTTGAGAAATACAACACCATGTACCTGCATGCTTTTTATTTTCTTTTCCAGTTTCAAAGTCGGGAGCTCTACCGTGTCCCCGACCGCGATTCGGCCACTCAACACCGTCCCAGTAAGCACCGTGCCTTGGCCTTTGATAGGAAAGCAGTGGTCCACGGCGAAGAGGAATTCTTCTTTTCCTTTTTTCTTCGCCAATCGTCGACAATGCGCCGCCTCGACGCGTTTCATCAGCTCGTTCACCAAGTCGGTCACGCCGGTCGCCGGCGCGCCGCCCGCGGACATATCCACCGCCCCTCCCGGCCGCGCCGCGATTGGTACCATGACGCACTCCTTGAACTTCGTGGCTTTGAAAGTGTTCCCAAGACGTGCGGTCATCTTGGCTATTTTTTCGCCTCGCCCGGCTTCCGGGATCATGTCCGTTTTGTTCAGCACCACGAGCAACTCGCTCGTGGTGATTTCGCCAACCACCAAGCACTCCGCGGTTTGCGTCTGGATGCCTTTGTTCACATCCACCACCAGCATCATCACGTCGATGATCTGCGCACCCCCCAACACGGTTTTAATCAAACTGGCGTGCCCGGGGCAGTCCACCAGCGTGAACTGGATCTCGTCATAAGGCAGGTGCGCGAGGTTTTCGGGAACCGGCGCGGTGAAGGAGGAGAAACCGAGATCTAACGTGATCCCCCGTTCCGTGCTTTGCGGGTGTTTATCCAAGGACGCGGTGGAAAAATGCGTAGACAAAGCACGAGCCAAGCTGGTCTTACCACTGTCGATGTGGCCCAAGATGCCCACGTTGACGTTCAAAACGCGCTTGTCCACCATCGCGAGGGACGGACGCGCTCTCGCAATGGGAAACGCGTCAAGGTGCCGAGCGCCGACATTGAAAATTCCTCAACGAAACGAAAAACGATTGGTTTTTTTTTCGGGACAGACGCGCGGGCGCGGCGTATGACTCGCACGAACCAAGGCGCTCTCGTGGGATGTTCCTTGAGCTCTGGTGCCGTGCGCACCGATGCCGGTGACGTGCCCGTGGTGACCGTCGGCGGTCGTCCCACCAAAGTTCGTTTGGTGCGTCTGTGGGAAGTTGAAGATCCCGCGTTTCGAAACGCGGTGGCGGATGTATTTCAATCGGTCTGGCCATCTCGCAAAGGCGAGTGCGTTGCGATCCGCCGAGGCACGCACGACCCCGCAAAGAAACCCACGCCGCTGGTGCTCGTTTCAGTAGACGGTTCTGGCGTGGACACAACACCGCGAGTCTTGGGGTATACCATCGTGTACCCGTCAAGCGCGATGAAGCGCCCGGAGGGCAGTACAAAAACAGGAGAGTGTGCCAACTGCACGTTGAACAGTGTGCTGGTTCCGTTTGAGTTGCGCGGCGCGGGTATAGGCGCCGTGCTCGTCAAGCTCGCCGCGCGCGTGGCCGTGACCGAACTGGGGTTCGAGTGCGTCACCGCGTGGTGCCAGCCTCGGCTCGTGAAGTTCTACGAAACCTGCGGGTTCGCGTACGAACCGCCGAAGCGAAAAAATAAAAGTGCGACGGGGACGGCGACGAAGAAAGACGCGCTGTGGGCGAAACTTTTGAATTTAGAAGTAGGGGACGGGGACGGGTACGGGGACGGGGACGGAGATGGCGATAAAGCTTCATCATCACCTGATTCATCTGATGACGAATTAGATGAGTGTATGCGTATGTTCGTGGAGAACCGGACGGAAGATCTTCCGAAAGCGTAGAATTTTTTGTCAAATACCTTCGAAGGTAGTAGAACTACACATTGTACTCCGCCGCGGCTTGCTGCACGTCTCCGTAGGACTCCAGCTCGTCTATATCCTCAACGCTGCCCACAAAAAAAGGCGTGCGCTCGTGCGTCGCTTTGGGCGTCATGCATAAAATATCCGCAACCCCGTCGCTTCCCCGTCCCCCCGCCGCGTTTGCGACAAACGCGAGGGGCGCGCACTCGTACACTAACCGCAGATGCGGCCGCGGGTTCCCGCACCACCCGCCGATGTACAGCGTCCGGTGGAAGTCCGTGACCAGAGAACACACGTACCGGGCGCTGTATTGTTTCTTAGTGGCGCCGTTTCCGGATCTGACGTCGGTGATGTACGCTCGCAACCCTTCAGGCCAATCCTGAAACCGCGCGTCGTTGAGGGAATAGGTTTGCCCGCGCATAGGACAGGCCAAGGTTCTGGCTTCCATAAAATCGCCGTGGCTGTTACTACTGCCTCGTGTAAGGTCCAGCTCAACAGGCGCCCCCTCCCCTTGTATCGCCACCACGAACGCAGTCGATGACGAGTAGTTACAATACCCCGCGGCGACGAGCTCGTTTCCCGGGCGTAACGCTTGTTGTTCATTCGTGATCCCGGCCTTTACCAAATACACCCCGAAAATTGTCCCCACCGGAACCCCCACGTCCACGTTTCTGCTCCCGTCAAGGGGGTCGCACACCACCACGAACTTGCCGCCACCGGTGAGCTCGATGACGGACGTTTCCTCTTCCGAGCAGTAAAATCGCACGGCGCCGCACTCGGTAAGGGCGTCGCGAACAAGCTTGTTCGCGACGACGTCGAGTTTTTTCTGTTTATCCCCCGTGGCGTTCGTCGTAGCGCCATCCACGTACCCGAATGAATCAGCCGCGTGTAACGGCGCGGTGGACAGACGCGTACGAAGCTCAGCGCACGCGTTCGCGATCGCGACTAACACAAGGGCTAAGTCTTTCCTTGAGGTGGCATCGCTACCCGGGCCGTCCCACCGCCACGCCGCGTTTGCCACCGCGGTTTGCCTCGCCGGCGACGCCAAGTACTGAACAACCCCGAACTTGCCGTCCGTCATCCACGTGCCCGGGTTTTCGGATGCTGCTCTTTCCTCCTGTTCCGCGGGTATGCCACATCCAAGCTCCGCTTTTAGCGTGCGTAGCGCTAACAGCGGCGCTGGGAAATACCCCGCGACTTCCGAAAACGGCGTTTGCAACGACCAAACTCGGTCGCCGAGAAGCCGACGGTAGTTGGCGTCGCCTTTTAGTATCACCAAGTTTTCGTTTTGAAGCGCCTGAACCGCTTCGAGTGGCAAATCCCAGAACGCCTGCGGCTGGGCCCATTCGAACCTCGGGGCGATGACCCACGCGCCCGTTTCCACGTGTTTTCGCCATCGTTTGCCCATCAACGACGTTTCCTTGTCCGTTGAAGCGCACGTTTCATAAATCGTGGCGTGCACGTCTTTACTCATGGCGTCGCTGACGAACGTGGGGTGCGCTTTGACGTGCAGGGTGACTACTACCCCGGTGGTTGATTTCGACGAGGTTTTCACTCGAGCAACCACGATCGCGTCCGCCAGCGCGAGGTCGCACACCAACTCGAACCCCGCGTTGTCCACGACGATTCCTACTTTGTCGCACCCGGTTGCGACCAACGCGTGCGCGGCGTCAACGGAGTCGTCCCAAAGCAAACACTCTTCGCCAGCACGCAGTGCTTCGTCGAACGCCTGCGCCGCTCGCGAGGAGGACGACGCCGCGGAAGCGCCGGAAGCGCCGCTCGCGGAAACACCGTCCGCGGCGGGCCAGATACTCAAGTCCATGCGGTTGCCCCAGAGCGAGACGAGCACGAAAAGACGCATCGCGGCGCGCGTGGCGGATTCGTCCCCGCTTTCGTCGGCGAAGGCGTTGAGTTTCGGCGCCAGCGATTTCGTCGCGTCCACGCACGCGGCGAGGCCCGCGTCTTTATCTTTTTGAAACGGGTCTTTACCCGACCCCGGGCCTTGCCCAAAGTACCCGCACGCCGCCAGTACTCTGCGGTAAAAGTAAAACTCGCTCACCAGCCACGGCGTGTCCAGCCACGTTTTGCCGATCCATGGCGGGAGTATGACGTCGTTCCAGTACGGGACGTCGCACCCGCCATCCGGTTCGATTGCCCGGAGAGAAACGTTCGCGGCATCCGCGAGCTCCAAATCCAGCGCCGCGAACGCCGCGGCCGCGGCTGGGTCCGCTGCGAGTGTCTCGGCGTTGTCCGCGACGATGCGAGACAAAATGGATTCGCGCAGACGACGCGACACGGTGTCGTGCGCCCACGTCCCGGGGACGTTACTCAGGATCGCGGGAGGCAGGCGACCGGCCGGGGTGGTCAGCAGGTCCTGCTGCGCCGCACCCAAGGTTGAATCCATGTCCGCAGCAGCCATTGCAGTTGCGGTGTGGCGACGACGCGCGGCAGCCCCGCGACGCGACGGAGAAAGGGAAGGCCGAAACCGAGGGACGCACGCGACTCGCGCCGTGGCGAGCGTGCTAGGGCCAAGCATGCGTCCGCGTCGCGGACGACGATGCGGCAGGCCCACGGGAAAAGACGCGAGGGCCGATCCGCGACGCGAGCGACTGCTTATGGCGTCAGGCGAGGCGAAGAGGGAAGCGAGACGGATCGCCCGGAGAAGGCATCAGATAAGTTGTCAGTTCCGATTTTCGAGCGTTTTATTTTTCCACGGTCAAAGTCAAAAGGGGGAACAACGATTTCCCAAATTTGCCCCCGACCGAACAGCGTCCCCGACACACTCAACGACGCGGACTACCCGCGCTCACGCGCGGCCGGCTCACCTCCGTCTACGCGAGAGTCTTGCGCGCGCGCGAACCTCGCTCGTCGTGCCTTGCGTCTTGGGCGACCTCTTGTGGCTGTACATTTTGGCAACACGGGGAAGACGGAAACCGGCACCCTAAAAAGGAATCTGCAGCCATCCCCGCTCTGCGCAATGTCCGCCGCGGCGTTCGCGAAGGTGCTTGAGGTGGACGAGGATGACTTGACTCGCAACGACCGTTTGCTGAACCTGCGCGAGCTTGATTGCGAGATCAAGGAAAGGGAGCTGAAGCTGGCGGAGCACTTGAAGGACCTCGAGATGCGTGAGGCCGCGGTGACGCAGCGCAAACGGGACATCGCTGCTGAGTTGCAGTACGAGCTCGGGTTGGAGCTGGAGAAGGTCCGGGCTCACGAGGAGTTGGTGGTGAAGCGCAAGGAGTTGCTGGAGCTGGAGGTCAGTAGGCGGGAACAAATGTTGGCCAGGCGGGAGATCCTGGTCGCAGAACGGGAGTGGATATTGAGGGCGAAGGAAGACTCACCGAAAGGGTTCATGGGCGCGGTTTTTGCAAACCTGGACGCGCTTGGAAAGGAAAACGACAAAAACTGCCAAACCAACCGCACGCACTTGGACAACACCAGCACGAGTGGTATGCCTCTTTTCGTGGAAAACTCGTTGTTCGTGGGAACCGTGGATGAAGAAACCGTGTGGCTCAACGCGCGTATCGACGACATGGTACGGAACTTTCCCAATAACCACATTCCGCCGGCTGATTGCCCATACAAGACTGACATTTCTTTTTTTACAATCAGCGTGCGCGACTTGCGATTATAAACCCGCCCGCCCCGGTGCGGGCGCCGCGGCCGCCGCGGCTGCGCCCGAAGCGCCACGCGGAAACTGATCCCGATTTGCAGACTTTAGCCGACCAAGCGTGTGACTTGCGGGAAATCATGTCCGCGGCGAGGTTGAAAAACGACCTTAAAAGTATCATGCGCAAGGTTGACGAAGCCGTCGCTGATGTCAACTTGATGCACCAAAGGGGAGAGCAGGAGGTAAGGGCCTTTCCCAATCACCACGCTCCGCCTCTGCGATTGCCCATACTCGTCCTGACAAAGGGACTATTCCCTCTAACTGTTTGCTCATACACATTACGAGAGACTGACACTTTCGGCTTTTATCGTATCAGGACGCCCGGGTCGCCGCGTCCGTCGCGGCGGAGAGAGAGTACGCCGCTTCGGCGCGGAGAGTGGAAGCGCAACAAAACTCGGAACACTGGGACCGCATGGCGCACGGGGACGACCCTGAATGGAAAAGCGATGAAATGCGGTCCCAATCGAAAGAAGCGCCGCGACACGAGCTGGGGGCGCAGCACGAGCTGTTCCCGCCCGAGGGCTCGAAAAGCGTGGGAGTAGGGCCGGGGGATGATTATAGCAACGAGCCGAGTGAAGATCGCGATTACGAAACCTCCGAGTCTCCCGTCGAAATCGCGGCGCGCATCGCGAAGGAAACCGCGCTTATTGCGGCGAAGGTTCGCGCGTTCCAGGCGAAGATGGAGGGCCGGATGTCCCCGGTGTCGGGGCCGATATCGCCGGAAAACGCGAAAGGCAATAAGGATATCCGAAACTTTTTCGAAAAGTCGCCGATGAAAAAGCGCGACACGGAAGAAGACACGGCGGAACCAAACCAAGCGCCGGCGACGGCGGAGGCATGAATTTTCGTCTCTCTTGTTATTGGACGTACTACACTTAATGCCACCGTCTCTACTTTCACTGTACTCTACTTTAAATGCCACCGCACTACACTTAATGCCTCCTGCTTCTGCACTCTACTTATGCCACCGTACTCTGTATTCCGCAAATCACTGCGCATCCACGTTTTCCGCGATTTCCTCAACCACAGGCACAGCCTTCGCGCTTTTGTTCACCAGGTTCTCCGCGCCGTCCACGATTTTTATGCTCACGATCTTGTCCCCAGCCTTTACCTCACGCAGAAGCTCCTGGCCCTCGATGACGTACCCGAACACGGCGTACCGTCCGTCCAGAATGTTCGTCCCCGACGGCGTGAGTTCGCTTTCTTTCAAAAGGAAAAAGAACTGCGACGACGCGCTGTTGGGTTCGCTTTCCCGGCGCGCCATGGCCATCGTGCCGAACGCGTTGAACGGCAACACGGGCTCGTCCCGGTACTTACCAACGTCCTCGAACGTGAACTCGTACACGGGAACGCCGTCTGGCCCGATAAAAGCCGAAAGGGTCAGTCGGTCGTGACGTGTATTACGGGATTGGGAAGGGGTCCGACGGAGTGGGGTCACCCGACTTTCCGACTGTACTCCACACAGCGCAGTAATCAGGCAGGCGGAATGGGTACGTGGCAAAGCCCCGCACCTTTGTCTTTCTTGACGGGTTGGATTTCAAGCGGAATTGTGCGTTCTTTTTTGGTGGTCGGGTCGATGAACCCATCCGCGCCGCCTTTGCCCACACCGGGTTTCCCGGTTTGCACCACGAACCCGTCGGATCTTTGTATGTCCATGCCGTCGTAGAAGCCTCTTGACACGAGGTCAACAAAGTTCCCGCCCGTCACGGGGGCGTTGAACCCGTCAATAACAATAGTCATGACCCCGACGTCGACGTTGACGTTGTCCCTCACCCGCACTTCCATCTCCACGGTGGCTCTGCCTTTCAACAGCGGGCCTTCATCATACGGCGAGGGAACTTGAAACGGAAACCCAACAACCATGTCTTCCTCCAACCGCCCCACCAACGACAAAACCCGCTGCTGCGAAACCGGAACCTCCTGCTTGTCCTTCTGCGCCACCTTGTTGTAAAAAAAGAAATGTCAGTCGGGGTACGGGCAATCGCAGAGGTGGAACGTGGAACGTGGGAGGCCCTTACCACGACTTTGAAATCCTCCAGTTCTTGCGTGAGCAACGCCAGCGCCTGTTTGCCGTCCTCCAGTTTTTCAGGCGCCACCGCGGCTAAGATCTTGGCGGCATCACTCGTGACGATCTTGGACGACGCGTTTACGGAGGACTCGACCCCCGTGAACCGCACGCCAGGCACGCGCAGATCGTCGCTGATCGATTCAATCCGCCTTTGCACTTCGCGAATCTGTTTGTTATCGATGGGCAGCGCGTTTCGCAGCAACGCGCGTGCGTTCTGCACCGGGTTCGCCGCGAGAGACGCGAGGTCGCCGATAACCTCCGTGGGCATCGCGTTCGCACCAGGCACGAACACGATCGTGGCGGCCATCAAACCGACCCCCAGGTTCTTCGCCGCCTTGGTGAACGCCGAAACCGGGCCCTCGCGTTCGGTCGTCTCCTTCGCCAACGCGCGGAGAGGTAGTGGGCCGCGGCGCACCGCGCTGCGGCGCGCGACGCGAGAGCCGGGGGCGCCCAAAGCGGCGCCCGCAAAAACCGTGTTCGCGATGGCAGCCATTGTGTCTTCGGTGTCGGGGCGAATGGTGAGAGCGAAACACGTGTCGAAGGACTTGATGGAGAGCCACTCGCTTTTTTGCGAACTGGATAAGTCCAAGCATCGAACCCGCGACGCGCCGCACGCCAATACCGCGCCTTACCGATTTCGGTCGCACATGACGAAGACGGCACTTTGTGTTTTCGACACAAAACGAGGCCGAGGGCGGTGTCCCGTGATGTCGCGGTGGGACGCCGCGGCGCCCGCCCCCCCCCCCGTGGACCCGATACAGCGCAACGTGGTGGAGAAGCTCGCGGAGTACCGGGCGCGTAACGGCGAGGGTTTCGTGGACGTGGTGCGGTCGAAACAGGCGGGCAACTCTTTGTACGATTTCCTTCATCGAGGCCCTGAAGACGCGATCTTCACGTACTACCGACAGTGCGTCGAGCTACACACAGCAGTTGCCCCCCAACACGAAACACCAACGAGAACGGTCCCACCGCCGCCACCACTTCGCGTGTTACTCCCAACTGCAGTACCCACGGAGGCGGCGCGCGACCAAACAGGGAAAGCACATGCCTCTGATTTCCCACATGACTCTGGTTTCGATTTCCCGCCCGGGTTGATTCCGGCGTTGGCCCGAGCGGCGAACGGTTCAACGGGACGAAACTACGTCCCGGTCCACAAGACGGACATCGCGTGCGCGCGGGCGTTGGCTGAGGCCGCCTTTGACGCGCTGGCGCACGGCGTGAGTGACGAGTTAATAGACCTCGAATCCACGCGCGAGTACCTATCGCAGCGCGTGAAACGGTGGTGAGTATTTCCCAATCACCACATTCCGCCTCCCTGATTGCCCATACAAGACTGACATTTCTTTACAATCTCAGGACCGAAGATCTAAACGCCGGCGGAGCGGGTCGGTTGAAACGGCGGGACAGGGAGCGGTTGTCTGGGGTCTCTGAAACGGTCGAGACACGCAGACGTGACGCTTTGGATACCATAAAAACCGGAAGAGGAAACGACGCACCGGTTGGGGTTGGTCAGGCAGGAGGCGCGGCGAAAGTTTGGCGCGGCGGGACGCGAACAGAACCCGGGAACTCCGGAAACGGAAACGGCAACTCGCGACGCCCCGGCCTGGGTTCCCTTGGCGCGGACGACATTTACACAAAAAAGGAGGACCAGTACACGATTTTCCGAAAGAAACGAAGCGGAAGTTACCACGCGGTGAACGCGGTGGACCGGGGGAAGTGACCGGTTTTACGGTGACGCGTACGAGTGATGAACACGTCGGCGCGGCTTTGTAAACCGAAAAAGTAGAAATAGGTAATCAACCGTACACCGACTCTCCTTTACTGCGACAATGCCGCCCGGGCGACGTGCGGGTCCAGAAACGTTTCCCACTGCCCCAGCGTCCACGACGAATCCGTGTCACACACCATCCCGTTCAGGGTGGTGGTGGGTGAGACGTGAATTCCGTTTTGGCGCGCGAGTTTTACGTGGAATTTCAAATCCCGCGTCGTCGCGTTTCCGGTATTCAACGATCCATCCGTTGCGACGACGCGCTCGAGTTTGGACATGATGTCCTCTTCGCGTAATCCATCCACGGATAACGACCCCAGTAACGCGAGCTCTTCGTATATCTCCATTCTGCTTTTGTGGTACGTGTTGGCGTCGAAAAACTCAACCTGGCGCTCAAAGAGCGCGCTGGAGAATTGGAAAAACGCACCAGGGCCTGCGAGCTGGAAAACCGCCACCGCGGCTTCGTGTAACATGGTGCTTTGCGGGTGCCACGGCTGGACTTGGTGGAAAAACTCGAGCCGCAAATCCTGGCCGTAACGAGGACCCACCTCCGTGACCAAGGTTTTGTACGCCGTTGCGCTGAACGGACACGCGTAGTCAAGCCACGCCGCGAGGGTCACCTTCGCGTTTTCGCCACCGGGCAAAACGCGCCCGAGCGCGACGCTGGGCATCGGAGGACCCATTCGTGTGGGCGAGGCGTTTGTGCGGGTGGAACAACGGCGTGAAGGGTGTGGGGGGCGCGCGGTGGAGACAAACGCGTGCGATGCGATGGAGCGAACCGAAACGCGTGTGTTCATGAACCCACGCGGACGGGTTTGCGCAGGCAAGAATGGGCAGGGTGACATGTCGTTTTCGTGAGAAACGAAATGTGTGCGAAGCAATGTTTTTTTAGGAAATGGATACGACGAGACACGCGCGCGCTGAAGCAAACGTGGTTCGTGCAAATCGTACAACGTATGCAAATCGCACATGATATACCAACAAAGTGAACAAAAGCGCACCATCACAACACGCACTGATACTAAAGAATAAACCCTAAAGACTCGCGTTTTCTATTTTTTGATCCCCGCCGATTTCGGGTTGAAGTTGCGTTTCAGCGCGTCTTTGTTCCCGCCTAGGAACCGCACTAGGGACAGGAGTTCATCCCTCACGAGCCACGCCCGTACGTCACCCCGGTCCGCCACGACGCACCCGATGTTGTGCTCCGGGACGTCGAACGGGGAGTTGAGGCCACCGAGCAGCGCCAAAACCCGTTCCTTCACGGGCGACCGCCCGAAAACCTGCGAGTGTTTTCCCCACCCGGTCACGACTTGAATCTGCTCCGGTAAATCTCTGATCTGCGCCGGGAGTTGGCTGGGCTGGGTTTTCTGGTCCGCCAACGCACCCACCACACTCGGCAAAACAGTTTTCTCGAGAATAGCCCGCGTGCCTCGTCCCGCGGATGTCGCGTCCAGCGGCGCGAGCGCGCGCGCGCGCATGCGCCGCAGCCACCACCGCAAAACCGTCTGCGCCGTCCCCGCCGATCGAATGCGGTGCAAATCCAAAACCCCGAGTTCGTCTTCGCACCGCAAGTGCCCCTCTTCCTGCGCCTGCTCCAGCCACGCCGTGGCTCTGTCCCACTGCCCGGTTTCCTCTGCGACGTCGATCAGGGCGTCGAACGTGATCGCATCAGGCGCGATGCCTTCTTCCTGCATCCGCGCCATCGCATCCCCCGCGCGCTGCCACTGCCGCCGCGCTTCGTGCGACGCGATGAGCGAGTTGTACGTGTGCACCGTGCGTTTCACGTTTGCGTTTTGCATATCCGAAAACACCCGCTCCACCTCCTCGCCCCGGCCCGCGATGTGCAGCGCGCGCAACAGCGCGTCGTACGCGAAGGTAAGCGCCGCGCCCGGCAACGCAGGGGGCGGGGTGTTGTGGAACGACCCCCGGCGCGCCGTCGCGGAGGAGGCGCCGATTGAAACGCCGCGTTCGCTTCCTTCGCCGGCGTCCGATTCGGCGGGACCCGGCGGGTTCCGGACCAACCGGGTCTCCTCCGCCACCACTACTCGCAAGCGCTCGCACAAATCGCCTAGGTCGTTGCGAGGGCGGAACGAGTCCGGCACCACTCCGTCCAATGAGGCTGAGGTGCTCGCTGTGGTGACTTCCGGACTTACGGTGTCGTGACCGACCGCGCCTTCCGCGGTACTGTCGCCCGCAACGGCGCATTCCATCGCCCGACACGCCGCGGCTTCTTGTTCCAGCCTCGCGTCGTTCGCCTGCTGCAGCTTTTCGATTCCGCACAGGCAGTCCAAGGTAATCGCATCAGGTGGCTGCCCCGACCGTAACAGCGACCGGTAAATATCCGAAACCTCACCCCAGTCACGCAACGCGCTGGCGCCCATGAGCTGCGTGTTATAGGTCACGAGCGTGGGGTGAATCCCCTCGCCCTTCATCAGCGTCAACACCCTTCTCGCTAAAACCTGGTCCCCCGCTTTGACACACGCCCCGAGCGCGCTGTTGAAAACAACCGCGCTTTTGTACACCCAAGGCGTGTCGCACGCCTCTTCCAACAACGCGCACGCTTTTTCGCACTCCCCCGCGTTGCCAAACGCGGTGATCAGCACGGAAAACGTGGTTTCGTTGGATTCGATGCCGTTCCTGCGCATCTCCCTGCGCAGGCTTTCCATGTCCCGCAAACGCCGTTGCCGCCCCAAACTCGTCAGCACCGCGTTGTACGTGGTGGTGTTTCGTCGCACGCCCTCCGTGGGCATGCGGTCGAAAACTTTCTGCGCTTCTCGGTACCTCGCCGCGGAGACCGCGGCTGATAGTAACGCGTTGTACACCCCCGTGTCCACGGGCGTCCCCGCCTCACGCAACGTCTCGAACGCGCAATTCGCCTTTTCCCACTGCCCGCCTTTCCCGTACGCGCTGATCAGGCTCGTGACGACCAGGACGTTCGGGTCGTGGTTGGGGAATGCGGCGCGCATCTCCGCGAACGTGCGTTCCGCTAAGCGCCACTCGTGCGCCCTCGCCAAAGCCGCGACGACTTCGTGGTACGTCCGCGCGTCGGGGGTCACGCCAGGGGTTTGTTTGTCGTCGCGCATCTCTAACAGCAGCCGCCGCGCCTCGACGTGCGCGGGCGGCCGAGAGCGCTTACACGCTCTGAGCGCTGCGTTGTAAAACGCAAGAGGCAGCGCGCCGGTTTTCGTTGCGGGGGCGGTGTTGTTTTTCCCAGAAGCCGAGGTCGCGTCCCGTAGCCGCCTCAACGCCTGAAGCGCGCCGTCCGCGTCACCGCGGTCCGCGGCGCGCTGCAACGCCCTCGTTGGGTCGGACAAATCCGTCCGCTCGCGCCAATCCGGGGACACGAACTCAAACAAGTAGTCGTCGCCGTTTCGTTTGGCCCGGCGGTCCTCGAACCCGTTCCCGGAAACACCGGAAGTCAACTCCTCCGTGGACCTCGTGTCCACCGCACCTGCACCTGAGGTGCCGTACGCACCAACTCCGGTGTCGTACGACCGGGCCGCGGCGCCGCCCGCGCCGCCCGCCCCGCGCCCGCCGGATGGCTCGTATCCCCCACTCTTTTGCCCTCCTTTCTTCTTCCGGGTTCCGCGCCGCGCGCCGTATCCCCCCCCCCCCCCCTCCCCCCCCCCCCCCCCCCCCCCCCCCCCCCCCCCCC